>Ga0310122_10002372_pt1 | contig 11972 bp, 14 predicted proteins | sample CB6_Bottom_1051__FD_203503 | JGI IMG/M metagenome (GOLD analysis project Ga0310122, IMG submission 203503) | Marine microbial communities from Western Arctic Ocean, Canada - CB6_Bottom_1051 | ecosystem: Environmental > Aquatic > Marine > Oceanic | place: Canada: Western Arctic Ocean | collected...
CGCGCGGTGAAAGACCTAGGCTCCGAGCGTCGGGGATAGGTGCGGCGCAGCGTCGCACGCGTCTATGGGGTGTCGACGAAATCGACCAACACCTGCCGGCCTTCCGGCTCGGCCACCAACTCAGCCAGCGCCCTGATCGATGTCGCCGTACGTCCCTGACGCCCGATCATTCGGCCAAGGTCCTGACCGGTCGTCGACAGCTCGATATGGGTAGCGTCGCGCCCCTCCCGCTCGGTGACCGACACGTTGTCGGTGCGATCCGCCAGGCCTCGCGCAACCACCTCGACGACATCCCGCGCACGACTCACGTCGTCACCTGGGTCTCGTCGGCACTCGTGTCCGCAGCCACGACCGGCGGCGACGCCGCCTCGCCCTCCGGTGGCGGTGCCGGGTGCCGCACAATCAGCGAGCGCATCGTGTCGGACAGACACGCCCCCTTGCTCGTCCAATAGCGCACACGCTCATAGTCGACTTTCAGAACCTCCGGGTCCTTCCGTGGGTGGTAGTACCCCAGCACCTCCACGTAGCGTCCATCACGTGGAACGCGGGACTCGATCACGACGACCCGATAGCATGGTCGGTTCTTCGACCCAACCCGACTCAATCGAATGGTCAACATTGCGTAAGTCTTCTCCTCATTTTCTCGAGCAGCTGCTCCGGTGGCCGCTTCGTTGTGAGCAGCCCGTGGTGCAGACCCCGCTGCATGCCGGCTGTCTGCTTCTCGGTCGACGACGATCGGGGTGCGTCTCGTTATCCGGACGCGGCCTCAATCACGACGCGTCTCGGTGCGACGGCGGCCGTTCACGACGCCCTGCTATCCCATCGGCATACTACCAGGCCGCAGAGGAATGCCCCGACGCCGACCGCCCTTCTTCTTCCGTGAACGGGACGCCGCGCCAACCGTCTTCAGCATGCGGCGCATCTCCATGAACTGCTTCACCAGGCGATTCACATCTTGCACCGTGGTACCGCTTCCGCGGGCGATACGGCGACGACGGCTCCCGTCGAGGACCTGGTAGCGCAGACGCTCGCGTCTGGTCATCGAGTCGATGATTGCCATCGTCTGGACCAACGCGTGCGGGTCCATCGCCCCGGACATCCGCGATGCCATCTGGCTCATCCCCGGGATAAGCTCGACCAGCCGTTCGACGGGACCCATGCGTCGCACCGTTGCCAACTGATCACGCATATCCTGCAGCGTAAAGTCGTTCTCATGAATCTTCCGCTCGAGCCGCGTCGCGTCTTCACGGCTGACCACCTGCTCCGCCTTCTCGACAAGCGAGAGCACGTCACCCATACCGAGCATGCGCGAGACCAGCCGGTCTGGTTGAAATGGCTGCAGGTCGTCGAGCCGCTCGCCGTCGCCCACGAACGAGACGGGCACCCCGACGACCGACACGACCGACAGCGCGGCACCGCCGCGTGCATCGCCGTCCATCTTGGTCAGCACGACCCCGCTGATACCGAGCCGGCGGTTGAATTCGCCTGCGCTCTTGATCGCGTCCTGCCCAGTCATCGCATCGGCGACGTAGAGCAGATCCGACGGCTCGACGGCGGTCTTCAACGACTCGAGCTCGCCCATCAGGTCATCGTCGATATGCAACCGACCCGCAGTATCGACCAGCACGACGTCGTATCCCATGGACCGCGCCGTCTTTACCGCACTCTCGGCGCGGGCGACCACGCCGGTGTCACGCGGCGGGTCATGCACGCGAATGCCCGCCTCCGCCGCCAGGACACCCAGTTGCTCGAGCGCCGCGGGCCGCCGCACATCGGTCGAGACGACAAGTGGGTGGCGCCCCTGGGCCGTCAGCCACCGAGCGAGCTTGACCGTCGTCGTGGTCTTCCCCGCGCCCTGCAGACCCAGTAACAGCACTACCTGCGGGCGCTGACGACTCTGGGTCAACCCCGCAGGACCATCACCGAGCAATGCACGTAGCTCGTCTCGCACGATGGCAACGACTTGCTGGGCCGGCGTGAGACTCTCGAGCACGGCGCGGTGCACCGCCCGATCGCGAACCCGATCGATGAACGCCTTGACGACTTTGAAATTGACGTCCGCCTCGAGCAGCGCCAGCCGAATCTCCCGCAACGCGGTCTCGACCGATTCCGGCGTCAGCCGCGTCTCGCGACGCACCGCCGCGAACACAGTCTGGAGCCGTTCAGTGAGCGAGGCGAACATGGATGGTGTCTCGTAAGCGGTTCAAACACAAACGTTTATCGTAGCGTGACGCTGACTGGGCTGTCAACGGCGGGATGCGTGGTCACACGGACGTTAGCGTGTGCCCGAGCTTGATTTTCTTGGTGCGGAGATAGGCGCGCGCCGGCCCGGTGGCTGGCACCTCGAGTGCCAGCGAGGCCGTCACGGAAAGCCCGTAGCCTTCGAGCCCCACGAACTTGCGCGGATTGTTCGTCAGCAACCGCATGCTCCGCACACCAAGCTCGCCGAGGATCTGGGCGCCGATCCCATAGTCCCGCTGGTCCGGCTTGAACCCGAGCTTTTCGTTGGCCTCGACGGTGTCAAGGCCTTGATCCTGGAGTTGGTAGGCGCGGATCTTGTTGGTCAAACCGATGCCGCGGCCTTCCTGGTTCAGATACAGAAGGACCCCACGGCCCTCCTGGGCGATCCGCCGCATCGCCGCCGCCAACTGTGCGCCGCAATCGCACCGGATCGAATGGAACACCTCTCCGGTCAAGCAGCGCGAGTGCACCCGCACCAGCACGTCCTCACCATCGTCCAACGCGCCAAGCACCAACGCCACGTGGGTCTCGCCGTTGATCACACTCTCGAACGCCACAACCTCGAAGTCGCCGTACTCCGTCGGCAGCCTGGCAGCCGCCGCCCGCCGAACGAGTCTCTCGTTGCGCATCCGGTATGTGATCAGATCGGCGATCGTGATCATGAGCAGCTTGTGCTTCCGCGCGAAGCGCCGCAGCTGGGGAACCCGCGCCATCGTACCGTCCTCGTTCATGATCTCGCAAATCACGCCGGCCGGACGCAGCCCGGCGATCCGCGCGAGGTCGACCGCCGCTTCGGTCTGTCCGGCTCGCACCATGACACCACCGTCCCGCGCTCGCAGCGGAAACATGTGACCGGGACGCACCAGATCGCCCGCAGTGGTCTTCGGATCGACCGCCACACGGGCGGTCGTCGCGCGGTCCGCGGCCGAGATCCCGGTCGTGGTCCCCTCCCTGGCCTCGATGGGCACGCAGAACGCGGTATCGAACTTCGATGTGTTCCGCTCCACCTGGAGCGGGATGTCCAGCCGGTCGAGCCACTCGCCAGTCATCGGTAGACAGATCAGCCCACGACCGAACCTCGCCATGAAGTTGATGATCTCGGGTGTCACCTTCTCCGCCGCGACGGTCAGGTCACCTTCGTTCTCCCGGTCTTCATCGTCGACGACGATCACCATCTGCCCCAGACGGATTGCCTCCACCGCGTCCTCAACCGACGCGAACGGACTCCGGCGGCGGGACTTCGACGCGAGCTTCAACCCCGGTTGTCTGCTGTCAGCGTGGGTGCGGGTGGTCTTCTTAGCCATCGTGCTCCTTGGTACTATCCCTACGCCCCAGCCCTTCCCCAAACGCTCCGACCTCCAGTGCGCGGACGACGTATTTCCCGATGATATCGCACTCGAGGTTGACGGCCACGCCGACGACCGCCCTGCCCAGGTTCGTGTGCTCCCACGTAAACGGCACGATCTGTATGTCGAACTGCGAATCGCTCAATCCCGCCACGGTCAGACTGATCCCATCGACCGCGACCGACCCCTTGCGCACGAGATACGGAGCCAGGGACGACGGGAAGGCCACGGTGACCCAACGAAAATCCGCCTCGTGCCGGATCTCCTCGATGCGACCGGTGGCGTCAACGTGCCCCTGGACGAAGTGTCCGCCCACCCGAGCGTCCACTCGCATCGACCGCTCCAGATTGACAACGTCGCCCCGCTGGAGGGCGCCCAAACCGGTGACCCTCGCTGTCTCGGGTGAAATCTCCGCATGAAACGCGTCCCCGTCCGTGTGGATGACCGTGAGACACACGCCGTTGACGGCGATGCTCTCACCGACGCCGAGCTCGACGGCCAGCGATGTCGCGATACGAATCCGCAACCCTGAAGGAATCGACTTCAGCTCGGCCACTGCACCCAGCGTCTCAATCAAACCGTTGAACATCGGCCTCCAAGAGGGCATCGTCGCCCAGCCACTCCGTGCGGCAGCCAGCCAACGCGGCGAAGGACAACCGCCCGTCCGGCATCCACCGCACCCCTCCCGAGCCCAGGACGACCGGAGCGACATACAGACGCACCCGGTCGACAACACCCGCAGCCCACACCGCCTGCTGCAGCGCCGCGCCCCCTTCGAGGAGCAGGTCGCTGACCTCGTAGGCCACCAGACGGGCCAGCGCCAGGACCGGGTCTCGCCGCGGCAGCGCGTCGATCACGGCACCTGCCTGCTCGAGGGCCGTCGCCCGGGCCGGCCAGGCCTCGACGGCAGCTTCGGTCGTGATGACGACGACCGGCCCTTCTGTACACGTGGTCAACACGCGTGCCGACGGCGGCGTCCGCAACCGGGTATCAAACAGCACACGCACAAGCGGGCGGTGGCGGGCCGCGCCACGCGCCGTCAGGAGCGGATCGTCCACGAGTACCGTTGTCGACCCGACCGCGATCGCGTCGACCTCGGCGCGGACATCGTGCGCGTGGCCCAGCGCTGCCGGACCGCTCAACAGGGTCCGCTGACCGGGCGCCGCCGCGATCCGTCCATCGAGACTGACCGCCGCCTTCATCGTCACAAACGGCCGCGCGCAGCGTTTCACCGTGAAGAACGCCTCATTGAGTCTCGTCGCTGCCCGTCGGCGCACGCCGACCCGCACCCCGATCCCGCGTTCACGGAGAATCCGGATACCCGCCCCGCTCACACGCGGGTCGGGATCCTCGACCCCGACCACCACGTCCGACACGCCGGCACCTACGATCCGCTCAACACACGGCCCCGTACGACCCGTGTGACAGCACGGCTCAAGCGTGCAATACAGCGTGGCACCCTGAGCGGCGCCACCGGCCTCGTCGAGCGCAACGACTTCAGCATGCGGCCCGCCCGCCCGGGCGTGGAAGCCGCGTCCGACAACCCGGTCACCGTGGGTCACGACGGCGCCGACCATCGGGTTGGGACTCGTCGCTCCCCGCCCTCTGGCGGCGAGCGCCAACGCCTGGTCCATCATGACGTCATCGATCAACGAGACATCCCCTGACACGTCTGCCCCGGCAGGCACGCAGAGACTTGCTCACCATGCCGGCTCGAACAATGCCTCTACATAGTCCGCCGCCGAAAATGGTATGAGATCGTCCAGTTGCTCCCCGACCCCGACATAGCGGATCGGCACACCCAGCTCCGCGGTGATCGCGAACGCGATCCCGCCTTTCGCGGTACCGTCCAGTTTCGTCAGCACCACCCCCGTAACACCCGCCGCCTCGAGAAACGCCCGCGCCTGAGCCAACCCGTTCTGACCAACGGTGGCATCGAGCACGAGCAGGGTCTCGTGCGGCGCCCCGTCGACCGCGCGCCCCGCCACGCGGCGAATCTTCTCAAGCTCGCCCATGAGGTTAGCGCGTGTATGCAGACGTCCGGCGGTGTCAACGAGCACCACATCACGCCCGCGCGCCTTGCCGGCCGAGATGGCGTCAAAGACGACGGCCGCCGGGTCGGCGCCGGGGCGCGCCCGAACGAAATCCGCGTCGACACGCTTGGCCCAGACCTCGAGCTGCTCGACAGCGGCCGCCCGAAAGGTGTCCGCGGCACAGATCACCGGCTGTTCCCCAGACAGGGTGAAAAGCCGAGCAAGGCGACCCACGGTGGTGGTCTTGCCGGTACCATTCACGCCCACGACCAACACGACCCGCGGACGCCCTCCCTTCGGCGGCACCGGAGACGCCGTCTCGAGCACTCGACGTAACTCCTGCTTGACGATCGACCGCACGTCCCTGTCGCCGGTGTGGGCCCGCACCGCATCGAGCAGACGCGCCGAGGCGGACACACCGATGTCAGCCTCGATCAGGATCTCTTCCAGAGTGTCCAGGGTGTCGACAGATGCGGTCGCCGCCGTTGCGCCGGCGGTGTCAACGCGGTCCAAACTGTCGAAGCGCCCGACCAACTGGTCCGTCGTGCGCCTGAGACCGGCACGGAGCCGTTCGAGAAACCTCACAGCCCCACTATCTCACAGGACCCGGCCCGTTCACTACGGCGGCTACAACACCTCCGCTTCCGGGCGCTGGCGACGCAGCATCAGCTCCTCGACTGCGGCTTTGGCCTGGAGACGACCGGCCAGGACCGCCCCCATCTGCGTCGAAATCGGCAGATCCACCTGATGCCGCCGGCCCAGCGCCAGCGCGGCCTCGGTGGTCTTGACCCCCTCAGCCACCGACTGCATGCTCTCCAGGATTTCGCTCAACTGTCGCCCGCGCCCCAGTTCAACCCCGACCGTTCGATTTCGGCTCAGTTCACCCGTACACGTCAGGATCAGGTCGCCGAGTCCACTCAACCCGGCCAGCGTCTCACGACGACCGCCCATAGCGCACGCCAGTCGAGAGATCTCCGCCAACCCGCGCGTCATGAGCGCGGCCAAGGCGTTCGGGCCAAGCCCCAACCCCTCGACCACACCGGCCGCAATGGCGATGACGTTCTTCATAGCACCGCCCACTTCGACCCCGGTGACGTCATCACTGGCATAAAGTCTGAAATACGGAGCCCGGAACTCCTCTTGCACCCTGGCCGCCACGTCCGAACGACGGCTGGCCACCGACACCAAGGTGGTCGCACCCCGCGCCACCTCGGCTGCGAAGCTCGGCCCCGACAGCACGGCCACCTGTACGGACGCACCCACTTCCTGCTCAACAACCTCGGATATGCGATTCAGAGTGCCGAGCTCGAAACCTTTCGTCGCGCTCACGACCGTCACCCCTGGACGCAACAAGGGGGCGACTCGACGGAGCAGCGCTCGTGTGCCGTGGGACGGTACCGCCAAGACGACCCAGTCGGTTGCGCGGAGTGCCTCCTCCAGCGCGGCAGTTGGTTCAAGCAATGGCGGCAGCGGAGCACCAGGAAGATACGTCTCGTTGCATCGCGCCTCACGCAGCCGCACGACCAGCGCCGGATCCCGACCCCAGAGACGCACCGGGATACCCAGACGAGCCAGGTGAATCGCCAGAGCCGTTCCCCATCCACCGGTCCCGAGCACTGCGACATCCCTCATGGAATCACACTCATCACTCAGGTGCCCCTCAGCCCGCCCGTGGTCCAAGCCGATGTTCGGAGCCGGCGTGCAGCCGGACAAGGTTCGAGCGATGTCGAAACACCACCAGGATCGCGGCTGCGATCGCGCTCACGATCGCTACGCCGTTCCCATTCGTGACGTACACCAGTCCGGGCAACGACATCACCGACCCGACCGAGATGTACCGGGTTGTCCAGACCGCAAGCCCAAACAGCACTCCCGCGAACGCCACGGCGACGGGAGCCAGCAGGGCGAAGACCCCGAACGTGGTCGCGATGCCCTTACCGCCCCTGAACCGGAGCCAGATCGGATACACGTGCCCGAGGATGGCGCTCCCCCCCCCCACCGCAGCAGTTCTTGTCGCCCCCGCGTTGACACCACTCGCGAACCACACGACCGCACAGCCCTTGCCGACGTCGAGTGCCAGCACAGTCAGCGCAATCGACGCGCGTCTCACGCGTAGCACGTTGGCCGCACCGAGATTCCCGCTGCCGGCACGGCAGACCTCGGCGCCGCCCAGCAACAGCGCGAACGGTATGGAGCCGAGCAGATACCCGACCAGCACGAGCGTCGCAGTCATGCCTAAGGACCCGATCAGAAATACGTCAGCCAACCTATCCCTGATCGGCCCCTAAGTACTGCTAAGTCTCCCGTGACGGCACCAGCATCGAGGTGTCGACGACGTGGTAAGTTACCCCGCGAAACGATACCCGACTCTCATACAGCGTCACACGGTCCACCGTCCAACCTGCCGTCTCGGGTTCATGCTCGGAGAGCATGGTCCGAAGATCGCGACCCGAGACCGCGATCTTACGGTTGACGCGCCCCAACGTGAGGTGCACCCGGAACCGTCTCGCCTCCGGCCCGAACCCGGCCGAAACCAGACGGCGATCCAACTCGGCCTTCAGCGCAACCATCTGATCTCGCCCCTCGGCCAGACCCTGCCAGACGACCCGTGGCTCCCCCGAAAAAGGAAAAAGATCAACCCCTGCGAGGCGGACGTCGAAGGCACCGGTCATCCACGGAACGCTGAGCGCACGCTGCACCGACGCAACCTGCTGTGCCGAGACCTCCCCCAGAAACCGAAGCGTGAAATGCAACTGCTCGGGTCGGACCCAGCGCACCGACGAGGGTGTGCCGCCCCCCGCGAGCCCCGTGGCCAGGGCATCGATGCTGGCAGCCACCGCGGCGCGGGCCGACGCGTCCAGATCAATCGCCGCGAACAGTCGCACGCTCCCTCATGTGACGCAATAGCACACGTCTGAGCAGATCCAACGCGGTCTGCGTGGCCAGCCGGCGGACCATAGCGCGGTCACCGGGAAACATCGACGTTCTGGCCTCCTGTGCGCGCCCGGGCCCGACGACCCCCACACACACGGTACCAACCGGCTTCTCGTCGCTTCCACCATCCGGTCCCGCGACACCGGTCACCCCGATCCCAATATCGGTGGCACCCACACGCCGCGCCCCTTCCGCCATCGCCACCGCGACCGCTTCGCTGACCGCGCCGTGGCGGTTCAGCAACTCCGGGTCAACGCCGAGCACCGTCCGCTTAATCTCGTTCGAGTAGGCGACGACGCCGGTCTCGACATATCTCGAACTTCCCGGGATATCCACAAGTTGGGCGGTGACGAGCCCGCCGGTACACGACTCGCCGATCGCCACCCGGAAGCCGTCTTTGTGAAGCAACTCGCCCACGACCTCCGGAAGTGACCGTCCATCTGTGCTGACCACATGGTTCCCTAACACCGCCACCAGCTCGTCAGTCGCAGCGTCCAGCGCGTCCAGCGCCGCATCCTGGCTGACCGCGCGGGTCGACAGATGCAACTCGACCGACCCCGGCGACGCCAGCACGGTGGTTCGCACCGGGGGCTCCGCCCGTCGCCACCGTTCGTAGACCGGTTGCACCATCTCTTCGACGTGCGACTCACCGCGACCCGCCACCCGCAACACCTGCCGGTACAGACGCTCTGGTGCCGCGCGGGTCGACAGGCGCTCCCGAGCCAACGCCGCGAACATCGGCTCGAGCTCACGCGGCGGACCGGGCAACAGCACAACAACCCGATCTCCAACTTCCAGCCACAACCCCGGCGCCGTACCACGGGGGTTGTCCAGCACAAGCGCTCCCTCGGGAACCGCCGCCTGACGCCGATTGTTCTCTGGCATCGTCCACCCTCGAGCAGCGAACCGAGCCCTCAGGTGCTCGACGATTGATGGGTCCTCTGTCAGGGGCCGACTGAGCACGTCGGCCACCGTCTCACGCGTGAGATCGTCGTCGGTCGGCCCCAGCCCACCGCACACGACGAGCAGATCCACGCGGTCGAGGGCCTCCCGCACAGCCGGCCCGAGATCGGTCGCGTCATCGCCGACAATCGACTTGCGGCGGACCACGATACCGAGCTCGTTCAACCGAGCCGTCAGGAACAACGAGTTCGTGTCTGACCGGAATGGCGTCAGTAACTCAGTGCCGACCGCGATGATCTCCGCCGTCGACAGCCGAGCCTCGGCAGACCGCCCGAATGCAGTCAACTCACGACTCCGACCCACAAGAAGAGGCGCAACAGCCCCTGTGCATAGACTCCGGCCACAAGGTCATCGGTCATTACTCCCCATCCGCCAGGCAGCCGTTCCGCCTGTCGCGCGGGGAACGGCTTGACGATGTCGAACAGGCGAAACGCGAGGAATCCGACCACCGCCCCGGAGAACCCGACCGGCACAGCCAAGAACGTCACCAGCATGCCGGCCACCTCGTCTATGACGACCAACCCTGGGTCCCGACGACGATACCTCACCTCGGCGGCGTGCGCCGCCGCTCTCCCGACCGCGGTCACAGCCAGAAGCACCGTCACTTCAACCCACATCGACCCTGTCGAGCGAACCACCCAGAACAGCATGAGACCCACGACCGAACCAGCCGTCCCGGGAGCGATCGGCGCGAACCCAACTGGCCCGATGGTGGCACACCAGACCGCCGCACGCTCGAGTAGCGCCCTCATCATGTAGTCCGTGGTAAGAATCCCGCCGTGGACCGGGAATCGAGGTGGAGACGTCAGTGCCCGGAGGTACTCAAGCCCGCGAGGACTCGCGTGCCGGCCAGCCGGTCGTGTAACGCACACCGCTCGCTGTCGAGAAACATCGAAACGACGCCCAGACCGAGCGGCAGCACCGACACCAGATACCCGAGCACTCTGACCACCGCCACCGCGGTGGTCACGGAGCAACCGCCTCGATCCACGACGCGCACCCCGAACGCCATCTTACCGAATGTCTGCCCACCGACCACAATGAGGACCACGACATACCCCCCATTGAGCAGGGTCAGAAAGCCGGCGAGCGACGCCATCGGGAGCATACCGAGCGACTGCAGGTCGAGCTCCGCCAGAAACACTGGTAATACGCAGTTCGTGGCGAGTGGCGGAGCAGCCGTCCGCGCGGTGTCGAACGCCGTGGTGCGACGCCGAGCGGCGCCCGCGCCCGTGTGCGTCACGACCGCCCTTCGGCTATGCGCATCGTCGGTGCTCAGCGCGCCGCGGCACTGCCGCCGGGTGCGTCACTGTATGCGGCCGCGGCAGCCGCCATCGTGCCCGGCAACCGGCGCAACATCTCTTGCTGGATCTCGGCGCGCAGCCTATCCACGTCCCCCCGCACCCCATCCCCCGGCCTGACCGTGGCCAGCACGCTCAAGGCCTCCGCGTGGTGGTCATCGACCACCAACGCCGTCGCCCGCTCCAGCGCAAGTTGCGGCACCGAGGGCACCGGTAACAATGCCGGCGCCACGCGCTGAGGCACCGCCTCGATGCCCATCTGATCCCCCAACGGCACTGGCACAAGCTGAGCCCAGGAGCCGGCTAGATACAAGCCGACCGTCGCACCGGCAAACAACACGGCCAGCAGCAGCCACGGCAGTCGACGAGCACCACGACCGGTGTCGGTGACCGGGGCTGCGCCGCGACGTGCCCGGCGCGCACCGGCGCGCCGGCGCGCAGCCGCTGGCGCCGGGTCCTCACCACCCGTTGTCTCAAGCCGCTCGACCCGATCCAGCGCGGCCCACGCGTCGTCGTGGGCTCCGCCACGCGCAATCGCGGTCGCGAGCAATGCCCGCGCCCCAGTGACGTCACCGCGATCACACGCTTCGACACCGGCATGCAGTAGCGCCTCGGATTTCCGGACCCGTTCGGCCACACTCGCCCGCGCCCGGTCGATGTAGGCCCGGGCTCGTGCGTGGCTGCGATCCAAGAACAACACACGTGTCCAGACGTCGATTGCACGTTCGAACCGTCCTCGAAAATAGTGATCGAGGCCAGACAGAAGCAACTGTTCGATCTTGACCGCGCGGTCGGCTCCCCCCGCATCAACTGCTGGGAGTTCGCCACGCCGTACGGAATCAGCCATAGGGTGAGGGGGGAGACTGCTGCCTGCTCGTGTGCCATTATGGGCCGCAGCTGGTTGAGCGTCAACCGACTGTAACGGCGAGGCTCGGCATCCTCGCAGTCGTGGTGCAAGCCCCGCATCGCTCCGAGGATCCTCGAGATCGACACCGCGCCTGCAAGGCGAGACTCGCGACCGGCAGTGTTCGACCGTGCCAGACACACGTACGTCGCCGATCGGATGCAGCGCCGGAGCGGTCGAGCGTGCCCGTATGCTATACCTGCCCTGTGGCACTGATCGAAGCCGTTCCCAACGTCAGTGAGGGTCGACG
>Ga0310122_10002374_pt1 | contig 11965 bp, 9 predicted proteins | sample CB6_Bottom_1051__FD_203503 | JGI IMG/M metagenome (GOLD analysis project Ga0310122, IMG submission 203503) | Marine microbial communities from Western Arctic Ocean, Canada - CB6_Bottom_1051 | ecosystem: Environmental > Aquatic > Marine > Oceanic | place: Canada: Western Arctic Ocean | collected...
CGAGCGTCCTCTACTTGCCACCAGCAGATGCCGGAATCCAGATCGTCCGGAGATTCCTGCTCGGTAACGATCGCCCGCACCCCCATCTCGATCGCCTCAGGAATCTTGTCGGTCGCATCGAAGTCATGTCCGCAGATCGCCACGAACAAATCAGTCGGCAACTCTCGATGGTCACTGGAAATCGAGCAGATCGATTGCGGACAAGAGCCGATCTTCGGTACGCCCAGGATCTCGATGATCAGTTGCTGATCTAGCCTGGACCTCAGTTCCCTTCTCCGTGATTCCATCGATCTGGCTCCCCCTCCCCCTGATCGTCAATATCAGATCTCGGCCCGTTTGGTAGACTATCGGCCCCCGGAAGCCTGTCCAAGCCTCGGCCCCGTGACGGCTCTTTTTTGGCGTCGAGGTCGACGATCTCCAACACCCGCTCGAGACGTCGCTGAACCCGGTTCTGCTTGCTGTGGAGAACCGACTCGAGGATCTCCCGAACCGCAGGGGCTGCCGATCTCGAGGCGTAGTAGAGGTAGTCGTGGGTCGCAGGTTCCTCCACCACTACCATGGCAATCCGCTCGGGATCCTGCCACGGCGCAAAGCCGACGAAACTGGAGATGTAGCGGTCCTCACTGTATCCACCCGCGATAGCCACCTTGGCGGTGCCGGTCTTGCCGGCCATCTCGATGGTTCCCAGCACACCCCTGGCGGTGCCCTTGAGCACAACCTCTCTCATCACATGGCGAACCGTGTAGGCAATCGTTTCATCGGTAACTCTGACAGGCTGGATCTGCTCGAGCCGATCCGTATCGATACGTAGGATGTGGGGCCTTATCAATTGACCGCCGTTTGCGATGGCACAATAGGCGCGGATGAGTTGCAGTGGTGTCACCTGGATCTCGTATCCGAAAGAAGCCGAGGTCAGGGTGTACCAGCTCCAGCGATCGAGTGGCTTGACAAATCCCGTCTCTTCACGACCCAGATCGATGCCTGTTTTCTCGCCGAGTCCAAACTTGCGCAGGATTCCATGCACTCTCTTGTCGCCGAGTTTCAATCCGATATCGACGATGCCTATGTTGCTCGATTCGACAATCGCCCCTCTCACGGTGCGATCCCTCAGCAGATGACTATCGGTGAAGGTCCTCGACTTTCCGGAAAACCGCTGACTCTTGGCCCGAACATCGACCGGATCGTCGAGGTTCATACCCGCTTCGAGGGCCGCAGTGAGCAAGAACGGCTTCACCACCGATCCGGGTTCCATCGTCATCAGCAGCCAGCGTAGCATCTTGGGAAATGCCTCGGATTCACGTTTGCTGTTGTAGAGCCCCTGTAATTCACCACGTACCAGGCCCGGATAAGTAGCGATGGCGAGGATCTCTCCGGTTCGAGGATCCATCACGATTCCACTGACACTGCGAGCCTCGGTATGAGTGTAGGTGTCCGCCAGAACCGACTCGAGAATCGCCTGTTCCTGGATCCCGATGGTCAGGTGAAGGTCCTCGCCATCGATCCGGGGAACTGCCTGGGAGGCCTCCCGGAGTGGACGACCCGAGATGTCGGTCTGCTGACGACGAAGCCCCCTCCGCTCCAGCAGCAGATGGTTGTATTCCAGTTCTATCCCGTGCAGACCGATCTTTCGATCACCCCTCAGTTCCCCGATCACCAGCGTTCCCGTATCTCCATGAGGATACTGACGGGTGACGATCGGTTCGAGAGCAGGGATGACAGGGCGACCCAGTTCTCGATGGAGTGCTGTTTTCCCTTCCAGGAAATCCAATTCGTCTCGACCCGACTCGACGGTCCCGATGTAGAGATACTGATTGAGCGAGCGACGCTCTGGTCTTGCCACACTTTTGTTGAAACGCAGGATCTCGTCGTTGCGACGCGCGACCTCGCGTATCTTGCTGGCGACTTCTCCCGCAGGCCTCGCAAGTTGCAATCCTGGAAGCAGGAGAGTTTTCTGGATGACACGTTCAAGAGCGGGAATCGAATCCACGCTACCGGTCACCACTTCACGGACGAGGGACGCAGAATAAGGATCGAACCCAACTTTCCACGACAAGCGGTCTTCGGCCAAAACGATGCCCTGGCGGTCGTAGATTTTACCTCGGGACGCCTGTGACCAGTTGCTGCGTGCCTGTGCGGTCGACTGAATCGTGCTCCAGTATTCGGAATCGACCAGTTGCATCCACGCGCTGCGAAGGAGCACCGCCAGAAAAGCGGTACCGATCAAGATGAAAATCACAGCGATGATGGTCTCGCCGTCGAAACGAAATCTCTCGGAGGTTTTCTCGCGTACAGAGGAGACCGCTGCAGGATTCCAGATCAATCTCCGTACCCTTCTTCCACCCTCAGGTGCTCCGTGAGGGGCAGCGGTGATTCCCAACGGTTGCCATCACTCTCGAAGGAAAGTGCCATTTCGGCTGAAATGGTCTCTTCATCGGGGACCATCTCAGATGCACTCCAGGTGATGCTGACCATACGAGCTTGATAACTAGTTCTTGCCGAGGAGAGATCCTGCCGGATGCGGCTCAGTTGTTGCTGCTGCTTCTCGATGCCGTGCCGCAGACGAATTTGCAGGGACCCATCACGCGCCAGATCGAAGCCCAGCACGAACAGACACGCCGTCATCAGAGACAGTCGAAAGGCGTTCATCGATCTACTCCCAGCCTGCAGATGATCCGCATCCTCGCGGATCGAGAACGTGAATTCCTGCTCACTTCTTTCATCGAAGGTCGTACAGGTCGGGGTGTCACGAGACGGTGGTCCCCCTCCTGGGCGAGGGTCCGAAAAGTTGCCTTCACCTTTCGATCCTCGAGCGAGTGATAGGAGATGACCGCCAATCTTCCTCCCGGAGAGAGCAGACTTCCAACGCGATCGAGAAGATGTTGAAGAGCTTCCAGTTCACCATTGACGGCGATGCGAAGAGCCTGAAAGGTACGAGTGGCGGCATCGACTTTGCTGTCGCCCTTGTTCGGGACAGTAGCCCGGATCACCGATGCAAGGCGCCCCGTCGTGCGAATCGGTTGCTCGGCTCGCGCACGAATGATCGCCGCAGCGATCCTGCGAGCATGACGGTCCTCACCCAGTTCTGTGATCAAAGTCACGAGTTGTCCCTCCGTAATCCCTTCGAGCAATTGAGCAGCGGTTCCCTCTCGGGTCGGGTCCATGCGCATGTCGAGTGGACCGTCATTGCGAAAAGAGAAGCCCCTTTCCGGAACATCCAGTTGCGGCGAAGACACTCCCAGATCTGCCAGTACCAGATCCCAGGTGCCACTTCCGATACTCTGCTTGAGACCGGGAAGGTCTCCAAAGTTGCCATGAACCAGTTCGGTTCGATCGGCGGGCAGCAGTTCGACTGCATCAGCGAGGGCATCGGGATCACGGTCGACCCCGAGCAACCGGCCGTCGGGAGCGGTCTTCTTGAGAATCTCGATGGCGTGCCCGCCCCGGCCGAGGGTCAGATCGAGCAGGTTCTCGCCTGCCCTGGGATCCAGTCCCTGAACCACTTCGTCCAGCAGGACCGGAATGTGTCCGTTCATCCGTCATGCTCCGGTTCCTCAGGCTGGGTCCGGCATCGGTGCAATCGCCCTGGCAAATGCACGTGCTCGTGCCGCCAAATGAAGTTCTCTAGAAAACCGGACTCCCGGTACCCCACGTCGCTTGGCCCTCTGAAGTCGCTCCCACAACTGGTCGATATCCTGAAGAACCGATTCCGGGGCATGGTCCAGCGGACGCCCCGTCTGAATGTATTCACGAACCCTCTGGATGACCAACTTCTGGGACCTTTCCGGATCCACATGCTGTTCGATCAAAGAGATCATTCGCTTCCCCCTGTTTCCCCATTACCCGGTGACCCATTCCCCATGAGTGACCGGAGGCCTAGTTTCATCCTCGGATTGCTTTCTCCCGAGGAACATCTGCATCCTCTTGGCGTAAGCTCCGTGCTCTTCCAGGAACAATTCCAAACGCTCCCGGTATGTATCTCTGTCTTCCTCTCTCTGGCGCCACAGTTCGGCATCCCAGATCTCGATCCGGTCGAAACAACCGACCAGGACCAGATCCCTGTCGAGTTGCGCCCACCCTCTTAACCGTTCGCTCAGAAGAACCCGCCCCTGCCGATCGGGAGTCAGGTCTTCTGCTTGACCAAAGAAATCTCTCTGCAATTCGTGGAGTTCTGAAGAACCGCGCTCGAAGCGGCGCATGTCGGCGGAAATCCGCTCCCATTCGGCCTGGGTGTAGATCCACAAACAGGGAGTGGTTCCGGCAGTGGCAACAAACCCCTCACCGTCGGCACGGGGATCGATCTTCGAACGCAGACGAGACGGCACGATGACTCGGCCCTTTTCGTCGAGCGTCAGTTGGAACTGCCCCTTGAAGTGAGCTGCCATGGCGATCTCCACCTCGGTCTGCTTGCCCCGGTGGGTTGTTGGCGCCGACTCGACCCGGCCTTGCGCGCCCCAACCCTCCAAGTGCCTCCACTTAGCCCCACTTTATGGGCACTTTTCTCCAAAACAAGACACTGCTTTTCACAGGTTCTTATTCTCAAAGGGTTTGCAGCAGTCACCCACAACCAGTACCGTCTCCACCTCGGACCACCCCCGTATCTTGTGGACCACACCCCAAAAAAAATTCAAATCGCAACAAGGTGCTCGTGGATGACCATTGAAGGCAATTCGGTGGCTCACAAGCGTGACCTTGGCGGAACAACGCATCGGTACTGTCAGGCTGAATTGGAGATCAGGTGGGGCGATGTGGCGATGAAGTGGCAGCGTCAGTGAACTGTGCAGCGCTGATCGAGGCCGAGATCGAGCGCCCGCATGCCACCGGTCAGGGTGAAGGCGCTTGCGGCTGCAGCGCCGGATCAGATGGTTCTAGCCGAACAGTTGCTCGAACTCGGCAATCGCCTGCTCCAGCACCTGGGAGTCGATTCTGGGCACGGGTACACGGTGCAAATTGCCACCCCTTTCCCGCACCACCAGATGATCCCCCTGATGCTGTTCCCAGCGCAGCGCCCGTTTTCGGACCAGAAACAACGCCAGCAGGTAGGCCAGTCGCTCTCGATCGGCCTGTTTGGAGACTCGCAGCCCTGTGGTGGTCGAACAAGCCACCTCCGATGGCTGCTGGCGGTCAGCGTCATCGGGCTGCTGTGGTTTCGATTCGGTCGACTCGACCTCGAGCAGGGACAGAAAAGTGGCCTGAAGGGAGGCGATGTTGACGATAGCGCGCGGAGGATCGTGCGGAGCCGGTACCGAGGTCTTCCAGCGGGCGTAGTGCTGCCCTGGTTCCAGAGAGTCGATACAGGACTCGCAGTGATCCTGGCGGCAAAAGAACGCTGCGACGCTGTCGGGCTCAGTCGGTTCCTCGTCAGTGGCTCGTAAAACGGTCCAGAACGGGGTTCCGCGGGCGATCTCCTGCTGGCAGCCATGGCAACAGCGGCGAGATCCGTCGACGCTCCACCGACCACCGCCAACGACTCGCTGCTGCTCCTCCTTGAGCCTAGCATAGGCGGGACGGACACCTCCTGAGCGGTCATTCGGTTGTTTGGGTCGATCGTCGGTCGAATTCAAGGAAACCTCTTTCCCCTGAGGATCACATCCTCGGCAGCGGGCATCAAGTCTCCGTGGGGCTTGCCAGTAACCGTGATGAGGCCTACAACCGGATGCCCGGAAACACCATCGAGGGTTCTAGATATGCTTGGGGAGTATCCTTGTCCAAAGTAGCCCAGAAATTCTGCCACCTTCACGTCCACAGTCACTTCAGCCTTCTCGATGGAGTCAATACCATCCCGGCGCTGGTTCGCACCGCGCGAGATCATGGCATGAAATCACTGGCTCTGACTGATCATGGAAACATGTTCGGTGCAATGGAATTTCACCAGGCCTGCCGCAGCGAAGGAATCAAACCGATCATCGGGATCGAGGCCTACATCACCGAGGGGAGTCGCAAGGAACGAAAGCGTGAAAGAGGCAAGCTGCATGCCTTCCATCTCTTGCTGCTGGCCGAGAATGAAATCGGATACCGAAACCTGCTCAAACTCACGAGCACCGCCTACACCGAAGGTTTTTACTACAAGCCCAGGATCGATCACGAGATCCTTCGTCAACACTCGGAGGGAATCATCGCAACCTCCGCCTGCCTCTCCGGAGAAGTAAACCGTGCCCTTCTCCACGGTGATGCTGAGAAAGCAGAAGAATGCGCCCGTCGTTACATCGACATCTTCGCTCCCGGTAGGTTTTTCATGGAAGTACAGGATCACGGCCTCGTCGAGCAAAAGAAAATTCTCGAGAGAGCTCCGGATCTTGCACGGCGATTGGGAGTACCGGTCATCGCGACCAACGATGTCCATTACCTGAAGAAGGAAGATTCGAGGGCTCAGGAAGTACATCTATGCATCAACACCGGGAAAAAAATCGATGACGAAGATCGGATGATCTTCGAATCTGACGCCTTCTACTTCAAAAGTGGTGAAGAAATGGCGCGGCTCTTCGGTGACTTTCCTGAATACGTGACCAATACCGATGAGATCGCTGCGATGGTCGATTTCGAGATCGAGACTGGCAAAGCATTCCTGCCGGTCTTTTTCGAGAAGAAGGACGAGCTCGATGGACAGGATTCTGGCAGTTCCAAAAAGATGGAACAGACCAACGAGGTCCGCTTCCATCAACTGGTCGAGGATGGGTTTTCCCGGCGCTACCCCGATCCACCAGATGGTGCCCGAGAACGACTCGATAACGAGATCTCGGTGATTACCGAGATGGGTTTCGTCTCCTATTTCCTGATCGTATGGGATTTCTGCCGTTTTGCCCGTGAGCAGAGAATCCCCGTCGGCCCAGGTCGTGGATCTGCAGTGGGATCGATCGTTTCATACTGCCTCGGGATCACCAATATCTGCCCCCTCAAGTACGATCTCATCTTCGAAAGATTCCTCAACTCTGACCGCATCTCATTGCCTGATATCGACATCGACTTCTGCATGGAAGGCCGAGAGAAGGTCATCGAGTACGTGCGAGAAAAATATGGCAATGACCGAGTGTGCCAGATCGTCACCTTCGGAACGATGGCGGCCAAGGCCGTTATCCGTGATGTGGGACGTGTCCTGGGAATCCCCCTGAGCGATGTCGACCAACTCGCCAAAAAGGTTCCCGACATCCTCGGTATCAAACTGGAGGAAGCACTTGCCAAGGAACCACAGTTGGCAGCGGCAGCAAAAGATCCTCGATACAAGGAACTGTTCGAGGTCGCTCAAAAACTGGAAGGCTTGAACCGCCACTGCTCGACTCATGCTGCCGGACTGGTGATTGCCGACAGGCCCCTGACTGATCTGATACCGCTGGCGCGAAACGGTGAGGACATCGTCACTCAGTATTCGATGGAGGGGCTCGAGCAACTGGGCCTGTTGAAGATGGACTTTCTCGGGCTGCGCAATCTCACGATCATCGATCGAGCCTGCCGAATCATCGAGCAGCAAGGGCAGAAAGTCGATCTCGATAACCTGCCACTCGATGACAAGGCCACGTACAAATTGTTGTGCCAGGGTGAAACTCACGGGATCTTTCAATTGGAGAGTTCAGGGATGCGTGATCTGTTGCGCAACCTGAAACCGGACCGATTCGAGGACCTGATTGCGGTACTGGCTCTCTACAGACCAGGCCCACTCAGATCAAAAATGCACCTCCTGTACTGCGACCGAAAACACGGTCGTGAGAAGACCGAGTACCTACATCCGGCCCTCGAACCGGTCCTCGACAGCACCAATGGCATCATCCTGTATCAGGAGCAGGTGATGAAGATCGCCCACGTGCTTGCCGGATTTTCCATGAATGACGCCGATAACCTCCGCAAGGCGATGGGCAAGAAGAAGATCAAACTGATGGAACGTTTCCGTGATCAGTTCATCGACGGTTGCTCCCAGAAAAGAGGCATCTCCGGCAAGGATGCAGGATCGATCTTCGATCAAATCGAGCATTTCGCCAGGTATGGATTCAACAAATCTCACTCGACCGCGTACGCGCTGATTTCCTATCAGACCGGATACCTGAAGGCGAACCACCCCGAAGCGTTTCTGGCTGCGGTGATGTCCTGCTACATCTCGACGGTCGACACCATGGTCACTTATCTCGATGAGTGCAAGAGAATGGGAATCGAAGTGATTCCACCCCATGTGAACGAATCGTCCAGTAACTTTTCCCTCAAGGGGAACAAGATCGTCTATGGGCTCGTTGCACTGAAAGGAGTCGGGGAACGAGCCGTCGATGCGATCGTCGCAGAGAGGCAGTCCAACGGACCCTACAAATCCCTCTTTGACCTCACTTCGAGAGTCGAGCCGGAACTGGTCAACAAGACCGTTGTCGAACAGTTGGTGAGCGCCGGCGCATTCGATGGCCTGGGTCCAGAAAGGTCGCGGATCCATGCCGCCGTCAAAGACGCCATGGAGGAAGGAAAGAGAGTCCATGCCGAGCGTAGGGCAGGACAACTGTCACTGTTCGGATCCGACTCGGCCCCCGTGGTGCAGGAACAGTGGCCCACCGTCCCTTCCTGGAGCGACAACGAGAAACTGGCCCGGGAGAAGGCAGCGCTGGGGTTCTACCTCAGTGGTCACCCGCTCGAACGGATCGAATCACAGATCGCTTCGTTGAGAAGCCACTTGCTGGCTGATCTCGACGAGCAGGATGATCAGAAACCGGTCACCCTGGCCGTGATGATTTCAAAGATCCGAAGACGTCAAACGAGGCGCGGAGAGGCGATGGCGATCTTGAGCGTTGATGACCGTAGTGGTTCGATCGAGGCGGTCGTTTTTCCTTCCGTCTTCCAGCAGACTTCCGCGTTCCTGGAGGAGGAGAAGATCGTGATCATCCAGGGGATCGCCGAGATCTCCCGGGAAGAAGAGAATGGTGAGGCCAGTCGCAACCAGATCCGCGTCAACAAACTGATTCCACTCGAATCGGCATCGGAGGCTCTCGCCCGGCAGATCGGCATCGTGCTTCCTGCCCAAGCCGACGAGAATCTGCTGTTTCGGACCAAAGAGATCCTGCAACGAAGCCCGGGCAAGTTACCGGTGACGCTGATCTTCGATGAACACGGACCCGATATGTGGCGAGTCCCCTGCGGAGACAGAATTCGAGTTTCTGCCACTCAGCAGATGATCACAGAAATCCGCGAGCTGCTCGGAGACGAATCGGTCAAGATCGAAATCTATACCCCAACGGTGCAGAAATGAGGAAGAGCCCACTGGCTCTCGATCTGGCTCTGTTCGAAAATAATCTGCACAAGATCCAACAGCGGGCTACTGAACTTTCACCTGGTGAAACAGATCAACCCGGGATCGTTACCGTCACCAAGTACCTGTCACGTTCAGACGCACGGCGACTCCTCGATGCAGGACACTCACCCCTTGGAGAGAACCGATCGGATGAACTGGAGGACAAGACCAACCCCGGTCAAGATCCTGGCAGCTGGCATTTCATCGGCCACCTCCAGCGCAACAAGATTCGCAGCGTCATTCCCAGGATTTCACTGCTTCACTCGCTCGATTCGGAGAAACTCGCCAGATCCATCGACACCTGGGTCGAAGATCACCTCGACTCTCCCTTCGGCGTGCTGGTCCAGATCAACATCGCTGCCCAAAAGCAAAAAACGGGGCTCGATCCACTGGTTGCAGAAGATACGATCCTCTCATGGGTGGAACAGTTTCCCTCTCTTCGATTCGAAGGGCTGATGACGATGGCTCCCGACTGGGGAGCCGAGCAGTCCCGCCCCATCTTTCGAACGCTGAGGAAACTTATGCTGTCGATTCGAGATCGACTCACTGGCGCCAGTTCGGAAAGATTCAGGCATCTCTCGATGGGAATGTCTGGCGACTGGGAAGTGGCTGCTGAGGAAGGAGCAACCCTGCTGAGGATCGGAACCGCACTCTTCCGAGGGGCCGAGGAGAACTCCTGATGCCCCGCATCATCGCCGAGAAAGGGCCCGACAGGGGCAGCACCTGGGCGATCCGTGAGGAGGGAGTACTTCTCATCGGTCGCGACAGCGGTGCTCAGATCGCCTTGCGTGATGAAGAAACGAGTCGACGTCACTGCCAACTGGAGTTCAGATCTGGCCAGTGGTTGATCCGCGATCTCGATAGCACCAACGGGGTCATGGTCAACGGTGAAACGATCAGCGGACCTACGGTGCTCAAACACAATGATCACATCGAGTTGGGTGTCTCGTATCTGACCTTTCTGTCCGATGACGATCCGCTCCTGGGTGCCGAGATCGGAGGATGTCGGATAGAGCAGAGGATCGGGCGAGGAGGCATGGGAACGGTATACCGTGCCCGACAGAAATCGCTCGATCGGCCAGTGGCCCTCAAGATCCTGTCGGAGAAATACACCCGTAATCGACAGTTCATCGACCTCTTCATCCGTGAAGCCCGTGCTGCCGGTCGTCTTAGCCACCCCCACATCGTTCAGGTTTACGACGTCGGAAACGAACTCAACCAGCACTTCTTCACCATGGAACTGGTCGCCGGCGGAAGCGTCGAGAAGATCATCGATGAAATCGGAGCCATCGAGACAGATCAGGCTCTGCGCTATGCCAGAGATGCCGCCCGTGGTCTCGAGTATGCGGAGAAGCAGGGGATCGTCCATCGCGATATCAAACCAGCGAATCTGATGATCGCCACCGGCGGTGCCGTCAAGATCGGAGACCTGGGAATCGCCCGCAACACCGATGAAAGCGGAGTCGCCTACCAGAAAGATGGAGTCAGTGGATCCCCCCACTACATCGCACCGGAGCAGGCTCGAGGGGAAGCCATCGACCAACGGGCAGACATCTACTCACTCGGGGCAACGCTCTTTCATTGCCTCGCCGGTCGAACTCCCTACCGCGGAGCAGGAGCCCGGGAGGTGATTCTCAAACAGATCGAGGCAACGGCTCCCCCTTCCCTTGCGAGCATGTCGCCGGGAACTCCACCAGAGGTGTGCGAACTGGTCGAGAGGATGATGGCACCGAAGCCGGAAGATCGGCCACAAAATGCGCGGATTCTCGGTGACGAACTCGATCAACTCATCGCAACATTCGGTTCGCGCACCGGGGACGAACCTGGCGCAGGGAATGCGCGCTGGTGGCGAGCCGCCTTGTACCTGTTGATCCTGCTGGTAGTGGTCAGTTCGATCTCTCTCTACCTCCTCGATCGTAAAGAAACTCTCGAAAGGGCCAGGGAGAGGGCGCAAGAACGTAGCGGTGAAATTACCGACCTTCTCGAACTCGCTGAATCCGCCGTCAACCGAGGAGAACCGGATTCTGCAGAGGCGATCCTGCTATCTCTGGGGAGGGTTCCCGACCAACTCGGTGGACGGATCCAGGATCTCGAAGATGCTATCGCAAAAGAACGCCGACGGATCGATTCACTGTCCCGGGAAGAAGAGGCTCGCAGCGCACTGGCCGAGATCCTTTCATCCAGTGAGACCACCACCCCACCGCAACAGAAACTCAAAGAACTTCGCGAACTGGTCAATACCCATGGGGGAACCCGCGCTGCCCAGAGAGCCGCACAGAAGATCGTCGAACTGGAACAACTGGTGACCACGCAGACAGAGAAAGAACGCAGAGCCAAGGTCGCCTGGGAGCGGGCGCTGGCCAGGGCTGAAGGATGGCGATCTGCTCGTAATCCGGCACGAGCACGCGAAGAAGCCCTTGCTCTCTCCGATGAATTCACAGGCACCAGTTCGTGGTCGCTGAGAAATCAATTCCTGGAGAAAATGGAAGCAGAGGCGGCTCAACTGTGGGCCGAGGCGCGCGCAGAAGTGACTGTTCTGCTGCGAGAGGGGCGGACCGCACAAGCCGATGACATCATCGACGGGGTGGTCTCGAGGGCGCTTCTGCCGACCACTCGGGATCTCGAATCGCTTCTCAGAGACGAGGTCAAGCGTGCCCGCATCCGCACCGATGTGACCAGTACGCCGAAGATCGGACCCGTCGTCAGGGAGGG
>Ga0310122_10002375_pt1 | contig 11960 bp, 12 predicted proteins | sample CB6_Bottom_1051__FD_203503 | JGI IMG/M metagenome (GOLD analysis project Ga0310122, IMG submission 203503) | Marine microbial communities from Western Arctic Ocean, Canada - CB6_Bottom_1051 | ecosystem: Environmental > Aquatic > Marine > Oceanic | place: Canada: Western Arctic Ocean | collected...
CAAACAGATTAATCTGAGTGCCATTAATACCACACAATGGATGATGTCATTCATCCTGGGCGTTCGCAGAATTCGAGGTGAAATGAACATCGCTCCTGGGAAACCACTCGAGGTCTTGTTAGACAATATTTCACCAGAAGATAAAAAACATTTAGAATCCAATCAAAATTATCTTTTAAAGCTGGGCCGTCTGCAGTCTATTCGCCAGGTCGACGCGACTGAAACAACACCAGAATCCGCCATTGCCCTGGTTGGCAATATGAAAATTCTAATTCCTATCGCTGGATTAATCGATAAAGAAGCGGAAATAGAACGTCTGCAAAAAGAAATCCAGAAAATTGAAAAAGCCTTACCGAGAATTGAAGGGAAATTGAACAATCCAAAATTCATTGACAAGGCACCAGAAGATGTCATCGCCAAGGAACAAGAAAAACTGGCCGCATTGCTTTCATCACAACACAGCCTGAATCAACAATTGACTAAAATAAAATCACTGTAACTGATACCAGGCATTACCCCCAATAAAATACCCCCGTCCATTAGAACAATGAACAGGGGTATTTTGTAAACCAGAAACGCCTGTTTTTTCCACTACGGCGCAGCAGATATTCCATACCTTGCACAATAATAACAAAGGGCAATAAAGCAGACCTGCAGGATCCCAGGCTGACTGCCAAATGCGTGAAAATCAGTACCGTGTCCACAGGGCTATTGTCATTCTTAGACTTTGCACGGAGATGAAAACTGACTATTGCCAGCTCTTTCTTTGAAGCCATCATTTGTGCTGAAAACAAACAAGCTACGCATGAACACATTACGCGTGCCATTCATGCGACCGTGCAACCCCCTTACGGACCAAGAAGGAACCTGACCCGGGCCAAACCTTCTTTTCAGGCCCTATGTCATTATCAGCATAGGACATACGGAATGCGTTGTTATTCCTATGCCTTCAGCAAATACAGCTATCCGTCTCATATTTTGCGATTAATCGCTCCATCCCCCCCTTAACAGCCGAATATTTCCAATCTGCAAAACATTTTAGCCAACAAGCAAGCCTCGGCAGGTCATGGTTTACCACACCCGGAATACATCGCCAGGAACTCAGGGGCTAATGAGTTTTCTCAGAAATAAAATGCCGTTTCAGACCTTTGCCAAGTAGACAAGTCACTTATTTCATCTATATTTGCTTTACTATAAATTAAAACTTAAGACTCATTATTCTTGAACATGGCAACCGCACTTACTGACCTTCAACTTGGTGGACTTATAAAATGCCTGATTCAGAAAGGTGTTTTAAACAAAAACGATGCCACAGTACATACGGCTGAAGCTAAAAAGAATAAAACTCCATTAGTCAGTCATTTAGTTGCGAATAATATTGTAGACAGCAAAAAAATAGCATCGCTTGCCTGTCTTGAATTTGGTGCGCCCTTTTTCGATCTAGACAGTATTGACACAAACAGTTTACCTATCCATTTAGTCAGTGAAAAACTCATTCGACAACATCATGCATTACCTCTATTTAAACGGAGTAATCGACTCTTTATTGCGGTATCGGATCCGACTAATTTTCAAGCCCTGGAAGAAATTAAATTTCATACTCGCCTCAATACTGAAACCATATTAGTGGAGGAAGATAAATTAGCTAAAACCATAGAAACAGCACTGACAGCCACATCCATGACTGATTTACTGGATGAAAATTTTGATGATATTATTGCAGACGGCGAAGAGACGCCCGTTGGCGATGATAACAGCATTTATGTTGATGATGCCCCCATTGTGCGTTTTGTCCATAAAATCTTACTCGATTCTATTAAAAAAGGGGTTTCTGATATCCATTTAGAGCCCTACGAAAAAAGCTTTCGCATCCGCTTTAGACGTGATGGTATTCTTTATGAAGTTGCCAACCCACCCGCAAACATTGCCAACCGCATCATCTCCAGAATAAAAGTCATGTCCAAAATGGATATTGCTGAACGCCGCATCCCTCAGGACGGCCGGATCAAAATAACATTATCCAAAAACAGAGCCATTGATTTCCGGGTCAACACCTGCCCTACCCTATTTGGTGAAAAAGTCGTGCTGCGTATTCTGGATCCTGATAGTGCTGTAATTGGCATTGAAAAACTGGGGTTTGAACCAGAACAACAAAAACTTTTCCTCCATGCCATTCACCGTCCTTATGGCATGATTCTGGTAACGGGACCGACCGGCAGTGGTAAAACAGTGACCCTTTATACCGGCTTAAATATTCTAAACAAAATTGAACGTAATATTTCAACGGCAGAAGATCCTGTTGAAATAACCGTGGAAGGTATAAACCAGGTCAACATGAATGTTAAGGCGGGATTAACCTTTTCGGTCGCCTTAAAAGCCTTTCTAAGGCAAGACCCCGACATTATTATGGTGGGTGAGATACGCGATCTGGAAACCGCCAGTATCGCGGTCAAGGCTGCGCAAACAGGACATCTAGTGCTCTCCACATTACACACCAATGACGCGCCTCAAACCATTAACCGTTTGATACAAATGGGTATCGAACCGTTTAACATCGTCTCTTCCGTTAATTTAATCATGGCTCAGCGACTAGGCCGAAGACTCTGTCCACACTGTAAAAAAGAAGCTGACTATCCTGAACAAACGTATCTGGATGCCGGCTTTAAAAAACAAGACCTTGCAACATTAAAAACCTATCTCCCTGTGGGGTGTGATCGATGCAATGCCGGTTATAAGGGGCGTGTGGGTATATATCAGGTCATGCCTATCTCTGAAAAAATGCGAACACTGCTTCTCAACGGTGGGAATACCCTGGAAATGACGCAATTATCCAAACGTGAAAGCATTAACGATTTAAGAGCTTCCGGTCTTGAGAAAGTGCGTCAAGGCATCACCAGTCTGGAAGAAATTGATAGAATAACGGAGGGATAACGATGGCTCACGATCTACAGCAAATAGATTTTGTCTGGAAAGGAAGAAATAAAGCAGGCAATAAAACCGGTGGCCAGATCAGGGCAAAAAACGCAATCATCGCACGCACCAATTTGCGAAAAACTGGCATTCGTGTCCTCAGCATCAGGAAAAAGCCGAAACCTTTATTCACGGCTAAAACACAAACAATCACGCCCCAAGATATTTGTGTGTTTGCCCGCCAACTTGCAAACCTGTTAAATGCAGGCATACCGTTGGTACAGTCTTTCGATATTATTGGCAAAGGCCATGAAAACCCCAACATGGCTGAAATGCTGTTATCCATTAAGGCAGATATCGAAGACGGGGATACACTCAGCGTAGCACTACGACGAAAATATCTTTATTTTGATGCGCTTTTTTGCAGTCTTGTAGAAGCCGGTGAGCAAGCGGGGGTCCTCGAAGACCTACTGGATAAAATAGCGACCTATAAAGAAAAAGTAGAATCCATCAAGAAAAAAATTAAAAAAGCGCTAACATATCCTATTGCGGTACTGGTCGTTGCAGGTATAGTTACCGCTGTCTTATTGATATTTGTTGTCCCTGTTTTTGAAGACTTGTTCCAAAGCTTTGGTGCTGATTTACCCTCCTTTACAAAATTTGTCATTACTTTATCCGAATGGGCACAGCAATGGTGGTGGGCAATGGTGGGCTGCATTTTCGCTACCTTTAAAACCTATCACTTGGTGCATAAACGCTCGCAAACATTCAGGCATTTTGTTGATAAGACGTTACTAAAACTTCCCATCATCGGCATGATTATTAATAAATCAGCGCTGGCTCGTTTTTCCCGTACGCTTGCAACCATGTCTGCCGCTGGTGTACCTTTAGTCGATGGACTGGAATCGACAGCCGGTGCATGTGGCAATATAATCTATTATGCAGCGATAATGAAAATACGTGACGATGTAGCAACAGGACAAAGCCTACAGTTCTCGATGGAACAAACAGAATTATTTCCACATATGATGATCCAAATGGTGGCTATAGGCGAAGAGTCAGGCTCAATTGAAAAAATGCTGGATAAGGTTGCTGATTTCTACGAAGAAGAAGTGGATAACCGGGTAGCCAACCTGAGCAGCTTAATGGAACCGTTTGTCATGGCTATTCTAGGCATATTAGTCGGTGGTTTAATTATTGCCATGTATTTACCTATTTTCAAACTGGGTGCGGCAGTGGGTTAATCAGACACGCCACTCAGTCACCGGGAGGTAATGAATGTAACCTGCAAAGACACTCGAATTAAATAACAATTTTTCCTCTAACAACCACTTTATTTCATGCACGATATTCATCTTATCCTTCAATCCTCACCGCTAATTTTAACCAGTCTGGCTTTCATTATCGGCTTGCTGATGGGCAGTTTTCTGAATGTCGTCATCTACCGGCTTCCAGTTATGATGGAACAAGAATGGAAAAAAGAATGTACCGAATACCTTGATTTAGAGCAAGCGCCTGCAACTAACGCACCGTTTAATCTAATCGTGCCGGCTTCTCAGTGTTCAAACTGCTATACAGCAATAAAACCTTACCAAAACATACCCCTTATCAGTTATTTATTGTTAGCTGGAAAATGTGCGGCATGTCATAACCCTATTTCTCTGCGTTATCCTGCTATAGAAAGTCTTACCGCAATAACTTCAGCAATAGTTGCCTGGCATTTTGGCTATAATGCTGACATGTTTTTTGCTTTATTGCTGACTTGGTCATTAATCGCCTTGAGTTTTATTGATATTGATCACCAACTATTACCTGACGCTATTAATTTACCGGTGTTATGGTTAGGCTTATTTTTGAGTATTTTTTCAATTTATACCGATACCAGCTCAAGTATCATCGGTGCTATTGCAGGCTACCTGAGTCTTTGGAGCGTTTATCATCTGTTTAAACTAGTCACCGGAAAAGAAGGCATGGGCTATGGCGACTTTAAATTACTGGCTTTATTTGGCGCATGGCTAGGCTGGCAATACCTGCCGGTCATTATTTTACTTTCCACTCTGGTCGCTGCTGTTATTGGTCTTATCCTAGTTATTTTTACCCAAAAAGACCATAATACCCCCATTCCTTTTGGACCTTATATAGCGACCTCTGGATGGTTAACCTTGATATGGGGTGAACAAATTAATGCACTTTATCTTAGCACTATCGGTATGTAAAACAGATGTTGAAAATTGGATTAACAGGCGGTATTGGTAGTGGTAAGTCAACGATAGCAACACTTTTCAGCCAATACAATATCCCCATTATTGATGCCGATATTATTGCTCACCAATTAGTAGAGCCGAACCAGCCCGCTTTGTCGTTAATTCAACAAACCTTTGGAGACTCAGTTTTTAATAACGACGACTCTTTAAACAGGGATAAGCTGAGACAACTGATATTTTCCAGCACCGATAATAAACAACAACTGGAAAAAATACTACATCCTCTGATTTATCAACAAATGCAGTCTGATTTTAGCAAACAGACATCTCCCTATTGCCTGCTATGCATCCCTTTGCTGATAGAAACCGGCATGACCTCGTTTGTTGATCGCATACTGATTGTGGACTGTGCTGTTGAAACTCAAATTGCAAGAGTGAAGGCGAGAAGCAACCTTTCTAAAACCCAGGTTTTATCCATTATTGACAATCAGACTTCCCGGGCAAACCGACTTAGCTATTCACACGATGTCATTGACAATTCAAATTCCATATCTGAACTTGCAGATCAAGTAAAAAAGCTTCACAATCAATACTTATTATTAAGTAACGCTTAGGACATCCCGTTGGTGAAAACACAAACTATCTATGAATTCCCTCTTAATGAAAGAATACGTGTCTTCATACGACTAGAACAGCTTTTACTGCAACTCGACCATTTTACCAAGGGCTCTGCCATTTTTGATAAACGCGCAGCCGTTTCTGTTTTACTCGATATTCTGCAGATTTTTAGCCGAAACGACTTAAAATCTGAATTACTCAAAGAACTTGACCGCCACTCTAAAATTCTGCAGAAAATTGCTAATAGTCAAGCCGTGGACACCCAGAAATTAGACATAATCCTCAATGACTTAAACCTCACCAGTAAAAAACTATACCAAACCAATGGAAAAATCGGTGTTAATGTCATGGAAAGTGACTTATTTAAGAGTATTTCACAACGCAGTTCAATCCCGGGAGGTACCTGTTCTTTTGATTTACCTGCATTCCATTATTGGCTGGAACGGGATAACAATACGCAAGCAGATGATTTATCACACTGGACAAAACCTTTTATCGAAATTCGGAAAGCGATTAATTTAATACTTACCTTTATCAGACAAAGTAGCACGCCCACTCATGAAGTGGCTGAATCCGGATTTTTCCAGCTTGCTCTCGATAAATCACAACCGTATCAACTTCTCATCATTACGCTGGAAAAATCATTACCCTGTTTTGCTGAGGTCAGCGGGGGTAAACACCGATTTACCATTCGCTTTATGCAACCTTCACCTGACAATAATCGCCCCAGCCAATTCCCTCAAGACACCCCTTTTTCATTAACACGATGCCTACTCTAAACACTAAGAAAAATAATTCTATGCAAGAAATAACGGTTAATTGCCCTAACTGCCAAACACAGGTGATCTGGAATTCTCAACAAAAAAACAAACCTTTTTGTAGCGAACGCTGTAAATTAATTGACTTAGGCGAATGGGCTGCCGGCGAGAAAGCCATTCCAGGTGAAGCACTACTCGATTCTCCGTCAGATCTTGATTTTGACTCTTTTTCACAATAAGCCATAAAACGGCATTTAAGGATCAATTCAGAAATGCACTAATTCCTGCTATGCCCTGAGCCCCCGACATTTGTGCTTGTGTTTTATCCATTTTGTTTAACCCCCCTAATGCAAAAACAGGTAAATTAGTGACTTTTGTAAGCGCTATAAATTGCGCCCAACCCAAGGGCTTTGTGTCCGGATGTGTTTTCGTGGCTAATACCGGAGCAAGCACCACAAAATCTACGCCAATTGATTCGGCATGCTGTAATTCCAAACGATTATGACAAGATGCCGCAACCCAGGCATAGCCCGTAGGTCTGGTCTTTAAAGCCAATAAATCTCTTGCAGTCAAATGTAACCCATCAGCATTGACCTTATTTGCCCCCTTAACGGCCGAATTAACGAATAACGTCACCCCTTGTGCTTTACATAAAGGGATGGCCCATGCAAAGAAATGCATGACTGCATCCTCGGACAATGCTTTAATTCTTGCCTGAATTAATGTAACGCCACTCGCCAATAAAACATTTAATTGATCCGCTAACAAAGTCTCTTCTGTACTATTTAAAATAGCATATTCATCGGCCAGCCGAACGGCACTGACAATAGCGTAATTAGCTTCTGGGAAGGAGTAATCGGGCAACTGCTCAGGCAACACCCACTCCACTCTCTGTCCTTCAGAACCCGTCACATCGCCTGAAAAGTCCAGAACTGTCCAGACATCCAGCAACACCTTTAAATCAGAATATTGATGTCTTACCTTGATTAACGGCATCATTTTCTGTACTGAAATATTTAATTCTTCCTTGAGTTCCCGGGATAAAGCCTGTTCAACAGATTCTCCCGCTTCCACCTTGCCCCCAGGGAATTCCCATAAACCGCCCTGATGAGCCGTATCATGCCTCAATGCAATTAAAATATGTCCCGTTGCATTTTTGACCACCCCTACCGCCACATGCAAAGCGCTTGCACTGCTCACAATAGTTGGCTTCACGTTCTGTATTCTGCATTAATACGCACATAATCATAGGACAAGTCACACGTTAAAACTTCCTGTTCCGCATTTCCACGCGCCAGAACAATGCGAATAGTAATTTCCTCCTGATCCATCACTTGCTGGCCTTGCTCTTCAGTATAAGTATCTGCGCGCCCACCCTTTTCAACGATACAGACTTCATCCAGATAGATTTCAATTTGCTGCAAATCCAGTTGCTCAATGTCAGAGCGGCCTACCGCGGCAAGAATCCTCCCCCAATTGGGGTCACTGGCAAAAAAAGCTGTTTTAACCAGCGGTGAATGCGCCACCGTTTTTCCAACGATAACAGCCTCTTGATCATCTCTCGCTTGTTCAACACACACCCTTAACAACTTGGTTGCACCTTCACCATCTCTGACAATGAGCTCGGCTAATCGCTTGCAAACCGTCATCACTGCCTGTGAAAATAGTACATAATTCCGGCTGCCTGCGGTGATTTCAGGCGATAAAGATTTCCCGCTGGCCATTAAAATACAGGCATCATTGGTCGAAGTATCCCCATCAACAGTGATCCGGTTAAATGATTGTTCGACGGCTTCGGATAAACATTGTTGTAAAAGAGGCTGACTGATTTTTGCATCCGTCGCCACAAAACCCAACATAGTAGCCATATTAGGTTGAATCATCCCGGCACCTTTTGAAATACCGCTGAAGGTAACTGTTTCCCCTTCAATTTCAATCACTGAAGACACCGCTTTAGCAAAAGTATCCGTGGTCATAATGGCATGAGCGGCCTTATGCCAATGCCCCTCCTGTAAATTATTTACCGCCTGAGGCAACGCCTTGACAATTTTATCTACAGGTAAGTTTTCACCAATAACACCTGTAGAAAAAGGTAAGACTTGAGCTGCTTTTGCCGTCATTAAATGCGCTAAAGATGTACAACATTCCCCAGCATCGCGCATGCCTTGCATCCCTGTTCCAGCATTGGCATTGCCTGAATTAATCAGCAACCAGCGTGGACTTTTTTGCAAATGATCTTTAGCCATATGCACCGGTGCCGCACAAAATGCATTTTGGGTAAAAACACCGGCACAGGTTGCCCCCGCAACCATTTCCACGACCAGAATATCATCTCTTTCGGTTTGCTTAATACCTGCATTAGTGGTGCCTAATTTAATCCCGGAAACTTTATGTATTTCCGGAAATTCAACATTACCTACTGCCATCTCTTTATACTCTTTCCTGAATCCATTGCTTAGTGGTGTCTGAATAAACTAAAACCTGCTGTTGTTACCCGACTGTAGCCGCTATGTTTTAAAAAAAACATAGACTTTGGCAATCATATCGATCTCTTTTTCAATCAACAGGCACTGTTTCTTCAGCCCATCTATTTGTTCTTTTTGATTAAACATGCCATAAGGTAAAACCACTTCTACCTCAACCAGACCATCCAGATAATGAATTCTAAACTCGTCAACTGAATGCATGAACTCTGCCAAATATTTTTCCAGATATCCTTGAACCTGTTTCCGCGATAATGGTTTGAAATTCTGCCCTTTAAACTCATCATCTTCCGGATCAATATGCACCAGAACATCCACTACATCATCAAATTCTGTTTTTAAATCATCGCGTACCCTGTCACCTATCATGTGCCCTTCGGAAACACTGATGCGGGAATCAACCACAATATGCGCATCAATGTATGCATCTTCCCCCATACGTCGCGTACGTAATAAATGGATGCTCATCACGCCCTGCGTTTGTTTAATGACTCGTCGAATGTCTCTGACATAATTCTCTGGCAAAGAAGAGTCTACTAACTCATTAATACTTTCCAAAACCAAAAAAACCCCCATTTTTGCAATCAAGACCGCTACAATTACGGCAGCAATGGCATCGGCAAAAGGATAACCCATAAAAACTGCCGCAATACCGAATAGCACTATGATTGAAGAAAAGGCATCACTGCGATGGTGCCAGGCATTCGCCAGTAAAAGTTTAGAGCGTGTAAGGTCGCCCACTCTTTTGGTGTAATGAAACAACCATTCATTCGCTAAAATAGAAACGATGGCTACCCCTAGCGTTTCTCTATTAGGGATTAATAATTTTTCTGGATGAAGTAATCGCTCAGTGGCATCCCAGGCAATACCGCCCGCTACCACAACCAGCCCCAAGCCTAGTAATACTGTGGCCATGGTTTCAAAACGCCGATGACCATAAGGATGATCATGATCCGCTTCTCTAGCGCCCATTTTAATAGCGATAATGACAAATAAATCACTCACTAAATCAGATAAAGAATGTATGCCATCCGCAATCAAAGCGGCAGACTGGCCAAAAACCCCCACCCCTACCTTAATAATCGCTAAAAAAATATTAATCAACGCGCCGACATAGGTCACTCGCGCTTTTAACTTTAAGACCTGATCAGCATTATAAGCCTCAGCCACGCTAACCCACCTCTAAAACGATGATGTATTCCATGTCATCAGAAACCATCTCTATCACTTTATGTCCATTAATTCTGCACCATGCCGGGATATCTTGCATGACCCCCGGATCAGTACAAACAACCTGTAAAATATCACCCGTGGTCATGGTTTTCACTTTATCCTGCGTGCGAATAACAGGCAAGGGACATAATAGACGTTTGGCATTTAATACTTCTTTGCTCATCGAACCTCCTAAATCATCCACTGTAAAGGTATTTCATCGGCTTTCATCGGTGTTACCGTGACGACCTTTTCTGTGCCATCTTTTTCTCTGATCGTCACATCCACAAATTCAGCTTCACGGCCTTGTCCATATCGTGCTGTTAATTGTGCCGCCACCAATAAATCTGCTTCTGATGGTTCACCGTCAACCATCGCCAATGGCCCTTTATGGCTGGCACAGTTCATATTAATAAACTCTTTTTTATAGCCTTGTAGAAAACGGGCTTCGCCCTCTTCTCTGGCAATAATCACCTTGAAATTACTTTTCGGCCGAATATGACGTCCTACTTTTAATAACATGACATCATCCAAATCGTATTCCTTACGTCCCCGCGATGTCCACAAATCAACCAATTTATCGGAATAACTCTTATCGGTCAGAAAACAGCAACCCCCCGCAGGCTGGGCAAAATCATTAAAGCCAAATTGAGCCGCTAATGCCAATTGTGGCTTTCTTGTTCGACCACTAAAGTCATGTAATTTTTCTCGGTCCACCCAGCCTTCACGTTCTGGCAAGGTCATTGGCAGATTTTGTGCACATAAGGGTCGCAATAATAAATCTTCCGCACCCGATTCATTGGCAATTACGGGCATGGTATCTTTTCTTTGCGACATTGGACGCTGTCCGATGACTTCGCCAGTAATAATAAAATCGAAGTCATTTTCTTTAATCCATTCTTTCGCCTTATGCACCATGAAAATCTTGCAATCCAGGCAGGGATTCATATTGGCGCCATAGCCATATTTAGGGTTGATTAAAACATCTTTATATTCATCGATCACATCCACAATATGCAATTTAATGCCTAGTTGCTCTGCCGACCATAATGCATTATTTCTTTTCGGAGTGGCTTTATCCTTTTTTCTAATTGCATGAGTATGTCCTTCCACACAGAATCCAGTAAAAAAATTAATGCCTTCGACATGAATGCCTTGTTCTATGATCGTTTTAGCCGCCAACAAGGAGTCCAACCCACCGGAAATCAATGCCACTGCTTTTCTTTGCTTACTCATAACTCTAAACTATTAATGTAAAAAGTATAATTATACCTTGCGGCATGAATTCGTAACATTTAAAAATCACTGATTCAAGGACTAAATTTTGTTAGCCGCGTATTTTCATCTAGCCTGGAAATCATAGCTTTTCAAAAGTAACGCATTAACGCTAAAAACGCAGGGGTTCTTATGGATAGAGATGAAGCCATGTCCTTCATACTGAAATCACTCCATCTTCTATGGCACAAAGACGGCTCCAATTTGTTGATCACCGGAGATCAAGGCCAAATCCAGCATGGCGCCCATCGCCAAGCACCTGATGTCATTGTTTTAGGGGAAATCAGGGATGCTGAGATCATGAATTTTGGAATGGAATTTGCTCAGACCGGCCATTTAGCCATGGCTAAATGGCAGAAAAAGCATGAAGGTGTTTGATGCAGCATTAAACCCGCATGCAAGAAACCTTAAACAAGGCGAATTCCCGCAATGATCTGGAAACTAAAATTAATTTTGGCTAAGTCGGGGATAAAAAGGGAGCTGAGCCCTTTTTATCACTT
>Ga0310122_10002377_pt1 | contig 11956 bp, 10 predicted proteins | sample CB6_Bottom_1051__FD_203503 | JGI IMG/M metagenome (GOLD analysis project Ga0310122, IMG submission 203503) | Marine microbial communities from Western Arctic Ocean, Canada - CB6_Bottom_1051 | ecosystem: Environmental > Aquatic > Marine > Oceanic | place: Canada: Western Arctic Ocean | collected...
CCGCGCAATCGACCGCGCGTTGGCAGAACGAGTCGAAGGGAAGCGCGGAGGAGAAGAGAAGATGGGCCTGCCCGAACCGCCCGCCTTGGGAACGTCCGCTTTGGCGACGGATACCTTCGAGGGTCAGACCGTGATTGTGACCGGTGGCGGAACCGGACTCGGCAAAGCAATCGCAGTCGAATTCGCACGCGTCGGCGCGAAGATCGGAATCCTCTCTCGAGGCGAAGAACATCGTGCTGCGGGTCTTGCCGCGGTCGAAGCCGTCGGCACAAAGGCCATTGCCGTCGCCTGCGACATTCGCGATCCCGAAGCGATCGCGGTTGCGTTCGAAACCGTGGAACGCGAATTGGGTCTCGCTGACGTATTGGTCAACAACGCCGCCGGCAACTTCCCGGTACCCGCGGAGGACATGAGTCCCAACGCCTGGCGGACGGTGACGGATATCGTGCTGAACGGAACCTTCTACTGTTCGCGCGAATTCGGTCGGCGACATATGGAAGCCAACAAGCCGGGAAGCATCATCAATATCGGCGCCGCCTATGCATGGACGGGTGGACCGGGTTTCGCTCATTCGTCGGCTGCCAAGGCCGGAGTGAAGAACATGACCGAGACGCTCGCCGTCGAATGGGGTCCCTACGGTATTCGCGTGAATGGACTCGTCCCTGGTCTCTTTCCCCATGATGACGAGACCGCCAACATTCGCTCCGTTCCCGACCGCCGGAAGAGCGAAGCGCTTCGCTCTCCGGCCCATCGCGTCGGACAACCCCACGAACTGGGCTGGGCGGCGACCTATCTCGCCTCTCCCTATGCGAGTTTCATCTCGGGACATACGCTCGTCGTCGATGGCGCGAACTGGCAGCGACGCGCAATGTTGATGCCCGAATTCGTGCCGATCCGCGAACAGATGGGCAAGGGACCCTTCGACCCGGCGCCTGCCAAGAAGCCGTCGAAGTAGGAAAGCCCGAGCGTCCATCACAGGAGCCCAATGATGAGCGAAGAACCCGAACTCATTCGAGTCGAACGCGATGGCAAGATCGCTACGATCGTGCTCGACAACCCCGACAAGCTGAACGCCTGGAGCTGGTCGTCGGCCCGCCAGATTTCGGCGATTGCCGATCAGCTTCGCTTCGATGATTCGATTCGCGTCGTGATCGTTCGCGCAGAGGGCCGCGCCTTCTGTGCCGGCGTGGACCTCGGCATGCCCGAAGATCGAATCACGGGTCGATCTCCCGCCGAAAAGGTCCGCAACTACTACGAGAAATTTCGCTGGGTTCACGAGCGCTTCAAGGTCTTCGCCCATCTGCCCCAGCCCGTCATCATGGCCATACATGGCTACTGCCTAGGCGCAGGACTCGAGGTCGCCATGATGGGGGACATTCGAATCGCCGCGGACGACGCGAAGTTCGGCCTGCCCGAGCCTCGAGTCGGAGTTTCGATCGATGCGGGCGGCGACCAGCGTCTGGCTCATGAGATCGGGGCCGGCTGGACGAAGCTCTTGGCAATGACCGGGCGACGCATCGACGCCGCGACGGCGCTTCGCATCGGGATCGTTCAAGAGGTCGTTCCCTGCGAAGAGCTGGCGACTACGGTTCGCGCGCTCGCCGATGAGATTGCGGCGAATGCCCCGCTGGCGGTTCAGGGCATCAAGCGGACGGTCAACTTCCGCGCCGAACAGGGGCTGGGTGAGGCGATGTTATTCGAGGCGGCGAGCGCCGCGGTCCTCTTCAGCAGCGACGACATGCAGCTCGGCTACAAGGCGATGGCGAAAAAGGAGCAGGCGGAGTTCGAAGGGAAGTAGCGATCTCTGCTCGAGACCCGGTGGCTTGCCTCCGACCCGATGGATGGCGTGTTAGTTGGCCGATCCAGGCGCGTCGATCACGTCGATCGCGTCGAGGGCGCGGATGATCTCCACGTTGAGTTCGATGCTTTCAACCAGTGTCTCGACGCGAATCCGTTCGTCGATTCCGTGGACACGACGGGCATCCTCGGGCGCCACCGAGCGCGGGACGAATCCGTAGGACACGATTCCGAGTTCACGAAACCAATGGGCGTCGGTGAAACCGCCGATCATGCGCGGAACGACGAGGGCCGGTTCTGGCTGGTTCGCGGCCACCTGGGCGATGGCGCGATAGAGAGCGGAGTCGGTCGACGAAGCGCGCGCCGGAAAGCTCAGGATGATCTCGATCTCGACCGCGCTTTCGTCGATCAGGTCTGCGATCGACGCGGCGAACGCCTCGCAGCTCTCGCCAGGCAACAGGCGCGCATCGAGCTGCGCGCGCGCGAGTCCCGGTGCGATATTGGTTTTCGGGGCACCTTCGAGCACCGTGATCGAAACCGTATTTCGGACCAGCGCGTTCTGGGCCGGGTTGTCGAGGAAGCGTCGCCGAAAAGCGCCATCGTGGACGAGTGTATTCGCGAGATCGGCGAATCCTGCCCGGTCCCATTCGGGAGCGAAGGGCGACATCGCAGCAAACATCTGGGCCACTTCATCGGTCACCCGCACCGGGGCTTCGGCACGCCGAATTCGATCGAGCGCGGCAATGAGACGCGGGACGGAGGCGTCCGGGGTCGGTGTGGAGCTATGGCCGGCGCGTCCATGAGAACGGAGTTCGAGCCAACAGGGCGCCTTTTCTGTCAGCGAGATGCCCCAGAGCGCCGGCATCCCCTGGTCGGGGCCCGAGGCGGGGCGGATGCCACCGCCCTCGGTCAAGAGAAACCCCGCACCCTCGACGAGCTCGGGACGGTTCTTGGCGATCCAGCCGGCGCCCAGTTGACCGCCCGTTTCTTCATCCGGAGTCGCCAGGAAGATCACATCGCGCTCGAGTCGCTCTTCGGAGTCCGCGAGTTCGATCAGTGTCATCAGGTGGGCGACCGTCGCGCCCTTTGCATCGAGGGCACCGCGCCCCCAGACGAAGCCTTGCCCGATCTGGCCGGAGAAGGGGTCCACGCTCCATTCGCTGGCGACGGCCGGGACGGTATCTAGATGCGAGAGCAGAACCAGCGCCGGGCGATTTCCATGCCCGCGCAGACGCCCCCAGACCGCGGCACGGGGAGGGCCGCCATCCGGGCTGGGCGTCTCGACGACCTTGTTCTTGATTCCCGCGCGCCCCAGCTCTGCGGCCAGTTTGCGGGCCAATGCCTTTTCGTTGCCTGGCGGATTGACCGTGGGTGTCCGGATCGCCTCCGAGAGCAGCCTCGTCGCCCGCTCTTCGAGCGAAGGGCGGCGAAAGAGATCATCGAAAGGCCAGATCGCAGACGCATCTGACGCGATCACGCCGGCGAGAACGCAAGCGGTCGCCAGATAGAGGGCGCGGCCGCCGCGATGCCGCCCGACCGGTGGCCGACGGGCGCCCGCGCGCTTCGAATGCATTGGCGACATGAAATCTCCGCTGTCCCGCAGCGAGGTGGAAACAATACGAATCGAGAACGGTGTGCAATCAGACCGGTGCATGGCCACCGCGACCGGGCTAAATATAGCGCCGGAGTGAGAGCCCTCAGGAGCGAAGAATGCGATTCGAGCCTTTCAGTCGAGAAGGTCTGTGCCCCCTTGGATCCAAGATGATCGACTCGCGAAAGCGCGAGTCGGCGAATGCCGCGTGGCCGCTCGCCGACCGCTCAGGATGGGCTTGGGCTCTGGTCGTGATCGGACTCATCATTGGCTTCGCTGTTGGGAGTCAGCTCGGTACCGCCGAAACGCCGAGTGCTTCGATCGAAGCCATCGATCTCGCTTCCCAATTGGAAGTTCCAGCAAGTGTTCCCGCGATCGCCATCGCCCACGATCGTTCGGAAGGCCTCGTCCAAGCCTCATTCGGAGTCGATGCGGCAAACGGTCGGGTCGAAGAAGTCGTCGCCCGCTACGCGTCCAGACCAATCGATTCGCTTCCGATTCATGAGTCAGCCCTACGTCCCATCACGGTCGAATCGCTCACGATCGTGACGCGCGGTGAGATCGGATCGGGAGAGAGTCTCGGATCCTCGCTTCGTCGACAGGGGATCACGCCCGGCACCGTCCATCTGATTGCCACGGAAATGCGCAAGGTTTTTGATTTCCGACGATCGCGTCCGGGTGACCGCTATCGCCTTGGCCAGGATTCCGACGGACGGGTACTCGACTTCCGCTATTCGCAAGGCCCGGAAGAGAGCTTCTATCTCGCTTGGGAAGGCACGCGATACATCGTTCGCAGGGAGACCGCCGAACTCCGATCGCAGATCGCAAAGATTGCAGGCGTCGTCGATTCGTCGTTCTACGATGCGATCATGGCGCTTGGTGAGCAGAGCACACTCGCCAGCGACTTCGCACGAATCCTGGCCTGGGACATCGATTTCAGTCGCAATGTCCATTCGGGCGATGAGTTTCAGATTCTGTACGAGAGGCTCTACCGACGCGATGATGATGGCGATGAGGTCTACGTTCGCCCCGGTCGGATACTTGCTGGTCGATACGATGGGAACGTGGGCGAATACACGGTCGTGTACTTCGAGGATGAAGGTGGCCCCGGGGCCTATTTTCGGCCAGACGGTTCGTCGGTCGAGCGAGCCTTTCTCGCGGCACCCGTCGAGTTCAGTCGAATCAGTTCGCGCTTCACCCGCGCTCGCCAACATCCGATCTTGGATGTGACGCGGCCCCATCCGGGAATCGACTACGCGGCACCACCGGGCACCCCGATCTGGGCGGTCGCCGATGGAGTCGTCGAATACCGTGCTCGCGCCGGCGCCTCCGGCAATCTGGTTCGAATTCGCCATGCGGGCGGCTATACCTCCCATTACGCTCATTTGGCGAATTTCGCCAGTGGTCTCAGGGTGGGCGATCAGGTCGAGCAGAAGCAGTTGATCGGCTACGTCGGGAGCACGGGACTCTCAACCGGCCCGCATGTTTGTTTCCGCGTCAAGAAGGACGGCAGCTACGTCGACCCGATGAGAATCGCGAGCCCGGCAGGTGCACCCGTCGACGCGGGACAGCTCGTCGTATTTGAAAGCGTTCGCGACCAACTGCTCGCCGACCTCGGTCCTGATCCGCTCAGTCTGGTCGATGAGGCGCTGTAGCGGCAACGGGAACTGATCGGCTTCGACAATCGGCTTCGACAATCGGCTTCGACATAGGGAACACCCCGGACGCGCCCGCTTCGAGGGAGAGTTCATTGGAATTGAATGATCGGATCAAGGCGATCGCCCAGGATGTGGTGAAGCGCGAGGCGGCCCATTGCGAGGCCATCGACCTCGCGCGTTCGAAGGCGGAAGAACTTCAAGGTCGTGTCGAGTCGGCGATGTCGCTGTTCAATGCGGCCGTCGTCGAGACGGCGCCCTACCTGCAGGTCGCTGTGAGTCCAACTCGTGTCGACGACAAACATCTGCATGCGGTCGAATTCAATCTGGAAAGGGGTCGTCATCGAGCGGTCGTCACGGTGAAGAGCAAAGGCGTGGTGACGCTCGTTGGACCGTTCCGCGCCGGCAAGAAGGAAGGTCCGTGTCTGAGCTTTCCGATCGATGCCAGCGACGATATCGACGACGCGCTCGGCGACTTCCTCGAGCGCTTTCTCGAAGAAGCGGCGACGCCCTGAATCTTGTCCCGAGTGCCAAGGCTCTCCTATGACGCACACTGATTTTCGGCCGGCTCCCTCTCTGGTTCGCGTGCTGGCGGGAGCGCCGATCCGGGTCGGCACACAAAATCCGTCGAAGCTCGAAGCCGTTCGATCCGCGCTGGCGATCTTCCAGACGACGGACGCGATACTCGATCTGGTTCCCGTCGATGTCGCATCCGGCGTGCCGGACCAACCGATCGGTCATGCGCAGATTCTTTCCGGGGCACGCAATCGGGCGCGGGCCGCATTCGAGAGCGGTGATGCGATGCTCGCGGTGGGGATCGAAGATGGTCTGATTCGCTTCTCGGAACCCGCGGAAGAATCGGGTCGGGAGCACGAGTTTTCGTACAACATTGGCTGCGCCTGGTTGACCGACGGCGAACGAGAGGGCCACGGCTTTTCAGCAGGGTTTTCCTATCCCCGCGCATGCTCCGAGCCCGCGCTGCGCGATCGGCTTCCGATCGGCGACCTCTTCGACGAAATGTGGCGATCTCGTCGCGGCCTCGGCGGGCGATCGCTCGCGGCGGCGACGGACGAAGACCCCGCAGCGATCGGCGGGAAACCGGCCAAGGCCGTCGCATCCGGCCGCCAGGGCGGCAATATCGGGATGTTGACCTCGGGGCGGCTCGAGCGCGCGGCCTACGGCGCACAGGCCGTCGTCTGTGCCCTGATTCGCTTTCTTCACACAGATCTCTACGATTAGGCCGCGCGACCGGCCCGCCCGCAAGGAGCATCACCCGCATGAACGCCAAGGATCGACCCATCGAGGGTCAGGGCGACCTACTCGAGTATTTTCGAGAGTCGGAAACACCGCGCGAAGATTGGCGTGTCGGCACCGAACATGAGAAGGTCGGCGTCTACGCGGACACCGGCGATCGGGTTCCCTTTGAAGGGCCCTATGGAATCGGCGTGCTGCTCGAGAAGATCGCGGTGGCGGCCGGTTGGGATCCGGTCGAAGAACGCGGCAAGACGATCGCTCTCTTGAAGGATGGAGCGAGCGTCACGCTCGAGCCCGGTGGACAGATCGAACTCTCCGGCGCCCCGCTGCGAACCTCACGCGAAACCTGTCGGGAATTCAATGCCCACGTCGATCTCGTGAAGGAACTCTCCGACGAATTCGGCATCGCCTGGCTCGGCCTCGGCATCGATCCTTTTCACGAAGTCTCTGATATCCCGACCATGCCGAAGAGTCGCTACGACATCATGCGTAGCTACCTGCCGACGCGCGGTGGTCTGGCGCTCGACATGATGCACGCGACGGCGACCGTCCAAGCGAATTTCGACTATCAAGACGAAGCCGACATGATCTCGAAGATGCGAACGGCGCTCGTGGCCACGCCGATCATCTCTGCACTCTTTGCGAACTCGAGCATTTCGGGTGGCAAGGAAAATGGTTTCGTCTCGAAGCGTCTCATCATCTGGCGCGACACGGATCCCGATCGTTGCGGGCTCCTTCCCTTCGCGTTCGATCCGGACTTTGGCTACGAGCGCTACATGAACTGGGCCCTCGATATACCCCTGTTCTTCGTCGTTCGAGAGGGTGCCTATCATGCGGGTGACGGCGTGACCTTCCGTGAGTTCATGGCGAAGGGTTGGCATGACCTTCGACCGACCGTGGGCGATTGGGACACCCATCTCACGACGCTCTTCCCCGATGTGCGCCTGAAGCGGATCATCGAGGTTCGGGGCGCGGACACGGTTCCCCGTGATTTGATTTGTGCGTTGCCCGCCGTTTGGAAGGGAATTCTCTACGACGAGGGTGCCCGAGAAGCGATCTGGGAACTGCTCGGCGAAACCAGCTTTACCGAGCTCGATGCGAGTCAGCTCGATGTGGCGAAACGCGGACTTCGCGCTGAGCTCGGAAATCGCAAGGTCCTGGATCTCGCGCGGGAACTGGTGACCCATTCGGCCGAGGGCTTGCGAGCCATCGCGGAAGCGGGGGAGACCGATCAAGACGAAAGGGTCTTTCTCGAGCCACTCTTCGAGCAGATCGAGAAGGGCAAGAGCCCCGGCGAAGAGATCGCGGATCGCTGGCGTGGCGAATGGGGACGCAGTCGCCAGCGTCTGATCAAAGCGACGAGATACTGATCGGCAGGTTTGCGATAGAGTCTGCGCAGACCGCGGAGCAATCAAGGTATCTAGGGAGCAATCAAGGTATCTAGAGAGTCGATGAGCGAATCCGACCAACCCAGAATCCTGATCGTCGACGACGAGGAAGCCATCCTCGAGACGATGACGTTTACGTTCATGGACCGTTACGAGGTTCTGACGACATCGGATCCAACGACGGTGATGTCGATCTTGGAAGAGAACCAACCTGTCGCGGTCGTGATCACGGATCAGCGCATGCCCGGGATGACCGGTGTCGAGCTGCTCCGAGAGGTGTACGCACGCTTTCCGGATACCGTGCGAATCCTCCTGACGGGCTTCGCGGATTCCAACGCGACTATCCAGGCGATCAACGACGGTCATATCTATGGCTACATCAACAAGCCCTGGGAACAGGAAGAACTGAAGACGATCGTTCGCCGCGCCAGTGAACTCCACGAGTTGGCAATCGAGAATAGACGATTGGTCGACGATCTCCGGGACGCGAATCTCTTTCTGGGAGCGGTCATGGATCGGCTGCAAACCGGCGCGATTGCCGTCGACCGTGATGGCATCGTTCGCGCCGTCAACAAACCAGCGATCGCATCCATTGGTCTGAAGGAAGATGTGACCGGGCAGCCGATCGATGAGGTGTTGTCGCGCCAGGATCTCGCGGAACTCGTGGAGACGGTGCGCAGTCTGGCCCAGGAGTTGGGCGGGAGCTTCGAGGAAGTCGATCTCGGAGTCGGTGAAGGACACCGTGTGAGGATCTCGAATCAGGCGCTTTCCGACGACGTGGGCGAAGTGATCGGTCGGGTGATCCTGTTCAAGGAGATCTCACACGAGCCACTCGCACGAACCTTCGAAGAGATCGTCAATCGGGTTTCCGATACGAAGGACGGCTTGCGTAGAGAACTCGAGACGGCGCAGATTTCGCTCACGGCGCTTGGCGAACGAGTGACTAGCGGCGGAATCGAATCGGCGAGCATGTCCGAGCTGGGAGAACGTGTCTCGCGAACGCGAACGGCGATCGGGAACTGGCTCGATGTCGATGATGCGATCGTCCAGGACGAATACCCCGAGGCACAGTTGCTGCGCGATCGTCTCAATGTGGCCGCCAGGCGCTGGCCGCGTCCGGAGTCGCTGCCTCTGGGCATCGTGGCGTTGACGCGGGTCGTCGAGGAGTACTACGAGACCGGCGAGAACGCTCGCGCTCGGGTTTTGTAGTTGTCGTCCGAAGAACGCGAGACGACTCCGCGCGGACCACCCACCGAGTCTGGCCCAGCGTCGGCCGTCGCGGAGAGCCCGAATACGCGGCTGCCGCGGCTCGAACTTCGCATCGAGCGACTCCGACTCACCTTTCGGTTCACGCTCGCGTTCCACGCGCGCGAAATCCGATTCGAAGTTGCCGAAGATGGGGGTGGCTTCGAAAGGATCTTTCCAGAGACGTTCTCGTTCCATGTTGCCCGCCACGATCCGACAGAGCTCTTCATTCAGCTCGAAGATCTGCTCACTAAATCGCGAACGCTCGGGGAACGCGCGAGCGCTCGCGATTCACGCAATTTGACGACGCGCATGATCGCCTCGGTGCCCCGCTATCTCGACGGCTTGTGTGAGTATCTGGAAGAATCGAATCGACTTCGTCCCGAGGCGAGACTGCGATTCCATCAGGATGTCGCACTCCTCTCCCAGATCTTGATCCGCTTCAACGAGACTCACGATCTCGGCGACGGTCGTCAGCTTCGCGTTGCGGATTATTCGCTGCGGCGAAGGATGTACGAGTCCCTTCGCGTGCTTCTTCGCGACCGCGTCGATCCGGAATATGTCGAGGCCTATGTCGCTGGACAGGTCGAGCTGATCGAGCCGAGTGACGACGTCAGCGAGAGCGGTTTCTTCCAGGTTCTCGAGACGGGCGAAACCGAGGCGATCAATCGGATGATCGTCCGAATGGCCGAACGCTCCTTCTACCTCTGGCTCGAAGGGGTTTGCCTCGACGAGGAAAATCAGGCCTTCGAAAAGGAGGATTCGCCCTTTCGGGATCGCGAGACCGAAGTTCTTGCCGCGATCTCGATTCTGCAGACCAACCGGGTCGAGCGCAGCCGCGACCTGATGCCCTTCCTGCGCCGGTCGGACCGGAATTGCCAGAAGATTCTCGGGAAACTCGAGCGTTGGTTCCTCCGGATCTACGACATTCAGCATTCTTCGGCCCTGATCCAGCACGCAGCCCAACTCGCGGCGGGCGAATCCAAGGACGACCAGGCCCTGACCTGGCATACCCCCATGGTCTTGTCCGTCGTCCTGGGTCTGATGGTGGCGCCCTTTGTCGCGGCGGCTTTCGCCTATCAGCGGGCTCCCGATCTCTTCGACATCATTTGTGCCGGAGAGGTCTTTCTGATCAACCTGGCGGCTCTCTGGTTCCTGCTCTACCGCTTCTGCTGGAAGCGGGATCTTTCGTTCTTTCACGCGTCCGTTCCCCGGATCGGGGCTGGCATCGTCGTGGGCTACCTGCCGGTCTTCCTGATCGACGAGGTCTGGGACCTGGCCAGCCGACCCAATCTGGCCGTCGACGCCGTCGTCCTGACCCTCGGTCTGGTGACGCTGCTCTATATCTACGTCGAAATCGCGCGACGCATTCCGGACACGAACCTCGCCTTTTCGAGGGCGCGAACGATCTTCCTGCTCGGAGTCGTCCAGGCCTTCGGCGTCGGGGTCGCGATGACCAGCCTCGTGGGGCCCTTCATGGTTTCGCGAAATTGGTCCCCGCCTTCGGGCGAGGTCGGGATCGAGGTTCTTCGTGAGACGATGTCGCCGATGATCGGGCAATTACCTCACGTCGTGGGAGTCGGACCGATCTACGCGTTTCCGTCGGCGCTGCTCCTGATGACCTTCCTCTCGTTCTTCATCGGAGTTTTCTTGCAGCTGATGTGGGAAGAGCTTCCGATCACCGAGCCGCTCTAGGCTCGAACCTGAATTTGAGTCGCGTGTGTGGGTAGCGGCCCGCCACCGCGATCCGTAAACTGCCGTCCCGAGCCAATCGCGCCCGCCGACGGAGATCGGAAGGAGATCGAATGGAGTCCGAGCACCGCCGCGTGCTCATCATTGGCAGCGGACCTGCCGGATATACCGCGGCCCTCTACGCTTCCCGAGCGGGGCTCGAGCCCCTGATGCTCGCGGGTCTCAGTTTCGGTGGCCAGTTGATGATCACGACCGACGTGGAGAATTTTCCCGGCTACCCCGACGGTGTGACGGGGCCGCTGATGATGGAAGAGCTCCAGAAGCAGGCGGAGCGCTTCGGAACGCAAGTCCTCTTCGAGGACGCGACCCGCGTCGATTTGTCGGACCGTCCCTTCAAGATCGAGACCGATGCCAAGAGCTATACGGCAGACTCTGTCATCGTCGCGACCGGGGCCTCCGCACAGTGGTTGGGCCTGGATTCCGAAACGCGACTCTTGAACAAGGGCGTCTCTGCTTGTGCGACCTGCGATGGAGCACTCTTTCGCGACAAGCCGATGGCCGTGATCGGTGGCGGCGATACGGCGATGGAAGAGGCACTCTTCTTGACCCGCTTTGCGACCGATGTGACGCTGGTTCATCGGCGCGGCGAACTCCGTGCCTCGAAACTCATGCAGGACCGCGCCCTCGCCCACGAGAAGATCAATTTTGCCTGGCATTCCGAGGTCGACGAAATTCTTGGCGACGACTATGTGACGGGAGTCCGATTGCGAGATGTGCGTGACGGATCGACTCGGAAAATCGACCTCGAGGCAGTCTTTGTCGCCATCGGGCATCGGCCGACGACCGAGCTATTCCAGGGTCAGCTCGAAATGGACGATTCGGCCTACCTGAAGCTGGAAGCGGGGACGACCAGAACGTCTGTTGTCGGTGTCTTTGCCTGTGGTGACGTTGCGGATCCGACTTATCGACAGGCTGTGACCGCGGCCGGAACGGGTTGTATGGCCTCGATCGACGCGGAGCGCTGGCTGGCAGAGCAGGGGATCGAATGATGGACGCGGGCGGTTTGTAGACTCGCTGCCGAAGTAGGCATGGCCGGGGAGCCCATGAATGGGTCTCACGAGAGAACAGTTCGAACAACTTACGAATCGCTCTCCCGACATCATTGTGGGGACTGATCGCAAGGGTCGTGTGATCTACTTCAACGACGGTGCCCATGACAACCTCGGGTACGAGAGAGAAGAAGTCCTGGGCCAATTCGTCGGCCTCTTCTATCCGTCCGTGGAAGAAGCCAGGCGTGTAAGTGAAGCGATGCGGGCGCCGGGCGAGGGTGGCGA
>Ga0310122_10002380_pt1 | contig 11955 bp, 2 predicted proteins | sample CB6_Bottom_1051__FD_203503 | JGI IMG/M metagenome (GOLD analysis project Ga0310122, IMG submission 203503) | Marine microbial communities from Western Arctic Ocean, Canada - CB6_Bottom_1051 | ecosystem: Environmental > Aquatic > Marine > Oceanic | place: Canada: Western Arctic Ocean | collected...
TCAAGCTAGAAACGTTGATGCTGAGCTTTCTCAGTATGATGTTAAATGGTTAAAGTATTCTATTAAAATTCCCGTGATAAAAAAGGAAGAGGAGGATTAAGATGGCTAAAGAAAAAGAACGAACAGTAGAGGTGACATTAGATGGTGGCGATAAGGTTACGGTGGTAGTCAGAAAGCCCACAAATAGAGTTACCGGCGATGCCCAAAGGATTGCCGCCAAGGTGTGGACTGACTGCATCAGAGATGGCATTATGACCAAAAAAGAGCTTGCCTCTATCATGAAGTCTAATGGCATGTGGGATAAACTGAAAGAGAAGGAGCAGGAAGAGATCGTTGATAGCCTTCAAAAATTAGAAAAGAAGTTATACATTGGCAAGAAGGGCTCCAAGATGAAAGTCACCGACGCCAAAAAGATTGCTTTTGATATGCGAATCAAGAGAATGGAGTTGAGAGACCTGCTAGCTGAACGAATTGAGTTAGAGGGAAATACTGCAGAAAGCCTGTCTGAAAACGCAAAATTCGACTATTTAGTTGCAAAATGCGTGTTCTATGAAGATGGGAAAAATGTGTATAATTCTCTTGAAGAATACAACGACTTGAGTGACGACCCTATAGCTTTCATGGCTGCTTCTGCTTTGGCAGAGCTCATGTATGCATTAGACAAGAACTACGAAGAAAAGCTACCTGAAAATCGGTTTTTGATTAAAGCCAGCCTTGTTGATAAAGATTTATCTTTGGTCAATAAAGACGGGCATAAAGTCGATTCTGAAAACAGGCTGATTAATGAACGTGGCGAATACATAGATGATGAAGACAATAGGATTGATATTCATGGAAACCCTCTAGACGTAGATGGAAATTACATACCTCAATTAACCTATACTCATGATAATGGCAAGCCTGTCAAGTTGTTGGATTCTCAGGAAAAGCCAGAAGAGCCCGAAAAGCCAGAAGAGCCCGAAGAGCCCGAAGAGCCAGAAACATCCGAAAAACCCGAAGAAGAACAAGAGCAAACGGAAAGTTAGTGAAGATAGTGTAGTCGCTTAGAAAGACCAATATGTCAAAATTTGTACTGACTGCACAGCTACAGCTACAGGCCCCTACTAACGTAGGGCAAGTAGTAAAAAAAATTCAAGGCCAGCTCAAAAATGTAAATGTTAAAATAGAAGCACAGGGAGCAGCTAAGTCCACCCGTCAAGTTCAGCAATTAACAAAAGCTGTTAAACAAGCGGACTCTGCTGCCTTTAAGCTTGGTAAGACATTTACGTCGTCCTTGAAGCGTTTTGCTGCTTTCTCCATTGCTACCAGATTCGTGAGTTTATTTACTCAGGGACTAGGGGGTGCTGTAGACGAAGCTATCAAGTTTGAACGAGAACTTATAAAAGTTGCTCAGGTTACTGGTAGAACGATAAAGCAGCTGGGTGAGCTAACTGGTGAAATAAAGAAGCTTTCTATATCTCTTGGTGTGTCTTCTACTGAGTTGCTCAATGTAAGTAGGGCACTCTCTCAGGCTGGTTTTTCTGCCACTGAAACAAAGATCGCTCTAGACGCTTTGGCAAAGTCTAGCCTAGCCCCTACATTTGAGGATATGGCCAAAACCGCCGAGGGCGCGATTGCTATATTCAATCAATTTGGAAAAGGAGCTGAAGCCCTAGAGGCTCAGCTTGGTGCTATCAATGCCGTTGCGGGTAAGTTCGCCGTTGAGGCGGGTGACTTGATTGCTGTTATTCGTCGTACTGGTGGTGTCTTTAAGGCCGCTGGCGGTGACCTAAATGAACTCATAGCTCTGTTTACGTCTGTTCGCTCTACGACACGTGAATCTGCAGAGTCTATCGCTACTGGTCTTAGAACTATCTTCACTCGTATTCAAAGACCCACAACTATTAAGTTCTTAGAGGGCCTAGGTATCTCGCTAAAAGACCTAGAGGGTAAATTCGTTGGCCCATTTGAAGCTATCAAAAGACTTAGCGCGGCCTTAGGGTCTATGGAACCCGGAGACTTGGGTTTTGTTCAAATCGCTGAACAGCTTGGTGGTTTTAGACAAATTGGTAAAGTTATCCCTCTCTTGCAGCAGTTCTCCGTAGCTCAAGCAGCCTACAACACAGCTCTCGCCGGTGGCAACTCGCTATCTAAAGATGCCGAGACAGCACAGCAGTCTCTAGCTGTACAGATTGCGAAACTTAGGGAAGAGTGGATGGCTACAGTCAGGTCTATCACGGGCGGCACTGGCTTTAAGGTAGCTATTAAAGCAGCCATCTCGTTGGCGTCAGCGGTTCTGAAAATAGCCGATGCCCTTAAAGCTGTTCTTCCGCTAATCGCAGCTTTCGCCGCCATCAAAATGGCTAAAGGTATTGGTGGTTTCATGGCTGGAGCCAAAGCGGGAGGTATGGGCGCCGTTCCCAAGTTTGCTACTGGTGGTACAGTTCCCGGATCAGGTAGTAGGGATACCGTTCCTGCGATGCTTACGCCCGGAGAATTTGTTATAAGAAAATCTAGCGCGCAGAAGATTGGCTCTAAGAGTCTTCAGAGTATGAACGCTAAGGGGTATGCTGACGGTGGAACTGTAAGCGGTACAGTTAAAGATGGTGTGCTTGGTCTTTTTGCTTTGAGGACTGGTCAGAAGGGGGGAAAGGGCACAAAAAAAGGAGTAGAGGCTTCGCTGGCAAGTGTATCAGGTACTCATAAACTTGATAACAAGAAAGGGGCAATCAGTGATCTTAACAAGCTCTACGGCCTAAAGATGACAGGTGGTAAGAAAGTAGATGCTTTTAGTGAAAATCTAACTGGGCCAGAGCAAAGAGATGTCCTTGGTAGCTCTGACCAAGGTAAAAAATACCTTGGTGACGTGAAAAGTTCTTATCCAACCTTGAACAAAAACAGCGGCGTTGGGGTGGGTTCTGCGGGTTTTAAACAACACGACAAAGTCACTGAAGGCGCTGCGACCGCAGGTCTTGAGAATGCTTTAGAGGGTGCTGACGTCAGAGGGTCAAAACTCCCAACTACGCTCACATTAGCGCTGGAGACTGGCAAACAAAAAGAATTGCTGCTTGGTCAAAAGGGGGGCAAATTCGGCCTCATTGCCGAGGTTGAAAAGCAAATTTTTGAAAAAACCGCCGCAGGATTGACAAGTGTTTCTAAAAAACTTGCCAACATTAAGACCGGCCCGATTGCGAAAGTTAAAAAAGGCGTGGAGGGAATGATTGATTTTGACGACGCCGCATACGATGATATAATGAGCGGCTTGATTAAAAAATCCAAGGATGAATATTCAGTAGCGGTTAAAACAAGCGCAGGCTTTGTTCAAGAGGGTCTACTAGGGGGTCTAACTGGAGCTAAGGTTGCGGGTGGAGATTCGGCGTTTGACTTTCCTTCACTCAAAGACCATAGGGAGAGATTAACAAATCTTTATGGGGGTAATCTTTCAGGACTACTTAGTGCAGACGCGAAACCAAGCACTGAGAAGTCAAACGTTGGAGAGCTAATCAAAAAATTAGGCAACTCAATGAACGATGCTCCGGGTACGTTTGTTGATAAAAAATATATCCCTAAACTTTCTTTTGCCAAGGGCGGCCCAGCTCCATCAGATACTGTGCCAGCTATGTTAACTCCCGGTGAGTTCGTAGTAAACAAAAAAGCCGCACAATCTATCGGTCAAGCCGGTCTGGATCGTATGAATAAGAAGGGCGTTGCTGGATTTGCCAAGGGTGGGCCGGTTGGCTTCGCTTCCGGTGGTGGCGTTCAGCATCTATTCATGGGCGGCGCTGGCGGCGGTGGCATGGGCGGCAACCAGCAGATGATGATGGCCATGATGGCCATGCAAACTATATTACCGATGGTGGCGCAAGCTATGGAGAACGCGGGTAAAGGCTCGCAGGAGCTTGCCGAAGGTGTCAACGCTCTCAAAAAAGGATTTGCCAAGGGCACTGCCATGTTTATGATGTTCATGGGAGTAGGGATGCTCATAAAAAACCTGATGGAGAAGGAAAAAAAGAAGAGGGAGGAATCCGCCGACGCAATAAAGGATTCTACCGCGAGTCTTCGTAAACTCAACAAAGTAGTAGAAGATATTGAAGTCCCTGAAGATGTAGATGCGGATGAGTTATCCGTCTCCTCAGAGAGTGTCAGCCTTGACGCTTCTGAAGTAATAATTCACGCTAAGGTGGTTAATCTAGAGGGTGAGTCTGGTGGTATAACAGCAGCTGAAAAAGAGGTGCAGGCTAAAAGAGATAAGCTCGCGGGTGGATCAACGCCGCTCGCGGTGGCAAAAGCTAAAATGGAAGCCGCCCAAGGAGCTTCTACGGAAGCTCGGTTTTCTGCAAGTGAAGCAATTGGCCGTCCTCGTCGCCTTAAAGAGGAACACAACGCGGCGGTGGTAAGAAAAGCGGATCTACTCAAACGAGCAGGTGAGGAGGAAGCTATTGCCTCCAACCCAGCTGCGGGTAGGAAGGCGCGGTTCGGGGCCAGAGATAAAGCTATAGAACTGAGAGAGCGCGCTGAGAAAGAAACAGAGACAATCCAGCGTACCCGCGCAGGGGTGGCAGCTGGCCCAGTGACCGACGCCGAGAAACAGCGCAAAATGGGCCGTGTCGTTGAAACGAGAGGAGACGCTAAATCCGCAATTGCTGAATACAAAGCTCTATTAAAAGCAAGAGAAGATGAAGGAGATTCCCTAGCGAAAGCAAGGCAGGAGGTTGTAAGGCTTAAGAAGAAGAGAGATGACTTAACTGAGGCTGAAGAAAAAGCACTTAAAGACGCGGAAAAAGCAGTTAAAGACGCGGAGGAGCAGGCACCGAAAGATAAAACGGCTCGTATTATAGCTGAAGCTAGAAGCCAAGACGAAGCGATTTCGGTCTACGGCAATTCGCCACGAGTCAAACCCCTCCTAGCAAGAAGAGAGAAGGCTATAGAGGAAAGGAACAATTTGAAGATGATAGGCGAGGATAAAGGCCTTGAATCCACGGCGCTGGGCAAGATGCAAGCCAAAACTAAACAAAGACAAACAGAGTTAGAAACGGGACAAGGAAATGCGGAAAAAGGTTCCGAAAGGTGGAAAGCTTATGAAGTAGCGCTTACGGCAAACAAAAAGAAGCTCAAGCAAATAAATGCAGAGATGGAAAAAAACAGCAAACTAAACAAAGCCACCAGCCAGAAACGCAAGTTTCTTGATAAAGAAATTCAGAGTCTTACCCGGTCTCTTGCAGGTGGTAGACGTGGGATAGTGGGGACTTTTAGAGACCTAAAAACCGGCAACTTGAAGTTATCATCCGCTCTCAAAAACAGCATAAAGTCACTAGGCGTGTGGTCAAAGAATCTGCTCCAAAAGGTGCCCGGTGGCGCCAGAGCAGGTAAAATGGCGATGGGGCTTGGAAAAGGCCTAATAGGCGCGGCGCCTATGGCTGCAGGTATAGCACAGGGGATGATCCAATCCGCGATTGAATATAGTGGGACACAGTTTGATAAAGCTTTGCAGAGTGGATCACCAGCCGACTTAGCCACAGCTAGAGGTGAGGTTATAGGAAATGTAGACCAAGAGATGGACGGGCAACGATTTGCCGACACGATGGGCGGCATTATGGCTGGAGCTTCTATGGGGGCGATGATAGGATCTCTTGCTGGCCCCCTTGGCACTGCCATTGGTGGTGTCGTTGGGGGTGTTGTTGGTGGTGTAGGTGGATTCTTTAAAGATGAAATATTCTCAATGATGGGTATAGGCCCGAGCAGAGCAGAAAAGAAAGAGCAAAAAATTAAGGAGAAGCACGCGCAAATAGCTGAAAGAGATCTGACTAAAAACATTGGCCCGGCGATGCAGAAATCAATGGAGGCCTTCGCTACTGAGGGAGGGAGCGATACAGACTTTAACGACACGATGAAACAGATGGACGCTGCTTCGCAAGCAATAGGAATAATGCGCAAAGCCGATCCAGATAAAGCAGACTCTGCCCAAAAACAACAAGAAGATGTGGCGAAGAAATTTAGTATTTCAATCGGTTCCACCGCGACAAGCTCAGCAGAGCTCGATAAACGAGTCAAGGAACTATCAGCTAAGTTCCCAAAACTAAGGGAAGAACTAGAAAAGACCGCCAAGTCAGCATTTATGGTGGCGGAAGCCAACAGAGCTTTACTAAAAATGAGAGCAGATGTATTAGGCACGTCCTCTATATTTAGAGCTGCGGGTTTAGGAGTCACTAACTTTATAGATGGGCTGAAAACTGGAGCCAATAGCTGGAACGCAACAGTGAACACACTGAAAGAGGCTCAGCAAAACATAGCCCTTGGTGGGGACGCGGGCGCCGCCGTGAAAGAAGCTAGAGACCGTGTAAACAAACGCCTAAAGGAAAGCGGTATTGACCAAACTAGCGAAGCCGGGCAAATGGTTAACAGGCAATTTGACCTAATGGACAATGCAGCTCAGTTTTCTTCCAACCTGCCCGGTGTCCTTAAGGCTATGAAACTTGATGCGGGTGATTCGACCAACGAGAAAGTTAAGGGTGATATAACCCAGAATTTACTGGATGCCGCAGGGGTGGGCGTCGATAGTCAAATGGGCAAGGTTATTGCGGCTCGGGTTAACCAATTGACACCGGAACAGATGGGCGGTCTAAGAAGCGGAGATCTGCAGTTGTCTGACGTGTTCAGTGATCTTCAGGGCCAAATAGCTCAACTTGGCGCTGGAGCGATGGCTGCCGCCCAAGCTATGCAGGCGCATGAAAACGCCATGATAAAGCTAACTGTAATGAAAATCAAGGCAGAGCAAGCCCTGATAGCTGTACAAAAGCAGGCCATTGATCTACAGCTAGAAGGAGCAATGATAGCATCTAAGTTTGGTGGTCGAACGGTTACGGCAGATCAGAGAAGAACCGCGTCTATTGATAAATTCAACTTAACCGCAAACAGAGTTGGTGCTAGTGCCCTCTCAACCGGAACCGGCGCTGACATCAGAAATGCGTCAGCCTCAATGACTATGGGGTTTGCGTCCCAAGAGTTCTCGGCTAGAAGGGGAGCTTTTGGTGGAACCGGAGGCCTAGAAGCAGACAAGCGAGGCGAATTACTGAAAGCCCAATCGGAGCTTGTTGGTGTTACCAAAGCCTTGATAGAAGCAGATAAACAAGAACTAGATATTCTTAAAAAGAAAAATGCACTAGAGAAATCATCTCTTGACGCGCTTATTGGTGGTGATGTTGACGCATTCGATAAACAGCAACGCGCCGCTCAGGCCACGCAGGTTCTTGCTGCTGGTGACACGGTTGGTCTAGCAGGATTTGGCGCTGACACTTTAGCTGCAGCTAGAGAAAACATTGTGAGGCAGAAAGAGGCTGGCGTTGGTGAAATAGGTGGTGTAGACATTAGAACGGTAGAGAATAGAGCAACTGCGGCGGCTTTATCAGCTAGAGGTATTACTGACCCAAGAGCCGTAGCGTTAGCCTCAGGACAGACGCAAGCAGAGCAAAAAATAGAGGGTAGAATTAGAGAACGGGCGGGCGCTCTAGGAACCATTGGTGAAAATATAGCAGATATGGCAGAGATGCAAGTACAATCTGCAGTCATAAACATAGAGCGTGCCGATTTGAAGTTTGCAGAGGGTCTTCAGACCGCTGCAAATCAGTTTAACGCCTTGACGCCAGCTCGTGGAGGTTTTATAGGGAGCAACGCAGTTTATCGCGCTTTAGGTGGGTCTATATTTAAGCCCAGAGGAACAGATACAGTTCCCGCTATGTTAACACCGGGAGAGTTCGTTGTAAATAGATCCGCTGTTAATAGGGGAAACAACCTACAGCTACTAAGAGCTATCAATAGCGGTAATCAGTCTTCAGAAGCCGCTCCGGCCCCAGCTATGAATCAAGGTGGTCAGGTTGGTTATTACCAGAACGGTGATTTGGTTTCCGGCGGAATGGACGCCTCCATGCTTGAAGGTTTAAATGCTTTCAATTCTGCGTTTGCTAAAAACATCGCCAATCTACAAAATACCAGATTCCAAATCAAACTTGACACAACGAGCGTCAATGTAAATCTCAGCGGTGGAAGCTTCCTAAACAGCTTGAAAGATGAAATTAAGACTGAGTTACTTGCCGAGGTCGGAAATCAAATATCGAACCTCAAGTTTACTGATGCAGGTGATCCAAAAGTAACCGGCGGCGTTTTAGGATAAGACAAATGTCAGACTGTTTCATATGTGTAAAAAAGATAAGCACTACAGCCACTGGTGAAGGGGTAGCTAATCCTCACGCCACCTTGGTTGCGGCACTTCATGCTAAAAAAATGATAGCTGTTGGCGTTCTTAAAGCTACAATGATGAGAGAGCGTAACGTCTCATCAAAGGTTAATGCGTTTGCTTTAGTACATTCGGCATACATCTACGCCGACGGAAACGACGCCGCGACTTCTTCAATAACATCTCGCCCGCGAATGCCCGCAAACATCAATTTGGCAGGCACTTGGAGTACCGATCACATACGTCAGGTTCTTGAGGGCACAGCCGCTTGGGATAATCTCTATAGAATAGGGCGTCCTAACAGCTCTGTGTCTGGTGTTGGCGAAATAAATCCCGGCATGACAATGACCGCCAACCCCCTAATGCACTTGGTTGGAAGTGGCGCCCTTAGCATACCCTACACAGACAAGTTCGCAGGAGATTTCAATGACTTTACCTGTGTGCAAAAGCTATACCCGTCTGGAGATGTTTACACCTCTGACTTTGTAGACAAAGACAACAAGCGCGAGAATTTATACCAAAATATTGACGAAGGAGTGTTTACTGGTAAATATCATGTTCCGTCTGGAGTTAGTGATAGAATAACTGACGATAGAGATACTTATATTCAGCCATCGTCTATACATACAGATGGCACATTTAATTATGAATGTCATATAGATTCTCCGGCTATTGTTGCTAAAGAGAGCCGTATATTCTTCAGGCTCGCTGCGCCTAGATCCAACTGGGACGGGAACGGCGCAAACTTTGACGGCGAGGTTTCTCACGAGTATACCATTCAAAACATTAACTGGAAAGACCCTAATGGTATCACAGTAATCAAGTACGAAGATATAGTTATGCGTGGCGATGCTGACTACGACAATAGTAACTATGTCAACTTTGGCACCTATGCCAGTAAACCAGAGATAAATAAGTTTTTATTATACCAATGGCAAGAAGGCTATCCTTTAACTGGCCCTTCTACTGGTTACACCCTAAGCTTTGATGTTGTAGGCAGGTCTCTTGACGACCCGTTTGATTTAGGGTTTGATCTTGGATATGAAGAAAACACTGATGTAGTTGATAGCACCGCTGGGTCTAATGACTATTTGGCTATAGATGGGTCACCCCTATCCACCCAGAATCAAAGCATGGGGATAAACCCAACTAATGCTGTTAGAATATCTGCCATTGAGATATGCAACAGTGGCGGGCTAGTTGGACTTGGTAGAGAACAGTATTTCCCTATTCATATGAAAGTAAGACCAAGTGGAGATTCCTTAGAAAGAAGAGCTATGCCAGCCTCTATATTGAGCTGGGATCATAACTCTGGAGTCTACCCCCTTGCCAGCAGCGTGTGGAACTCACCAAATCAAGCAGCAGACAACACTACAGCGTCTGGCTCACAAAATCTAATCCAGCACTTAAACTATCTAAATGATAGCTACTATATTAACCTAGACAGAATGGATTCTCAAATTGCCGACTCTGGCCGCTTGGCTGTCCAGTTCACACTGAATAATCTTGACGCCCCAGTGAAACGCGGACAGTTTGGGTTTGGGCATTCAAAAGGAGCGTTTGATGTTGGGGACAAGAAAGAACTAGATGTATTCTTCAAGCCTACGAGGGCATCTCTAAGGATTCGTGCTAGAAAGGCAAGCGCCTCCATAAGGGACTTCTCAATAGACGTTGTTGGCTGGACTGACGACAAACTCCTGAATATCAGTACTCCAAAAGGAGGGTTTCTACAAAGCACAGGCGGCGCTGGAGATTACGTAACCACTTCTGGATATCAAGGGCCAGACACTGCGCTGTCTAGTGAGTCCCTCTCGTCTTTAGACGGATACTTTAGTAGCTCTGAACCAAATAATGATGGGTACGACCACTACAGGTTAACAACTACTCCCGTGGTGAATTCAACAGACTTCGCTTGGTATGAAGTAGAATTAAATATATTTGAAGATAATGTGGATTTAGGACAATCAAAGGATTATGCACAAAGTCCTAACTTTGAAAGCATTTTCTTAGATCTTTATCCGCTACCTTCTGGTGCGCAGATTTCCCACATGGAGCTATGCCTCAAGTATAGCCCGTCTAACGGGTTGAATCTACACTCCCTTGGTGGTGATATAGGGTTTATTGATGGCAATAGACAGGAGGGGCGTTTGCATCCCACTAGCAGACAATCAACTGATGCTATCATTAATGCTGGGCCCACATATAACCCAATCTCTAAGATAGAGAATATCCCGCACGCCTTCACAACGCCAAGCTCTATAAAATCAAACTACTCTAGAAGGTGGAAGGGCGCAGACGGGCTGGTTAATGGAGCGTTCGATGTTGATATGTTCGGGTTTGGGTTTGAGAATCCGCACTTAGACCACCCATTCTTATCTGGGCTGTACGACTTCAGTGACTACACTGGGGCTACGATTAGACCAAAAGAAATCGCACAAGGGCTACATGCAGACAACGGGACTCTTTCCACTACGTTCTCCCAGTCTATATATAAGAACATCGGTTGGAGATTCAAAACACAAAATATATTTGACTACCAAAAACCATCTTGGTCAAGCGACTACAAGACTACAGACTGGACATCTCTATCCAATGGCGGGTCTAACTTTACTACCGATGATTTTTATGGCAAGATAGCGGACGCATTTGATTCAGTCGTGAGAGTCAGTGGCGTAAACTCAAATGTGACATTTGGAAATGGCGCAATGCCTAACTTTGCTACTTATGTGAGGTTCTCTCCAGATATTTCCATCACAGGTGTTGGATACAACCTACTCAACTCTGGATGTATTGTTTCAAAGTGGGACTCTGGAAAAGAGTTGGAGTTTGCTATAGGTTATCAAGACGGATACTTAGTCGGCGTGGCTAGAGCAACTGATGGTTCAGTAGTTAAAGTTACGGACACGGCTAAGTACGACACATACCAATATCCCGTTCCAGTAGTTCTGACATATACTTCTGATAATAAATTACGTCTTTATACAGATAATGAGCTACAAAATTCTTGGACTACTTTAAGAGCAACATCTAGTGCCTTTGTTGCCTATACTGGAGATAGTAGCATAGTGCTTGGTCACTCACACGGGTCTGGCGTTGGTATCAATGGATTCATTAGTGAGTTTGGCATTTCCAACAGCGGCAACTTGGTTGACTCAAACCCTGACTTGACCCACAAGCAGGCTACGGCGCAGAGCTTCCTAGAAAACAGAAGAGTAAAATTCTGGGAGACTACAGACTCCAGCACAGACGACAGCTACAAGCTTTGGGACAGGGTAAATGAAAGCACGCTAGACTGGGATCTTGGTGCGTTTAGCTACTGTGCATTTAATCACGAGTTTGACTGGTGGACTAAGCGAGCTGGAAGAGATTATATAACCTTTGATATCAAGCATGCAGGAAGTGGTTACGCCCCACACTCCGACATATCAATGCCAGCTAACACTGATAATAATGTTGCATACCATACCCAGATAGAGAATGACTTCCTAAGGTTTAATCTGAGTGATTCTTCTGATAACTTCTATGCCGTAGCACCACGCATCTCTAAGTCGCTACCAAGAGGATATAATTTCTCAGAAAGAGCGATGGTTGTAGAGACCGTTCTGCAACATAAATCCAACAGGGACATAACTTGGCCTAGTGGACAAGAGGGGCCAAAGCTTATCGTCAGCTTGTACACTAAGAATCAAGAGCCGGACAGCTATCCAACAACCAACTACGGTCTTGTAAATAGAGCCATACATTAC
>Ga0310122_10002381_pt1 | contig 11947 bp, 8 predicted proteins | sample CB6_Bottom_1051__FD_203503 | JGI IMG/M metagenome (GOLD analysis project Ga0310122, IMG submission 203503) | Marine microbial communities from Western Arctic Ocean, Canada - CB6_Bottom_1051 | ecosystem: Environmental > Aquatic > Marine > Oceanic | place: Canada: Western Arctic Ocean | collected...
CTGACCTCCGATCTCGACAACCTACAATACGGCGCGCACGTAGGCCTGTCCTTCCCGATCCAACTCGGTGACTGGCGCCTGTCGATCAAACCCTCGGCTCGTTACCTCAAGCAGGAAGTATTCTTCACCGGAATCGTTTCGCAAGGCACACGCGCGTTGGGTCCGAACGGAACTAAACCAGCTCGTTCTATTCCGACGAACATCATCCTCTTGCAAGACAGCGAGTCGCTGGATATTCACGCCGTCGGCCCAGGTCTCGAGATCGAAATCGCGACGGGTGGTGTGCGATCCCTCGCCGCGTCCGTCTATATCAGCGGCGGAGCCTATCGGGTTCTCTCGGATGAGCGTGTCGACATGAGTGCGACCGGATTCGACTCGAACGGCGTCCGACTCCCGGACGGAACGCCGGCGTTCATCTATGATGCCGATTGGACCGCGAAAATCGACCCCTGGATCTACCGAGCCAATATCGGCATGCGCTTCCGGTGGACGGGTAGCGGTCCAGGGTGGCTCTTCGGCCTCGATCGATAGAAGCGATCCGGCTTCTTTCCGGCGGTGGCCGGCAGTAGCCGATAGGGCAAGCAGCGGCGATCCATTTTCCTGAGGTCGCCGAGCTGCCTTCACACTCCGCGATTCGGAGTCGTACTACAATTTGTTCGAAGAACGGATGCAGCCGACAGCGGACGGCCATCACGGAAGGCCATGAATTGCATGACCCGCGTCTGCGTGATCACATTTCTTCTTTGACCCACTGCGGCAAGGCCCTTCTCGCCTCTAGCTTCTTTTCGGCCTTCTCCACACGGTTCTGATTAGTTCTGCGAAGCTTTCGCTTGACGCTGTCGTCGAGGTCATCGGTCGTGCTCAGCCAGAGTTCCGCAGCCTCTTCGTCTCGCCGAAGCCATTGGCGCGCGATATGTGAGAGCGATCGCTCACGCTCCCAATCGTTTTCGATGTATTTGACCCAATCGATCGCGTTCTCATAATTTGCGAGATTGGCTTGGCGGTTGACGTACATGATGACTGGACCCTGAAGCAACTCGCCACCTCGCATCTCTTCAGGAAACTGCTCGATCCAGGCATCCGCCGCTTCGGGTTCCGACTGAGTGAATCGTCGATAGGAGGCGCGAATCCCCACTTGTACCGAGAGCGAATCGCCCTGGGCCATGATCCAATCCATCGCCTCGGCCCCGCCCTCGCGCACCCAGGATGAAGCGATCCAATGTGCCATATCTTCGCCCAGATCACTGCCACAGACTTCGTCGCACCAGGCGACGGCCCTCTTCGGGTCGGTCAGCGCGATGTCTGCGGCCAGACGCGAATAGACGTAACGGCGGTATCGCACCTCCCCATCGAGCGACTTCGCCCATGCGATCATGGCGTCCGGGGTTTCCGTCGCGAGCTTGATCTTGATCAGTTGGCTGATCGCGCGCTGCTGATCGTCGCTCCCGCGACCGAGATCGCGAATGAACTCTTCAAGATTCGGTTCTCCCGACTCGTGCCAGCCCTGTACGAATCCGCGCAACATCGAGGGGTCCCAGCTGCGGACCGAATACATCGCGACTTTGAAATCCTCTCTCATCTCGGCGGGATCATTGAGCGCCCAGCGATAGGCCGACTCGCTGAACATTGTCTGGCGGAGAAAATCGCGCTTCTCCCGCTTCATCGCCCACTTCGTCGCGGATGCGGGGTCGACATTCGACCACGCCGAAACGATCAGCACGCGCTCGAATTCCCGATGCGGCTTTTCCCGTTCATTGAGCACATCCTCGAGCAGGCCGATCTGTGCGGCCGGTAGCTCACGAAGAGCGGCCATCAGGGTTTCCGTTCGCTCGAATCGTTCGGAGATTTCGAGAATCTCGAAGATCGCGGCGACCGGGTCATCCCCAAGGAGGCTCTTCTCGGGAGCCGGGGACAGCTGAGCGCTCTCCGAACAGCCGGCAAGAAGTAATGGAAACAGAACGAGGACCGAAGCGAGATCACGAAGTCGATTTTTCATCGGGCGGAGTATACGGAAAAGATTGGATTTCGAAACGAAATCGCAGCCTTTACCCCGCCGCAAAACCATCTTGCCAGCGATCCGCGGGCTAGATGCCTACCTGATTCAACCCGGTCCGCTCAGCGAACAGCGAGAATCTTGAGCGGCAGGATGAAGTCATCGATGAATTCATTCGCGGTCGCTTTGGCGAGATCCCTGCCGTCTGTGTCATATCGAAAAATCGGAACCACGATTCGCACGACGATGCGAGGACACCCGTTCGGGGATTCACCGCAGCCCGGAAGTCCCGCAAGCGACAAAAGGCTTTCGGCAAACAACCCCCGATCGCGAACGCGCCAGGCAATCACGTAACCGAATTCCGATCGATCCGAGCGCGCCACGATCGCCCGCTCCGCGTCGAACCCGAATTGCCAGACGATCGCGGACCCGCGAGAGATGAGCGTCCAATCGCTCGCCGGCACGAGCAGTTTCGCGTTAGGCATCCGCTCGAGACCGGAGGGCTTGGGCGTTTCCCATCCAATGAACAAGTCGACGAGCTTCTCGCCGCCCTTCAGGTTGGGCTTTCGGTACTCGGCGTGAAACTGCGGATTGGCCGCGGTGCTATAGGGGAAAAAATAGTCGAGCCCCAGCTCCGTTCCAATCCATTTCCCGGCGGCCAGGCGGAAGCCGAATCGTTTGTGCGGCGGTGGCTGCGGTCCCTCGTGGAAGATGGGGATCAGGACGGAGGCTCCGGCGAGGACCAGCGGGACGATCAATCCAAAAGCGATCCACCGCGACCGACCGAGCGAGCGCGAATCGAAACTTGAAATCCCTGCGCTCGAGGATTCAGCTCCGCCATCCGGTCTCGCATCGTCTTCGAGTCTCATCGCCAGCGCGTAGAGCACGACACCGCCAATCACGAGTACCGCGATCCCCTGCGGCGTATGGCTCTCGAAGAACTCTGCCTTCAATTCTTCTTGCGTCAGCATGACGAGACACGCTCGCATGACGTTCAACCCGATCCCGAGTGGGATCGCCGCAAGCACGACCCAGAGAGTTCGACGAAACGAGAGCTCGCGCAATTCGCCGGCCGCCAAGGCCACGATCGAAAGGATTTGAATCCCGCGCCATCCGCTGCAGGCCTCGATGATGACGAAGGCATGGTTTCCGAACCGAAGCTCTGTGCCTTCGAGTTGCGGCGCGTAGCCGGCGAGTGACAACAACAGGTTCGAGCCACCGGCCGTGATGTTCTGGAGTCGCCAGATGATCTCGGCTTGAAGTGGCGCGGGCGGCGGGAAGGCGAGCATGAATGCGGCGCAAGGCATGACAACGAGGGCAAGGGCTGCACGCCCCCCCCACGCCCACGCGATCGCCGCGATCGTCAGACAGAGAACGAGGATGAGCAATGCCTCGGCGCTGACCCAGACCGCCCAGATGAATGCTGGAAGAATGAGACAGGCGACCGCCCAATGGATCCACCCGATCTCGGCAGGCGGCAATTCTGAAAGTCGCTCGCGTCGATTCCAAAAAAACCAGGCGGCAATGAACACCGAGACAGCGCCGGAGTCACGATTCGGAATGAAGAACCAATATTCGAACTCTCCGGGATCGGTCAAGCCGAAGGGCGCAACCAGGATTGCTCGAAATGCCGCCACGAGGGCAAGTACCATGACCAGGTAGACGCCGAGCATCCACTTCGGATCCCGCGATGGGGACGCCGCCCCAACGCGATCACCGCCGTTCGGTCCACCCGAGCCATCTGAGTCCATCAAGGTCTCCATCTTCCAGTCTTCGGCCATTCCCGGCCAATCCTTCAACCGTATTGAATGCCGGGATACAGGAGGCCGATGGCAAAGAAGAGAAGAGGCGAGAAAATCTCACCGATCAGGTTCCAGACGATCAAGATCCCGATCCATCCGACCATGGGTTGATGAACGAGTCGCCGATAGCCGTCGAGCCAAGGGTCGGGAAGAATCAGCGGAAGCGCGCCACTTCCGTCCAGGGGCGGGAGCGGGATCATGTTCAGCACGAAGAGCAGCAGGTTCAACGAAAAGACGATGCTGAGAATGAAGGCGGCGCCCGCCATCAGGCTCGACGGATCGCCGACCGAGGCCGTAATCTGACTGAAGTGAATCGACGCGGGGGCTTCGAAAACTCCGACCGCCATCCCCAGGCGAACCACGATCGCGGTGGCCACCGCCAACGCAAGGTTGGCCCCGGGCCCGGCCAAGGCCATCCAGGCCGCCCGTTTCGGATAGCGGAGGGCCCACCGCGGGTCATAGGGCGCACTGGCATATCCGAGGGGCCAACCCATGAACGCGACACTCATGATCGGCAAGATGACCATGCCGAAGGGTTCGCGCTTCATGTGCGGGATCGGATCGAGAGAGACCTGCCCGCCGTTGTAGGCGGTGAGGTCGCCGCCGATTTTCGCGGCCAGGGCATGAGATGCTTCGTGCACCGTCACGGCAAAGACGAAGACTCCGTAGAACGCGATCGCTTCGATTGGATCTGTCAAGAATCCTTTGCCTCTAGCACTTCAGTACTCGTGGTGTTCGGCACGAGCCGGATCGGGAACGCGCGGAGCATAGTCAATCGGATTCCGGATCCAACATTTCGTGCGGTCAAGGAATACTGTCTTCGGTCAGAGTCGTCTCGCCCGAGGCTCGCGTTTCCATGATGATCAAGTTGCGCTCGGGCGATCCGAAGACCGTATCGAGTTGTACCGCGCGCTGATAAGCGGATCGCGCGTCTTCGAAATTGCCGAGACGCGAATAGGCGATTCCGAGGTTGTTCCACGCCCGCCCAAGTTCCGGCTGAATTCGAGTTGCGAGTTCGAATCCCTTCTGGGCAACCATCCACCGTTGCTCCGGATCCTCCGGATCTTCCGGGTTGTCACTCTTCACGGTCAGCAAGCGATAGCCCGATACGTTGTTGATCAAGTGGGCATACGCAGTCAGGTCATCGATGAGTCGGATGTCGTAGCCCTCTTCGACCAGACCGAGAAAGTCGACCACCATTCGTACGCTCCTGGCGAGCACGACAACGACCATGTGATCGGAAAGCACCGTGATCTCTTCGAATTCGTGTGTGATGGGCTTTCCCGTTCGTGCTTCGGCGAAGAAGATTGGCCAGCCGAGACCGCGCCCCAACCCGACGAGTACGGTTGCAAGCGCAACACAATCGCCCCGACCGAGTTTGAGGGTCGTCCTTGCGTTCGCGGAGACCGCCCAATCGTATTCGAGGCCGAGACCTTGTGGCTTCGGGTCCGACAAGAACGAAACGAGTGCGCGCACGCGGGTCGCTCCGGGCGGCACGGCCATGACTGTCTTCTCTGCGAGCAGCTTGACGGTCGCGTTCAATTCGAAAGGCGCGCGACTCAATTCGCGACTCAGATCGGGCACTCGCTGTCGAAGCGCGGAGCGAAATTCGGCGGCTCCATATTCGAGTTTGGGACCGTTCGAAGAGCCAGATGCGCAGCCGCCTACTCCTACGAGTAGCGCGAGACCAAGAATCAAGCCTTTTTGACGAGCTCGATACAAACGCATACCCAATCATACCAAGCTTCGTAGCGACTCGACGATTTGCGTCGGACAGCGCCATGGAAGCCGATTCATGCGCGCTACCGTAGAAAGCATGAATCGACGAATCGCTGCCTTCTCGATCGCCGCGCTCGTGCTGGTGCCCGCTCTTTTCCTGGCTCGACTTCTCACGACCTTCGAGGATCCGGCCGTCGACCCGGGCTGGGCCCTCTCCGCTTCGCCGGTTGTTCCCGATGGATCCGTCACGGTTCGCTGGTCGGGAACATCTACGCTTCTCTTCTCCGACGGCGAGACGAAGTGGATGGTCGACGGCTGGTTCACACGATTTGGACCTCTCGAATTCTTGTTCTCGAAAATCGCACCGGACGTCGAGGCGATCGCGCGCGGGCTCGAACGCAACCACGTAGCCAGCGCGGATGACCTGGCGGTCGTGATCCCGATCCATTCCCATTTCGACCACGCGATGGACGCTCCCGAAGTGGTTCGGCGCACGGGTGCAATCCTGCTGGGCTCCGAATCGACCGCCAATATTGGCCGAGGCTGGGGACTCGACGAGAGTCAGATCCAGATCGCGGTCGATCGCGAGCCGATTCGTTTCGGTCGATTCACGATTACACTGATCGAAACCAACCATTTCGTGTTTCCGAACGCCGCGCTCGCGAAAAGAGCACTCGAAGACCCGCTGATCGACGAACCGCTCGTCCCGCCGGTCGGCGCCATGGAATATCGAGTCGGCCAACCCTATGCGATCCATGTCTCGCACCCGGCCGGCCGCTGGCTGATTCAGGGTAGCGCCGGGTATATAGAAGGAGGACTTTCCGACTTCGATGCCGACGTCGTCTTTCTGGGCGTCGGCGGCCTGGGCGCGCAGACAGAGAACTATCGCGAAGACTATTGGCGAGAGACGGTGACCGCGACCGGCGCAAACCACGTGATTCCGATTCACTGGGACAGTCTCACGGGCCCTGCCGAGGGTCCGTTGACCGGCTCGGTTCGAGCCTCGAGCCTCGTGAACGAAAGTGGCGCAGAGCGAACGCTCGATTTCCTCTTCGAAAAAGAAGCGACCCACCCGGAAATTCGATTCTCTACGCTGCCCCGCTTCGACGAGATCGTGTTGTTCGAAGGACCATGAGACCCGGCAACCTGAACTCGACAATGAGGATCTTCCATGAAGACCGCCGCGAAACCCAGTAATAGCTTTCAAGACAGAGCGCGAGAATTCGGGCCCGAGCTTCGCGAGCGCGCGGATGAATTCGAACGAGCGCGGTGCCTTCCAGCGGAGCTGTCGAACCGCTTCGCCGAGACCGGCTTCTACCGGATGTGCGTTCCGAAGATCTACGGCGGTCTCGAACTCGCACCCGCCGACACCATGGAGACGATCGAAATCCTGGCCCGGGCGGACGCGGCGAGCGCCTGGTGTGTATTTATCGGAGCGACGTCGGGCACCGTTCTGGCATTGCTTCACGAATCCTCTGCCCGAGAGGTTTTCGCGAAGCCCGAATGCCTGATCTCCGGCGTGTTTGCACCGCGCGGAAAGGCCGTCGCCGTGGAAGGCGGCTTTCAGGTCGACGGCGTTTGGCAATGGGGCTCCGGAGCGCAGAATGCGGATTGGATTCTCGCCGGCTGTCAGATCATGCGAGGCGGGAAGCCCGAACTCTTGAAGAACGGAACGCCGAAATCACGCATGATGTTGATTCCCGCCGACGCCGTCGAATTTCTCGACACTTGGTACGCGAACGGACTCTGCGGAACGGGCAGCACCGACTACGCGGTTCGCGATCTCTTCGTCCCAGAAGATCGCGTCGTCGGACTCGGTGTGGAAAGACCGCTCGACGGACCGCTCTATGCCTTTCCACATTTCGGCTTGCTCGGTATGGGGATCGCCGCCGTCGCACTCGGGATCGCTCGCGCCGCGATCGACGAACTCATCGAAATCGCTGGAGGCAAGACGCCGAGCGGCAGTGCGCGTTCACTGGCTGCCCGACCCTCTACACAGGAAGGCGTTTCACGCGCCGAGGCCACCCTTCGATCGGCTCGCGCTTTCTACTACGAGGCCATCGCCGCCGCCTGGCAGGCAGCAGAGGAGTCGGGGCGTATCGAGACAGAACATCGACGAGACGTCCGGCTCGCAACGACGTTCACGACCCATGCCTGCGCGGAAGTCGTCGACCGCATGTACAACCTGGCGGGCGGGACTTCCGTCTATCTTCGGTCTCCACTTCAACGATATTTTCGCGATGTCCATGTCGCGACCCAACATATGATGGTTGCCCCGGCGACCCTCGAACTCACGGGTCGACTGCTATTGGGCCTCGAGACCGATACGGCGATGCTCTGATGACGAGAGGCATCGCGTGAAAGAATCGCAGACGACCACGGCGAAGATCCGAGTCGGCACGCTCGCCGACCGGGCCATCTTGAGCGGCCCGCTCGAGCAACGGCGATCTCTGCTCGGCCGGGCACGCAGCGCGGGACTCGACCACGTTTTCGTGGCCGACCACATCAGCTTCTTTACCGGCTTCGGCATGGACGGAATGATCCAGGCCGCCACGATCGCAGCCCTCGAACCCGAGCTGGATGTTCATATCGGTGTCTATCTGCTCGCCTTGCGGCACCCGCTGCCGGTCGCTCGACAGATCGCATCACTGTGCGATTCGGCCCCCGGCCGCCTCGTACTCGGCGTTGGCGTCGGTGGCGAAGACCGGCACGAGATCGAGATCTGTGGAGTCGATCCGGCCACACGCGGACGACGAACGAACGAAACGCTGATTGCTTTGCGCGGATTGCTGAGCGGCAAGGCAACGAGTCATCAATGTGAGTTCTTCGAGTTCGAGGAGGCGCTGATCCGGCCCGCTCCCGATCCACCCGTCCGGATCGTGATTGGGGGCCGCTCGGACGCAGCGATCGAACGTGCCGCGCTCCACGGCGACGGCTGGCTGGGCGTCTGGTGTTCCCCGAAACGGTTTAGCGAGGTCGCCGCTGCCGTCGACGCTCCCGCCAAGACCCGCCTGATCCCGAAGCCTTCGGATTGGGACCATGGTCTGCAAGTCTGGGTCGGCCTCGACACCGACCGAACCCGCGCACGCGGCCGGCTGGCGAAGGCAATGGAGGGCATGTACCAGATTCCCTTCGAGCGCTTCGAACGGTACAGCCCCTACGGAAGTCCAAGCGAGGTTGCAGACTGCCTCGCGCCCTATCTCGAGGCCGGCTGTCGACACTTGAACGTCATGCCGATCACCGATTCGCCCGAGGCCTCGATCGATGGCGTCGCCGAAATTCGTGAGCGCCTGATCGGTCTGTAGCCGTCCTCTTCCGCTGTCGTTGAGAGCCTTCGGCTGTGGTCGAGAGCCTTCCGCCGTGGTCGAGAGCCGTGTTCGATCAGGGCTTCACGATCTCGAAGTCCGGTGAGAACCGTTCGAAGAGCCCGCCAAAACGCGCCAGGGCGATCAATCCGCCATCGAGGTTCGCACGATCTTGAAGCAGCAACTTCGGAAGCGATTCCGTGCCCGTGAGAACTCCAACGAAATCCATCCGACTGATGCGAAGAGAGATCGTTGGATCCTCGGCTCGTCGATCTCGGTAGTAGCGAAGCACGCCGCGGGAAATTTCGAGCAGCCACTGTTCATCTCGATCACTGAACTCGAGCTCGATGGTCATGTCCGATTTACTCGCCTTTTCGCCGTCGAGTCTGATCGCCAGGAAGTCGAATAACATGTCCGAACTCATCGCCGAGATGATGTCTGGACTCGACACCGTCGTCGCAGAAGAGCGCGAGCGGGAACCCAACCCGCGCAATTCCTGCGCGCCGCTCAGATAAAAATTACGCCAAGGACCCGATTCGGATTGGTAACCGAGTTGCTCGAGCGCATCCGCCTCGAGCCAACAGGCTTCGTCGTTACCGGGATCCGCGAAAACCAGATGCTTCACGACTTCGGCGACCCATCGGTAATCCCCTCGTTCATAGGCCGAGCGGGCATGGGCTAGCAACGCATCGGCCCCACCCGCCAGCTCGACATAACGTCGACCCACCTCTTCCGGGGGATGCGGATTCAGATTCGCCGGGTTGCCATCGAAGAATCCAAGGTAGAGCTGATAGGTCGCCTTCGAGTTGTGGCTGACGGTTCCGTAGTAGTCGCGATTGAACCATTGCTGCGACAAGGCGTCGGGCAGACGAAGCTTCTCGGCGATTTCCAGCGGCGTCAGTCCCAGGTTCGCCAGATGCAGGGTCTGGTCATGAATGAATTTGTAGAGATCACGCTGGCTGGACAGATAGGCGACGCCCTCTTCCCGGCCCCATCGAGGCCAGTGGTGGCCCCCGAAAACGACTTCGAAGTCATCGCCGAAGAGATCGATGGCCTCGTCCAGCCAACGGGCCCAGTCCGACCCGTTTCGGACCTGCGCTCCGCGCAGCGTATAGAGATTGTGAAGGACCGCGTTGGCTTCTTCGGCGGCATAGAAGGCCTTGCTCTGCGGGAAGTAGAACATGATCTCCGCGGGCGCCTCGGCGTTGGGCGTGTGCTGGAAAACGATCTCGATTCCATCGATCGTGAGTCGAGTTCCCGTCTCTTCGATCACATCGGTCGGTTCGAGGATCGAAACCTGCCCGATCGACGTCGACTTTCCGAGTCCGGCATCGACGCGCCCTCGTTCGCCCGGCGGCAACAGCCGACCGAACATGTAGGCGGCCCGTCGGGTCATGGCGTTTCCTGCCAACACATTTTCGCTGACGGCGTGATGAGTGAAGCCCAGAGGCGCAACGATCCGAACGCGGCCCCGGGCGACATCCTCGGAACTCGTCACGCCACGAACGCCACCGAAATGGTCGACATGGCTATGGGAGTAGATGACGCCCACGACGGGTCGTTCGCCTAACGTCTCGTTCACCAGATCCAACGCCGCCCGGGCAGCTTCGACCGTGATCAGGGGATCCAGAACGATCCAACCCGACAGCCCTCGAACGAAACTGATATTCGAGAGGTCATAGCCGCGAACCTGATAGATCCCCTCCGTGACCTCGAAGAGGCCGTGATTCATGTTCAGCCGAGCTTGACGCCAGAGGCTCGGATTCACTGTATCGGGGGCTTGCTCGCCGGCGGAACGCAGGAAGTCGTAGCTCGCCATGTCCCAGGCAATGCCGCCGCCGTCTGCCGCGATTTGAAGATCCGGCTTCGTAGCCAGCAGGCCTCGACGCGCGAGTTCGAAATCCGCGTCGTCGTCAAAGGGCAGTGATCGCGCCAACCGCTCATTGGCGGAACGCGTCGCCGCCGTGGCTGGCTTCGACTCCGGCCTGAGGGTCGGCAGGCCGGACACATCGATGGATCGACTGCCAATCCCCGCACAGCCCACGATCGAGATCAGCCCGACAAAGAGCGACAATCGTATTCGCAACATCGACCGGATTCCTTCGCCTTCATTCAGTTGGTATTCATCGCACAGCGAGTCGGTAGGATCAAAGAGCGCGCGCAGAATTCAATTGACTCGGCGCGAGTGCCCCTTCCAGTAGGGCTCGCGTAGCTCCCTCTTCAGGATCTTTCCCGACGGATTGCGCGGCAGGGCATCGATGCGATCCACCGCGGTTGGGCATTTATAATGCGCCAGGCGCTCGCGACAATACGCAACGATCGCTGCGTCCGTCACGGCATCCCCTTCCGCATCGACGATGATCGCGGTCACGGACTCGCCCCATTTTTCGGAAGGCACACCAATCACCGCTGCATCCGCGATCGCCGGGTGGCCCATCAGCACGTTTTCGATTTCGGCCGGGTAGATGTTCTCGCCTCCCGAGAGGATCATGTCCTTCACCCGATCGTGGATATAGAGGTAGTCTTCCTTCATATACCCGGCGTCGCCGGTTCTGAACCAGCCGATGCCCGCATCATCGAGTCCCTCCGGATAGGACTCGGCGGTCGCTTCCGGATTGCGCCAATAGCCCTTCATGTTTTGTATCGACCAGATCCAGATCTCGCCAACTTCGCCCTCGGGAAGATCTTGCATCGAATCGGCATCCACGATCCTGATTTTCGTGTCTCCCCACGCTTTGCCAGCGGATCGCAACAGATGTGCCTTCGGGCCTCCCGGGTCATGATCCTCTTCGCACATCGCGGTGATCGCGCCAGTCGTCTCCGTCAGTCCATAGACCTGCACGAAGCCACAACCAAAGACCTTCATCGACTCTGCCAGAACCTGTTCGGAAATCGGAGAGGCGCCGTAGACGATCGATCGCAGCGAACTGAAGTCGGCCTTCTCGACGCCCGGGGTCGCGCACAGCATCTGGAGAACCGCGGGAACGAAGAGTGAATTCGTAACCTTGTGCGCCTCGATCAGACGAATGACTTCGACCGGATCCATGTCGCGAACCAGAATGGACTCCCCACCCTGGCAGAAGCCGCCGACGGCCCATCCGCTTCCCGCGATATGGAAAAGTGGCATC
>Ga0310122_10002382_pt1 | contig 11946 bp, 13 predicted proteins | sample CB6_Bottom_1051__FD_203503 | JGI IMG/M metagenome (GOLD analysis project Ga0310122, IMG submission 203503) | Marine microbial communities from Western Arctic Ocean, Canada - CB6_Bottom_1051 | ecosystem: Environmental > Aquatic > Marine > Oceanic | place: Canada: Western Arctic Ocean | collected...
CGCTTCAGCCGCTGTAGCTCAGTTGGTAGAGCGAGGCATTCGTAATGCCTAGGTCGGGAGTTCGAGTCTCCCCGGCGGCTCTGGCGTAAGTGGCACGCTGGGTGCCACTTGCGCCTTTTCCCTGCGCTCAGTTCTCAAGCAGAACCGGGTCGGTGTCACCTAAAGTGTCACCTACAGCCTCCCACAGCACGTCCGCTGCCGCTTCGGCGTTGCGCCCGACGTAGAACTCCATCGTCGTTGAAATGGACTCGTGCCGCATCAGTTGCTGGAGGATCACGGGCATCACGCGGTTCGCCCAGCGAAACCCGAACGCCCGACGAAAGTCCTGAGCCGATGCGTACTTCACCTTCACCCCGTTCTTCCCGTGCCGCTCAGCCACCTTGACCCCAGCAGCCTCCCCGAGGCAGCAGATCGTCTTGGAAACGGAATCCAACCCCAGTCGGCCACCTGAGGCTCTCCGTGAAGGAGGGTTGAACACATAGCCGGTCCGGTCCTCGTCCGGCGTTTGCATCAGGAACTTAGCAAACTCCGGGGCCATCGGCAGGATGCAGTCCTTACGTGACTTGTGGGCGTGCGCCTGGATGAGGAACATCGGCCGCCGTCCGGTGAAGTCCACGCAGAGCAAGCGGCGGTCATCCCATGACAGATTCAACGCCTCGCCCAAGCGGAGCCCCGACCACCACAGGCCCCATAGCAGGAATAGCCACGAATCGGCCGCCCAACTGCCAACCATCTTGGAGACCTTTGGCAGGATCCTCTCAAACTCCTCGGTGGCAATGGCACGCCCCTTCATCCCGCCGCCGGTGGGCATATCGATGTCGGGGACTTCAACCAGCAGTTTCTTCCGGTTCGCCCAACGGAGCGCCGCCTTCAGGTAGGCCAAGTGGCCCTTGATGGTCGACTCCGCCAGGTCCTTGTCGCGCAGTTCCTTCTGGAATCGACTGATGGCGTCGGCCGTAATCGAGACCAGCATTTTGGGACGGATGATCTGCTCCACGTGGTTGAACGCGGAACAGGCCTTCGCCGCAGTTCCAGCCGCCTTTCCGGCCAGGACTTCATCTTCGTACCGGTGTCGGAACTCGATCCACGTGATCTTCGACGGTTCCTTGAAACGCCCCTCCCTTAAATCGTGTTCCCACTTGGCCGCCACTTTTTCGGCCTCGCGCCGCCGAATAGCGCGTGATGAGCGCTGGTGCGCCTCGCCGGTGACGGGATCGATGTACCGCATTTGAAAGTACGTTCGCTTGGGTGACCTAGTCACGTAGACCTTGATTTCGCGCATCGGGAACCTCTCTTCTTGAATTGAATCTGTGAAGGTCGCCCAGCTGATCACGCTGGCGGGGACGCGGGTCGCTGTCTCTCACTCGTCCTTCGGCCGCAACTCCAGACCCAAGGCCCGGCAGAGCCGATCGATCGACGAGAGGGACAGCCCGACCTTGTCGTGCGTGAAGCGGCTCAGCTGATTTTCGGAGATGTCGGTCTGAGGAGCGAGGCGGAATCTCGACCGGTCGCGTCTTCGGATGGCTTCGTGGGGTTGCTCAGAGGGTGCGGAGTGTCGTGGCAGCATGGGGAATGATATCGGGTACGTTCGGAATGCGCGAGGGTGGTTGCCTGTAGAGTTTCAGGGCCGCGTCGTCGTGCCATTCTGCAGGCGGCCCAAACGATCACGATCGCGGATCGTCATCGTCCTGTGCCTCCGCAGCCTTGGCGATGTACTCGACTACATCGCAGCCGCGGTAGAACACGCGGCGATGCAGGTAGATCGGCTTCAAGCCACCAGCCCGTGCGGCTCGGATGGCGCTGTCGCCCCACCCGGTCAGGCCACGAAGCATCTGGAGCGAATAGAGCTCATCAGACCGAATCGGGGCCAGGACGCGAGCAGGTTTCTTCGTGCTCTTCTTCCGACGGTCGTGGCTCATCGAATTGTCGCCCACTGTTTCGCGGCGTGCCCAACGCTGCCGGAGCGTCACCGCGGTTGAACTCATTCGGTTGTTTGCTCGTGGCTTCCATCGGAATCGTCAGTCCCAGGCTGGCGGCCCGCTGTGTCTCCACATCCGCATTCGTAACTCCGCTTTCATCCAGTGGCTCGAATCGCTTGAGCAACAAGGAACCGGAATTTGCCTCAGCTCTTAGTCTCACCCAAGAACGAATCCTGCCGATCCAACGCTTCCCGCCAACAAAGCTCTCGTTCACGGTCGACAAGCGTCCGGCTGTACTTGCGTCGGCCGCAATTGGGGCAACCGTGTTCGTAGCTGGCCAGCTTGCCAGCCCTCGCCCACTGCGAGGCGGTCTGCCTGGATACCCCGAGTAGCTGGGCCAGCTGAGTTTGTGTGACCCAGTCCGAGGGATCGGGGGACGAGACTGGTTTGTCCGGTGGTGTCATTGGGTGGCTCCCAACTCCGAATCTGACTGGGGCAAGATCTGGTTGTAGTTGACACACTACTTATGTAGTGGTAAGACTACTAGATCACGAGCAAACGCGCAAGGGCAAGCGAGATGAAAGAAGCGAACAACGAGCTGGCGACTCCGAGCGAACGCTTGGTGTTCTTGCTGGACAAGCTGTGGCGAGGCAACCGCTCGGCGATGGCGGCCGATTGCGGTTGCTCCCAAGGGGCGGTGTCGCACGTTGCTACCGGTAGACGCCAGGCTGGTCAGAGACTGCTGTCGCTAGTCGCTGCCGATCCCCGCGTCAACGGCTCGTGGCTGCTGACCGGTGAAGGTCAGCCCCTGCTGACGACCACATATGCCGAGCGGCAGGCCGCTCGCCTACTGATCTCGGACCAGCTCCTGCCAGGAATCAGCGACCAAGTCCGCGTGTTGCTCTCTGGCGAGAGCGTCGACGTTGCCGAAGGGGTTGCATCCCCGTCACGGTACGCGTTCCGAATCCCGGCTGGGCACGTAGTGCTCGCGGCAGACGCCGCGGCGTTGAGTGTCGGTGATCTGCTGGTGATCGAAACTGCGACGAAGGACCTCGTGAGTCAGCGTGAACTGCTGGACGGCCGCCTGATCGTTGTGAAGTCGGGCAGCATCACTTCTCCGAATTTGGAGATCGCCCGCACGGAGCTCGCTCACGAGGAAGGGTCAGCACCCATGTTCGCACGTTCGCTCCATCGAGAAGTGGCTTTCGAATTCAAGAGCCGCTCGACGGCGGGACTTGCAGAGTCCGTGGGCCGTGCGATCCGTTTGGACGATGGAGGTGGTCAGACGCCGCAGGATGACATTTCGATTCGGCTTTCCTTCAAGGCGATCGTCGGCATCATCGTCCTGCTAATGCGAATGAGCCCGTAACCCGAAAGGAGCTAACCCACGATGACAACAGCTTGACCACCGCCCCAAAGAAAAGTGCCCGCCTGCGGTTGCAGCCGCAAGCGGGCTACGCGACGAGGATCCCCAGGTTGTGACACCTTTTTTGGAGAAAACCCATGCGTGATTTGAGCCTACCCAGTACCAAGGACAGAGACAACTCCGATTTCGGCCTCGAACTCCCGATCATCCGCGACGAAGACTGGCCAATAGAAGTCTACGACGGCGATCTGGAAGCAGACTTGGACCAGTTCAACTCGATCAAGGACGCGGAGCGAGTCGTCGGCGGCCTGAGCTCCGCGTCGAAGATGCCCGGAGCCACGTTCAATCTCCCGGCGTCGGCGTGTCGGATCGGTACCAAGCTGCGGGACAATCCTGACTCTGTCTGCGCAACCTGCTTGGCAGCTGACAGCTTTCCTTGGCTGAGGCAGGCCGCACTGATCAAAGATCACGGCCTGCGGCTGAACAACTTCATCTCGCCTGCTGTGCAACGAGCCAACTGGTGGCGGCTCATACGACTGCGTCACCAGCTTTGGGTCCCGGCGATGGTCTACGTCATCCGCAACCGCAACCACGGCCTTGGGGTCAAATGGATGAGGTGGTTCTCTTCGGGGGATCTGCAGTCGCCAAGTCTTCTGAAGAACATCGAACTGGTCGCCAGGTACACGCCGCACACCCGCCACTGGATGGCGACCCGAGAGCAGGCGATGGCGAAAGACGCCACGCCACCGGAGAACCTGGTGGTGCGTGTCTCGGCGTACTGGGTCGACGGAACGCCGCCGGATGGTTTCGAGCAGGTCTCCACTGTCTCACGCGGCGATGTGCCAGCTCATGGCGGTTTCCGATGCCCGGCTGACAAGGGGGGCGACTACGAGTGCGGAAACTGCCGGTGGTGTTGGGATCCGTCGGTTGCGCACGTCGACTACGAGTGGCACTAGGTTGCTAGACGCCGAGCTGCTTGCCGGTAGACCGCGTGGGTTACCCGGTACCACCGCGGAGTTGTTTTTGAATTCAAAACGCTGGCAGGTTGTGTCCAGTGCCAGTCAATCCCGAACCACCCAAGAGCACCCCATGACCCAACCACCAACCAACCCGTTGAAGAGCGTTCAAAGTGCAATTCCGAAGTCGCAAACCATGAAGATTAATGCGCTGCCAGAGGAGGCGAGGGCGTACTGTGAGCAGGTGTCGCAGATCTTCGAACGGCGGCGGCAGCACAAGCTGTTATGGCGTTACGAGGTTGGTGAGATCCTCGCTGCGGCCAGTTCGAACCTCGACAAGCAGGCCGACAAGAAGCCTTCGCTGAGAAGCATCGCCGACAACCTCGTCAGGTACTTTGCTGAAGTAGTCGCGGTACCCAATCGGACGCTCTCTGACTGCCTACGGCTTGTCCGGACTTTCGGTCCGGAAAGGTATCAACGACTCGTCGAGAGCGAGGGTATCACGTGGCCTCACGTGCTTTACCTGTTAAACGTGAATGGCGAGAAGCTTCGGACAGAGATGGAGACGAAGCTCATCGCCGAGAGGTGGGGTGCCGAACGGCTCAAGGCGGAAATCCGTGCCAGGCTTGAGAACCAACGCCGCGGCACCGGTCGCAAGCTGAAGGCTCCTGAGAGCCTCAACCACGCTCTCAACCAGCTGACCTCGTCCGCAGACAAATTCACGCGACAGATGACCGAAACCTGGTTTGGCGACCGCTTCGACATCGCCACGGAGATTGAGAGCCTCACCCCCAGCAAGACCAGCGTAAGGACGCCAGATCAAATCCGAGCGAGCGTCACCGCGCTAAAGTCGCTGATCGCGGCAGCTCAAATGGGCATTCGAAAGTTGAAGCCGCTGGCGAAGGGCGGACTCGCGAAACCGCAGGATCGTCAAGCAAGCGTAGCGAAGACGCGTCAACGCACCGTCAAGCCGGAGACGATGCCCCGATCATCAATTTGAGCGTTGAACGACCAACGTGAGATTAATCATGGTACCTCAGCGACCGAACCAGCCAACAACCCGACCTACGGAGTCGGCGTCGGTTGAAATGCCCAACGACATCTTAACCGCGATGGCTGGAGTTCGAGCGTGGAGCGTGTTGTGGGAGGCGTTTCGAGCTGATCAGAGTGACTGGTGGCACCGAGTCGCTTCAAACGAGCCGGTCTATCTCCTTCCTCGTCCGATCATCGATGGCCTTGCTACACCGAGACCTGATGATCACCGGCGTCAGCGGGTGTTCTTGTCGGCCGAAGACGCGAACGTGGAGACCGCCTTCACGACCCTCTGTCGAAGCTACAGCGCGGGTTGCGTCGGCGTCTGGCTCGACCGTCCAATCGACTTCCCGCTGCTCAACAGCGTCGTCGAGCAACCGCCGGTCACGATCCCCACCGACCTGATCGCGGAGTGGTCGACGATCATGAACCGACCTGCGGGACTGCTTGCCCACCAGGCGGAGGATGCACTCGACCGCTTGCAACAGACCAATCGCCAGTTGCTCGGCTACTGCGGCTGGCTGTTCGACAACCAGAACTTCCGGCATGAGCTGGCCGAGCTGCGTGACCTGTGGCGTCCTTCAGACTGCCAAGGCTCAGCAGGTCTCCTGCTCGCACCTCCGTCGTGTGAAGCTTCTGGCCGTCGATCCGGCACCCGGCGGTTGCGTGGACGGAGAGCCCGGTTCCACGAGGCCCTGGACGGCATGTGCGGGAGATGGTCTCTCGCCGGTCTGGCAACGTGGGACCTGCCGCTGCCGCAGGGGCCGCTGGAATCGCTACCCGCGGCACTTGTCGCCCGCCTCCGCGGGGCCGACGCGATCGTGGACCACTACCCGGCGTTCTTCGATATCCCCTCGGACATCGATCTGCGTGAGCAGGTCCGCGATCGGCAGACGCTCGATGGTCAACATCAAGGCATTTCGGGGCTTCCCGTGACCACCACCTCCCCGCGGGCAGGCCGGTTGAGCGAGTTCGCCAACCTGGTTCGGCTGTGGCTCATCGAGAACGCGGTTCAACAGCGGTGCGGTTCGCCGCGTGGAATTGTCACTCGGCTCATCGAGATCGTGGCCGAGGTCTTCGGGGTTTCATCCGAACGCGTGTGGCAACTTCATCGACGGTGCCGCTCGCTGCACTGATGGGGTAGCGAAAAATGTTTTTTGGCTACCGTGAACTGCACCGCCATCGTGCGCTAGCCTGCTTCCGTGGCGATCACCATGTCGCCTCGCGAATCCCGCACCTGTCACGGGGGCACCTCGATGGCCAACAGATCTTCTAACGACTCAGCAACCTCACCGTGGTTCACGCCCGTTGAGGCTGCCCGCTACCTCGGCATCGCGCTCGGCACGATCAGGAACTGGACGAGCCAGCGATTCATTCCGTTCGCGAAGAAAGGGCGAGTCGTGCGGTATCACCGCGACGAACTGGATCGCTGGTTGGCGAAAGGCGGCTGCCGGGGCCGCACGGCCCTCAACGCAAAAACCAGCGTGGTTGAGCAGGTGTCTCGATGAGCCACGGCGATCCAACCACGGTGACCGAATGGGCTCAGTTGCTGCTCACCAAGTTCGAGCAGACCGACGCTGCCACGGAACACGATCTCCAGATCCTCCGACACCAGGTTGCCGATCTCGACGCAGAACAAACGTCCGAGGGCGTCGAGCCGAAGGAGCGGAGCTTCGAGGTTGTGCGTTCCCGACAGGACCTCGAACAGGTCGCCAAAGCTGTCGCCGCGGCGGACGTCGTGGCCCTTGATCTGAAGACGACCAGCACCAACCATCGCGACGGAGAAATCGTCGGTGTCGGCTTGGCGATCACCGACCGGGCGTTCTATATGCCCATCGCCCACCGCGATCCAGAAACGAACCAGCTGCGTGTAGATCAGTTGCCGTTGTCCGTCGTGGTCAACGACTCGAACCTCAACAGCCTTTCGCTGGTGGCGCACAACGCGAAGTTCGAACTCCAGTGGTTACGGACACACGCCAACGTCAACTGCACGTTCGTCTCAGACACGATGCTCGCGGCCCGTCTGCTGCGTTCTGACAAGCCAGCTGGCCTCAAGGAGGTCGCCATGCGAGTCCTGGATGTGGCTGACTGGAGCTTGCCGAAGGCCGACATGGAACGGCTTGCCGAACTTCCGGTCGACTTGGTCGGAAGGTATTGCTGTCTCGACTGTCGTATGACCCTCCGACTCTTCGAGGAGCAGCTCACATGTCTGGCCTGAACGAGTTTCTGCTTCACGAAGTCGAGATGCCCCTGATCGAGGTGACCGCCGATCTCGAAGATACCGGGTACGCGGTGAATGTCGCCCACTTCGAGCGGCTTGCCGCCGAACTGGACATCAAGAAGACCGAGCTGCTGTGCGAGCTCCGCGCTATCGCGGGAGCACTATTCAACCCCCAGTCACCCAAGCAAGTCGCGGAGCTGCTCTTTGGGAAACTGCAATTGCCAGTCCTGTCACGAACGGGCAGCGGCCGCCCTTCGACTGACAAGAGGACACTCCAACGCCTTGCCGAGCAGGATGACACGCCGGGTCTGCTGCTCGACTACCGGAAAGTGCAGAAGGTCGCTGGCACCTACTGCAACATCCCCGAGAAGGTGGATGTCGACGGGCGTCTCCACGTCTCATTCAATCAGCTTGGTGCTAAGACGGGCCGGTTCACCTCGGGTAGCGTCATTCAGACGATGCCCAAGGACGACACGTATCAACTTCGACGTGGATTCGTTGCTCCGACCGGCAGCAAGATCGTCGCGGCGGATTTCCAGCAACAGGAGTTGAGGATTCTGGCAGGCGTCAGCGGCGACGAGAACATGACGCAGGCGATCAGCGACGGTGTGGACCTGCATGGCTTGGCGGCAGTTCGTGTCTTTGAGCTCGGTTGCGATCCTGATGAGGTCGCAGAGAAGCACGCCGCCAAACGAAACCAGGTCAAGGCGGTTCAATTCGGCATCATCTACGGCCGCTCAAGTACCAGCCTAGCGAGTGAGTTGGACCTTGAACCCGACGCCGCTCGAAAGCTTGTCGACACGTATTTTGAGGAGTTTCGGGGAGTGAAGTCCCTGATCGACGAGACCCACCAGAGTGTCGCTCGCGACGGATTTATCGACGACGCCTTTGGCCGCCGCCGGTATCTGCCCAACGCGATGTTGACTCGCCCAAGAAAGCGCTACGACCGGATGAGCGACAGCGAGAAAGAGACCGTGCGACGCATCAACGCCGCACGGCGGGAGGCCCAGAACTTTGTGATCCAGGCCGCCGCGGCGACGGTCACCAAGCTGGCCATGCTGCGGTGTCACCGCGCGATTCGAGACCGACACCCGCAGGTCAAGATGATCCTGACTCTACACGACGAGCTGCAGTTTGAGGTGCCCGACGAGCAGGTTGATTCGTTCGTGGCCGAACTGCCCGAGCTGATGTGCAATCTCGGCTTGGAGCGGTTCGGCCTGACCGTGCCGCTGGCGGTCGATGTCAAGGTCGGCCCCAGCTGGGGCGAGCTAAGTCCGTGGGAAGGAGCAGCCGATGCCGCCGCGTAGAAAGGCAACCGCGAACGACGTGCTGCGTGTCCCGAACAGCCTGATCCAAGGGCTCACAACGGCGACTTCGACCGAGCTGAACCGGTTGAATGCCTTCGACACGACGACGCTCTTGGGACTGTTGGCCCTGGTCGACCAGAAGCACCCCAATCGAGATGTCTACACGAGCATCAGCCAGGTGCTGGAGATCATCGAGGTCGGCCGCAACGTGGCACAAACAGTCGACAGGAAGTGGATCAATGCTGACGGAACGACGCAGTCTCGAACGTACAACAGTACGCGCTTCAGCCCGCGAATCAGGGAACGGATTGAAGATGCCCTGATCCGACTCCATGACCGCAAGGTCCAGATCCAGCGGTGGGAAGGAAGGAAGCCCCGCAATCGCCAAGATCGCTGCGTTCACGTCCTTGAAATGTTCGGCTTCACCTACGAGCGGGAAGGCGAACAACTCGACGTTGACGACCTGCCGCGGAGTCTGGCCAGGGCGAACCGTGGCTCCGATGAGCGGCCCGTGTGGCGGATTGTCGAAACCGACGACGACGGCCAAGAAATCGAGTTTCGGGCGACCGGCATCGTCTTCCGTCTCAGCAAGGAACTCGGCGAAGAGTTGCGTGGCAAGAATGGCACGGTGAAATTCACGATGGTCGCCCGACGTATCTTCGGCCTGCTGCGACGATTCTCGCGGCAACCGACCGCGATCCGTCTCTTGCTGACAATCGTCCGACAAACGGACGTTGAATTCACCCGCCGACTGAACAAGCTCCAGAATGAGCTGGGTTGCGACAAATTCCGCCGCAACAAGTTCGAAGCCAACCTGACAAGCATTCTCGACGAGCTTGTGGAGGAGGATATTGTCCGGCAGTACAACCTTGCCCCGTCAACGGATCGGTTGACGGTGACGCGAAACCCAGACTGGTACACCGACAGGGTGGAGGAGTAGAGTTTTTTTTTGGCACGCGAGTTTTCCGTTTTTGGCACGCGAGTTTTTCATTTTTGGCACGCGAGTTTTCCCAAAGGCGTTTTGTAAGTTGTGATGTTGCACACAGTTACAGCACAGGAACCCCTTTAGATATATTAGATATCCTAGGGGGGCCGTCCGCCTGCGGCGGCGTCCCCCAGGTTTCAGGCAGATGAACAGAAACCACCGCCAGCGTAGCTGGCCACCCATCCTGGAGGTCGCCGCCGCCCTGGAGTTGCCCGTGGAGGGCCGACGCTGTCGGTGCTTCAACGGGCCGGGGCACGTTGGTGGCGACGACCGAACGCCGTCTTTGCAGTTCTATGAGGACGACGGCCGCTTTTTCTGCTTCGGTTGCCACATTGGTGGCGACGCGGTCGATCTGGTCCGCAAGCTGCGGGGCTGGTCTTTTCCCCAGGCGGTCGAGTTTCTGGCAGGACTGCCAAACGCCCAGGAGCGAGCTACAGCGCACGAAGCCTCCCAGGACAACAACCTAGTCGAGTTGCGTCCTGAACGCGCGCTACAGGGCTTCAGCGCGCTCTACGAGGCTTCTGTGATGGTGTCGTCGACCACCGCGGGCGGTAGTTATCTTGCCGGGCGTGGGATTGATCCAGTCCTGGCAGCCGGTCATGGAGTTAGAGAGCTAGCATCGACGTGGGGCGGTGACTCGCTTGGAGAGTGTTCTTCTACGGAGGATTTTGACGCTGCGGGTTTGATCTCGCGCTCTGGTGGCTTCATGTTCGCTCGCCACCCGTTGTTGTTCTTCTACCTCGATGGCGATCGGCCGGTGTTTGTTCAAGGTCGCTGCCTAGCGTCGAACACCACGCCTAAGGAACTACGCCCCCGGAGACTTCCTTGTCCCGTGCCGTACAACGTCAATGTTCTGGAGCATTCGCCCGACGAGGTCTGGATCGCTGAGGGGTGTATAGACACCTTGAGCTTGTTGCGGATGGGGTATCCAGCCGTCGGTGTTCCGGGTGCTCAGGCGTTTCGCGACGAGTGGTTTGCCCAGTTTGAAGGAGTAAGGCAAACCATCATCTGCTTCGATAACGACGTACCGGGGCAGCAGGCAGCCGCAGAGTTGAGCACGCGGTTTCGGTTGCGGGGCATTCGCGTGAAGGTCCGCAGACCGTCTCAGGGAAGTGATGTCAACGAGATGTTGGTCAACGGTATGGAGGACCAGAGTAATGATATTTGAAGCCCGAAGTGGTTTTGAAGACGTTTTCGATCGGGATGAAGTCCAGGCCTTGGTTCTCATTGCGGCGCTGGAGGGTAACGACTCCTGCCGGGAGCAGCTGCCTGCCTTGGTGTCGATGATGGATGAACCATACCGGGACATCGCAGCAATCATCGACGAGCGATTCCGGAGCGGTGAGTTTCTGGATCGGAACGTCTTGGCGGGTGTCGTTGGCCGCTCTCGACTCTTCCGTCGTGATGCCAATGGCAGTCAGTGCGAACTGACAGCCAGCGAGGTGATGAACCTCTTGGCGGTCGATCCGATTCAGCCGGGGCAGGCAGAAGAGTACCTCGACCTGCTGAAGCGGAAGACCGAGGAGCAGCGGCGTCAGGAACAAAAACTTCAAATGCGTGCAGTGTTCGAACAGCACTGGGACGCTCCGGAACAGCTTCAAGCGGAGTTGGGGCGATTGGCCACGCGGTCGACAGAACACGGTGAGAGTGGAGGAGGACTGCAATCGGAGTTGCAAGAGGTCGTGCCGTACATGGCCGCTCTGGAACAACGCCAGAGCGGCGCGGAGTTTCAGGGGCTGGATAGTGGCTTTCAGCATCTCAACTACATCTGCGACGGCCTCAACACCGGTCTGTTTGTCTTGGCAGCCCCGCCCGGCGAAGGCAAGACAACATTGGCCTGGCAGATCGCCTGCCAGGTAGCTGCGATCGAGTCACTGCCAGTGATTTTTGTTTCGATGGAACAGTCGAAAGGCGAACTGCGTGACAAGGCGTTGGCCCGACTGTCGGGAGTGTCGAACCGTCATATCCGGCGAGGACGGTTGGAAATCAACGAGCCCGCCTGGGAGCAAGTCCTGGCGGCGGCGACCGAGTACGCCATCACCGGGCAATTCATCAAGATCATCGAGGGAGACAACGAGACGTGTATCAGCCAAATCCGCCAGGACGCTTCTGACTTCATGCGTCGTTGTAATGCGACGCGATGTTTGATCGTGGTCGACT
>Ga0310122_10002383_pt1 | contig 11944 bp, 9 predicted proteins | sample CB6_Bottom_1051__FD_203503 | JGI IMG/M metagenome (GOLD analysis project Ga0310122, IMG submission 203503) | Marine microbial communities from Western Arctic Ocean, Canada - CB6_Bottom_1051 | ecosystem: Environmental > Aquatic > Marine > Oceanic | place: Canada: Western Arctic Ocean | collected...
GTCCAGGGCGGCCTGGTTGTGGCGCAGATCGCCGTGTCCTTCGTGCTACTGGTGGGCGGCGGACTCTTCGGCAGGACGTTCCTGGCGATCCCGTCCGGCGATCCGGGCTTCGAGACGGATAACGTGCTAACTATGGAGATCCCGACGTTTCTGGACGGTCGGTCGCAGGACGAGAGCCGCACGTACTACGAGACGATTCTAGAGCGGGTCCGAGCGGTGCCCGGTGTGGGTGAAGCGGCGCTCGGCACGACCGTGCCGCTCAGTGCGGCGGGCCGGGTGTTCGAGGCGAAACGCCCAGGCGCTCGTGTCGCCGGTCCGGGACGTGATCCGGCCCGCGATCCCAGCCAGCCGATCTGGTTGGCTATTGTCGTATGGTGGGTGTTCTTCAGCCGGGCGCGCGGATCCGAGCGCTGGGGCGCCGTCGTGCTGATGATCGTCGCGCTGGTCACAACCGCGCTCCTCAACCACGAGTCGATGGGGCTACTGTCGCTGTGGATCGTCGCCTATGCCATCCCGGTCCTGAGCCTCGCCTTCGTCGTCTGGGCGGTGGCTAGCCGTCGCGTCGCTGAGAGGCCTCGGCGCGCGGCAATGGTCGCGTTCCGGCTGTCCTTAGACCGTATGTAACGTGCGCCTAGACGTCAGCAAGCGTCTGGTCGCCGAGGGCATCCAGCATCCCCGTACTGTCGCCGAAGCTCTCGACGCGGACGCCGAGCTTGTCGAGCAGTGTGAGATGCAGGTTGGCGAGCGGGGTCCCCTGGGGATATCGGATGTAGCGGCCGCCTCTGACGCCGGCCTGTTTTCCGCCGACCACCGCGATCGGGAGATCATGGTAGGAGTGCGCGTTGCTTTCGCTGATCCCGGTGCCATACAGGAACAGCGAGTGGTCCAGCATCGTACCGTCGCCCTCTGGGATCGTCGCGAGCTTGTCCACCAGGTGGGCAAACTGCTGCACATGATACGCGTTGACCTTGTGGAGACGCTCGAGCTTCGCCGGCTCGTTCGCGTGGTGCGAGAGCGGGTGGTGCGAGTCGGGCACGCCGATCTCGGGGTAGGCCCGGCTACTGACCTCGTGTCCCAGCATGAAGGTGCTGACCCGGGTGAGATCCGTCTGATAGGCCAGCACGAGCAGATCCATCATCAGCCTGGCGTGCTCACCGTAGTCTGACGGGGTCCCCGCTGGTTGGTCGACCACCGGCAGCTCTCGCCCGCTCTGGGCTTCGGCCATTTGGATACGCCGTTCCACGTCGCGGACCGACGTTAGATACTCGTCGAGTTTGGCCTCGTCCCTGGGACCAAGCCGCGTGGTGAGTCGGTCGAGCTGGGTGGTCAGCAGGTCGAGAATGCTGCGGCTCCGCTCGCGGCTTGCGCGACGCGCCGCCGGGTCCGTGCTGCCGCTCAAGCCGAACAGCCGCTCGAAGACCGACCGCGGGTCGTTGTCGATCGGTAGCGCCGTGGTCGGACTGCTCCAGGCGATGGTGTTGGTCAACGAACAGCTCGCGCCATCGCAGGCGCCAAGCATCCCGGCGTTCTCGAGGCCGAGCTCGAGTGAGGCGATCTGGGTCTCGGTGCCGAACTGCGTCGCCGCCAGCTGGTCCATCGTCGTCCCGGCGACCACGTTCGTGTCGGTAATCGCGCGGAAGGGTACGCAGGTCAGGTAGGTGCCAGACGAGGGCGAGTGGGCGCCCGCCCGCACCTTGTCGGCCGCTCCGAGGTCCAGTCCGCCCAGCATGAGGACCTGGTCCCGGTGAGCCTCGAGGGCGCGCAGAATGGGCGGCAATTCCGCCATCGCCCCTTCGGTCGTCGGTGACCAGTACCCCATCGACATCCCGTTCGGCACGTAGAACACACCCAGTCGCCGCGCCGGCGCGGCGGTACTCTGGCTGAGTGCGGTCAGCGCCGGCACCATGCTGTCGAGCCACGGCAGGGCGAGCGCAGCGCCGACGCCGCGCAGCACGGTGCGGCGAGGCAGGTGCTTTCTGGTGATGAACATGCCTACACCTCCTGGTCAGGGGCGCCGCGCGGCCGCCACGGCGCCCGGTGCCGGGTCCGCCGCTCGGCGCATCTGGAACGGGACGCTCCGCACCACGCCCAGCACGAACGCCGACCACCGATAGTCGTCGCGCGCCGCCTCGCGCACGATCCCTCGCACGGCGGGCGCGTCGTAGTACTCGAGGCTGCGGCCGAGGGCATAGGCCAGCAGCTTCTCGGCGACCGTGCGGAGTACCTCGCCGCGGCGGCTCAGTAAGTACTGTTGCAGTCCTTCTGGTCCGTCGATCGTGCCTCCGTCGGCCAGCGTCGTGGCGGCGTCGATGGCGGCACCGGCATCGGTGTCGCGCCAGCGCCCCGTCGCATCGAAGTTCTCCAGCGCGAAGCCGAACGGGTCCATCGTCGCATGGCAGTTTGCGCAGACCGGGCTCGCGCGGTGCCGCTCCATCCGTTCACGCAGCGACCGTGGCGCTTCCCCACGCGTGTTCTCCTCGAGGTCCGGCACGTCCGGCGGCGGCGGCGGCGGTGCGCCCAGCAGCGTCTCGAGTATCCACTTGCCTCGCAGCACGACGGAGGTCCGGTTCGCGTATGACGTGACTGTGAGGATACTGCCGTGTCCCAGCAGGCCGCGCCGGGCCGGGTTGGTCACGGCCACCCGCCGGAAGTGACCGCCGTAGATGTTCGGCACGCCGTAGTGTCGCGCCAGCGGCTCGTTCAGGAAGGTGTAGTCCGCGCGCAGCAGATCCAGCACGCTCCGATCCTCGCGGACCTGGCTCCGGAAGAACAGCGCTGTCTCGGTGGCCATCGCGTCGCGCAAGGTGTCGTCGAAGTGGGGAAACAGATCGTGATTCGGCCGGTGCGTCTGGATGTTTCGCACGGTCAGCCACTGCTCGGCGAAGTCGTCGATCCACCGCGACGCCTTCGGGTCGGCAAGCATCCGCCGAGTCTCGGCGACCAGCATCGCCGGGTCGTCCAGACCGCTCGCGGCCGCGGTGCGCAACGGGTCATCGGGCAGACTCTTCCACAGGAACCACGACAGCCTTGACGCGAGCTCGAGATCAGTCAGCGGATACGCCAATCCCGGTCGTGCGTCGACCGGGTCGAGCTCGATGCTGAACACGAACGCCGGCGACGCCAGCAACCCTTCCACTGCCAGCTGGATGCCGGCGTCGAAGTCCCCATCGCGGCGACCCACGGCATACAGACCGATCAGTTCGTCGAGGTCCGCTGCGGTCGCGGGACGACGATAGGCGCGCTCGGCCAGCGTCCTCAGAATCGTGGTGGCGCACGGTTGCTCCTCGCTGGGGGTGGCCGGCCTGCAGACCAGGATGCGTCGTCGGCTCGGCGTGTCGTCCGGTCTGGCCGCGCCGTATGGTCCGGCAATCGAGAGCGTCTCGATGCTTGGGTCACCCGCATCGTCCGTGAAGATCCGTCGCTGTCGCGACGACGGTCGCATGGGCACCAGCTCTGACACAGCCGGCGCCCGGTTTGTGAACGCGACCGTGACGAGGTGCGAGCCGGCGGTGACCGGGATACGCAGCTCGAGGTGGTCGTCGGCAGTGGAGCGGTAGGCGTGCAGCGCTTGGGCCTCGACGTCGTCGTCTCGAATGCCGTTGACCAGCCCGACGTCATGGCCCGGGTACTGGCCGCCGATGCTGAAGCGCTCGACCAGACGGTGGTCGATCCGGACCTGAATCTCGTGCTCGTCGTCGATGCCGCGAATCGTATTGCCGATCGACGCACGCTGCAGCCGCAGCGTGAAGGTGTACTCGCCGTCGAGTGGAAAGGCGTGTCGAGCGGCCAGGCCGCCGTGCGTCCCGAACGGCAGGTCGTTGCCCGCGCGGACGCTCTGGTCCGCGAATTCCGGCGCGCGGTAGACCTGTGTGCTCGGGCGGATCGCCGGGTCGCCGAGGGCGAGCCGGGCCACCTTGGTGGCCGCCGACAGGTAGCGTGCCATCAGTGCCGGTGTCACTGACAAGACGTCGGCGTTGTTGTCGAAGCCGACGCCCGCGTTGTCGATCGGCAGCAAGCTTGGGTCGACCGAGACGGCCAGCAGGTCGCGGACCGCGTGGACATATTCGAGCCGGTTCAATCGGTGCACCGGGAGCCGGCCCGGATTCGGAGCTGCGGCGGCCGCCCGGTCGAGCACGGCCTCGAGCGCCGTCGCGAAGGCGTCAATAGCCTCGGGTGTGGGCCGTGGTCGGCCGACCGGCGGCATCTGCCCCGCCCGCAGCTTGCTCACGACCTTCTCGAGCACCTCGGCGTGGGCCGCCGTGTCGGTCACGTCGACCGTGTCGAGCGTCAGTCCCGCGGTTTGCAACCGCACGTTGTGGCAGGTCACACAGTAGCGATCGAGCAGCGCCCGGCCCGGCGATACCGGCTGCGCGGCGCGTGCCGACCCGATTGGTCCCCAGTCGACGGCGCCGGCGAGTAGGCCGACGAACAGGAGGGTCCACAGGCGTCGAGACGTGGTGGGCGGCATGAAGGATTGTCGGCTCGGCTACCGTGCCCCAGGGGTGCGATCAAGGGCGGTCTCGCGACCGGGCTGCTGTGTCCCGATGTCCTCTGTCGCGCCCAGCGTCGTGTCGGCGCCGGCGGTCTCGAGGAACGTCGCTGTCCCAGGCCATCCCTGGAACTGCAGGGGTCGTTGGGCACCCTCCGCGATCCGGTAGGGCGTGCGGCCCCGGAAGTCCTGCGCGTTGATGTCGGCCCCATGGTCGAGCAGATACTGGAGGATCTCGTTCGAACCGCGGAAGGCCCCGCCATGGAGTGCGGTGAAGTCGGCTTCGTTGACCGCGCGTATGTCCGCGCCCGCGTCACCGAGCCACGTCACCACGTCGACCGCGGAGGACGACCGACCAAAGGTCGGCGAGCCCAGCCCGGCCGCGACCATCAGCGGGGTCGTGCCATCGTCGGTCGTCAGATGCAGATCCCCGCCAGCCTCCAGCAGCACGGGCATGATCGTCAGCGCCGTGGGGTTGGCGGCGTGGGCGGCCACCCACAGTGGCGTCGCACCCCGCAGATCGCCAGTGCCGACTGTGAAGCTGCCGCGGGCGCCGTATCGGCCCGATACGTGCGTCGCGATCGTCGTCGATGTCGTGATCCGTGAGTTGGGGTCGGCGCCGTGTTCGAGCAGGGTCTCGACCAGCGCCAGGCGGAGGCTCGAAGCCAGCCCGGCGGTACCCTCGACGAACACCGACACCCGGCGGGTGCGCAACCAGTCGCGCAGCCACATGTCGACGCTGGCGACCGCGGCATGCAGCGCCGGGACACCGGCCATCGCACTGTTCGGGTCCGCGCCGCGGTCGAGTAGGAACCGCGCGAGCGTATCGTGTCCACTGACGACGGCGAGTGGCAGGGCGTGAGTCCCGTCCGAGCCTGGCGCGTTCACATCCGTGCCGGCTGCGAGCAGCGCCGTGGCGGCCGCGATGTCGCCATTGCGCACCGCGAAGAGCAAAGGTGTGAAGCCGATGCGCGACGAGGAGTGGATGTCCGCCCCGGCGGCGATCAGCGTCCCCATGACGTCGAGATGGCCCTCCGCGGTCGCCCACATGAGCGCGGTCTGCCCGGTGCTGGGGATGGCAGCCAGCGCATCGGCGCCGTGCGCAATGAGCGTGCGGACGATATCACGCGAGCCGGTCCGCGCAGCCAGCATCAGCGGCGTCACGCCGTTGGCCTGCGGGGTCGCGGCATTCGCACCGGCCGACAGCAGCATCGCCACCATCGCGGCGCTTCCGTTCTCACACGCGCCCAGAAGCGGCGTCACGCCCTGGTCGTCGGCCGTGTCTATGTTGGCGCCTGCGCGCAGCAGGCGCGCGGCGGAGTCGAGGTCGTTCCAGTGCGCCGCCCACAGAAGCGCCGTCACGCCGTCGGCCCGCGCCGCGTTCACGTCGACGCCCTCGCCCAGCAGTGTCTGTATGGCGGCCGTGTCCTGGGTCTGCGCCGCGGTCACGAGCCGGAGATCCGGTTGTGCGGCCCACACGTCGCCGCCGAGCAGCACCCATGAGAGCAGGGCTGCGCGGCCCACACGACGGATATGCGTCGGCATATATTGGAGCCTCCGACCGGGTCCCGCAATGCTAGCATGGGCACCAGTGGCGGATCGACGGTGTTTACCCGCACGCTCGCCCACCTGTTCCGGTATGGCTGAGAGGATTCCACGTTGACCGTGGCTGTTCGCTGGCTGGACGAAATCGGGCGCGACCTGGTGTACGGCGCCCGGATCTTGCGCAACCGTCCCGGGTTCACCGTGGCGGTCTCCGTGCTCACCGGCGTCGTGGTTGGCGCCCGCAGTGCGCGCGACCGGCATCGACCTGATCCCGGCGCTCAAAGGTGTAGCCGGTCTGACCGGCCGGCGTGGGCTGGGGCTCGACCGGCTCTTAGCGGTGTCCCAGGTCGCGCTGTCGCTGGTGTTATTGATTGGCGCAGGACTCTTTGTGCGAAGCCTGGCGGCACTCAACGAGCGGGACGCCGGGTTCCGGCGCGAGAGCGTGCTCATCGCCCGGGTGGAACCCCAGGGTCGCGACCAGCGCAACATCGAGGGGACCAGCGCACGGCTCGACCGGATCTACCGGGATCTGATCCGTCGTGTCGAGGCGATACCCGGTGTCCAGTCCGCCAGTCTCGCACAGTTCACGCCGACGAACCCCGTCCCGTTTCGAGGGCAAGCGACGGCCCCGTCCGGAGAGACTATCGGGCTGCATGTTCCGATGGTCTACCCGGGTTACTTCGAGACGATGGGGATGCGGCTGGTGGCGGGGCGCGACTTCGGGACCAGGGACCTGAACCTGAATGTGCGGCAGCGGGAGCGAGCCGCGTTTCAGCAACGTGTCGCGGTTGTAAATGAGACGTTCGCGCGCCGGGTGTATCCCGGGACGTCTGCGGTAGGGCGGCCGTGCGACGGGGCCGCTGAGGCCGACCCGTCTCAGCCCTGCGAGATCATCGGCGTGGTGCAGGACTCGGCCTACGCGGACTTCACCGGGGAGGTCCGGGCCACCCGGTATCAACCGTTCCTGCAGACGCGTACCGGTCGAGGTCAGATGGCGCTGCACGTGCGTATCGTCGGTGACGTCGCGTCGCTCATCCCGACCATTCGACGGGAGGTGTCCGAGGTGGATGCCACACTGCCGTTGTTCGAGGTACGGACCCTCGCCGACGAGGTCGACGCCGCACTGGTGCAGGAACGGTTGGTCGCAACGCTCGCGAGCGTCTTTGGCCTTCTGGCCTTGCTGCTCGCCAGTGTCGGACTCTACGGGCTGCTCGCGTTTGCCGTCGTGCGCCGAACTGCTGAAATCGGAGTGCGCATGGCCCTCGGCGCCGGGCAGGGTGTCGTCGTGTGGATGGTGATGCGCGACGCGCTCGGGATCGTCGTGGCCGGCGGTGTGGTCGGGGTCGCGGTCGGCTTTGGTGCGGCGCGCGTCGCTGGCAGCCAGATCTCCGGGCTGCTGTTCGGTATCGAGACCGTCGATCCACTCACCTTCACGGTGGCACCACGCCTCGTCGGCGATCCCGGCCCATGCGAGCGCGTAGTCGGCGTCGTGGCGGACCGCCTCCTCGTAGCATTGACGGACTGCCGGCATGTCGTATCGGGTGAACCGATAGTGACGACCCCGCATGTAGGCCCTGTAGGCGTCCAGACTCTTCGTGGCGCGCTTGACCAGCGGCGCCGTCGCCTCGCCAAGCAACGTCACGCAAGCCGTGCCACGACGGCCAAGGCGATCTCGTCCTGGATGGCGAAGATGTCCTCCAGCTCTCGATCGTAGCGCTCCGACCAGACCTGCGAGCCATCCTCGATGTCGACCAGCTGCGCCGTGATGCGAAGGCGACTCCCCGCCTTGCGCACGCTCCCCTCGAGTACCGTCGTGACGTCGAGCTCGGCCCCGATCTGGCGCAGGTCGTGCGCCGATCCCTTAAACCGAAAGGCGGAGCTTCGGGCCACGACCCGAAGCCCGTCCAGCCGGGACAGGGCCTCGATCAGCTCCTCGGCCAGGCCCTCGCAGAAATAGTCCTGGTCCTTCCCGGCGCTCATATCGGCAAAGGGCAGCACGGCGATCGACGGACGCGCCGGGTGGAGCACGGCCCGGGCCGGTGGCGCGGTGAGCGCGCGCTCGATGTCGGCGAGTCCCGCACAACGCCGGCTCGGGTCACGTTCGAAACAGCGTCGCAGCAGGGCCACCGCGGCAGGGGGCGTCGACGCCGGCAGTCTGCCCCAGTCCGGTCCGCGGTCGAGAATGGCGGCCATCGTCTCGATCGCCGTCCCGCGGGCGAAGGCCCGGTGCCCGCTGAGCATCTCGTACAGCACGCATCCGAAGGCCCAGATGTCGGTGCGGGTGTCGAGCGGCTGTCCTCGCACCTGCTCTGGGCTCATGTAGGCCGGTGTCCCGACCACCGTCCCTTCCATCGTCTCCAGGCCGGTGGCGGTGACCGACGTCCGATCGTTCCCGCTCGCCGAGGGGACGCGTGATGATCTTCGCCAACCCGAAGTCGAGTGCCTTCACCGTGCCATCCACGCGCACCTTGATGTTGGCCGGCTTGAGGTCCCGATGCACGACGTCTCGCGCATGCGCCGCCGTCAGGGCGTGCGCAATCTGTGTGGCAATGGCCAGCGCGTGATCCGCGGGGATCGGCCCTTCCGCAATACGGTTGGTAAGGGTCGGTCCCTCCACGAGTTCGAGCGCCCGCGTCTCACCCGCCTCTTCCCAGCGGTGGATGACCGCGATATTGGGATGGTCGAGCGAGGCAAGAATCTTCGCTTCACGCTCGAATCGTGCGAGTCGGGTTGGATCGGCGGCGACCGCCGGGGGCAAGACCTTGAGGGCGACCTCGCGGTCCAGCTTCGTGTCTCGGGCGCGAAGCACCACGCCCATGGCCCCGGCGCCAAGCTGACCGGTGACCTCATAGGGGCCTACGCGATTCCCGACCTCGATGGACATGCCTTCCCTCGGACCCGCGACCTGAAGCCTATCTGGTGGACGAAATCGCTTTGTCACGGTTCAGATCAACGATCGTCGCGGCCGCGCCCTCGGGCATCTGGGGCACCGCCGCCACGCCCCACGTTGGAGGTGGGTGTCCACGACACGGGGGAACTCCAGAACAGCGTGTTCCTACTCTACACGACCGTGCGTAGTCGTACTGACCTGGCCTCTCGTTCGATGCGGGCGACGCGGTCCGGATCGCCAGCGAAGGCGCCGCAGGGTCGTGTCGGAGTACTGCCCGAGGACGATGCCTCCTCCCTGATGCTCGAGCGGACGCTTGCTCAAGGGGGTTGGGCTGCGTCGGAGTGGGTCTTCGGTAGCGGGGGTGTCCAAGACCGCCTATCGTCTCTCACCGAAGGCGACAGCCCTGGGGATGTCCTCACTCGCTAGCAAGCAGGCTGCCAGCTTCTATGTGCTATCGTTTGCACATGCGGATGCACATAGAATTGGATGATGCGTTGATCGCCGAGGTCGACGAGCTGGCCGGCCATCGACAGCGGAGCGCGTTCGTGCGCGAGGCCGTGCAGGCCGCGGTCGAACAGCACAAGCGCTGGCGACTCATCAGCCAGGCGGCCGGTTCGATTCCCGACACGGGGCACGACTGGGACCTTGACCCAGCCGAATGGGTGCGGACCCAGCGCTTCGGTGACACGACGCGGGTTGGGTGAGCGATGCGCGTGGTGCTGGACACAACGGTCCTGATCGACTACCTGCGGGGCCGGCCGGTGGTCGGTCGCATGGCGACCCTACGGCGTCGCGGTGACGTGGTTCTTACGACCGCAATCAACATCGAGGAAGTCGTCAGAGGACTCCGCCCCGATGAGGAAGCCGCGGCCGGGGTGCTCTTCGACGGACTCGGCATCGTTCCGCTCGGGCGTGCAGAGGGTCGGCAGGCTGGCGAGTGGCGCCGCACCTTTGCCAAACGCGGCGTCACGCTCTCCCAGGCGGACTGCCTGATTGCGGCGGCTGTGCAGGCAGTGGCGGCCGTGCTCGCCACCGGCAACCCCGCTCACTTCCCCATGAGCGACGTTACCCTCGAACATTGGCCGGTCGGGCAATAGTTCCCTGGACGGGTGCGGATCCTGCTTGATACCAACATCGGCTGGAGTGACACGACGAGGCGGCGTATCTCGAGAGCCAGGCGTATTTTCTCGAGCAGTGGGTGGATGTTTCAGCATCCACGGCCTGCTTCCCGAAGCTCAAGCCGTCGACCTCTCGCGTGACGCTGCGCATCGTCAGCCTGCGGGCGTGGACACGACCTTGACGGGAACAGTCCGCGCGGGTACACAACGAGGGGGACGTGAGCTCGCGCCCCGTCCCCCCATGATTGCTGTGACACGCCTATCGGTCAGTCGTTAGTGCTGCCCTTCGGGGTCTCCGCCTCGACGCCGTACTCGAAGAACGGGATGAACATCTCGTCCCAACTCTGCTCGGCCCAGTAGACCTCTTTGTCGGGTGCCGGGTTATACCGGTTCTTCACCGAGTTGTCGTAGTGGCCGACCGTCACGAGCTTCGACCCGGCAGGGAACACCATCGGCTCGGTCAGCTCGTAGAAGGTCTGCCAGTTGAAGTCGTACTGCGGCACCGTGAGCAACGTCTGCTCGGTGCCATCCGGCCTCACGAGCGTGTAGATGAAGCTCTTGCCCCTTAAATGCGCATGCGGCGACAGCGAGAAGATGGTGGTGTCCTCGGGGAACACCTTCATCGTGACAATCTTCCAGTCGGCGGTGAACGGTGGGATGTTCGGCACGACTGGCCGCCGGCGACCCGTCTCGGCGACGATCTCCGTCCCCTCCACGATCGAGATGCCGTCACTCGCCCCGACCTCGTTGACATCGATCTCGATCGGCTCGTCGTGAAACCACAGACCGAGCGCCGACTGGTCGGTCTCCGGCTTGCCGGTCGGCTGGTAGTGCTGATTCAACACGAAATACCAGTCGGGCGGCAGCACACGACCGGCGCCTGCGGGATAGCGCTTGTACCCTTTGCCTGGTGCGTAGCCCGTCAGCTTGACCGACTGCTGGGCGAATTCGAAGGACGCGTTGCGGTCGACTTCGATCGACGGGTCGCGCACGGCGAGCCCACGCTCGTCCAGCCGCGTGCCGGGCGGCAGCCCCGATCGGATGTAGGCGACCGTGTGGTGCGTCACCTCCCGGTTCCCCGGCTTCGATTCGAGCGCCCGTGCGTACTTCGGCTCGTCCCACGGCACGGCGATGTAGTAGTTCTTCATCGGCCGCTCGCCGGACGCCGGGATCTCCTCCGGTAGCGGCATCCGGATCACCGCATCGGGCTCGCCGAGATCGCGAATCTGCCAGCCGACCGGAATCGGCGGCAGGGCGGGCAGATCGACCGCGTTCCCCTCAGGTGCCCCGCCATTGGCCCAGGCGGCGATGGTGTCCACGTCCGACTGACTCAACCGGCGGTCGTTCTTGAAGTCGAGCGACCCCGCGGGGTCTGCGTGCCACGGCGGCATCTCGCGGCTGACCACCTTTTCCTTGATCGCCCGCGCCCACGGCCGGACCGCTCGGTAGGACGTGAGCGCCATCGGCGCCACCTCACCCACGCGGTGACAGACGACGCAGTTGGTGAACAGGATCGGCGCGACGTCTTTCGTGAACGTCGGCGTCTCCTCCGCGGCGCCGACGGTGGTGCCGCACGCCAGACCGACTAGCAGCACCGTGGCGAGCACTCGAATCGACCGCATTGGCTTCCCCCCTCCAGACGCTGGCAGCCAGTGATACAACAGTGGCTATTGTAGACGCCGGATGCTGTCAGATTGTATCAAGATCGCCGCGAGTCGGTTCATGAAGACACACCGACGGCACGGCTGTCGTCTCGCAGGCCACCCTCCTTCGCTCGTGGTCCCGTCCCGAGGTCCGCTCGGATCGGCGGTTTCTAAGCGGATCGGTTGGTGCGAGACGTCTGCCCGGTTGTTCTGCTTCGGCGCCGTGGATCGTCACGAGCGAGCCTTTACATTCAGCAGC
>Ga0310122_10002384_pt1 | contig 11943 bp, 26 predicted proteins | sample CB6_Bottom_1051__FD_203503 | JGI IMG/M metagenome (GOLD analysis project Ga0310122, IMG submission 203503) | Marine microbial communities from Western Arctic Ocean, Canada - CB6_Bottom_1051 | ecosystem: Environmental > Aquatic > Marine > Oceanic | place: Canada: Western Arctic Ocean | collected...
TAAATTTATTTTAACCATTTATTTTTGTTCTATAGCGTCTAGCATCTCTAGGTTCTGTTGTTCTAGTTCTCTTTTTTCAAGATACCAGAACACGTTAAAGGCCAAGCTTACGCCAAGTGCTCCTGAAAGGAGGTACAGCGTAGCCACTCTACAAAATTCTTTAATTTTCCCGAGGGGAAAAGCTCCGCAATTCATTTTTTTTCTTTTTTTTGGGGTTTTTGGGGTTTTTGGCGTAATTTTTGGTTGTCTTTTCGACACGGGGTGCCAGTCTCCGTTGCGATATACGTAATCGCCACTCTCTTTAGCTTTGCTGGTGAGTCTCCATTTGCCATTGATATATGATACATCCTCTTTGCTCACTCCGCTCCCTGTAATCTTAGAATTAAAAACTTCACAAGCTCCGACCTCATGATGTCCTCTCCTGTAAAAGTAAAATTATGAATTCCCATCTCCCTGCTTTCTTCATCGTCGAAAGTTTTTGCCATACTTTCAAATCCACCTATCAAGTTGTGACTCTTGATGTCTGTTTGCATGGGGTCAGCTAAGACAAAACATTTACTACCTTTCCCAAGCCTAGTTAATACAGTAGTAATTTCTTTTATGGTGCTGTTTTGTGCTTCATCTAAAATTATACATTTAGCAGTCCAATTCATGCCCCGCGCAAAATTAACAGGGAACATGCTAATTCTACCTTGCTCTTCCAGCTTTTCTATTCGGATGTTTTCGAGAAGTTCATCTAATTTATCCAGAAAAGGTAAGTTATAGAATCTTAGTTTGTCTTCGGCACTTCCGGGTAAGAAGCCTAAGCTGTGTGCGCTGCTCTCCACCGCAGAACGAAGATACATGATATCGCTAATGGCTTTCATGTTTAGCAACTGAAGAGAACAATAAACCGACAATAATGTTTTAGCGGAGCCAGCGGGACCATTAACGAACATCACTTTCGTGTCGGGGTGGAGGGCTACTTTAAAGAATTCCTTTTGTTTATCTGTCCAAGGAAACTGCTTAACTTTTATAAGTCTTTTAAGAGGGTTCGGGTTCTTGTGGTCTCCCATAATGGATTCTGCAATTTCTTGTGCTACGATCTGTTTTTCCTTAGTGCGAGACTTCTTCTTAGATTTGTTGTCCTTCACCTTGTATAGAATTACACGTAGAAAGAACGAGTACGAAACGTCTTCTATCCAAAGCAAACGGCATTAAATGCAAATAAAAACTTTAATAAATTTACCCGGCGGGGATTTTTTAATCTTTAAGTGTAATAGGATACGTGAACATCGAACTTTTTCAGCTTTTTGCTGGCGGCATCATAGTGGGAGCAACTCTTGGCATTGCCTTTATTGTTCATAGAATCATCGTGGAAGAACGAGAAAAAAGAGAAGAAGAAAGCAGGGTCAAGATACATTGGAAAGACGGGTGCAAACGAAAACTTTGATCTAGTGGAAACTGAAGCCAGCCCCACCCCCCACGCTACGCTATTTAGCAAGAACAAAAATTTCCAATAATAGGGGGGGTCAAGCATAAGTTGTTCACACTCGGATGTGAATAACTTGTGGATAACTAGGCTTGACAATGAGACTTTTCCATGGTACATTTAACCAATGAAAGAAATAAGAAAACCTAAAAAAACCCTCACCATCGACGCCACCAAAGTCACAGATTTGGAATGGGATAACGTAGATGTGGCAGACTACCCAGATTTCAGCGATGCATACGCCAGTGCGGGGGAAATCGAAATTGATTACTTCCACCCAGACGGGTGGATGTCGATTGTTCGGAAAATGACCGATGCGGAACTAGACGCATTCAATGAGCAATTTTCAATTCACGATTTTGAAGATGTCGCGGCGGATTCAATGGCCGACGCAATGGACGACGCCCGCGACGCAGCAAAGGAGGCAATGTATGATGACGACTGACACGAAAACAGAAAACGAAAAGTTTACTTGCTCGGAATGTCGCGAAGAACACCGAGTCGCAGACAAAAAGCTATGGGGGAGTTGGGCACCAGTCTGCCCCACGTGTGAAGATCACCTATTTGACGAATTTGAAGAGCGCGAGAAACGCCGCTTCGGATAACCAAACTAATGAGCATACTTATACCAATAATCTGTCTCTATTTGGGCTACAAATTTATGCAAGCCTTCATGTGGTGTCTTTCGAGTGAGTAGAGGCCGCTAATTTGTTAAAACGCTAATTTGCAAGCCAAGTGTTGCAACGTGGCACGAAAAATGCACCCGTTTTCGTAACCCGCTGCAACCGGAGGCTAAACCCACCGCTGCGCGGCGGGTTTGTGAGTAAGTTCAGGGTTGACAGACGGCTATTTAAGTGTTATATTATTCCCATGAGCGAAACCTACGACAATTCTCAAACCTCCGACCATAGCCCTCGATGTGAGGATGCGCCGTGCTGCGGCTGCTGTCCCTCCTCGCAGGAGGCGTATGACCCAGAACTCCAGCCGTATGGCGGCTGGGAGGGTAGCTGGGCAGGTGACGGCTCCGGTCTGGATGACCTTGCTGACTTTAATGCCATGGAGGGTGGAGATTGCTAAAAACCTCCGTGACTCGCTGCGAAGCAGCGGGTTACGGAAGGGGCAGCACTTTTCATGCCTCGCTGGGAGGGATTATCTCATTGGCTACCATGAAGGGCATCCGAAGCATCTCATCTAGCCGCTCGCCCTCTTCGTCGCTCTCTATTTCGCCTACTTTATCAAAAAGCATCCGCATCATGACGTGGTGGCCGGACATTTTGAGGCTGAAGCCTTTCCCACCCTTCTTTTCCTCCAATTCCTTAGACTTGATGGTCAACTCGGTGCCATCAGGCGCGTGAAAGGTAAAAACGCTCTCTTCGGTGTTCCGATTCGTGTAGAAGATGAACTTTCCGTCTTGCATTGGTATAATCTAACTCATAAAGCCCAAAATGTCAAGTTTTTTCTTTTTTCATCGTGGTATGAAAATTGCTGCACTTTTCGTGACTCGCTGCAAGCTTTTTCTCTTACTTGAGCTTGTAAAAGGCGTGGTTGCCTATAACTACCACTGGTTTTCTATTTGCGAGCCAACTTGGTCGCTTAATCGTCCTATTTATGTAGTGGTCTGCCTCTTTAGTGTAAGACCTATCTAGTTTTGTGATATTTTGAGCTAGTGCGATGGCGTAGTGCCTCATTGGGTGAGTCTTTAGCAGGGTGGGCAGCTTCTTTCTATTCGGATCACTCTTATTCCAACAAGAGAACTGCCATTCCCGCAAACAAACCGCCTTCGGCGTCTTGTTTCTATTAATTGCGCGTTGATTGATAACGGTAGCCACGGCGTACATGCCAGCCTTGCCCTCACCACGCGCTTCACCCAAGATCGTCATTGCTACCACGTCCTGTTGTGTCGCTCCTCCGCATACACCGATCAGGAAGAAGAACCAGAACATGAACATGATGTATCTCCAAAACCATTTGTTATGATGTGCTATGCCTTGCATAATATTATTCCTTTCATCTAAGATTTAAAAGAGAGGCGACCCAAGGAGCCGCCAAGCCCTTGAGTCGCCCCATGGTATCACCACCAGCATGAATAAACTATCTTCCATCCGTCAGCCAGTGCCTTCCTAGCCTTCCCGATGAATTCAATATCGTCATCCTTATAGCCATACTGTCCTTCGTAATCATCATAGGAATCATTACCGAAGAAGAAGCCGCCGCACTCAGGTAGTTCCTTGTTTAGGATAGCTGCTTCCAGCTTGTCCAAGTCTCCTTCGTCAATGTGTACATCGACAAGGTTAAATTCTCCATCGCCACCCTTGCTGCGCCAAAGCTCTTCCATCCACCCTTGCAAGCGATTGTGCTTGCGCCAGTAGTGAAGCTCCGTCTTGGTGGTGGTGTCGGTGAGTGAATCTGAGTCGTAGTCAGATTTAACTTTGAATGCTGTTTGGTCAAGTCCCATAGGTTTCTCCGTGGTTGGTGGTTAATGTCGTTACGTAAGAATGTACCCTAATTCCCCTCGCTTGTCAAGCCTTTAGCTTGAGCAAAGGATATAGTCAAGATGGGTAGCGCAGCCTTAATCTTATAGAGGCGATAGGCTTCAGCCTTGGCCTCCTCATGGGACACGCCCTCTTTCTTACGGGCTTTGATGTGGTTGGTTACTTCCGCTGCTTTCACAGCGTTGCGGGCGTTGTAGGTTTTATAGGTTTTCATAAGTCTTAAAGGGTTAAGGTTAGCGTGACGATAGCCGTACCAATTAGGGTGAAGGTGAACACCACGAGCGCGGTGATGTGAATCATTTCCTTTTCGTCTCTGGTCAATTTCATGTAGGTTTTCGTTTTGCGTTTCATTAGATATAATGTAGCATAAAAGATTCCCCCTGTCAAGGGGGAAGTTGTTCACACGGTTACCGATGCGCGGCCATTAGCCAGCGTGGCCCGTTCGTGCAATGGCGCAAACGAGTTGACGCGATGCCAGTTGAAGCGGCGGATGACGTTCTCATAACCATCGCGGCACACCATAGCCACGAAGCCTTCGTTGCCCGAGGAAAAGAATTCGCTGGGCGTAAGGATAAGGTAGTCTTTGGTTTTGCCGTTGGCCTTGGTGTAGTTGAGTGTGAATGCTTTCTTTGTGTGTCTCATGGGTATAATATAACACGAAAAAGACTCATTGTCAAGCACCAACTTACTCACAGGTTATTCACAACCCGCCGCGCAGCGGTGGGTTGCAACGTGGCACGAAATGTGCACCCGGTTTCGCAACCCGTTACAAGGCCAAACTTACCGCTACGCGGCAAGTTTGAGGTTGACAAGTGGGCGTTTAAGTGTTACCTTATACCTATGAGCGAAACCTACAAATCACATCGTTATCCCGACCTCCCTTGCTACATCTACCAATGCGTTCTCCGTTGCCCCGGTGACCTCTACCACGGTACGCCCCTGTATCTGGCCGCACCCAATGAGCGGGTCGCTAGTGCCCAGTTCATGCAGATGGTCGGCAAGGCTGCTGCCTCGTATGACATCGCCCTCCTTGAAGAGTGCGGCATTGATTCCTGCGCTCAGGCCAAGGTCAAGCACAACCTGCTTCGCAACTTCACCATTGAGCGTACTCTCCCTGCCTTCAACCACGGTGCGGCTTCCGCTGAAGTCTTAGATGAATTCTGCGCTGAGTTTGACGAGAACTTCGGTGAACCTCAAGAGGACTTCGGTTGGGCTGGTCAGACTGAGTAGGGCGTTGCGAAGCAACGGCCTACGGAAAGGGCTGCGCTTTTCGTGTCACGATGCAAGCTTTAAATTACAGCCCAGCACCTGTGCCCCACGAAGCAATACGCTGATTTGGCAATAGGGCGTTTTCCTTTTACTGTCACAAAAGTCTTATGCTTGTAAGGGTCATAAGCTATTTCTACCCACTTGCCATCCACAGCCATCGTCTTCGCTCGCTTCAGCATCTCTTGCGGAGAAATCATATTTACAACAGGACGATGCCCAGTATACGTAATCCACTTACCGCGCACGTAGGCGTGTACGTTCTTACGCATCTCATCCCGGACACGATCATTGCCCTTGGCTCCAACGACGAATTTAACATCATGCAACAGAATACCTCTCACATGTTTGGCCACTAGGCCATCGTGTCGGGTACGCACCGAGTAAACCCGATCCGTCTTGTCTCCCCTGTGTAGGTTCCTGTAAACGTCCACCTCGCTTTTCATCCACACCCCTCCATATCGTCACGAGCCATATTCTCAAGCTTGCCAATCTTGTCATCACTTAACCCCTCCCGCCAATCATCATACGCCTCATGAGAAGAAGGGTTATCATGTTCGTTTTCGTCTTCCCAGTAGTACCCCTCTGGAGGCATGATGTGGAACAAGTCGTTTGCCCTTGCCTCGCCTATGATGTAAGGCTTAATCTCCGGCAGGTAAACGCTGCCCCATTCATTCTCAATGCCCATCACATAGCCAAAGGCTACGCCGTCTTTGTCTGTCTCTCCAAGGTAATACTCCCAAAAGTTTTTTAGGATGATGTGCTGGTGAACGGTGAAAGGCTCGCCGCCTTTGTTGGGGATTATGTTTCTAGGTTTCATTGGTTTCATTAGGTATAAGATAGCATCGAAAAGTCTTACTGTCAAGCTGTTTTTTTGAACCCGTGGTGGACGTAATCCGTTAAGCCTTGCTTGTTGATAAAGTGCTGCTCCAACTCCTCGTAGTCAGCACCAGTGGTTCCCATGTTGTTGGCCCATGCCAATCGCTTGAGTAGCAAGCAAGCCATGGGGTAGGATAGTTCTAACTTGGCACAGGCTAGGTTTTGCTCTCTGCTAGTAGGCACTACGTTTTGTTCTTTTCCGTTTTTCTTCATAAAGATTTTCTGTGTTTAGGTTTCCGAGAGTAAGAGCCCTTGCCCTTCTTAACACGGTGAACGCGGGATGCGCTTCCCATGTAGCCCTCTTTGTTCTTTCTCGCTTTCATTGGTATAATGTAACACACAAAAGTCTTACTGTCAAGGGTAAAGTTATTCACAACCCGTCGCGTAGCGATGGGTTGCAGCGAGGCACGGAAAGTGCTGCGCTTTTCGTAGCCCGTTGCAAGCATAAGTTACTCACACTCTTTGTCGATCACGGATGGGCGACAAACATATTTGTCGATCATATTTGGCCTATTTTGATCGTCTAAATTTGCCAAGCAAAAAGCCCCCCCGCTACGCGGGAGGGCTTTCGTTATCCACCCCTTGGCCTAATTTAAGGCTACGGCATCCGAAGATTGCTTGACGATCTCCGTAGGAATGGCCGTCACCAGCTTGCCGAGCTTGTCGGCATTTTCAGCCGCACCCCGCAATCGTTTCAGCACGTTGGTGCTGACGGTGTTGGCGTACTCGAAACGATCCCCGCTCACCTCGTGGGTGAGGTGTTGGGTGGCCGCATTGTAGAGCGTCCACAAGTTGCGAGCTTCGTCTTCCTCGCGGATGGGATTCTCCCACACCTTGAGGATGCCGTCCTTCACCACGTTGGAAAGCACCTTGGCCTTGTTCAACTGGTTAAGGATGTTGCGCCCCTGCTCCTGCGAGATGTCGCGCTCGCCCAACACGCTGAAACCTTGCGCGGCTTCGGCAAAACTGCCCGTAGCCTTGTCGAGGGCATCCCCGATGAAGCTAATTTCCACGTTGCTGGAATGCTTGCGAGTCATTCCGAACTCCTTTTCCAGCGTGGTCATGCCGTTGAGGCAAACCAGCCGCACCATACCGAGCGCGAAGGATACGCGCAGGGAGCGGTCAAAAGAGTTTTGCAGGGTGAGGCGCATTCCCAATTCCATGCCCTTCACTCTGTCCTCGCGCCGTGTGGCGATAGCCGTCTCATTCTCGAAGTCGTACTGTGCGAACATACGCTCGCCGCGACCCGTCACGACAACGTGCCGATTGGTGGGAACCATCCCGCGAGACTCGAAAGCCTCCTCCGCGTTGTTAATTAAATCGGCATTCTGCACGAAGCCGTACTGTTCCGTACCCCAACCCAATTCCTCGCCCGTGTCGGTGCGAACGTGTGCGAATACGCGGGAGCGGTTGCCGTTGGACACAAGAGCGAGCGGTTCACGCTGGACGGTGTAGTTATAGTCGGAAGTTTGAATAGTGTTTCTAGCCATGATGTAGGTCTTTCTTGGTTAAGGGTTAATGATCTCTCACTTACTAATAAGAATATACCACGGTTCTGGTATCCTGTCAAATGATTTTTCGTCTCACGGGATACAGGTTGTTCACAGGTTATTCACAACCCGCCGCGTAGCGGTGGGTTGCAACGTGGCACGAAATGTGCTGCCGCTTTCATAAGCCGTTGCAAGCATTTATATAGGGTAATTGTTTGTGTTTATATAGGGTAATTGTTTTACAAGATATCCCGGTAATACAGTGTTGATGTGTTATTTAATTTCTTATATGAGAGATATTTCGCATCTGGGAAATCGCCTTTTTTAAGAAAATAACTGTTGACAGATAGGCTATTTGGTGGTATAGTATTCTTGTTGGTGGCAATGGTAGCCCTCGCTGAATAAGTGAGTGCCCTCGCAGGAAAGCCCCTAGTGGAAGCGCGACGAAGCTAGACGGTGATACGATACTGGAGGGGTGAGGTTCAATCCCTCGCACCAATAACAATTTATCTTCTCATACTATTAATCCTCCAATCTCTTAAAGTTATCTACCACGATTTGGCAGAGCATATCTTCTATAAGGTGCTTCTCATCGTAAGACCACATCCCTTCCATACAGGTACGAACATCCTCTTGTAGTTGTTCCCTCACCTCTTTAATCACAAGGGTCTGTGTGTGCTGGAATGGTTTGCGTAATGTTCTCATACTTAATCCTCGTGTTCTAAAACATCATACTTATTAGCGTCGTCGAGAGTATAACCGTATTCCAGTTGACAGTCGTCTCCATAGTCTCCCTCTCCACTCATTGCTGTCTTGATAGCGTCGGCCTCATCCTCTGCCTCTACCACGATGTAGCAGTAGTGAACCTCTGGAACCTTGACTGTGAATGTTCTCATATTATTAATCCTCCAGTAAGTGGTCTTTGGCTGCTTCAATTACCTCTTGGTAATACTCGTTGTCCATTGGCTTAAAGCCTTCGAGACAATCTGAAATGGCGCATAGGCCATCGACTATTCTGCTCCTGTCCACCATTCTCCCGTTGTGGCTAATTGGGCCTTCGTCTTGCTTCATGCTGTGACGTACTCTCCTTCCTCATTGAATACGGGTTCAAGGGTCTCTAGTTCCCAATCGTCTGGGGCTGCTCTAAAAAAGCCTGTTTCCATAAACTTAATCCACGCACGAGAGTCAGCGTGGGTGTCAGAGATGCCATCAGCGAACAGAACATAACGCTCTGTTACCATGGGGTTGCCTTTCTTGAGGAAGGTGACGGTGTAAGGTTTCATTATAGGTTTCATTGTAGGTTCCATATAAGGTAATGTACCACACAAAGTGCTACTCGTCAAGGGGTTTCTTATGCCTTTCAACCATGTCTGCTACCTTCTCACCCTTCTCGTAGTCGGGCAGCTTAACGACGTACATAGAATCTCGGTCTCTTAACGTCTCATTGTATACCACAATCATCGGTTCGTCTGAAAGACGAGCCGATTGAATAGCCTCCTCCTCGGAATTGGCATCTACGATGTAGGTAGCCGAGTGCATTTCAGTTGTTATGACTTTATACTTCATATCCACCATTCTTAATCTCTAACCAATTCTCCCTTGAGTCTCCTTCTATTCCGTGCCTTTGGCATAGCTCGCCCCACTCATGGTTATCATAGGTTGACTTTGTTGAATGAGTTTCAAGCTCAACTTCGTTCAAGTGATTGGTAAGTTCTCCTACGTCCTCGAACTGAATACGAACTATCTTATCCATTGCCTTGGTTAGTGCTGCTCCGTGTAAGTGGTCTGTAGGTTTCGGTTTCATGTATAAGAATATACCCTACTTCTACCTTCGTGTCAATTAAAAAGTTTTATATAACTTTAATACAGCGTGGCATGAAAATCGCTGCACTTTTCGTAACCCGCTGTCAAGCCCTAGTATCTTGTGATAGGTACCTTGCACCGTTGACATCTATATTTACGCCCACCCTTAATCCTATTATGTATTGTCGTGGATATCATATGAGGCTTACTTATGCAATCGCAAACGTATTTCCATCGTCTCTGTTTTTTCGTGGATGAGTTCGTGGTGTCGTAGTTGTGACACCTATTCGGCTTCAGTTTAAGCTGGCGCATTACCTTTTTCCAGTCGTGCCCGTGCGCTGTTGGTTTCTTTATTTTATTATACAGAAACAAATCATCCGTAATCAAATGTGCGTACTCATGGCCAAGCGTTTGCTTTATGAAATGTTCGGTGTTCTCTTTTAGGAGAATGTAATTTATTCGTATTTCGTTTTTGTTAGAGTTTGCCGTTCCAGCGACTTCGCCCTTTAAGTTGAAACGCAACCTTGTTTCCGGCATACGATGCTTAAGCTTTCTTTCTGTGTATTCGCGCAATTCAATTACTCTTTCTTCACACGCACGAACAAGGTCAGCCGTCCTTGGTACGGCCAACCCCGATTCTGTTTCGGCAAAGTGTTCTATGATAATCATTTTCTTTTAGCTGATGCGTAGATAACCCAAAGGAACCAGAACAAGAACACCATTCCAATTTCCATCAAGCCACCTCCATTTCTTTGCGCTTGCTGTATCCGTTCCAGCCGCGCCGTTTCAGTTCCTGTAGTGCTTGGCTTGCCATGCTGCCCTTTGGCTGCGTGCCGTGAATGAGCAACGCAAAGTTTTCTTTTCCGAATGCTGCGTGGTAATCGTCGTGGTCGATTTCTAGTTGCTGTGCGTCAGCTTGTTCCTCGCTGTAAACCACTTCCGCGCATTTCAGCCCATGCTCAACAATCAATTCGTCATGCTTGCCACCGTAGGAGGCGGTAAGTACGAAGTTTGAAGGGATATTGATATAGACGCTGCTTCTGTCAAGACGCGCTACCCAATACTTTAGGCTTTTCGTATAGGCGTAAAAGTGTTTGTTGGGAGTACGGCGGGCGACTTCCATCCACGCATCAAAATAGACTTGGTTAAAAAAGTCACCGCCAACGTGGACGCGCATGATATCAAATTTTTTGGGAAGGTTCGACTCAAGCAAATCGGCAATGGCTTTTACTTGGTCTTTTTTGTATCGCCATGCGTCCATCATCACTTCTTTAATTGCCTCGAAATTGCGCCACACCATTGCGCGAGTGTTTTTATACTGCGATTCAGAGCTTGCGGCGAAGCAACGAAACTCCGTGTCAGGCCCGTCTGTGATTTTGCCCGTTTCCCTGTTAGCCTTGGATAAGCATTCCTTGGCGGCGGGGCAAGTCCAACCGCTAGGTAAAGTGAAGGATTTAATAGTTTTGCCGAGACGCTTTGCCATTGCGATAAGCTTGGCGTTGGCTTGTGAGAAGGTAAGAGTAGTAGGTTTCATAGGTGTAATGTAGCACGCGAGGCGCGGGTTGTCAAGCATTCATATAGTAATGTGTAGCGGTTTGTTTCCATTCTTCTTCATCGTTGAAACCACCAGTGTTTTTGTCCATGCCACCGCTACCCTTAGATATCTTTTCGGCCAAGCTATATGCTCCACAATTTGAATGAGGAATAAATGTTTCGCTTGTCATGTTGCCGAAACGGAGACGTGCCAAAAGACGTGCCGCACGTTCTGCGAATTTTGCCTTGTCGTCATACTTGTTTAAGTAAAACGCGAGGGAGGAATTGTAGAAATACTTTTTCATCTTGGCTTCGTTTGTCCAGATGTAAGCAAATCGTTCTGATAGAAAATGAAGCTTTCCGTTGTAGGCTCCGTGGTTGTACCAGCTATAATCCTGAGACTTTATCTCTTCAGGGTCGTCTGATTCGATTCCAACTGCCCAACTGCGACCTAATTGATGGTAGAATGTGTTGCCTTTCATAGGGATAAGGTAAACCATAAAAGCCGGTTTGTCAAGCCCCAACTTGTTCACAATGCAAAAAAATATCCTTGACTCGAAAGCCGAATGATGCTACTATCGTACCTAAGATGAATGCATTACTAGCAGAACAACTTCCAGTAATAGGTGAAGAGCTTCCACGTTACATCCTGACCTACCAGAACGCCAAGGGTGAGATAAAGACTCATAAGATAGGCACACCGTTCGACCCTGTGATGAACAAAGGGGAGAAGGTTGGCTTCGTGGCGTATAGCTTTGGTAAGGGTATCCGTTCCTTTAGGAATGATAGGATTATCTCGTGTGAAGAGACTCAGGCGTAACACGTTGCGAAGCAACGGGTTACGGAAAGGGCCGCGCTTTTCATAGGTCGCTGTCAAGAGAAAACCCCCTCCCGAAAGAGGGGGCTATGAGCAGCCTACACCTTATTTAACTCTTATTTAACTCTTATTTATTTGCCAATTATTTGCAGCGTATTTATTTGCCTATTACTTATTTGCCAATTATATATT
>Ga0310122_10002385_pt1 | contig 11942 bp, 5 predicted proteins | sample CB6_Bottom_1051__FD_203503 | JGI IMG/M metagenome (GOLD analysis project Ga0310122, IMG submission 203503) | Marine microbial communities from Western Arctic Ocean, Canada - CB6_Bottom_1051 | ecosystem: Environmental > Aquatic > Marine > Oceanic | place: Canada: Western Arctic Ocean | collected...
TCGACTGGATAAGCGTTATGGCAGCCGTCAGTGTGGTCTTACCGTGGTCAACGTGACCAATGGTCCCCACGTTTACGTGCGGCTTGCTGCGATCAAATTTCTCCTTGGCCATTCTTCCTCTCCTCTCCAGCTTTCTTCAAGCCAGACTCATAATCAGGCGCTGGCCGCTTTGACGGCCAACTCCTCGGAAACCGAAGCCGGTACCGGCTCGTAGTGTTCAAACTGCATCGAGTAGGTGCCGCGGCCCTGAGTACGCGACCTCAACTCGGTGGCGTAACCAAACATCTCGGCCAGCGGAACCTGCGCGCTGATTACCTGCGTGGCTCCCTTGGTGTCCATCTTCGTGATACGACCGCGCCGGCTGTTTATGTCGGCGATGACGTCGCCCATGTAATCGTCGGGCACGACGGCTTCGACGGCCATGACGGGCTCAAGCAATTCAGGGGAAGCCTTCTGCAGGGCGGCCTTGATGGCCATCGACCCCGCAATCTTGAAAGACATCTCCGAGGAGTCCACGTCGTGTGCAGAACCGTCGTAGAGCTCCACCTTGCAATCAACCACCTGGTAACCGGCCAGGGGCCCCGAACCGAGGCCTGCACGCACGCCGTTTCCTACCGAGGAAATGTACTCACGGGGGATAACGCCACCCTTGGTCTTGTCTATGAATTCAAAGCCACCGCCCGGCTCCTGGGGGGACAACTCGATGCACACGTGCGCAAACTGCCCGCGGCCACCGGTCTGCTTGACGAAACGGGTTTCCTGCCTGACCGTCTTGCGCACGGTCTCCCTGTAGGCCACCTGCGGCCGGCCCACGTTGGCGTCAACCGAATGCTCGCGGGTAAGGCGGTCAATGATCACCTCGAGGTGAAGCTCGCCCATGCCCGAGATCAGCGTCTGGTTGGTCTCCTCGTCGTGGCTGACCCTGAAGCTGGGGTCCTCGGCGCCGAGTTTCTGCAAGGCGTTGGACATTTTTTCCTGGTCGGCCTTGGTCCTGGGCTCGATGGCGACCGAAATCACGGGATCAGGAAAATCAATGCTCTCGAGCGTTATCGGCGAGCGCACGTCACAAACGGTGTCGCCGGTGCGTAGCGTCTTGGGACCAACGATGGCCACGATATCGCCGACCTCGGCGACCTCTACGTCCTCGCGGTTGTTGGCGTGCATGCGCAGTAACCGGCCAACGCGTTCTTTCTTGCGCTTGGTCGAGTTGAGAACCGTGTCGCCTACTTTCAGCCTGCCCGAGTAGACCCTCAAAAAGGCCAGGGTGCCGACGAAGGGGTCCGCCATTATCTTGAACGCCAGCGCAGCAGCCGGGGCGTCGACACTGGGCTCGCGAGTTTCTTCTTCGCCACTGTCGGGGTTTATGCCCACGACCGGAGGCACGTCCAACGGCGAGGGCAGGTACCTGGTCACCGCGTCAAGAACCGGCTGTACGCCCTTGTTCTTGAATGCCGAGCCACACAGCACCGGGCAGAGCTCGAGACTCGTGGTGCCCTTGCGTATGGCCGCGATCAGGTCCGCCTCTGCGATCTCCTCACCCTCGAGAAACTTTTCAAGGATCTTCTCGTCGACGTCAGCAACAGCCTCGACCAGCTTTTCTCTCGCGGCATTAGCAGCGTCGACCATGTCGGCAGGAATCGGACACTCGATGGGCTCGGCGCCCATGTCTTCTACTTCCCAGACCCAGCCGGTCATACCGACCAGGTCGACGACCCCTGTAAACTTGTCTTCGGCACCTATGGGCAGCTGCACGGCGACGGCCGGAGCGCCCAGGCGCTCGTGCAACTCACCGATCACCCTTTCGAAATCCGCGCCTACACGGTCCATCTTGTTAATGAAGGCCAGGCGCGGCACACCGTGCTTGTCAGCCTGCCGCCACACGGTTTCCGACTGCGGCTCAACGCCGCCCACCGCGCAGAAAACAGCAACGGCTCCGTCAAGAACCCGCAATGATCGTTCCACTTCTATGGTGAAGTCCACGTGACCGGGCGTGTCGATAATGTTGATGCGGTGGTCCTTCCAGAAACAAGTTGTAGCCGCCGAGGTTATGGTGATCCCCCGCTCCTGTTCCTGGACCATCCAGTCCATGACAGCCGCGCCGTCGTGGACCTCTCCCATGCGATGACTCACACCCGTGTAGAAAAGAATCCGCTCGGTCGTGGTCGTCTTGCCCGCATCGATGTGGGCCATAATCCCGATGTTACGGGTTTTACTCAGTGGTACAGCAGCTGCCATTATGAATCTTTAACTATCTCGCCTGTTGCCCGGTCTTTTCTTCGGGCGACTACCAGCGGTAATGCGCGAAAGCCTTGTTGGCCTCCGCCATCCGGTGGGTATCTTCTCTCTTCTTAACTGCCGAGCCACGGTTGTTGGCTGCGTCCACGAGCTCGGCCGACAAGCGGTCGCGCATGGTCTTCTCGCCTCTCGACCTGGCGTTGGCGATGATCCAGCGTATGGCCAATGCCACCCTGCGGGTCGGTCGCACCTCGACGGGAACCTGGTAGGTCGCTCCACCGACTCGCCGTGAACGCACCTCCACGGAGGGACGCACGTTGTCGAGCGCTTTCTTGAATGTCTCCAACCCGTCCTCGCCGGTCTGTTCCTTGACCCTGTTAAGGGCACTGTAAAAAATTCTTTCGGCGAGACTCTTCTTGCCGGCCACCATCATGCAGTTCACAAACTGCGTTACGACGGTTTCTTTGAAACGCGGGTCAGGAAGAAGTTCTCGTTTACGCGCAGGGCCTTTTCTGGACATTTACCCTACCCCCCTACTTCGGACGCCGCGCGCCGTACTTCGATCGGCTCTGGCGACGCTCTTCGACGCCCACGGTATCGAGCGTGCCCCTGACAACGTGATAGCGAACACCCGGCAGGTCCTTGACCCTGCCCCCCCTGAGCAGCACCACTGAGTGCTCCTGCAGGTTATGGCCTTCGCCCGGGATGTAGGTCGTGACTTCCTGGCCGTTGGACAGGCGTACACGGGCTACTTTTCTAAGCGCCGAGTTCGGCTTCTTGGGCGTGCTCGTATACACGCGCGTGCACACCCCGCGCCGCTGAGGGCAGGCATCCAGGGCAGGCGTATTGCTCTTGCGCACCGGCTTTTTACGGCGTTTGCGTACGAGCTGGTTGATAGTTGGCACGGTTACTTTTCCTCTTTTCCTTGTTCAGCTGCTGCCTTTCGGACCCTTTTCCGGGTCTAGAAAAACAGCGAATCGCTCAATCTAATTCGCAAACCCTTCACAGTCAATCTCCGAACGGCGCCAGCATCGGGCTGAGGTCGTCTTCCACCAGCTCGCCGGCGTTTGGACAGTCGGCTTCTATCCCCGCATAGGCCGACAATCCTGTGCCCGCCGGTATCAGGCGGCCCATTATGACGTTCTCCTTGAGACCAACCAGGTTGTCGACAGCCCCGTTTATGGCGGCTTCTGTCAGCACCTTGGTGGTCTCCTGGAAGGACGCCGCCGAGATAAAGCTCTCGGTGGCCAGCGCCGCCTTGGTGATTCCCAGCAACATCGGGTCGGCGAGTGCCGGCCTTAGATCCTGTTCGATCAAGCCCTCGTTGATAAGCTTGAACCGGCTCTTTTCCACCTGGTCCCCCACCAACAGCTCGGAATCGCCGGTGTCAGTGATCTTCACCCTGCGCAGCATCTGCCTGACGATGACCTCGATGTGCTTGTCGTTGATGCGTACACCCTGCAGGCGGTAGATCTCCTGTATCTCGTCGACCATGTAAGCCGCGAGGTCCTTTTCGCCCTTGGCCTTGAGAATATCGTGGGGGTTCGAAGAGCCCGCGTGTATCTGTTGGCCAACGCTCACGAAATCGCCTTCCTGGACGAGCAGATGCTTGCCCTTGGCGATCAGGTATTCCTGCGCCTCGCCCCCGCCCACTTCGGGGGTCACAACGACCTTGCGTTTCCCCTTGCTGTCGGCGCCGAAACTGATCTGGCCGTTGATCTCCGATATGACCGCCGATTCCTTGGGCTTACGAGCCTCAAACAACTCGGCAACGCGGGGCAGTCCACCGGTGATGTCCTTGGTCTTGGTCGTTTCACGGGGAATCTTGGCGATGACCTGTCCTGGCTTAACCTCGGCTCCCTCTTCGACGTTCAGGTAAGCCCCCTGCGGCAGGTTGTAGCGAGCCGCTCCGCCCCTGGGTCGCTCGATGGTGTTGCCACCCTCGTCTACCACGAACAGGCGCGGCTGCAGGTCCTTGCCCGTAGGCACTCCCTTCACCACGTTGGTGGCCATGCCGGTGTTGGGGTCAACCTGCTCTTCTACGGTAACGGCATCCACCAGGTCGGCGTACTTCAGGATACCGCCGACTTCAGTGATGATGGGCGTCAGGAACGGATCCCACTCGGCGATGATTTCGCCGGCTTCTACCGTGGATTCTTCTTCCTTGGTCAGCCTCGCCCCGTGGGTGAGCGGGTAACGCTCCCTCTCCCGGAACTGGCCGTCTTTCATGACCTCGCCTACCATAACCTCAGCGTTGCGTGACATCACGACTGCTACGCCGTCGGGGTCCTGCACCGAATCGAGGTTATGGTAGCGAATGGTACCGGCGTTCCGGGGTTCGAGCTTGGTCTGCTCGGCCCGCCTGCTCGCCGTGCCACCGATGTGGAAGGTACGCATAGTCAGCTGCGTGCCCGGCTCACCGATAGACTGCGCGGCTATCACGCCAATGGTCTCGCCCTGGATCACCAGGTGACCACGCGCCAGGTCGCGTCCGTAGCACAGGGTGCAGACGCCGCGGCTCGTTTGACAGGTGAGCACCGAGCGGATCTTTACCTTCTCCACTCCGGCGTCCTCGATGCGGGCTACCTTGTCTTCGTCTATCTCCTCGTTGGCCCGCACGATCACGTCGCTGCCGAAGGGATCAATGATGTCCTCGAGGGCCACGCGACCCAGTACCCGGTCGCCGAGTCGCTCGATGACTTCTCCGCCTTCGATCAACGAGCTCATCTCGATGCCGTCGAGGGTTTCGCAGTCGACCTGGCTTATGATCGAATCCTGCGACACGTCCACCAGCCGGCGGGTCAGGTAACCCGAGTTTGCTGTCTTCAGCGCGGTGTCGGCCAGTCCCTTGCGGGCACCGTGAGTCGATATGAAATACTCGAGCACGGTCAGGCCCTCGCGGAAGTTGGCCGTGATTGGAGTCTCGATGATTTCGCCCGACGGCTTGGCCATCAGTCCGCGCATGCCGGCCAACTGCCTCATCTGCTGGGCGCTGCCTCTCGCTCCCGAATCGGCCATCATGTAGACCGGGTTGAAGCTGGCTATTTCGCCCTTGTTGCCGTCCTCGTCAACGGTTTCCTGGCTGCCTATGCCCTTCATCATCTCGTCGGCGACCTCGTCGGTCACCGTCGCCCACTCGTCGACCACCTTGTTATAGCGCTCGCCGTTGGTGATATCGCCGTGTTCGTACTGGAGCTGGATCTCCCTGACCTTGTCTTCCGCTGTTGCCAGCAGGGTCTGCTTGGCGGCGGGAATTTTCAGGTCCTTGATGCCTATCGAAATGCCGGCCTGGGTGGCCGCTTTGTAACCGAGGTCCTTGAGCTGATCAGCCATTACCACGCAGGCCTTGTTGCCCGCCACGCGGTAAGCCGTATCGACCAGGTCACCGAGCAGTCGCTTGTCCATGACCCGGTTGACCTCCGAGAACTCGACGCCCTCGGGTACGATCTCGAACAGCAGCACCCTGCCAACCGTGGTGTCTACCAGCTCGCCCTGGTGACGCACCTTGACGCCTTCCTGCACCTGGACCATCTCGTGGTCATAGGCCATGCGAACCTCGTCGAAGCTGGCAAACAAGCGCGGCTCGGCGCCCTCGACGGAGGGCCGTTGCCTGGTCATGTAGTACAGGCCAAGCACGATGTCCTGGGTCGGCACGATGATCGGCTTGCCGTTGGCCGGTGAGAGGATGTTGTTGGTCGACATCATCAGCGTGCGGGCTTCGACCTGGGCTTCGACCGACAGCGGGACGTGCACCGCCATCTGGTCGCCGTCAAAGTCAGCGTTGAACGCAGCGCAGACCAGCGGGTGCAACTGTATTGCCTTGCCCTCGATCAGCACGGGCTCGAAAGCCTGTATGCCCAGCCGGTGCAGCGTCGGGGCCCTGTTGAGCATTACCGGGTGCTCGCGGACGACCTCTTCGAGAATATCCCAGACCTCGGGACCCTCGGACTCTACCATCTTCTTGGCACTCTTTATGGTCGTGACCAGGCCGCGCTCTTCGAGCCGACCGAAGATAAAAGGCTTGAAAAGCTCAAGCGCCATTTTCTTGGGCAGGCCGCACTGGTGCAGGCGCAGTTCCGGGCCCACCACGATGACCGAGCGGCCCGAGTAATCGACCCGCTTGCCCAGCAGGTTCTGCCGAAAGCGACCGGTTTTGCCCTTGAGCATGTCACTAAGAGATTTCAGCGGACGCTTGTTAGCGCCGGCTATGGGACGCCCACGGCGTCCGTTGTCGAACAGCGCGTCGACAGATTCCTGCAGCATCCGCTTTTCGTTGCGCACGATGATGTCGGGCGCGCCGAGTTCGATGAGCCTCTTCAATCGATTGTTACGGTTGATGACCCTGCGGTAGAGATCGTTCAGGTCAGAGGTCGCAAAGCGCCCACCGTCCAGCGGTACCAGCGGACGAAGATCCGGCGGAATCACCGGTATCACCTCGAGCACCATCCACTCGGGACGCGACCCGGAACGATGAAAAGCCTGGGCGATGCGAAGACGCTTGGTGATCTTGGTGCGCTTGGCCACGCTCCTGGTCTCGGTCAGGTCGATTTTCAGTTGCTCTGAAAGGTCGTCGAGATCGAGATCCTCGAGCACCTTGCGAACCGCCTCGGCGCCCATGCCCACGTCAAAGCTCCCGGGGCCGAACTCCTCGGCCTTTTCGCGGTACTCGGCTTCGGTCAGCAGCTGGTTCTCCTCGAGATCGGGTACTTCACCCGGATCGGTCACCATGTAGCTCTCGTAGTAGAGTACTTTCTCAAGCCCCTTGAGAGTAAGGTCGAGAAGGTTGGCTATGCGGCTGGGCAGGCTCTTGGTGAACCAGATGTGGGCTATCGGGGTGGCCAGCTGGATGTGCCCCATGCGCTCGCGCCGAACCTTGGACTGGATGACCTCCACGCCACACTTCTCGCACACCACGCCGCGGTGACGCATACGCTTGTACTTGCCGCAGTTGCACTCGTAGTCCTTGGTGGGCCCGAATATCTTTGCGCAGAACAACCCGTCGCGTTCAGGTTTAAAGGTCCTGTAGTTGATGGTTTCGGGCTTGCGAACCTCGCCAAAAGACCACGACCGGATCGTGTCGGGCGACGCAATGCCTATCTTCAGCGCCGTGTAGCGCTTGGGGTTCTTGGGAGCATCAAAGAGCTGGGTAAGAAGATTTTCCATCAGGCAGCCTCCTCCTCGTCGTCTTCTTCAACCATCTCGATATCGAGACAAAGCGATTGCAGTTCCTTGACCATAACGTTGAAAGATTCAGGGAGTCCAGGTTCCAGCAGGTGTTCGTTTTTCACTATTGCCTCGTACATCCTTGTGCGGCCGGCCACGTCATCAGACTTGACCGTCAGCATTTCCTGCAGCGTGTAAGCCGCGCCGTAAGCCTCGAGCGCCCACACTTCCATCTCGCCCAGGCGCTGACCGCCGAACTGGGCCTTACCGCCAAGCGGCTGCTGGGTAACCAGCGAGTAAGGACCGGTGGAGCGTGCGTGTATCTTGTCGTCCACCAGGTGATGCAACTTGAGCATGTACATCGCTCCAACCGTCACCGGCATATCGAAGACCCTGCCCGTCTGACCGTCGCAAAGAATTTCCTGGCCGGTTTCTGAAAGCCCCGCGAGTTCGACCAGGTCGAAGATTTCTTCTTCGGTAGCACCGTCGAACACCGGGGTCGCCACGTGCACCCCCTTGCGGGCCAGCTCGGACAGCCTCACGAGGTCTTCGTCCGAAAGCCCCTCGATGTAACCGGTGGTCCCCGTTCCCGGGTAGGCCTTGGTCATGATGTCACGCAGGGCGACCATGTCGCCGCTCTCCGCGATTTTCACGATTCGTTCTCCGAGTTTTCTGGCCGCCCAGCCCATGTGGGTTTCCAGTATCTGTCCCACGTTCATGCGCGAGGGGACGCCCAGCGGGTTGAGGCACATGTCTACCGGCGTGCCGTCCTGGAGAAACGGCATGTCCTCCTCGGCCACTATGCGCGACACGACACCCTTGTTGCCGTGGCGACCGGCCATCTTGTCACCAACCTGCAGACGCCGCTTGATGGCGACAAACACCTTCACCATGCGGATCACACCGGGTGGCAATTCGTCGCCGACCGACAGCCGTTCGATCTTCACGTCGAAGGTCGAGTTTATGGTATTGACCTTGCTGTTCATGCCGTCGACGACACGCAGCAAGCGCGCCTCGGCGTCTTCGTCGCTTACCTTCAGCTCGCCCCAGTAACTCGAAGGAATTTCGCTGAGCACCTCGCGCGTGACCACGGTGCCCTTGGCGAGCAACACGTTGCGGCTGTCATCGGTGAGCCGTGTCGCGGTCTCTCGGCCCTCGAGTATACCGGCCATCGTCTCTATGGCGCCGTTGCGGATTATGCGGACTTCGTCGTTGCGATCCTTGTTCAGCCGCCTGCTCTCTTCTTCTTCTATGCGCACGGCTCGCTCGTCGCGATCGACTCCCTTGCGCGAAAACACGCGGGCATCGATGACCGTACCCTCGGTACCGGGCGGCATCTTCAGCGAGGTGTCCCTCACTTCCCCGGCCTTTTCACCGAATATGGCACGCAGGAGCTTCTCTTCCGGCGTCAGCTGGGTCTCGCCCTTGGGGGTGATCTTGCCTACCAGGATGTCACCCGGCGCCACCTCGGCGCCAATGCGTATGATGCCGCTCTCATCGAGTTCGGCCAGGGCCTCTTCGCCCACGTTGGGTATGTCGCGGGTTACTTCTTCCGGCCCCAACTTGGTGTCACGGGCCACGCACTCGAACTCCTCGATGTGTATCGAGGTAAACATGTCTTCCTTGACCATGCGCTCGGAAACGAGGATCGAATCTTCGAAGTTGTAACCGTTCCAGGGCATGAACGCGACGATCACGTTGCGGCCCAGGGCCAGGTCACCCAGCTCGGTAGAGGGTCCGTCGGCGATGACCTCGCCTTTCTTGACCCTCTCGTTGACCGCGACCACCGGCTTCTGGTTGATGCAGGTGTTCTGGTTGGAGCGCTGGTACTTGATGAGATTGTAGATGTCCACGCCGGCATCGCGTGCGTCGGTCACGTCGTCGACTTTCACAACGATGCGCTCCGAATCAACACTCTCCACCCTGCCCGACCGCCCGGCCACCACGGTGACACCCGAGTCGCGGGCCACGGTCGATTCCATGCCGGTACCAACAAGGGGCGCGTCGGTCTTGAGCAACGGCACCGCCTGTCGCATCATGTTAGACCCCATCAGCGCGCGGTTGGCATCGTCGTGCTCAAGAAAAGGTATGAGCCCGGCAGCGACACTGACCAGCTGGTTGGGAGACACGTCCATCAGGGTCACGTTCTCAGCCGAGACCAGGGTCGAATCCATGGTCTGCTCACCCTGCGGCGAAATGCCCTTCTTACGAGCAGCGATCATGTCGCCCTCGATCGCACCCGCTGCCGAAATCGGCGTGTTCGCCTGCGCGATGGTGTGATCCTCTTCGTCGAGCGCGGTCATGTATTCGACCTCGTCGGTCACCAAACCCTTGTTCACGCGACGGTACGGTGTCTCCACGAAACCGTAATCGTTGATACGCGCGTAAATGCTGAGGCTCGATATCAGGCCGATGTTCGGCCCTTCAGGAGTCTCGATCGGGCACACACGCCCGTAGTGCGTGGGGTGCACGTCGCGGACGTCAAAACCGGCGCGCTCGCGCGTCAGTCCGCCCGGTCCGAGTGCCGACAACCTGCGCTTGTGGGTCACCTCCGAGAGGGGGTTGGTCTGGTCCATGAACTGGCTGAGCTGGCTCGATCCGAAGAACTCCTTGACCACCGCCGAAACCGGCTTGTAGTTGATCAGCTCCTGCGGCATCAGCGTGTCGAGATCCTGCAGGCTCATGCGCTCCCGGATCGCGCGCTCCATGCGCAACAGGCCAATCCGGTACTGGTTCTCGACCAGCTCACCCACGGTGCGCACCCGCCTGTTGCCCAGGTGGTCGATGTCATCCACCGAACCGGTGCCCTTGCTCAGCAGCACCAGGTAGTCCACCACCGAAAGGATGTCTTCCTTTCTAAGCGTGCCCTGCTCCAGCGGTGCATCGAGACCCAGCTTGCGGTTCAACTTGAGGCGGCCGACCTTGCCGAGGTCGTACTTCTCGCCGTTGAAGAACAGGTCGTTGAAGAAGTTGGTAGCCGTGTCCAGGGTAGGCGGGTCACCGGGACGCAGCCGCTTGTAGATGTCTACGATAGCGTCGGCAGAGTTCTCCAGCTTATCGAGCAACAGCGTGTTGCGGAAAGACGGTCCACGGTTCTGCTCGTCGAGGTAGATGAGCTCCAGGGTGTCGATGCCCTTGGCGCGCAGGTTGTCGTAGGCCTCGTCGGTGATGGTCTCGTTGCAGGCAACGATAACCTCGCCGGTAGACTCGTCGAGAATGTCGTGGGCCGCGACGCGGCCGATGATCTCGTCCTGGGAAATTGGAATCTCTTCGACACCGGCTTCCTTCATGCGACGCAGCGCCATGCGCGTAAACTTGCGGCCTTCCTTGACGATCACGTCACCGCTGCTGGGATGCTTGACGTCCCTGCCGGCCACCAGGCCTTCTACCGTGTCGCGCTTGAAAGCCTGGTAGGCCTTCAGTCCGTCAATGCGGATGGTATCGCTGGGGTAGAAGTAGTTGAGAAGATCCTCGGTGCTCATGTCGAGCGCGCGCAGCAGTACCGTGGCCGGAAACTTGCGACGCCTGTCGATGCGAACGTAGAGGATGTCCTTGGCGTCGAACTCGAAGTCCAGCCAGGACCCTCGGTAGGGAATTACCCTCGCGCTGAACAACAAGCGGCCAGCGGCCGTGGTCTTACCCTTGTCGTGGTCAAAGAACACGCCGGGAGAACGGTGGAGCTGCGATACGATGACCCGCTCGGTGCCGTTGACCATAAAGGTGCCCTTGTCGGTCATCAACGGAATTTCGCCGAAGTAGACCTCCTGCTCCTTGATGTCCTTGAGCTGCTTGCTCTGGGTATCGGGGTCGATATCAAAAGTGACCAGTTGCACGGTGACCTTGAGCGGGGCCGAGTAGGTCATGCCCCGCTGATGACACTCCGCCACGTCGTACTTCGGATCACCGAAATCGTAGCTCAAAAAATCGAGCTCAGCGCTACCGCTGAAATCCTTGATCGGGAATACCGACTTGAACACGCCCTGCAAACCGAGGTCCGGGCGCTTGCCCGGGTCCTCGTCCGACTGCAGGAATGTCTGGTAAGACTCCTTCTGGATTTCGATCAGGTTAGGAACTTCGAGCGCGCGACGGGTTTTCCCGAAGTCACGCCTCAGCCTGAGGTTCTGTGTAACACTGGACTCCATACTATCTCCCGCTGCCGTGCGGCCCTGGGGCCGCCGGCGGTAAACTGGATGATTTCAATCGGTACCGTTCTGAACTACTTGAGTTCGGCCGTTGCACCGGCCTCTTCAAGCTTGGTCTTCGCGGCTTCGGCGTCGTCCTTCGATGCGGCTTCCTTCACCGCACTCGGGGCAGCTTCCACGAGGTCCTTGGCTTCCTTCAAGCCAAGCCCGGTAAGCTCACGCACGGCCTTGATGACCTGTATCTTCTTCTCGCCGATCGCGGTCAGCATGACGTTGAATTCGTCTTGAACCTCGGCTTCGGCTACCTCGCCTCCGCCACCAGCTGCGGCCACGGCCACCGGGGCAGCAGCGCTCACGCCCCACTTCTCCTCGAGATCCTTGACCAGGTCCGCCACTTCGAGG
>Ga0310122_10002386_pt1 | contig 11938 bp, 8 predicted proteins | sample CB6_Bottom_1051__FD_203503 | JGI IMG/M metagenome (GOLD analysis project Ga0310122, IMG submission 203503) | Marine microbial communities from Western Arctic Ocean, Canada - CB6_Bottom_1051 | ecosystem: Environmental > Aquatic > Marine > Oceanic | place: Canada: Western Arctic Ocean | collected...
CGTCAACGTGCCATGGTCCCTCGGTAAGACGGTTCTTTAGCGTACCATCCGAACCATACCGGTAAATGTGCGCCCAACCATCCCGCTCCGACCACCAGAGGAGGTCACCGTTGTCGAGTTTCTCAACGTTGCGCGTCTCCATGTAGGTGTTGAGCCGATCCTCGATGATGGTTTGTACTTCTCCGGTCGCGGCGTTCGCGATCATCACATCCGTTCTCTTCCGGTCGCGCGAGGTTCTGGTGAACCAAAGTTCGTCGGAGTTATCTGAGAGCCAGACTTGTTGTCTCGGTTCATCGGAGTCGGGATAGACGAACTGACGGTCACTGGCGACTGACATCATCTGATCTTGCCACGGATCGTCTTCGACCTGGACCATGTTGCGTGCCGCGAGATCATAGATCAGGAGTTCGCTCTGGGTGACATTTTCCTCACCCGGCATGTCGTACTTATAGGTCTCGAGCTCGGGACGCTTGTTACCGACCGCGTGCACGACCCAAAGATCGCCGACCTCACGTTGGTCTCGGCGCACGAGCGCGAACTTCTGTGAATCTTTCGACCACACGACCCCGGCCCGTTTGCGGTCGTCCATGTTCTCTTCATAGGTCACATTGGTCTCACCCCGACCTCCTGAGCCCCCGTAGGCGTAGAACTCCTCACCGTCCGTTGTTAGTTGGATCTCTTCAACTTCGACATCTTCTTCAGCCTCGTCGGCCTCATCACCACTCTCGCCGCGACGTGCATCGAGGATCAACTCGTAATCGGATCCGCTGATCATCCAGAGGTTGTAATTCCGCGCGAACACGACTGTCTCACCGTCCGGTGACACGTTCGCCCAACCCGGGTGGTTGTTCGGCGACTCGTAGTCCTCCAGCTCACGCAGTGTCTGTGTCCCCACGTCGTACTCGAAGTAATACATCTTCTTGTCGCTGCGTTCCTGCTGGTCGGTATCCTCTTCTTCTTCTTCTTCCTCAGTATCGACCTCCTCTTCTTCGTCGATGTCTTCGTCCTGAGAGGATTCCACGTCGAACTGCAGCGTGTTCTCGTCGATAAAGCGGATGTTACGGATAGGTAGGTGCTGTCCGTCCCAGGGATCGAGCGTGATGCGTGTGAGTTCAGCTGCGATGCGGTCGTTATCAAAGAGCTGACTCTTCGTGCCACGTACTGGATCTACGATGTTGTAGAACGTTCCGTCGGAGTTCTCCCACTCGTACCAGAACCGCTCGCTTCCCTCGATCCAGCTCGGAGAGACGGTGGTGCTGTGCACCATTTCCTGGATCTTGTAGGGTGCGAAGCGAGCCGCCAGATCGAAGTTCGCCGATCCCGAACCACCCACGACGTTCGAAGCACCGCTTCCGCGCCTCTCGAGTCGTATCTCGACTTCCTGCTGCTGCGCCGATAGCTGGGCAACACCACCTAGGATGGCTAGTACAGCAAGAGATGTGATGTAGGAGCGGAAGTCGTTGAGCATCGTGTTCATCAGGTCGTTCTCCAAATCGTTAATCAGCCAGGTAAACCAAGAGGCACCATCAAAGCACTGGGGTCAATGCCAGGCCATACCTCTTCATCAGATATCGGCTGACCTTACATCGAGGCTTGACACACACTACGAACTGGGGCAACGGTGCGGACGTCATTTACCCCCTTCGGAGCAATGTCATGAAGCGGAGTGCACATCTGCTATCCTGTCTAATGTTCACAGGTTTATTGATTTCCCCAGCCGTCGAGACGCAGGAGATCTCGAACACATATAGACAAGCGGCTGACCGCCTGATCGATGCTCTCACTGAGAATCACGATGCCTACGAGAGACTGACGGAACTGGTCGATCGCTTTGGGCATCGGGTTTCCGGCTCTGTGGCGCTTGAGCAGGCGATCGACTGGATCATGGAAGAAATGCAGGCCGATGGGCTTGAAAACGTCCACGGAGAGACCGTCATGGTGCCGCATTGGGTTCGGGGAGACGAGTCGCTACAGATGGTGCTCCCACGACCGAGGAACCTTCCAATGCTCGGTCTCGGAGGGAGTATCGCAACACCGCCCGGGGGAATCCGTGCAGAACTGATGGTGGTGAGCAGCTTTGAGGAACTCGAACGGCGGGCGGAAGAGGCTGGGGGCCGTATTGTTTTGTTTGATGTTCCGTTCACCAACTATGGCCAGACCGTTGCTTACCGAACAGGTGGTGCTCCTGCCGCAGCCCGTGCGGGTGCGGTGGCCAGCTTGATCCGATCCGTCACTCCGTATTCTCAGCAGACGCCACACACGGGCCAGATGCGCTACGAGGAAGGAACCCCACCCATCGCACACGCGGCAATCACAGTCGAAGATGCTGAGCTTCTACATCGGATGGTTGACCGGGGAGTGCGGGTCGAGCTGCTGCTTGAGATGAATGCTCAGATGCTGCCTGACGCTCCCTCACGAAATGTCATGGGTGAACTTGTCGGAACCGAATACCCAGACGAAGTGGTGGTGCTCGGTGGTCATATCGACTCATGGGACGTTGGGCAGGGTGCCATGGATGATGCTGGTGGAGTGGTCGCTGCCTGGGAAGCAGTCCGGCTAATGAAGGAACTCGGGTTAAGGCCTCGACGAACGGTTCGCGTTGTCGGATGGACCAGTGAGGAGAACGGTGGTCCGGGTGGTAGAGCGTATGCCGCAGCTCATGCCGATGAGTACCACGTGCTAGCCATGGAGTCCGATGGAGGCGTTTTCGAGCCGCTAGGATTCGGGTTTACGGGCTCAGAAGAGGCATTCGGGATGATCACCGAGATCGGAACGTTGCTCACTCGTATTCACTCAGGGGTCATAAGCCGGGGCGGTGGCGGTGCGGATATTACTCCGCTCATGGACACAGGCGTGCCTGGTATGGGTCTGCAGGTCGACGGAACACGGTACTTCTGGTACCACCACTCCGACGCAGACACGATTGATAAGCTCGACCCAGATGAGGTAGCGCGCTGTGCAGCGACCATGGCCGTGATGGCGTACGTAGTAGCGGACATGCCGGAGCGGCTGCCGCGATGACGCTGGGCTGCGTAAACTCTTAGGATCAGGGACAACAATTGGAGAGATCTGGAATGCCTAAAACGAGGCACTCAATTGTCGAGCGTATGATTGGTGCGATGTCCCTTAACATCGACGTGTTCGAGGAGGTGGAACACGACGAAGACGCTACCGGTCAGGCCGCGACAGTCGTACTCATGGTTGCGATCGCAAGTGGCATAGGTTCATCAGGCCTTGGGTTATATGGTACCGCGGTGAGCTTGGTAGGGGCACTGATCGATTGGGTCGTCTGGGCTGGAATCTGTTACGTGGTCGGGGATCAACTCTTCGGTGGTAGGGCCACGTGGGGTGAACTTTTGCGCACGCTCGGATTCGCGCAGGCACCTGGAGTGTTCTTGCTCCTAGTTCTTATTCCAATACTGCATGATCCCATCATCGTGATAGTCCTGCTATGGAGCGCTGTTGCGGGCTTCATAGCGGTGCGTCAGGGGCTAGATATAGGGAACCTAAAGACACTATTCACGATTATCTTGGCGACAGGTGTCATTGGGTTCATAGAATGGATCCAACAAGTGCGAATACTTAGCGATCTCCCTTGACTCCCTTCTAGAGTAGATCTCCAATGGAATTTGGCTGGAATCCATCGATGTGGGCTTCACTAGTTCCATTTGGACTGGGGCATGAGAAGCCGGGTCACTTCCGAGACATGGCGCGTACGTGGTGGAAGAACCGCGATCAACTCGAATACGCGACGCGAATCCTGAAAGATGGAGTGTGCGACGGATGTGCACTGGGCACGACTGGCATCCACGATTTCACGCTCGACGGAATACATCTGTGTTCGATTCGGCTGGAACTCCTCCGTCTGAACACGATGGGCTCACTTGACCCTAAGTATCTCGATGACGTGGATTCCCTGGCCGAGCTTACGGGCGAAGACCTTCGAGAGCTCGGTCGCATCCCGTTCCCCATGGTGCGGCGCAGGGGAGAGCGGGGCTTTACTCGGCTCAGCTGGGATGAAGCACTCGACCTTATCGCGGACCGAATCCGGGAGGTCGAGCCTCAGCGACTCTCTTTCTACCTGACATCTCGTGGGATAACCAACGAGGTCTACTACGGTGCTCAGAAAGTTGCTCGGTTCTTGGGGACCAACAATGTCGACAATTCGGCTCGCGTCTGTCATGCGCCGAGTACCACCGCACTCAAGCGTTCGATCGGATACGCTGCTTCGACATGCTCCTACAGTGACTGGATCGGGACTGATCTTTTGGTCTTTCTTGGGTCGCACGTTGCTAACAACCAGCCTGTGGCCACGAAGTACATGTACCGGGCTAAAGAGAAGGGAACTCGCATAGTCGTGGTGAACTCGTTCCGCGAGCCGGCTATGGAGCGCTACTGGATCCCGTCGATCTTTGACAGCGCGCTCTTCGGTTCCAAGCTAGCAGACGAATTTTTCCAAGTGCATCAAGGTGGGGACATCGCCTTCCTTAATGGCGTACTGAAGCACCTGATTACGCTCGGAGCAGTTGATCGGGAGTTCATCGAGCAGCATACCTTCGGGTTCGATGCTCTGCAGCTGTCGGTTGAAAATCAGTCTTGGGAGGACTTGGAACGGTTTAGCGGAGTCGATAGGAGCGACATGCTGACTTTCGCAGAGACTGTTGCCGCCGCCCGTAGTGCCGTCTTCGTCTGGAGCATGGGGATCACGCAGCACCGCTTCGGTGTCGACAACGTCCAAGCGATCGTAAATCTTGCCTTGTCTCGTGGCTTTCTCGGCCGAGAGAAGTGCGGGCTCATGCCGATCCGAGGGCATAGCGGTGTCCAGGGTGGGGCAGAGGTGGGGGCTGTGCCTTGGTCGTTTCCGGGAGGTCGTGCGGTTGGGGAAGACAGTGCCTCTGAAATGTCTAAGTTGTGGGGCTTTGATGTACCCGCTTGGCGAGGGCTCTCCGCAGTGGAAACGGTGCATGCTGCCCATCGAGGCAAAATCGATGTGCTGTGGGCGATAGGCGGAGATTATCTGAGTACGCTTCCCGATCCGGAGTACTGTAGAGAGGCTATCGGTCGTGTCCCACTCAGGGTTCACCAGGATATCGTCCTTGCTCATCAGATGTTTGTGGAGCCCAGCGATACCGTGGTGCTCCTGCCTGCGACGACTAGGTATGAACAACCCGGCGGGGGCACGGAGACTGCGACTGAGCGCCGAATCTATTTCTCTCCTGAGATTCCGGGTCCCCGTGTCGCTGAGGCGCGCTCTGAATGGGAGGTGCTCGTCGATCTTGCCTGCCGAGTTGATCCGGAACGGGCGCAACTGTTGAAGCTCACTGATGGTCCAGCGGTCCGCCGAGACATTGCTCGTGCCGTGCCGTTCTACGCTGGTATCGAAGAGCTTCGTGGTGCTGGGGATCAGGTCCAGTGGGGTGGCCCCCGGCTGTGTGAGGGTGGGCGAACCGCTTTGCCTGATGGGCGGTCGCACTTTCATTCCGTGCAGCCTCCCGAACTCGATATCCCTGAGGGTTATTTCCACCTAAGTACCCGGAGGGGGAAGCAGTTCAACTCCATGGTCCAGGCCAAGGTGGATCCCCTCACGGGTGGCCACCGCGACGATGTATTCATGGCCGAGTCTGACGCTGAGCGGTTGGGCCTATCAGACGGGGATCCAGTGACGATCCGTTCTGATATTGGGACGTTGAGCGGACGCTGCCGCATTGCACCAATGAAGGAGCGTAACCTCCAGATGTTTTGGCCTGAGGCGAATCAGCTCATTCCTATGGATGTTGTGGAGCCCCAATGTGGTATTCCTGACTTTACAGCGGTTGTCGAAGTTGTTGCTCGCCCGTTAAGCCTGGGTACGGAACAGTGATCGGCAAGGCCAGCGCGACCCACATGGTCCGGGTCGCTCGCCACCGAGACGGTCAGGTTCGGCTTGAGAAGGACAGCCTCTCTGTCGAGGAGCCACTTGAGATTCGTGTCGCCTGGGGAGACCTGCAGGCGAGGACGGTTGAAGCACTCGCAGTTACTATGAGGACACCCGGAGATGATTTCGACTTGGTTGCCGGTTTCCTCCTGGGAGAGGGGATCGTCAACTCTGCGGACGAACTCCAAGAACTCACCTATTGCAGAGGGCAAGAAACCCAAGAATACAATGTCGTAGAAGCACGACTCCGTCCTGGTGTTCGTTTCGACCTTGAGCGGTTGCGTCGAAACGTGTTCACATCCTCCAGCTGTGGTGTTTGCGGGAAGGCTTCGTTGGAGGCAGTGGCATTTTCTGGCTGCACTGACCTTGAGGATGAACTGCGTGTCGAGGGGGCGCTTCTGCCGGGCCTGCCAGACACGCTTCTCGAGGGTCAGGGTGTCTTTGCTCGGACCGGTGGTCTGCACGCTGCTGGTCTTTTTGGGGCCGACGGAGAGATCTGCGAGTTGCGTGAGGATGTCGGTCGCCACAATGCAGTCGACAAGGTTCTTGGACGGGCGCTCTTAGACCGCAAACTTCCCGCGGATGATCGCATCCTAGTCGTAAGTGGTCGGGCGTCGTTCGAGATCGTGCAAAAGGCGTTAATGGCGCGGGTGCCAGTCCTAGTTGCTGTGGGTGCGCCATCAAGCTTGGCGGTAGATCTGTCGGAGGAGTTTGGTCAGACACTGGTGGGATTCGTGCGGGATGACGGCTTCAACGTCTACTGCGGGAATGAGAGGCTCATCTGATGGCGACAACCCGAATCCTCGGCGCGATCTTGGCAGGTGGTCAAAGCCGCCGGTACGGACGTGATAAGAGGAACGCAGTAGTAGGAGGGCGGCTTCTGATTGAGAGAGCGATCTCGGCCCTAGAACAGGTGGTGCAGGACGTGGTTGTAGTAACATCACGTCAGCTTCCTAATGGTGTCGTCGCTCCTTGTATCCCAGATCGGTTTGTCGACGCCGGACCCCTTGGCGGCCTTCATGCAGCACTCCACACCGCAGTGGAGTTCGGAAGCTCCAGCGTGCTCCTGCTTGCTTGCGACATGCCGTTGATGACCCCAGAAGTTCTACGTGCCGTCGCAGTAGCAGCGGATCAGGGACAAGCGGTTGCGCCCGTGCGGGACGGAGGCATCGAGCCCCTCTGTGCCGTATATCACACAGGCACGTTAGAAATTGCCGAGCAGATGTTGTTAGGGAACGACCTCTCACTACATCGGTTCTTCAGAGAAGTCGGTGGTATACCCATCGATCTAGAGGCCCTGGGCATGGAGTGTGGGCACGTCTTCTTCAACGTAAACGAACAAGCGGATTGCATCCGAGCTGATGCGCTTCTCACGGGGAGTACTTGAGGGTGGGCGGGTCCGAGATGACTAGGGTGGACTCCTTAAGATTTGACCTTTGGGGTCGCTCTGGATGCTTGCCGACGCAGAGCCCTTAAGCCAATCTTGACCCAACCTTCCTTCCCACACAGCCACGCCAAAATGAGAATGAACTCCAAGTGCTTGAATTTCTTCGTGGTCCTCGGACTTGCGGCTTGTGCATCGTCTGGAGCCCCAGCAGCTCCCGAAGTTGCGGCGCCGGCTGAGGCTGCTCCGGAGCCGGCGCCTGCTCCTTCGTCTGCGCTTAGCTTCACATCTGCCCAGGCGGATCGCGGACGTGACGTCTTCCGGTCCGTGTGCACGACGTGCCACTACTCAGAGGAATTTAATGACCAAATATTCAAGAATAGTTGGCGGCGTAGTTCGGCCGGTGACCTTTACGACTTCATCGCCACATCGATGCCCGAGGATGCCCCGGGCAGCCTGCCGCCAACACAGTACGCGGATATCATTGCTTATTTCCTACAGATGAACGGCTTCGACCCGGGCTCGATGGAACTGCCCGCGGATGCAGACGCTCTCAGGGCACTCAGCCTGGCGCCGTTGGGGAACTAAGAGGAGTATGGCGGGTTGCGTAAGCTCCCGTTTTCAAGCGACCCGAGATAGCGTGAGGGAGGGGCCCCGACCAAGTAGATGGGCGGGGCTCTTTTCGTTGGTGGCGGACCCCCTAGTCGATGTTCCGGTAGCAACGTGTGGTGAATCTGGATCGCTGCTTCGCCCATTGAGACACCGATGACTGCGTCTGATACAGTAACTCGCCCTGATTTGCAGCCGCGCACCAGGACTCGTGCACCCTGGGCGCTGGCCCTCGTCGCGCTGGCCCTCGTCGCACTCGCAGCAGTGCCCATCTATGTAGGTGAGCGGGTTGCCTCACTACAGGATCAGATCACCGAGACATTGCAGCCTGCTCTTGAATCGGCTGCTCGGTTATCACTCTCCCAGTCGAGGCAGATGGCTCGCCTGCAGTCCTTCATGCTCACAGGGGATGGGACGATCCGTCTTCGGTACAACGCTGCTATCGCCGAGGAGGATAACCTGTACAACGACCTTGGCAATTTGGTCAGGTTCATGGACTTCGAGGTGAGGGAGCGTCTTGCCCAACTGTCTGCAGAGTCGACACGCTGGCGCTTTGAGCACCTCTCTGTCTTCGACGAGGTAGTCGGGCCTGAAGTGAGGACTGGACTCCGGGCCGAGATCCAGGAAGAATACGACGAGTTACAGCGTGCTACCCGTGAACTCGAGAGGGCGATCAAGAGCGAAGTAGACCAGGGTCGCCGCGATACGCAGTGGTGGCGAACAATCCAGACAAGGATCACGATCGGACTCGCGATCCTCGCCCTGGGATCTCTGCTAGTCATCGCACGGGTAAGTTGGCGTGTGAGGCGGCTTGTCACTGAAGCCGAGAATCGCCGCATCGATGCCGTTCGCTCTCGACGTGAGATTGACGCCCTGCTTGAGGCAACCGGAGACGGCGTGCTCGGAATAGACCTCGAAGGTCGGGCACTTTCACTGAACCGTGTTGGTACGTCCTTGCTAGGCTATACAGAGGAGGAGATACGGGGCCGAGACGTCCACGATACCGTACACCATACGACGTCAACGGGTGAGCCTAGGGCTCGAAAGGGCTCAAAGATCATAGAGTCAATCAAGATGGGAGGACGATCGGACTCTGAAGAAGGCGACATCTTGTGGCGCCGTGACCGGACTTCGTTCCCGGTTCGCTGGTCGCTACACCCCCTTCTAGATGGCACCGATTTGCGCGGCAGTGTTCTAACATTCACCGATATGACAGAGGTCCGAGAAAGAGAGGACGCACTACGTCGAACGGTCGAGCAGAGGGACGAAGTGGTCTCGATCGTTTCTCATGACCTACGTAACCCACTTGGCGTTGTCGCCGCTGCCGCCGATACCCTGATTGATCTTCCTCTGGACCGAGAAGAGCGAGAAAAACAGGCCAAAATCATCGCACGCTCAGCCAGCCGGATGAGCCGCCTCATCGAAGACCTCTTGGACGTTGCGCGAATTGAGGCCGGAGCATTCGTGGTTCGCCCGGCAGCTGAGGAGCCGCGTTCGGTCCTCAAGGAGGTTCGAGACATGTTTGAGGGGCAGGCTGATCAAGCGCAGGTTGCGCTTACTATTGGACCGGTATGTGACGTCCTTGTCCTCATGGATCACGACCGAGTTGTGCAGGCGCTAGCAAACTTGGTGGACAATGCCGTCCGTTTCACTCCGGAAGGTGGAAGCATAGCGCTGAGTGCAGAGGCCTTAGATGAAGAAACGGTGTCCTTGTCAGTTAGCGACACTGGAGTCGGACTTGCGCAGGACGTCCTGGAACACCTCTTCAATCGCTTCTGGCAAGCGGAGGGAGACAGCAGAGGGCGAGCAGGACTCGGGTTGACCATCGTAAGAGGTGTGGCGGAGGCACATGGTGGGGAAGTTCGGGTTGAGTCAGATCCAGGGGTCGGATCGACGTTCCATCTGGCGCTCCCTAGGGCTTGAGTATCCCCTGGGCTATTACCTGGGGCTCACAAAGACGAAGCGCCGTAAAATGAAGAGGTGGGGCTAGCCTCGACTGGTGGCGTCTGATCCCCCAAGTTTTAGCCTAGGAGAGACAGCTATGGACCTGATAGGGGATGGCTTTTAGACAGCCTAACAAGGAAGGACCCTAGATACTATCTTGACGTGATCGGTTGACCCTCAAAGATTCTGTTGCATAAAATACCACGCTCGGAGTGTTGTGATCGCTATTCTCGGATCCCTGCACTCTTCATTGAGTATTAATTTCAATAAAGTTCGGTACCAGTCCGGACGGGTCCTTACTTATAGGACAAGAACAGCGGGGGAGACCCCGAGGGAGATCCAAGCCCATGGTCGGACGGCTACGCCTAACGCTAAGCCTCGTTTTCACCGCCCTTGTGGTAGGTCCGGCGACCTTGATAGCGCAAAACCAAGGCCGGTTCAATGTGCTCATTCCTTACTTTGAACCGCTCGGCGGTGCCGATGACGACTTCGGTAAGGACGCCTCTGAAGAGCTTCGCGACCTCATCAATACCCTCGTGACGCACCAGCCTGTAGAGGAAGATGATATCAAGGACGAGGCGAAGCGCTTCGATCTGAAGATCGAGGACTTGAACTGCATTCGGACTCGTCAACTCTCGGCGCAGATGAACGCCGAGGTAGCGCTCTGTGCTTCCTATACCGAGAACCCAGACAAGTCTTGGACGGTGAACGCTGAGTTCTGGGCGGTCGATGGCGAGTCGTTCGTGGTTTCTGAGATTACGGTAGGAGAGAAGGAAGAAGAAAGAGCGGCGACCCATATCTTCACCGAGTTCGACCTCTACATCCAACAAATACGAGCAGCAGCCATCTGCGGAGACTACTACGCGAGTCAGCAGTGGGATAACGCTCTCCGAAACTGCGATCAAGCTCTCGAGCTTAACCCGAATGCGATCCAGACCAGGTTTTTGAGGGGCAACATCCTCAACAAACAGGAGCGTTTCCCCGAAGCGCTGGAAGAGCTGGATAGAGTTCTCGGGATAAACGGATTTCATGAGGAGGCACTTCAACTTGCCGCCTATATTGCGACATCGGAGGGGCAGCAAGACAAGGGCCGCGAGTATTACGGCCGCTACCTTGAGCTAAATCCTGGCAACGCCGCAATTCGTATGCGGATTGCCTACGAGCAAGCTCAGGCGGGTGACCCAGTAGGTGCGATGGACTTCATCCAGGTTGGACTCGACGTCGATGCTGAGAACGTCGATCTCTGGGAGCAGTATGGGGGCTTTGCCTTCAAGGCGGCGAATGATGCTCAGCAGATGGCGGCCTTGAGTGCAAGTGAGGATGCAGGTATTACACCAGAAGTACAGGAGTACTACCGTCGAGCTATTAATGCTTACGAGAAGGTTTTCGAAGGCAAGGGCGCGGAAACGCCAGTCGGGCACATGAGAAGTATCCTGGCTGCCTATATCCAACTCGAAGAATTGGATGCAGCAATAAACTTTGGTAGACAGGCACTACAGACTCATGGAGAGGAAGACGTGCTGTGGTCGTTCTACGGTGATGCTCTTCAGCGAGTCGGGAGACTTGATGAGGCGATCGCTGCGCTCGACCGAGTCAGGGAGCTTAACCCGGCACATCCGAGTGCTAGCCTCCGCCAGGGGAACTGGCTAATCGAGGCAGGTCGAATCGAGGACGCAGTAATGGTTCTTAAGGATGCCGTGGCTAGCAATCCGGCGCAGTCTGAACAGGCCGGGCGGATGGTTTTCAACGATGCTTATCAAAAGGGTTACCAGCAGAAAGAGTATGTATATGCGATAGCAGGAATGATTATGGCCAAGGAGTTGCCCGGGTTGAGCGAAGGGATGGTGAGCCAACTTAACTTCTGGCATGGCTTCAGCATCTACCAGTCTGCGGTCGTGGAACAGGAACCGCAGACACTTGGCAGTGCACAGTCGACTCTACCGAAGTTCCGTGCTGCCATGGAGCTACTGGGGCAGAGTGGGGATTACCCGAGTACGGTCAACGTGAATCTTACTCAGGTGCTGGAAAACCTGACTACATACGTGGAGATCCAGGAAGCGATCATCCTGCGGGGAGAGTAAGTTTGC
>Ga0310122_10002387_pt1 | contig 11935 bp, 11 predicted proteins | sample CB6_Bottom_1051__FD_203503 | JGI IMG/M metagenome (GOLD analysis project Ga0310122, IMG submission 203503) | Marine microbial communities from Western Arctic Ocean, Canada - CB6_Bottom_1051 | ecosystem: Environmental > Aquatic > Marine > Oceanic | place: Canada: Western Arctic Ocean | collected...
TGTTTCGGTTTCCATTATCCTTGTCCTGGGTTTCAGCGAACTGACTTACAATAATAATCAACCTCCCGCCTATTTAACATCGATACTCGGATCAAAAACTTCACAAGCAAAAAAGGAGGACCGGGTCTACACCATTCAAATTGGCGCGGTCATTTCTGCCAAACAAGCAGATCAGTTGATCCGGAATCTTAAAAAGAGAGGGGTGGAAGGGCTCTATGTTGTGAAGGCCATCCGAAGATCCGGAGGGCACTGGTACAAAATTCGGGCGGGACAATTTTCCTCCGAAAATCAGGCCAGCGCATACGCAAACCGGTTGGTCGACTCCAACTCTATTAAGAACTATTTTTTAATTTCACTGCCAAAAAATTGAGGGCATCTCTTAAAACTAAACTTCGCCATTTCCTGCCATACCCCTTCCGGGGCATGAAGACAAATGACGGGATACGACATTCCCTTTCAGGCAAGAAGGCAACGGAAGGAACATCACCGGCTCATGAAGGTGGCGGAAGGAATACCACAAGCTGAAAGAACTCTTTGCTCGCCAGCAAAATCTATTGTTAGTCGGCCCCACGCCTAGTGGCCCCTTGACAGGGGAGGCATCTGGGCAAGGGCTTGGTTACGCCGAGAGAACTCTTTACTCGCCAGCAAAATCTATTGCTAGTCCGGCCCCACGCCTAGTGGAATAGGTCAGCAACGGCCGTAGCGGTCTTCAAAACGGGAGATATCATTTTCATCCAGGAGATGGCCGAATTGAATTTCAATAATTATAAGCGGGTCGGAGCTGGAGTTTTCCAGCCGGTGTTTGGTGTTTTTGGGGATGGTGATGGAGTTATTGACTTTTAATTGCAAGGTTTCTTCGTCTAGCACCACTTGCGCTGAACCGGAGACAACGGTCCAATATTCACTGCGGTGCTGATGGGATTGCAAGCTGAGTGCCTCACCGGGCAAGACTTCAATACGCTTTAGCAGATAAGAGGGGCCGGAATCCAATACAGTGTACGATCCCCATGGTTTTTTGACGGTGGAGGGTTGTTTCCCTTCCGGGTGGCCGTTTTCATTGAGAGATTCCACCAGTTTTTTTACATCCTGAGAACGCTCTTTGGCGCAGACCAGAATGGCATCCGGACTGTCTACCACTATCGTGTCTTTTAATCCTAATACAGCGATGAGCCGATTCTGCCCCTGGATTATGGAGTTCTTGCAATCTTGCGCCAGAACATTTCCACTGATGATATTACCCTCAGAGTCTTTTTCGGATACATCGTCCAAAGCGCTCCAGGCACCGACATCGTTCCAGCCGAACTGGGCAGGTATGAGGACTACTTGGGATGAATTTTCCATGACCGCATAGTCGATGGAAAGATTGGGCAGGGAATAAAAAAGGCCACAGCCTTTTTTATTCAGTTCCAGGTAGCTTGGTTTTCCTTTTGAATTTTGCAGACAACCCGCGATAGTTTCAAGCTGGGAATGAATATTTCCCGCATGCTGCCGCAATTCTTCAAGAATGGTGGAAGCCTTCCAGACGAAGATTCCGCAATTCCAAAAGTAATTGCCTTGTTCTAAATATTGTTTGGCTGTAGCAGGGTCGGGTTTTTCCACAAACCTTTCTACCTGGTAAGCCCCACCTTCAGTCTCAGTCCCCTGTTTTATGTAACCAAATCCGGTTTCGGGTCGGGTCGGAGGAATGCCGAGGGTAACCAGATAACCCTTTTGGGCAAGAGTTTCTGCTTTTTGAAGGGTCTTGATAAAGGCCTCGGAGTTCGTTACAACATGATCAGCGGGAAAAACGCCCATGACCGCATCGGGATCTTTGTCGATCAGCAATTTTGCCATAAGACCGATTGCCACTGCGGTATTTCGGCTACTGGGTTCTGCTATAAGATGATCGGAAAAAAAACCGTAGGAATTCAACTGGCGCAGGGTTTCGATCGCCTGCTGATGGTTAGTGGCCAAGTACAATTTTTCAATAGGAACCGAGGGCAACAGGCGCTGAACCGTGTTTTGGAGCATGGTCCCGGGACCCACGATTTTCTGCAATTGTTTTGGGCTTTGTTCGCGGCTTTTGGGCCAAAAGCGGGTGCCGCTTCCTCCGGCCAATATAACTCCGTACATAGGATTGTATTGTCTTTCTTTTTGATCGTTGAGGTAATCTCTGCGCGGGTCTCAAGGACTAAACTGGGTTTTGTTGAATAATTTTTATTCCACCCAAACCCGCACCCATTCTAGCTAAAAAGACATCAAAGGACTAGGAAAATAACCAAGGTTGGTGGAAAGAAGAAAAGGATTCACGTTGGAAAACTTAAAATCATTCTGGCCTTATATCTCCAAATACCGCAAGCAAATGGCAATAGGTATTGCGGCTTTAATCATCACGGATTCCATGACGTTGGTTGTGCCCTGGTTGATAAAGGAGTTTATCGATGTCTTGCCTGGAAAACCTTCTTCAGAGCTTCTTTTAAAATATGTTTTCCTTCTTTTGGGGGTCTCTTTATTTCTTGTCGCGGGCCGTTATGGGTGGCGGGTGTATATGTTCGGCGCTTCCCGGAAAATCGAATTTGATATCCTGAATCGACTATTCGAGCATCTTTTAATTTTAGACCGGACATGGTACCTGAAACAAAAGACGGGAGATATCATGTCGCGTGCCACAAATGATTTAAGGGCCGTGAGAGAATTTTTCGGCTTGGGGGTACTGATTCTCATCGATGCGGTTTTTGTTATTTTTGCCGCCGTGGGCATGATGAGCTGGATCAACTTTGATTTAATGCTCAAGGTTTTTTTGCCACTGCCCATTATTTCGTTTTTGTTTTTTTATTTTGTTAAGGAAGTCGGCAAGCGCCATAAAGCGGTGCAGGAGCATTTAGCCTTAATAACAGGACAGGTGCAGGAAAATCTTGCCGGAATCCGGGTTCTTCACTCATTTGTTCAGGAAGAAAATGAAAAAACAAAATTTGCGCAACTGAACAACGAGTACATCAATAAAAACCTGGCTGTAACCCGAATATTCGGAATTTTCACCCCTACCATGGTGTTTATATTAGGAGTGGCGGCAATGCTTTCACTATGGATGGGAGGGAAAGCAGTGATCGCCGGTTCCATGACGCTGGGATCTTTTGTCGCGTTTAATGGTTATTTGATGCTTCTTTCATGGCCCATGATGGGAATCGGATATGTTTTTAACCTTACCCAGAAAGGAATGGCGGCCATGGGCCGTATCCAGGAAATCTTTGTTTCTCAATCTGAAATAAAACCGGCTCCAGAAGGAACCGGTACCTTGGTGGAAGTGGGTGATATAGAGTTTCAAGGGCTCAAGTTTTCCTATCCAGGTGAGGATACGCTGAGCTTGAAGGGAATCGATATTAAAATTTTCCAGGGCCAGACTCTGGGGGTGGTAGGGGTGATTGGTTCGGGCAAAACCACTCTGGCTCAAATGCTTTTACGCTTTTATGATCCGACTGCGGGTGCTTTATTGATAGGAGGCCGCCCTATAAAAGAAATTCATCGCTTGCGGGACTCCATCGGTTATGTGAGCCAGGAACCCTTTTTATTCTCCATGTCTATTCGTGACAATATTGTGTTGGGAAGGGTATCTGCCACCTACCATGAATTGGAGGAAATTGTACGGATTGCTGGATTGAAGAAAGATGTGGAACGGTTCCCGCACAGGCTGGATACGTTGATCGGAGAGCGTGGAGTTTCCCTGTCAGGAGGCCAGAAGCAAAGGGTTGCACTGGCCCGCGCCCTGATCAAAAAACCTGAAATTCTGATTCTGGATGACGCGTTCTCACATCTGGACTCTGAGACTGAAGAAGAAATTTTAGAAAATATCCAGGGCCAGCTCCGTCAAACCACCACCCTGATTATTTCTCATCGGCTATCGGCCGTCCGGGGCGCGGACCAGATTATCGTTATGGATGCGGGGCAAATCATTGAACAGGGAAATCATGCTTCGCTGGTCCGGGCGGGGGGAGTCTATGCGAACCTGTTCCAGAACCAGTTACTGGCCAGGGAAATGGAGATCCTCCTCTGATGAGCAAGGCCTACATCGAAAACGACCGGTACCGTGACTGGGTTTTGTTCAAGCGGGTGCTGACTTATCTGAAACCCTATAGCCAGTGGGTGGCGCTTGCTATATTCCTTTTGTTAGGGGTTTCCCTGCTCAATCTGGCTGGTCCCTACCTTACCAAGATCGTCATTGACGACTACATAAAAACTTCTGACTATGCGGGGCTTGACGTTATCGCGGGCCTGTATCTGGCAGTATTAATTGCCTCATTCGTATTCCAGTTTTTGCAGAACTATTTAATGCAATACATCGGCCAGAAAGTGATGTTTGACCTGCGCTCGAAAGTGTTCGCCCATCTTCATAAAATGTCATTTTCCTATTTTGACAAGAACCCGATCGGGAAAATGATTACCCGAGTGGTGAACGATGTTGAGGTTCTCAATGAAATGTTGACTTCCGGACTCATTCTTATTTTCAGCGACTTGTTCACGTTGACGGGTATTTTTGCTGTCATGCTCTATCTGGATTGGCGGCTGACGCTGGTGGTCTGCATAGTTTTCCCGCTGCTTGCGGTTGTTACCCGGATATACAGGGTCCGGGCTCGCGATGCGCTTAGAAAAAACCGGACGCATGTTGCCGAACTCAACTCCTATCTGGAAGAAAACCTGTCGGGCATGGATACGATTCAATGCTTCAACCGGGAAAAGGCAAATCACAAAAAGTTTGAAGGCATCAATCGTGATCGGCTTAAAGAGGATTTAAGAACCGTATATTACAATGCCCTATACATGCCCTCCATCGACTTTTTCAACTCCCTGGCTGTAGGTATGGTCATCTGGTATGGAGGAGGGCGGTTTGTTCAGGATGAAATCCAGTTAGGAATCCTGGTAGCATTTATCCAGTACCTGCAGAAATTTTTTGAGCCGATACGGGACCTCGCGGAAAAATTCAATATTATCCAGACGGCCATGGCATCCTCCGAAAGGATTTTTGAATTGCTGGATACCCCCGAACAAATTCCTGATTCGGTTCCTCCCCATAGTGATTTCAAGATGCAAGGAGCGATTGAGTTCAAGAATGTCTGGTTCGCGTATAACGATGAAAACTTTATATTGAAGGACATCAGCTTTTCCTTGTCCGAAGGGGAGAGCCTTGCCATTGTCGGCGCAACGGGTTCCGGGAAATCTACCCTCGTCAATGTCCTTTGCCGTTTTTATGATATTCAAAAAGGGGATATCCGGTTTGATGGTAAATCCATCAGGGATATCAATAAATACGATTTGCGCCGTCAGATCGCGCTGGTTCAGCAGGATGTATTTTTATTCTCAGGAAATATCTTGGATAATATTCGATTGGGAAACCGGCAGATAGGTCAGGAAGAAATCGAGTCCATTTCGCAAGCTGTCAGTTCGCATAATTTTATCAATAGTCTTCCTTTCAAATACGAGCAGGAACTAAAGGAAGGAGGGGTCGGGATTTCCTCCGGTCAGCGGCAATTATTATCCTTTGCCAGGGCTTTGGCTGTCCGTCCACGGATACTTGTGCTGGATGAAGCGACCTCCAGTGTTGATCCTGAAACCGAGAGCCAGATCCAGAAAGGAATCGGGGAATTGACACGCGGTAGAACCAGCATTATTATTGCGCACCGTTTGTCTACCCTTCTGCACGCAGATAAAATTCTTGTATTGAAGCATGGTAAAATACTAGAATTCGGACCGAGGAAAGAACTGTTGCAACAAAAAGGAGTTTTTTATAAACTTTGCCAGTCGCAGTTGCAATCACAACGCTTGACACCCGGTAATGAGGGATAATAATGGGTACAAAAATTTATAATAAAACCCCTCAGGAAATCTTACGGTTGATCAATAATATTCCGTTTTTTGAGTCCTTCAACCTGGTTGAAAGGAAGGAGTTTGCCGCGCTGAGTAACCAGGTCGTTGAGTATTCCGATAAAACGGCAATCGTTAAGGAAGGCCAGACGGAAATGGCGGTATTCATACTCCTTAAAGGCGAAGCGATTGTGACTCGGAACGATCTGCCTAAAGTAACCATTAACACCCTTACCATGGGAGCATTATTTGGCGAAGTGTCATTTTTGACGAAAACTCCCCGCACGACTAACATCTTTGCTAAATCCAATACAAGGGTTTTGAAGCTGGATCAAAAGTTGTTCGATAAACTTAAGGATAAATTTATCGCGGTTCTGGTGAACCGGATAAGCGAAATGAACACATCTCTTGTCCGCCTGAAAGTGGAATTGGAAGCGATCAGCCACGCGGCAATGGATTATCAGGATGAATTTGACAAGATTCTTAAATCCGGCAAGACCATGAAAGAGGTTTTTGGAGGCATCCACGAAACCATTTCCGAGCTGATCCGTTAAATACCCAAAAATAGTTGTAAGGAATTGGCCCATAATACGACTGTCGTTAAGGATAGGATATTCTAGAACCCCTTAATTAAGGTGAGATCGATGAGAAAAATATTATCTGTTTTGTTGGCATTAATCTTTATGTTTTTGTCTGTGCCGGTATTTGCTGATAATGGTGCCTTACAGTTTCCCATGCGTGAAGGTTCCAGTGCCAGTGCCCATAAACATAATGAAGAAGGTATTACTCATTTTAATCTGGGACACTATGATGTTGCTTTGACACATTTTCAAATGGCATCGAAAATTGACCCCGCCGTGGGTGAGTCGCATTATAACGAGGCTTTGTGCTTGGATAAGTTAGGTAAACATGGCGATGCGACCAATCATTTTTATGCCGCCAGGAAATATGCCCACGGAAATTCTGCAATTCTTAAATCCGGAATTCTCAACGATCACGCTCCTATGAAAAGTGAAGGTTCTTAAGAGGGTTCTTAAGTTTGGGGATAGAAAATCTTGAAACCAGGCAGGGAGGCCGATGGCCTCCCTGTTTTTTTTAGCCTTTTGGCTTAAAGGGAATGATCAGCCTGTCAACGGGGCGGTTGTTTTGGATATGTTCGGTGAGAATTTCTTCCATGTCTTCTTCAGTCTTCGGAGCATACCAGACATCATCGGGATAAACGACCAAGGTCGGGCCTTGGGCGCAGGCATCCAGGCAGCCAGCCTTGTTAACCCGCACGGCTCCTTTTAGACCCAGTTCGTGGACACGGTCTTTCATATAATCCAGGAGCTCTGTAGAACCCCGTGAGGAACAACAACCTCTCGCGTCATCAGGTTTTCTTTCGTTGATACAGATGAAAATATGTTTTTGAAAACGCGGCATGACAGGTTTTTTCTGGTCTTGGAAAAACTTGAGGTTAGTCGGACTTGGGAAGTTTTTGGGAGTGGGTTTCGTAATACTGTTTAAATTTCCCAAAATTGACGTAACATCTTTCGCAGCTGTCCGGGAACACGGTCACAATCACACCTCTTTCAATTTGCGAGGCGAGTTTTAGAGCTCCTACCAGGGCGGCGGCAGAAGAGTGCCCGACCAGAATGCCTTCCTGCTTTTCCAGAGTCTCGACCATGTCATAGGCCTCATCGGTCGGGATGCTGATTTTGCCATCCAGCTCTTCTTCTTTGTAAATTCCGGGAACGATGGAAGTTTCCATATGTTTGAGGCCTTCCAGACCGTGCAGGGATTCTGCCGGTTCCACCGCGTAGCATTTGATATCAGGATTCAGTTGGCGCAGGCCCCGGCTGACCCCCATAATAGTACCCCCGGTTCCGATACCCGCTAAAAAATGGGTGACCCGATGGTTGGTCTGGTTCCAGATTTCGGGGGCTGTGGTTTCCTGATGCGCTTTCCAGTTGGAGTCATTGTTGTACTGATCCGGCATGAAATAAATATCGGGATTTTCCTCATAGATTTTTTTTGCCATGATGATCGCGCCATCTGAGCCCTCAAAGGGACTGGAGGTCACAATTTCGGCACCGTAAAAATCGGCCATCAATCCTTTTCGTTCTTTGCAGACATTCGCCGGCATGACGAGCTTGACCTTATAGCCTTTTACCTTGCCAATTAGCGCGTAGGAGATGCCGGTATTGCCGGATGTGGAGTCGAGGATGATTTTGTCTTTGGTGAGTTTGCCGGATTTCTCACCATCTTCGATCATTTTCAGGGCAGGGCGGGATTTTACAGAACCGCCGGCATTTTTCCACTCGGCTTTTGCGTAAATATCTACATCCTTGAATTCCTTTCCCAGGTTATGAATACGGATCAGGGGTGTGTTACCGATCGCCTTTAACACCGATTGATCGGTGATGACAGGACAAGTCGGCGCCTGAACCTCAGACGGAATAGGAAAATTCATCGGTTTTGACATTTCAGTTATTAGATATCTTTATAACCGGTTACGGTGCAAAAAAGCCGGTAATTCGTCGTTTTTATTTCCTCTGTCAGCGTGACAACCCACAGAACTCTTCATAGTCGATCAGTTCGGTGATCGTGGGCTGGTCACTGCAAACGGGACATTGTGGATCTTTTTTTAACTTTAGTTTCCTGAATTCTGTTTTCAGTGCGTCATAAATGAGCAGAGATCCTATCAGGGTTTCCCCTTTACCCAGAATCAGTTTCAGGGTTTCGACCACTTGCAGGTTACCAATCACTCCCGCCAGCACCCCCAAAACACCGCCTTCCTGACAATTGGGAACCATGCCTGGTGGTGGAGGTTCCGGGTAGAGGCAACGGTAGCAGGGGCCTTCATCGGATTTGAAAACGGTTACCTGTCCTTCAAAACGGAAGATACTGCCATGGATATTGACCTTGTTCTTCATCACACAAGCATCATTGATGAGATAACGTGTGGCGAAATTGTCGGTGCCATCCAGGATATAATCATAGCCTTCAAACAGTCGCAGGATATTTTCCGAATTAAGTCTCTCGTTAAAAACTGTGACGTTGACATCCGGGTTGAGTGCTGTAATGGTTTTTTTGGCCGACTCGGTTTTGAGCATGCCAATGCGTTCTGTATTATGAATGATCTGCCGTTGCAGATTGCTGAGGTCGACCGTATCGAAGTCGATGATTCCCATATTGCCGATACCGGCGGCGGCAAGATAAAATGCGGCGGGAGAGCCCAGCCCACCTGCGCCTACCAAAAGAACTTTTGACTCCAAAAGGCGACTTTGCCCTTCACCTCCCACTTCAGGAAGGATAATATGGCGGCTGTAGCGCTCTATCTGCTCATCGGTGAAATCTATCATCCTCAGGCCCCGCCAGCTATTGCCGGTATAATAGAGATTTCATCGCCATCTTTCACAGCGGTACTTTCGCCCTCAAGAAATCGGATGTCTTCTTCGTTCAAATATATATTAATGAAACGACGGGGAGCGCCATTTTCATCACAGATGCGCTCTTTAATTCCTGCAAACTGGCTTTCCAGATTGTTGAGAATTTCGCTGATGGTGGCACCTTCTGCCATCACTTCGCTTTGGTTGTCGGTCAACTTCATTAATGGGGTGGGTACTCTTACTTTTACTGCCATGCTTTACTCCTTTTAAACCGTTAAACTGTTGGCGAAGACTTCTTCAAATCCTTTTATATTAGGTTCGATCACTTCAGGCGCGGGAAAACAATCGGCCAGGGCTTCCTGGGTTTTTAATCCGTTACCGGTAATACAGATCACAGTTACCTCATCCGGTTTGATCCGACCTTGCTGGATCAGTTTTTGCGTGACACCTACGGTAACGCCTCCTGCTGTTTCCGTGAATATTCCTTCGGTCTCGGCCAGCAATTTCATGGCGGAGACGATCTCTTCATCCGATATATCTTCCCCGTAGCCACCACTGGCGTTTGCGGTCTTGATGCCGTAGTATCCATCTGCGGGGTTTCCAATGGCGATAGATTTGGCAATAGTATTTGGTTTTACCGGAATGATGTTTTCAGTGCCATTTTTTATGGCAGTGGTAACAGGTGAACAGCCGGTGGCCTGGGCCGCAAAAATTTTGGTTTGCACTTTGTCGACCAGCCCCAGCATTTCGAATTCGTGAAAGGCTTTCCATATTTTTGTGATCAGTGAACTGCCGGCGACGGGAACCACGACATTATCCGGTGTTTTCCATCCCAGTTGTTCGGCAATTTCGTAACCATAAGATTTGGACCCATCACCATAATAAGGCCGAATATTAATATTCACGAAGGCCCAATCATGGTTGACTCCGATTTCACTGCAAAGCCTGTTTACATCATCATAACTGCCTTTGACGGCAATCAACTGCGCCCCGTAAATCAGGGTTCCGAGAATTTTTCCCGCTTCCAGTCCGTCAGGAATGAGGATGCAACTTTTCAGTCCGGCTTCAGCGGCTTGGGCCGCAACAGAGTTTGCCAGGTTACCCGTTGAAGCGCATGAGACGGTGTCAAACCCGAACTCCATGGCTTTGGAAATTGCCACCGATACCACCCGATCTTTAAAAGAAAAAGTGGGGTGGTTGACGGAATCATTTTTCAGATAAAGATGGTTCAGTCCAAGGGCCTTGCCCAGGTTTTTCGCCCTGATCAAAGGGGTGAAACCGGTGTGAAGACCCACTTTGGGAGGCTCATCCAGAGGCAAAAGGGCCTCATAACGCCACATTGAGGGCGGGCCGGACTCAATGGACTGCTTGGTCACGATCTTTTTGATGGCTTCGTAATCGTAATTGACTTCCAGGGGTCCAAAACAAAATTCACAAACGTGAATGGGTTCTTTGGCATATTCTTTTTTACATTCTTTGCAGATTAATCCTTTTACATGACCCATTCCAACATTTCCTTTTTAACAGTACTTATTAAAACTAAAATAGCGTTCTCCTGTATCCGGCAAAATCACAACAATATTTTTGTCGGGGCCCAATTCTTCAGCCAATTTATTGGCGGCAAAACATGCAGCTCCGGAAGAAATTCCAACGAGAAGACCCTCCTCTTTCCCCATTCTCCGGGTAAATTGAAAGGCGTGTTCATCGGACACGGGCAAAAGGCGATCTACGAGATCCAGGTTCAGCACATTGGGTTTAAAGCCTGCACCAATTCCCTGAATTTTATGGGGGCCGGGAGGCTGGCCCGATAATACTGCCGAGGTTGCCGGTTCGACACCCACCACTTTAACTTGCCCATAATGTTTTTTTAAGACTTCTCCAACGCCGGTGATGGTCCCCCCGGTTCCTATTCCTGCCACAAAACCATCCACAGATTTGCCATTCATGGCGGAAACGATTTCTGGTCCGGTTGTTTGCCGATGCACTTCCGGGTTGGCGGGGTTGTTGAACTGCTGAGGCATGAAATAATCCGGATTTTCAGCCTGCATTTCCTCCGCTCTCTGGATGGTGCCTTCCATGCCAAATTCGGCGCGGCTCAATTCAGTTTTTGCGCCGAAACTTTCCAGAATCATCCTTCGCTCGGAGCTCATGTTTTCAGACATGACAAGTACAACATTATAGCCCTTGACGGCACCCACCAGAGCGAGGCCGATACCCGTATTTCCACTTGTAGGTTCAATGATCGTGGAACCGGGTTTCAGCAGGCCCTTTTTTTCCGCATCTTCCACCATGGCCAGCGCAATACGGTCTTTGACACTGCCCCCTGGATTGAAGAACTCCAGCTTTGCGAAAATGTTGGCACCGTTTGATGGGATAACGCTGTTCAGTTTAACTAAAGGGGTGCCACCAATCAACTCTAAACTATTAACAAATTTGGATTTAACCATTTCAACCTTGGGAAACCGGCATGCCAATCCGCTTTATTTGGAATGGCCCCTCGTGCGCCAGAAAATTAAGGCGAACAATAGGGAATTATAGAATAAAAGAATTCCTACTATGCTTGAGATTAGCCCTGATTTCAAGCACTTTATGGGGGTTTTAACGTTGGGTGGAACCTAACTTTTTCTGAAACCTCGAGATTTCAGGTTGCTCAGGCGTTTTTTGAATTGGCGGGTGACAAACTCAGAATCTTCAGAGTTAGAGATAACGTGGGGGGTAATAAATATCAT
>Ga0310122_10002388_pt1 | contig 11935 bp, 12 predicted proteins | sample CB6_Bottom_1051__FD_203503 | JGI IMG/M metagenome (GOLD analysis project Ga0310122, IMG submission 203503) | Marine microbial communities from Western Arctic Ocean, Canada - CB6_Bottom_1051 | ecosystem: Environmental > Aquatic > Marine > Oceanic | place: Canada: Western Arctic Ocean | collected...
TTAAGCGCTGCCGCCACGGGCTGATGCTTTACAACAGCAGCGATATCTATATCGGCCGTTCCCTCGACCTGTACGGCGAATATTCCTACGGTGAAGCGGATGTGTTCGCGCGCCTGCTGCGCCCCGGCATGGTGGCGCTTGATGTCGGCGCCAATATCGGCTGCCACACCCTGGTGATGGCGCGCCTTGTGGGGCCGAAAGGGGCGGTTATCGCCTTCGAGCCGCAGCGCATCGTCTACCAGAATCTCTGCGCCAACATCGCGCTCAATGCGCTCACCAATGTGCACGCGGTCAATGCCGCCGTGGGATCGGCGGCGGGCACGGCGGCGATCGCCGAGATCGATTACGCGGCGCGCGGAAATTTCGGCGGCGTGGCGCTGGGCGGTGCGGCGGATGGCGAGCGCGTGCAAATCTCCACCATCGACTCCCTGCCGATGGAGAATTGCCATTTGATCAAAATCGATGTCGAAGGGATGGAACTTGACGTGCTGTTGGGCGCGGCGGAGACCCTCGCCAAGCACCGCCCGGCGCTCTATATCGAAAACGACCGCGAGGACAAATCAGCGCCCCTGATCGCCCATCTGCTCGCCGCCGATTACCGCCTGTTCTGGCACCGCCCGCCTCTGTTCAACCCGGATAATTTTTTCGCCAACAGCGACAACGCCTTCGCCGAACTGATATCGCAAAACATGTTCTGTATGCCGAGCGAACGCAATTTCGAAGTGGCTGGCCTGGTGGAGATTACGTCGCCCGACGCCGGGCAGGGCAGGGGATAGGTATCCACTCAGCCGCTGGCGGCGACGGGGGCGGGAGCGTTGGCGGGGGCTTTTAGGTTTTCGCCGGCGAGCGGAATCAGCCGCTCCATCAAACGAAAACTATGCTGGCAGACGGTTTTTAGATTGTCGCGGTAATCGTCCGGGGCGCTTTCGTCGGCGGTGTCGGAGATGCCGCGGATGACGACGAAGGGCAATTCGTTGAGCTGGCAGGTATAGCCCATGGCGGCGCCTTCCATTTCGGTTGCCAGGGCGCCGAACTCGCGTTGCAGCCAGCGCAGGGTTTCCGAATCCTCAATGAATTTATCGCCCGAGACCACGGTGCCGATCATCAGATTGGGGGCGTCCGCCCGGTCCTCGAAGACGACGTCGAAAGAATCGGAAACCTGGCGCACCATGTCGGCGTCCGACTGGATCATGCGGTCGCGGTCCGGCAGCTCGCCGTGGCGCCGGCCGAAGGCGGTGAGGTCGATATCGAACTGGATGAGATGGCTGGCGGCGACGAGATCGCCAACCCGCATATTGGGCAGCAGCCCGCCGGCGACGCCGCTGAATATCATGCCGCGCGGCCGATAGAGATCGACCAGCATCTGGGTGCAGATGGTGGCGTTGACCTTGCCGATGCCGCATTGCGCCAGGACGATCGGCGTGCCTCTGAATTCGCCCCGGATGACATTAATGCCGGCATGCACGGTCTCCTGTTCGATCTGCATCCCGGTGCGCAGCAACGCGACTTCTTCTTCCATGGCGCCCAAGATTGCGAGCATTGCGGGATATCCCTCCGACGGTAGCGCGCGTCCGCTATTTCGCCCTATGCGCTTGGCCGGGAAGAGGATAAGTCTGAATGGTTAATATTCCTTAACGCCTGATTGTGGCGCCGAGCGGAGGACGGAAAAATGGACGCAAAATTGAACCTGCCGGACGGACGCCCCCGGGCGCGCGGCCTGGGCCTGCCCTTCGCCGCCAATTGCGGCGCCAACAATGCGCTCACAGATGTGCCCGGCGTGGAAGTGGGCTACACCACGCTGATTGAAGGGGCCGGCGAACTGGTTGTTGGCGAGGGGCCGGTGCGGACCGGCGTGACCGCCATCCTGCCACGCGGCCACACAGGCGAATTGCCGCCGGTCTGGGCGGCGATATTTTCGCTCAACGGCAATGGCGAGATGACCGGCGCCCATTGGGTCAACGAGGCGGGTTATTTTACCGGCCCAATCTGCATCACCAACACGCACGGCATCGGCGCCGTGCATGAGGCCAGCACGCGCTGGATGCTCAAACAATATGGCGATGCCTTCGGCGAATACGCCTGGGCGTTGCCGGTGGTGGCGGAAACTTGCGATGCCCACCTCAACGACATGAACGGATTCCATGTACGCCAAGACCATGTTCTGGCGGCGCTTGACGGCGCGCGTGGCGGGCCGCTCGAGGAAGGCAATGTCGGTGGCGGCACCGGCATGATCTGCTATGAGTTTAAGGGCGGCACCGGCACCGCCTCGCGCACAGTGGCGGTGGCGGGCGGCGATTATACGGTGGGCGCGCTGGTGCAGGCCAATCACGGCATTCGCGAATGGTTGCGCGTGTGCGGTGCGCCGGTCGGCCGGCATTTGACCGATAATCTCTTATGGTCCAGGGAGCAGGGCTCGATCATCGCTGTTGTCGGCACGGATGTGCCGCTCCTGCCGATCCAATTACAGCGCCTGGCGCGGCGCATCTCTATTGGTATCGGCCGCGCCGGCACGCCGTCGGGCAATAATTCCGGTGATATTTTTCTTGCCTTCTCGACCGCCAACCCGGCGCCGGAGAGACGTGGCGGGAAAGGCGGCGTGCATCGCCTCGACTATGTGCCGCACGAAGCGCTCGATCCGGTCTTCAACGCCGTGGTGGAGAGTGTGGACGAAGCCGTGATCAATGCCCTGGTGGCGGCCGAGGATATGACCGGCCGCGACGGCCATTTCGTCAGCGCCATGGACCATGCGGCGCTGCAAGAGGTGATGGCGCGCTACGGCGGAGCGGAGGCGTAAACCTTAGCGCCGTGCCGCCGCCCACCAGCGGCGAAAACTATCGAGCTTGTAATCGAGAATTTCGCCGAGATCTCCGCTGCGCTCGCGCCACCCGCTCCGAGGTGGCGCGGCGCGGCGCTGGAATCGGCAAGGACGGAGAGGTCGAGGGAGCAGGTGTGGTTTGCCAAATTCTCGCGCGTCGGGCGGTTGATGGGGAAGCGCTTGCCGCTGGTGATCTCGACCAGATCGATGCCGGCTTTCCGCCGGGTGGCATCGTGCGACGCTTCCTGCAACAAGCCGCCGACGCGCACCCCCTGGGCGCGAAGCTCGGCGACAAAGCGGGCCAGAGCGTCGCGTTCCGCCGTGTCGGGCCTATAGACCGCCGCCGCGAACGGGGCCAATTCGCTTTGCTCGATACCGTTCCCATGCGCTGGCGGTGGATTTGCGCGGGCTGGCGGAGGGCGCGGCGCTCGCCGACAAAAGTAATTTCGCCGCCACGGCGCGCGCCTTCGCCGAATTGCGGGAGCGCCATCTCACTTGGGAGAACAGCACCGTGCTGCCGCTCGTCGAAGCACGTCTGGGCGCCGAGGAATTACCCACTATCGGCCGCCACATGGCGGCCCGGCGCGGCATGGATTATCCCGAACCGTAAAAAATTTCAGTGCTTCTCCGATTCGTTCCCGCCGCCGGCGGCGCCGGCGCATCTAAAGCAGTTCGAACACCTCGATCTCGCCGACGCGTCCCTTCACCTTGTAGCGCCCCGCGGGCGACGGTCTGAAGGCGTCGCCGAGTTGGCCGGCGGTATCGCTGCTGATGAGGATCGAGACGTCCACCCCATCCGGATAAACTTCCTTGCCCAACTGTTCCAGACGTTGCCCGATATTCACCGTATCGCCGATGATGGTGTAGTTGAGGCGGCCCGGCGCGCCGATATTGCCGACCGTGGCGCTGCCTGAATGGATGCCGATGCGGATATGCGTGGGCGTCTCGCCGCGCGCTTGCTTGCGCCTGTTTTCCGTGCGCATCTCGGCGGCGATGGCGAGCGCCGCCCGGCAGGCGCGCTCGGGCGCGTCCGGCTGTTCCTCCGGTGCCCCCCAGAAAGCCATCACCGCGTCGCCGATAAATTTATCGACCGTGCCGCCTTCCGCTTCGATGCATTCGACGACGATGGAGAAATGCGCGTTCACGAAGGCCGCGACTTCCGCCGCCCGCATGCCCTCCGAAGCCGTGGAAAAACCGACAATATCCGTGAACAGAACAGTAATCTCGCGCGCGTCCGAGAGCGCTTCCTCCGCCGAGCCGCGTTTGATCAGGCTTTCGACGATCTTGCGCGGCACATAAAGCTCGAACCATCTGAGCGCCCGCAACATAGCATTGAAGGATTTGGATTGCTCGTTGAGCTCACGGAAAACGCTGCCCGGCAATTCCTCGACCTGGGAAATATCGAGATCGCGGATGCGCCCCGCCGCCGCCGAAAAGCGCACGATCGGCCGCGCGATGCGACGCCCGACAAAGATCGCCGTGATCAGCGAGAGGATCAGTGCCGCGACGCCGGCGATCAGCGCGGCGATCATGCGCCGCACTTCCGCGCCGACGTCCGCGGATTGGAAATAGGCGCCGACGGTGAGCGGCAGCGGCCCGAAACCCTTCACCGTCCGGTAGATATAGACATATTCCTCACCGTCGATTTGCACGACATGGCCAGCGGTGTTTTGCGGCAATTCCATCAGTTCCAATTCATAGCGATTTTCGTCGGACCAAATGGCGGCAAGCGCCGCATCGCCAAAGCCGCGCACCGTCGGCAGCGGCGCCGCGTCCGAGCCTTGCGGATAGCCCTCGATCAGCAGCGAATGGGCGAGCACCCGGTCGCGCCCATAGAGGATGAAGCGCTGGCCGGCATGGGGCAGCCCCATCGTGCTGACGAAGCTCGACAATTGCTCGACCGAGACCACGGCGACAACCGCGCCGATGGCTTCGCCGCCGCGCACCACCGGATAAGCCAAATTCAGGTAAGTCTTTTTGAATTCGTCGCGCCATATGGGCGCGCCCCAACTCGGGCCTTGCCCGAGCGCCGCCAAGCTGGCGCGCACGATCGGATCGCCGGAATAGTCAAAATCGTTGAGGTTGATCTCACCTCGTTCGCGGTCGCGTCCGGCGGCGTAGGCTTGTAAATTGCGGTCGATCAGCATGACCGCTTCGATCTGCGGCGCGGCGGCGAGGGCGCCGATCAGGAACTGGCCGAAGCCCTTCCTGTCGCCCGGATCCAGTTCGCCCCGTTCGATTCTTGCGGCGATGAACCCGGCCTGGTGTTCGGCGGGCCGAAGATGCTGTTCGATCTGTTTGACGGCGGCGCCGATTGCCTGGTCGGCATTGGCGCTGAGAAGAGAAAATGTATTTTTCTGGGCCAGCCAAACGCCCACGCCGAGCACGCTACCGGCGGTGATCAAAACCAGCAGGCCGATGGCGGTGGCCAGCGTAATGGTGATCGAGAAACGCCCTTGCAAGCGTGAATTCACGGTGCCTCGGTTGGCCATGGCAAAATCATTTAAGCGTTATGGCCGCGAGTTGCGCCGCCGCCGCACTCTCTTCGCCGTCAAGGCCGTGCACCAGCCCGGCGCAGATAAGCATCGCGAAGGGCTGGGTGTGCATGAGATCCTGCATGATCTCGACGCGATCTTCGCGAAAGGCCGGTGGTTGGTACATGGCAAGGATTTCCGTAATTGCGCGGGGCCCATTCTGTAAATTAAGTGCGGACAAAAAATTGCGCAATAGGGGGCGCATCCGGTGGCTTAAACATTTGCGTCCAGGCGATAGAAGGGAGACAGAAAATGGATAAATTTGAAAACGCGGTGGCCGCGCATTACCGCGCGGACGGACTGCTGGAGCGCATCGATGCCGGGCTGAGGGCGGGCGGCGCGGACCCGGCGCGGCTGACGCCGGAGGATTTGGCGCCGGTCGATGAATTTCATGTCGGCGGACGCGAGGCGACGGTGTATGCGATTTCCCGGATGTCCCTGAGCGCGGCGGATCATGTGCTCGATGTCGGTTGCGGTCTGGGCGGCGCGGCGCGTTATGTCGCGACGAAATTTGGTTGTTCCGTTGCCGGGATCGATCTAACGCCCGAATTTATTGATGTGGCGCGTGCTCTGACGGCGCGTCTCGGCCTTGAGGGGTTGGTGCGCCTGGAGACCGCCAGCGCCCTGGCCATGCCGTTCGCCGATGGCGCCTTCGATGCGGCGTACAGCTTCCATGTCGCCATGAATATTCCCGATCGCGCCGGGCTCTACCGGGAAATCGCCCGCGTCATGCGCCCGGCCGGCAGGCTGTGCATCTACGACATAATGAAAACCGGGCCGGGGGATGTGGTCTATCCCGTGCCCTGGGCGGAGACGGCGGATACCAGCCATCTGACCAGCCCGGCGGAAACCCGGGCACTGCTTGAGGAGGCAGGCTTCGAGGTTGGGGAAATCGAGGACCGGCGGGAATTCGCCCTGCAATTTTTCCGCCAACGCCTTGGCGGCGGTGTGGGTGACGGACCGCCGCCGCCGCCGCCACTCGGTATCCATCTGGTGATGGGCGGGACGTGGCGGGAGAAATTCAAGAATACCCTGGAAAACACCGCCGCCGGGCGCATCGCTCCGGTGCAAATGATCGCCAGCCGCAAAGCGGCTTGAGGCGCCAAGAGATTTGCCTTTGCCACCCATTCATGGCACCGTTGCAGCCAAGAAAAACAGGGAGATGGGATTGGACAAAACGGATCTCATGCGGCGCGCCATCGACCTTTGCCAGCAAAAAATGGACAAGGGCGAGGGCGGCTATTGCGCCAGTCTGGTGGTCAGGAACGGCGAGGTGATCGGCGAAGGCTGGAACGATGTAATCAACAATTCCGACCCCACCGGGCATTGCGAGATTCACGCGCTGCGCGCGGCGGGCAAGGAACTCGGCACCTGGAATCTTTCGGGCTGCGAGCTATACACCACCTGGGAGCCCTGTCAGATGTGCGCCGGCGCAATTTGGTGGGCGCGCATCGACCGCGTTTATTACGCCAATTTGCTCGCCGACGCGGAGCGCCTCGGCATGGATTTCAGCGATTTGCACCGCGAGGTCAGCGCGCCGACCGAGGGCCGTTCGCGGCCCTACGAACGATTGATGGGCGAAGAAGCCTTCGCCGTCGTCAAGCGCTGGTTCGACGAGACCAACCCGGAGGGAATTTAGAACGATCTGTCCGGTTTAAAACTGCGCAAAACTGACGTAGGCTTCAACCAAGCACGAATATGAAAACTTAAAAACAGAGGAGATGGGACATGACCAAGAAGAAAGGCGAAACCAAGCACACATGGCGCTTCACCCGGCGCCGGTTTCTCAAAGGTTCGGCGGCCGCCGCCGCCGTGATTGCTGCCAGCGGCGTCACCCGGCGCGTGGCCTGGTCGGAAGAAAACACCCTCAGTTATCTGTGCTGGCCCGGCCATGGCGCGGAAGAGGTCGTGGGACCTTTCGAGCAAGCCAACGGCGTCAAGATCATATCCAAGGAATATGTCGGTGGCGAGGCCATGATGGCGCTGATCAACCAAAGCGATAGCGGCACCTATGATGTGGTGCTCAGCGACCGTGAATATATCACCATGCTGCGCGCCGGCGGTTTGATCGACGAAATGGATCCGAACGATTACCCGTTCGATGATTTCTGGCCGGAATTCCAAAAAATGCCCGGCCACTGGTTGGACGGCAAGCTGTTCTCGGTGGTCCTCGATTTCGGCTATCTCGGCATCGTGCACAACACCGATGTGATCTCCGAGAAGGAAGCCTCATCCTACAAGATTCTATGGGATCCCAAGCTGACAGGTAAAGTCGGTCAGTTCGATTGGTACCTGCCGAGCATGGGTTGTCTCAGCCAATATAACGGCAACAAATCGCCCTTCGATATCGATGACGCCGCTTTCAGCAAGCTGCGCGACACGGTCTTCTCGCTGAAGCCGCAAGTTGCCGGCTATCACGGTATTCCCGATATCTTCAACGCGCTGAAAAATGGCGATGCGTTCGCTTATCAGGGAATCGGAGATTGGATTACCATTCTACTTGCCGCTGACGGCTATCCCGTCACCACCACCATTCCGGACGAAGGCGGCATTCAGTGGACTGAATCGCTTTCTTTGTCCACGGGCGGCAAGAAGCAGGCCATGGCCAAGAAGTTCATCCAATATCTGACCTCGCCGGAAGGCCAGATACGGGTGGCGTTGAAGTCCTCCTATATGGGCTCCATTCCCAATAAGAAGGGCTGGACGCTCATGAACGAGACCAAACCGGAAGGCGCCACTATTCTGCGCCACCGTTTCGATCAGCGGAACGTGATGGATGAATATGCCGACGGCAAGATTGCGCTTCGCCAATTACCGGCGCAACAATCCATCGACGATTGGTCGGAAGTGTGGAACGAGTATAAGAACATCTAGGCTGGAAATAGTGGGCCGTCCTCTCCGGGGGGCGGCCCATTTTTCTTTTCCGCCACCCATAAGCGTTGATTGAATGCGCCCCCATGGCCCATAACGCTTTAACCCATCCGGCTGCGCGCAAAGTAGACGGTTACGCCCTGTTTTGGGGCTTGCCGCTCGTCCTGTGGCAAGTGATGTTTTTTGTCGCGCCGCTGGTCTTTCTTGTCGTGATGACCTTTTGGACGGTCAAGAATTTTCGCCTGGCGCCCGATTTCGACACCGTCAACTGGGTCAATATGTTTTCCAAGAGCTATGTTATCGACACCTATTTTCGCACCCTCGGCTATGGCGCGTTGGGCGCCGTGGTTTGCAGCGTGCTCGCCTTTCCGGCGTCCTACGCGCTGGCCTTCAAGGCTTCGCCGATTGTCCAGCGCATCGGTCTGTTCGTGATCATCACGCCGTTTTTCACCAGCTATCTGGTGCGAATCTATTCCTGGCAGGCGGTGATTTCGGATAGTGGCCTGCTGAACGGCCTGTTCGGCCTTGTGGGATTGGGCCCGTTCGACATGCTCAGCACGCTGTTCGGCACAATGATCGGCTATCTGACTCTCACGATGCCGCTGGTGATTTTGTTGCAATTTTTCAGCCTAACCGGTGTCGACAGGAATTTGATCGAGGCGGCGCATAATCTTGGCTGCGGCCGCCTGCGCACGGTATTCCTGGTGATCGTCCCATCGGCGAAGACCGGCATTATTCTCGCCTGCACATTTGCCTTTATTCTCTGCTTCGGCGATCTGGTGAGCCCGGCGTCCCTGGGCGGCAGCAAGCCCCCCACCTTGAGCATTCTGATCGTCGATACGGTGAAGCAGGGCAATAATTGGCCGCGTGCCGCCGTGGTGGCGCTGATGATGGTATTGACCCTCATCGTCGTCGCCTTCACGGCGATCTTTTTCGCCTATCGAGTCAAGAAGGAAAAGACATGAGCGCCGACCGCTTCATCGCCTATGGGCTGCGCGGCTGGTTCCTGGTGGCGCTCATCTTTATCTATGTGCCGATCGTCATTAATTTTATTTATTCCTTCAGCCCCGGCCGGTTCCCGACCCTGCCGCTGGGCGGCTTCAGCACCGGCTGGTACGAGCTGATTTTGAGCGAAGCGCCGGTGCCGCGCGCCTTTGCAAACAGCCTAAAGGCCGGCGTGATCGTCGCCCTGATATCCACCTTTATCGGCTTTGCCGCCGCCTATACGGATTACCGCTACCGCTTTCTGGGCAAGAATATCTATCTCGCCCTGGCCCTTCTGCCGCCGACCATTCCGGTGCTCATTCTCGGCCTGGTGATGCTGATGTTTCTCAGTCGGGTCAGTTTGGTGGGCGAACTTTATTCGGTCGTTCTTGCCCATGTTGTGTATTGCATCCCCTTTGCCATGGCCCTCATCCGCCTGCGTCTGGCGCAGATAGACCCCGACCTGGAAAGCGCGGCGTGGAATTTGGGCGCCAATTCCTGGCGCGCCATGCGTGAGGTCATTGTGCCCTTCACCTTGCCCGCGATCTTCGCCGCGTTGGCGCTGACCATGGCCGTCTCGTTCGATGAATATTTGATCGCCTTCTTTGTCGGCGGCCTGACGGAGACCCTGCCGGTGCGCGTGCTGGCGCTCTTGCAGGGCCAAGTCAATCCGCGCATCAACGCCATCGGCAGCTTTGTCTTCGCGATATCGATGAGCCTGGTCATCTTGGCGCAAATCCTCTTATTGACACGCCGCTCCGGTAACCGCGGCATCGCCGCCGGAGGCGCATGACCATGCCGGAAGCCCTGCTCGTACTGGACCAAGTGGTGAAGCGCTTCGGCGAGCACACCGCCGTTGCCGGAGTGGATTTGCAATTCCACAGGGGCGAATTCCTCGCCATCATGGGGCCGTCGGGCTGCGGCAAGACGACGACGCTCCGCATGATCGCCGGCCTCGAGCAACCCAGCGAAGGCGAAATTCGCCTCAACGGAGAACGCATCAACGAGCTTAAACCGTGGCAGCGCGACACCCCGCTGGTGTGGCAGAATTTGGCTCTTTTTCCCCATCTGAATGTCGTCAAAAATATCGAATTCGGCCTGAAGATGCGCAATATCAGGGCGCGTGAGAGGCGCGAGCGCTCGATGAATTGGCTGGAGCGCATGGGCCTCGCCGATTATGCCGGGCGCAACATAGCGCAGCTTTCGGGCGGCGAGCGCCAGCGCGTGGCCATCGCCCGCGCCTTAGTGACGGAGCCGGAAATCCTGCTGCTGGACGAGCCGTTGAGCGCCCTCGATGCCCATTTGCGCGTGCGCATGCAGTCGGAGATATCGCAGCTGCAAAAGCAGCTCGGCATCACCTTTGCCTATGTGACGCACAATCAGTCGGAAGCCTTCGCCATGGCGAGCCGCGTGGCGATTATGGATAAGGGTCTGATCCAGCAGATCGGCAACCCGCGCGAGGTCTACCGCGCACCGGCCAATCATTTCGTCGCCGAATTTGTCGGCAGCAACAATATCATTACCGGCACGGTGTCGGCACTGGCCGACGGATGGGTGACGGTGGAAACCGAGCGCGGTAAATTTAAAGCCCCCGCGCCGGAGCCGGCGCCGGCCAAAGGCGATACGTTGGAGCTCGTGGTGAGCGCCGATCTTGTCGCCATTTCGGACCATGCGGGCGCGCATGAAAACGTGCTGAGCGGCGAGCTTATCAGCGAGGAATTCGTCGGCTCGATCATCACCCTTTATATCGATATTGGTGACGGCGTGGTGTTTCGCGTGCAAAAGCAGCAGCATGAATTGGAGGCGCTCGATTTCACTTCGGGGCGCAAGCTTTATGCCTCCTGGCGGCCCGAGCACACTTATGTCTTGCCGCCTGCCTGAGACGATACGGGAACGAGGGAAAGAAAAATGACCATTCATATCAAAGGCGCCAAAATCATCGCCATGGACGCGGCGCATGGCAGCGACTGTTTTGACGGCGATATTCTGATTGAAGATCAGCGCATCGTGGCCATGGGCGCGGCGCTGCCGGAAGCGCAAGCAGATGTTGTTATTGACGGGCATGACAAGCTGGTGACGCCGGGTTTCGTCAACGCCCATATCCATACGCCGGAGGCGCTGTTTCGCGGGCGTTACGAGAATATGCCGCTCGAAATGTGGATGACCCTGGCCTATTTCCTCGTCGGCGACGGCCAGCTTGCGCCGCGCGCGCTTTATCTGCGCTCCATGCTGGTCGCCATGGACGCGCTCAGAAACGGCGTGACGTTTCTCGCCGACGATATTCTCGAACCGCCGCTGCAATCGATGGAAACTCTGGGCTGCATCTTCCAGGCTTATGAGGATGTCGGCATTCGAGCCAATATTTCCGGCCATGTCATCGATCGGCCCATCGCCGATACGATTCCCTTTTTCAGCGAAGTGTTGCCGGATGATTTGTTGGCCCAGGTGAACGCCAACAAGCCACCGACAGTGGCGGATTATGTCGCTTTCGCCACGGAGGCCTTCTCGCTCTATCACGGGGGTGCCGATGGACGGCTCAGATTCATGGTGGCGCCCTCGGGGCCGCAACGCTGCACGGTGGAGCTGATGGAAGCGGCGGATGAAATGGCGCGGGCGCATGGCACCTGCTTTCACACCCACATCGTCGAATCCAAGATTCAGGCGGTGGCCGGCCAGGAGTTTTACGGCAAGACCCTGGTGCAATATATGCACGACCTCGGGCTGCTCAACC
>Ga0310122_10002389_pt1 | contig 11934 bp, 11 predicted proteins | sample CB6_Bottom_1051__FD_203503 | JGI IMG/M metagenome (GOLD analysis project Ga0310122, IMG submission 203503) | Marine microbial communities from Western Arctic Ocean, Canada - CB6_Bottom_1051 | ecosystem: Environmental > Aquatic > Marine > Oceanic | place: Canada: Western Arctic Ocean | collected...
ATGTTTTCAAGCACCCAATTGCCCCGGATCACGGGAGAGGTGCGTGTCGCATAGGACGTAACGGTGAGAATGCTGCCCTGCCTGAGAAGGCCACCGCGCTTATGTTTCGAATCGAGAGCGACACGTCTAAAGCGACTACCGAATATACCGGGAATGCCATAGTGACGGGCCAGACGTTCGTTTAGATAAGTAAAGTCCGCCTTCAGTAAATTCAAAACGCTGCGATCTTCACGGAAAACGCTTTCGACGAACAGCTCTGTTTCCTTGCGAAAAGCTTGACGCAAATTGTCGTCAAAATCCGGGTAAAGCCTCAAGTCGGGCGTAATAGAATCGAGATTGCGCAAGTGGAGCCACTGACTTGCGAAATTATTGACCAAGCTAATTGAGCGGGGATCGGACAACATGCGGCGCACTTGCGTTTCAAGCACGTCGGAATCCCGTAGTTTGCCGCAGATCGCCAAATCAAGTAATTCCTCGTCAGGTAAACTGCTCCAAATAAAAAAAGAAAGCCTGCTCGCCAGTTCAAGATCGCTAATGTGATAGGCTGTTCCAGGTGTCGCTTGAATCGGCTCCTTTTCAACGCGAAAGAGAAACTCGGGGCTGACGAGAATCGAAGTGAGTGCGCTTTCGATCCCTGCTTCGAACCCGCCGTTGCGAACCCTATCACGAAAGAACGCTATCGGTTTTATTAAGTCAGACGTTGAAATGGGACGACGAAAGGCCCGCTTCATAAGATTCGCCAGTATTTCGCGAGCGACAGGCTCCTCCTCACTCCCTCCACTCGGCTGTCTAATGAAGATTTTCTTTCTGCTCGGTGTTTGGCCTGCGCCTTTGGCTTTGTACGGCCCTGTAATGGAAATTTGGTAGACGGCCGGGGAAAGGCGCGGGTGGCGGTGCAAATTGAAATGCGCTTCGAACGGCTTCCGTTTGTTTTCAAGGAGCGAATACGATTTTTTGAGAAAGGTAACACCCACTTTTCGGGGGCCCGCGCGAACAAAGGTTCTCGTTTTTAAATGCTTGTCGACCTCGCTGTGTCTTTTACCTGCCCGCGCCACCGTAAACTGCTCAATCATCGCTCGATCAATCAAGATTTCCATCTTGTGGGTACCGTTAAGCCCCTCCACATGTTCATTCCGGTCGCGGGAGAGCAGAACCTCGATTTCGTACTCCCCATCCTGCGGGAACGTATAGGACAACAAGGCCCCGCCACGGGTGCCGATCGGGAGACCATCAATGTGTTTTTCCTGCGTGTAGTCGGCGGTAATTCGAAAGGTATCTCCTCGAAGTTTGTTCGAGGGTCTCCCAACGGCCAAACGGCTGATCTTCTGGGCCGCCGAGATATATCGATCGAGCAGGCTGGGAGAAAGCGTGCCGACAGTGACATTGTCGAATCCATGGCTTTCCTCGTCTTTGGGAAGCAAACTTGCCGCGTCGACCTCCACCCCGAGAAGGTCTCGAATCGAGTTCTGGTATTCCGTTCGGTTGAGTCGTCTGAATGTTTCAACTCGACCAGGTCTCGGATGGGCGGCAGCTTGGGCATCAAGGTTTCCAACCAACGATTCGATCACCGTCTCATACGTTTCATCACTGGGGCGTTTTCGATTCGGCGGAGGCATCCGGCGCGACTGAAGTCGAGTCACCACTTTTTCCCAGATTTCGGAATGCTGTGTGACATCTTCAAACCGGATGGCATCGAGATTCAAGCTGCCTTTGTTCTCCTCCTTGTTGTGGCAACTAACGCAGTACTTGTTCACCATTGCCAATCTTGAAGAAATCGCAGGAGTTACATCCTTTCCGGTATTAAGGGTTAAGATCGCGTGATCAAGCCAATCCGCCCCAGCCGAATAGTCTCCCTCACTCGGACGTGGTTCATCAGGCTTGTCCTCGGGGGGCATCTCACGTTCGCGCAACATCCAGGCGACTTCTTCCCAAGTATCTGAATGCTGAGCCATGTCCACCTCAAGGATGCTCTCAAGATCAAGCTTTCCCTTCTTCTTTTCGGGATTGTGACAACTGATACAGTAGTCCCTTACCAGTTCGAGCAACGGCGATGCGACCGTTTGCTTCTGAGACCAAAGGCACTCCAGCGGCAAAAGCAAAATCACTAAAACCAAGAGCGCTAAAGACCGTCCGCACTTCGAAACAATCGACTTATCTAAAGAGCGATACATGTTTAACTATGTACTGTTGGACTGGCAAAAAACGGCGATAAAACAGGCTTCAGAGAAAATATCTCCTTGTTGGAGGGGAAGCAGTACTCCCTCATCGAATTTGGAGGACTTCCCTCGCAGTTCGACAAATCACAACCCGCCTGATCAACCCATTCATTGTCCTAAACCCAAAACCTCACAAACTCTGTTATACCTCAGCGTCGAAAATGCCATAATGTCTTGCTATGCAAAAACATAACGACACACAAGCGATCACGGCAAAAACAGAGTGTATTCAAGGAGAGTTGGAATTTCCAGACCTTATATCCAGAAATGGGGTGGTTGAAGCCAAGGATTAATTTACCACCTGCTGCGCCCGAGAATTACGGGTTGGACAAATATACTGGAATCTTAATTCCACGCCCGTTCACCCCAATGACCTGCTGACAAACTCACTACAATTTTTCAGTGAGTTGTTGCGCTGATTCATTTATCTGCGTTGTGAATGGTTGTGAGGTGCTTGGAGATATCTGGTGAAACCCAACAACAGCATGGCTGCGATTGTTGTAAGGAGGTGTTTCATTTCCCTTCAGCTTCCAGTTCCTTCTTGGTCTTGCCTCCGTGTTTGCGGAGGAGGTCTGCGATTTCGGAATGTTTGCGCCTGATGGCCCCGCCTAGTGGGGTGGCGCCAGACTTATCCTTCGCATTTACTTCTGCCCCTTTAGCCAACAATAGCGCAGCGACTTCCTTACCACCCCAATAGGCCGCAGAATGCAAAGGAGTTCGTCCTCTCCTTTCCTTCGCATTTACATCCGCGCTGTTGGCAATTAGCAGTTCGGCGACTTCGTTGTGACCTTTCTGAGCCGCAAAATGCAAAAGAGTTAAATCATTAAAATCCTTCGCATTCACATCTGCACCTTTGGCAATAAGCAGTTCGGCGATTTTCTTGTGACCATTGAGAGCCGCAAGATGCAAAGGAAGAATAGTTTTTCGGCCTCCACCAAAACTGCCACCACCCATGCCGCCAGTTGAGGCAAGAAAAACACCAGTCAACACGCTGGCGGTAACGACTTCAGAACTACTCTTCCTACTCGGAATCGGCGCATTTACATCAGCACCCGTATCCAAGCGCTGTTTGACAGTTTCAATATCTCCTTTTTTTATAGCATCTGAAAGTGAGTAGTCTGGCGGCAACATCGTTGCACACCCCACCAGAAGCACGGCTGCGATTGTTGTGATTATTAGTTTCATAAGCCTGACGTGAGTTAAATAATAGAAAGCCATTCATAACAGATCAACACCAATTAGCCGCCTCGGCCGGAACCGTGTCTTTGCAGGCACGGCTTTTTTGGGCCGGAAATGAATCCTAACTTGCAGGACAACGCATGGCAAAAGACGTAGCAGAGGCAACGGAAAGCCTCCCTAAAGAAGCCGGACTAGTGGGACTTGATCGTCCCTTGGATCAGCTGGACTTGACCAAGATGTTGGCCGAGTCGTTTGAGCCAGAGGAACAGGAAGGGTCCGAGGAGACATCGCCGAGTGGCGATGCGGTGGAGGAAGCTGAGCCGGTTGAGGAATCAACCGAGGAGGCGGGGGACACCGAACACGTTCTTTCACAGGAGGAATTGGAAACGGAATCCGATGCTTAACGGTTGGCCAAGCGGGAAATTGCCCTCCTAAAATACGGCTTGAGCCGCTAGGGTTTGTGGCGTGCCGGAGTTGACTGAGACCCGCGAGCCGCCGTCGGACTGGACGGATCTGTTTTTCCGCTTCCTGTCCGACGAAAAGGATGCCTCGGTGTATACGCAGCGCAATTACCGGCAGGCGCTGGGCGAGTTCGCGCAGTGGCACCGCGACACCAACGAGTCGCCGGTGTGCTGGAGTGAACTTGAGCGAAACGACTTCCGGCTGTTTCTGCGGCAGCTTGGCCGCAGGGAACTCAGCCAAGCAGCGATCCGGCTGCGGTTCAGCGCGCTCAACTCGTTTTACAAGTTTCTAATGCGACGCGGCCTCGTCGAGTCGTCGCCGGTGAAGGATGTCACCCTGCCCAAGCCAGCCAAGCGGCTCCCGCAATTCCTGACCATCGACCAGATGAACGCACTGCTCGACGCGCCGATGCAGGAGTTCGAAGCCGAACGAGTCGCCAAAAAAGGGACGAAAAAAAAAGCCAACCAAGTGCCGTACCTCCGCGACGGGGCGATCCTCGAGACGATTTACTCTTGCGGCCTGCGCATCGGTGAGATCTGCCGGATGTTAGCCGGTGAAATCGAGCCGGACGAACACGTCGTCAACGTGCACGGTAAAGGCAAAAAGGAACGGCAAGTGCCGATCGGCCGCGCCGCCGTCGAGGCAATCCGGTTTTATTGGGAGCGCTTGGCCAAGCCGCCCGCCGCTGACGAGCCGGTGTTCTTCGCGTCGGAGAAAAAACGGAGCGCCATCTACCCGCGCTTGGTTCAGTTGCGTTTGAAAAACTACCTGAGTGCCTGCGGGCTCGACCCCAGCCTCACGCCGCACAAGCTGCGTCACAGCTACGCCACGCACCTGCTCGATGCCGGTGCGGACTTACGGAGTGTGCAGGAGATGCTGGGCCACGCGAACCTCACAACGACGCAAGTGTACACGCACGTGACCACCGAGCGAATCAAGCGCGCCTACGACGAAGCCCACCCTCGGGCGTGAAACCAAGCGCTTGGCCAAGCGTTATTCGGTGGCCAACTGCTCAGCGACGGGTTGTTGGGTCGACTGGGGCTTGGGCTGGGGGAAAATCTGGTAGAGCAGGAGGTAAATCAGCACGCCGGTGATTGAGACGTACATCCACAGCGGCCACGTCCACTTGGCGATTTTTTTGTGCTGCTCGAACCGCTCCTTCAGCGCGCGGCTGAGCGTCATGAAAATGAGCGGCAAAATCACCACCGCCAAAATAACGTGCGTGATCAATATCGTGAGATAGATTGGTTTAAACCAAGCCGGCTCGACGAACTTTGTCGACCCGGTGTTAAAGTGGTAGATCAAGTAGCAGGTCAAAAACACCGCAGAAGTCACAAAGGCGCTGATCATGCAGTTGCGGTGCGCGGTCTTGTTGCCCTTCTTGATGAAGACGAAGCCGAGCGTGAGGAACACGGTGGCGAGCGCGTTGAGGCAGGCATTGATGAGTGGCAAATCCTGTATGGTCATTTTGCGGGTTCGCTTAACAACGAGTTGGCGATGGAGATGGCTTTTTCCTTCCAGCCATCCTCCATGCTCTCAAGCACACCACGGAGTCGGCCCTGCCGGTCGATGGCCACGAAAATGGTGGCGTGGATGAACAGATCCTCCGGCGTGGCTTGTTCGCCGGGCGGCTTCTCGCGGGCGATCAGTTTCATCCCGTCCACGGCCAAGCGCACGATCTCCGGCTTGTCGCCGGTGAGGAATTGCCAGCGCTCGGCATTCGCTCCGAAGCGCCCGGCAAAGCGCTGCATGACCTTGGGCGTGTCGTGGCCGGGATCGGTCGTCAGCGTGGCGAAGGCGACGTCCGGCTCGGCGGCAAAGTGCGCCTGCAACTCGGCCATGCGCTTGGTCATCACCGGGCACGGCCCGGGGCAGCGAGTGAAGATGATGTCGGCAAACCAGACTTTGTTGGCAAACTTGGCCAAGCCGACCGGCTGGGCCAACTGGTTGGTCAGGGTGAAGTCGCTGAGCTGCGAGATGACCGGCAAGTCCCGCTTGGCCAAGCCGGACTCGGCGGGGCTGGAACCCGGGGCGCGTTGCTCCCGTATGAATGCAAACAGGACGGCCAGGATCACCACGGCCAAGCCGCCCCAGACAAGCCAGCGCACGGTTCGTGAGTACGATTCCATTTTAACAAAAAAAGGGCACTCCGTTTAGAGCGCCCCGGAGAGTTCGATCAGGGCAGGCGATGCTCAGGCTTTGTCGTCCGTGGCAGTGGCCGTGGTGGCGGTTGGCTTTTCGGCGGCCGGTTTTTTCTTTTCGACTTCAGCCTTGTACCACTCGTTCCATGCGGCCTCGTCAACGACTTTCACGGCGCCTTTCATGCGGGCATGGCCGTCGCCGCAAAGCTGGGCGCAGGTGATCTGGTAGCGGCCCACTTTCACCGGCCTGAAGTGAATCGGAATGCGCATGCCGGGAATCACGTCCTGACAGACGCGCAGCGGCAACACCTTGAAACAGTGGATGACATCCGTTGAGGTCAGATCGATGGTGACGCTTTTGTGTGTGCCGTCCTCGTTTTTGATCATCGGCACCACGATGTCGGACTTGAGCACCTCGACGTCGTCCTCCCAGTATGGCTTTGACTTGTCGATGCCGAAGGGGTTGGCCGCGCTGACGAGGGTCTTGGATTGGGCGCCGAGGATGCCGTCGGCACCGGGGTAACGGGCATTCCATGCAAACTGCTCGGCGGTGACGCGCACCACGCTAGCCGGGCTGAAGTCGGAGGGCTTGTTCACATAAAAATTCCAGTAGTAGATGGCCAGCACCACGAGGACGAGTTCCGCCACGATGACGGCACCCTCGATCGAGTTGGTGATCGTCTTGGTCTTGACGCCCTTGTAGTCCGCCTTGGGATTGTTGGTGGCGCGAAACTTCCATAGCGCGACGAAATAATAAATGATCCAGCCAACAAAGAGCACCAGCATCAGCAGGTGAACGGCGATGATTAACCCGTCGATCTCGCCCCCGTCCTGGGAGACGACTTCCGGGAAGGAGAATGCTTTGATTATTCCTGATAGTAAGTCCATTTTAGACAATTATTCCTTAAACAATTCGGGATCCTCAAACTGGGCGTAGGCTTTGCCGCGCCTGGCGAGAAAAACAAAAAAACCACCCACGCCGCCAAGCACGGGAACCAGTATGAGAACCAGGCTCGCGATGCCCCACTGCATGCCCTTGGTCATCGGGGAGTCGGGCGCGCCGAAGCAAACCGCGCACGCCTCGAGCGCGCTTGGCCAAGCGAGCATGGCCAGGGCGAGGAGCAACAACCCGGTTGTGTGCTTTCGGTTCAAAGGTAACTGACGTGTTTCAGTTTTTTCAAAAAATAACGGAGGTACACCGACAGGCCAACCGTGCCCACCAGCGATAGGATACCCAACACCAACTCAGCCGTTTTGCCACTGGAACCGTGGTTCACCACTCCCCAAACCCCGAACATCAGCGTAAAAAGGATGGAGAGGATGATGAAAACCAGATGGAACGCCTTGAGCGACATGTTCAATTTATTCTTTTTTTGCTCGCCCGCCTGGGCTTGGGTACCGCCGCTTCAACGGGTGCGGGTTGACTCAGCATTTTGACGGTAAGAACAGTAAACGACGCCGGTAACGCCACGCCCAACAACGATGCCAGGACCACCCATATTGTTGGCATCTCTTTCCTTGCCAGATTGGGGGCATCCCCGTCGGCCCACATAATCAACCCCATCATGCCGGCAAAGAAGAAGAAAGTGATCACCATGGTCCAAGTGATCATGATCAGTTTTTTGTCCCATTTGTAGTGCATGAAAATCGCCACCACGAAGCTGGCCTTGACCAACGCGATCGTTAAGCCGATCACCGCCGCCCAAACTAGTGGAAGAGAAAACGCAAGATCGATCGCGAACGTGATGATTGTGCCAACAACCAACACGCCGCCGACCATGTAAAACAGCCTGACGAGATCGTTGATGAAATCCGGTGAATCGTGTGAGTCGCTCATTCTTTACAGGATATAAAGTATTGGAAAGAGGAAAATCCAGACCAAGTCCACAAAATGCCAGAATAGGCCGAAGGTTTCAATCCGATTGGTGAACTGTTCACGATCCCTGTGCCAAAGGCCCAACCCGATCGGCAGCATATTGTACAGCATGATCAGAATGCCCCCGAATACGTGGGCCGCATGCAACCCGGTGATGGTGTAGTAGATACCAAAAAAGGTGCTATGCTTCGGCTCATATGCCGACAGTCGACTGATGTGAAGGGTCTCGATCTCGACCTCTTGGTGGTGAAGACCCTCCTCGTCCTTACTGTGATCCAACCCCAGAAATATCGAGTGCACTCTTGGTTTGCCACCAATATCCTCGCTCAAGCGCGGAGTGCGCCAAAACCACGGATGTGCATCAACCCTATCAGAGTATTTGGCGACACTCAGAGTTACCTTGAATCCCGCTTGACCAAGCACGTACTCCGCGCGCTTGGCCGCTTCGTAATCCAGGTTGGCCAGGACCGGTCCTCCTCCATCAAACGCCTGGTCGCCATCCCCACCCTGTGTGTTGACCGCAACCTTGGCTTCATCCTGCGTCACACCGGCACCGGCATCCCATTCACCGATCTGCACGTTAATCACGGCCTCTCTATAGCCATTGATGTGGCCTGAGAGGGCGAGTGTCCCGTTAGCCCAGCCTTGCTTGAATGCCGTCTTACTTGCATCGCTTGGTTCTTTGAAAAAGCGGGTGGTGTAAATCTTTTCCACGTGTTTCTCGACATCGCTGCTGTGGGCATCGCCGTAGTCGCTCAGCTTCATTTCGCTGGCCAGGCGCTTGGCTTCCGCGTGATAGCCTTTCTCGAATTTCTCGTGCAGCACTGTCGCGTCGTTCAGCCAAACATCATAGTGCTTAAATTTGGATGGCCACTCGTACGACCATTTTACACAGAGAAACACCACAGCGCAGGCAATGGTCGCCCACTTCCATTTCTTGTATCCGGCAAGGTTGCCCTGCTTCAACTCTGCCCAAGCGAGGACGACAAACATGCTCGAGGCGATCAGCACCATCGTGTTGCCGGCACCAACGTAGAGATCCATCAGGCCCATCGACCATGTGCCGGGCTCGGCTCCCACGCGCAGCAGCACGTAGGAGGAAAACAGCGCGCCGAACAGCATGACCTCGGAGGCGAGAAAGAGCCAGATGCCCAACTTCGCATTGTACAGGCCGGTGTCCGGCCTTGGCTTAACCGTATAGGGGATTTCCATGGGGGATAAAGTCGCTTACTTGGCGGGTTGCGCCTGCGGCGTGAAGTCTTCCTTGGCACCCGGAACGCTGTACTCGTAAGGGTCGCGGTACGCTTTGACTTCCTTGGTGAAGTTACCGTGCGGCGGCGGTGTTGGAGTTTCCCATTCCAGCGTGGTGGCCCGCCACGGGTTGTCGGACTCGACCTTCTCGCCGTGTTTCACGCTCCAGAATAAGTTGATGATGAATGGCAACTGCACAATGAGCATCGCCCATGCGGCCGCCGAGATGGAGACGTTCATCCCCATGATCGTGTCGGTGAGTGCGCCCACTGTGATGTCTGCGTTATCCGGGTTGGCCAGGGAGTAGGTGGCCCCACCGTCGGACATGCGCCGGCTCATCCCGGCCATGCCCTGCGCGAACATCGGCATGAAAATCAGGTTCATGAAAATAAGCGACCCCCAGAAGTGCACCCTGCCCCAGAACTCGTTCATTCTTCGCCCGGTCATCTTCGGGAACCAGTAATAGACGCCGGCAAAGATGGCGAAGATGGTTCCCGGCGCGACCACGTAATGAAAATGGGCGATGACATAATAACTGTCGTGCAGCGCCACGTCGCTGAAGTTGAAGCCCAGCGGCAAGCCGGTCAACCCCCCGATGCCGAACATCGGCAGGAACGCCAGCGCGAAGAGCATCGGCGTGTTGAACCGAATCGACCCGCCCCACAGCGACACGAATAAACAGGTCAAAATGATGACGGACGGTATGGATATGATAAGTGTGGTGGTCTGGAAGAAGGCGCTGATCACTGTGCCCATGCCGGTCATGTACATGTGATGCGCCCAGACGATGAACGCCAAGAAACCGAGCACCACTATCGAGCCGACAAGATACTTGTAACCCCAGAGCGGCTTGCGTGTGTTGTTGGCAATGATCTCGGCCACGATGCCCATCCCGGGCAATACCAGAACGTACACCTCCGGATGTGCGAGGAACCAAAACAGGTGCTGCCACAGCAGCGGACTGCCGCCACCGCTGACATCCACATCCTGCCCGCCCACAACCAGGCCGGTTGGGAGGAAGAAACTGGTCTCGAGCACGCGATCCATCAATTGCAGGATGGCGGCTGCTTCAAGCGGAGGGAAAGCCAGCAGGAGAAGAAACGCCGTGATGAACTGTGCCCAGACAAAAAACGGCAGCCGCAGCCAGGTCATGCCCGGGGCACGCAGGTTGATGATCGTGGCAATAAAGTTCACCGCACCCAGCAGCGACGAGGTGATCAGCATCACCATGCCGAGCAGCCAGTAGGTCTGTCCGTCGGTGGGAATTATCGAAGCCAGCGGCGAGTACGACGTCCAACCGGCCTGCGCTGCGCCGCCGGGGATGAAGAAACTGACCATCATGATGACGCACCCTAAAAAGAACGCCCAGAAACTGGCCATGTTCACCCGGGGAAACGCCATGTCCACCGCGCCGATCTGCAGCGGCACCACGTAGTTGCCAAACGCCGCAAACGCCACCGGCACAATGCCCATGAACACCATGATCGTGCCGTGCATCGCGCCGAACACGTTGTAAAGCTCGGCGCTCATCACGCCGCCGCGCGCGACGTTGTTGCCCAGCAGCGCCTCAAGCAACGGCCCCACAAACGGAACCGCCTGCCCCTCATACGCCATCGACCAGCGCATCGTGGCGATCAGGCAAAACCCGAAGAACAAAAAGGCCAGCCCGCAGAACCCATACTGCATGCCGATGACCTTGTGGTCGGTGGAAAAAATGTACGTTCGCCAAAAGCTCTGCGCGTGATGCTCATCATGCCCGTCCTGATGCACCTCGACAGCTTCCTGTGTCCGGGTTGCCTCTGCCTTATCGCTCATCGTTGATTAAATCTTAAAAAATCCATCTTTCTTCTGGCGCGGCGCGATCCAAAAGCGAGGGAGCCTATCGACTCGACCACCCCGTTGTCAATCGCGACCTGCCTCTGCGTCAACTTTTCAGCTTGTCCACCACCATCAATCCCAGCAGCAGCGGCAGGTAAATGATGGAGGCAAAGAACAGAACCCGTGCGCTTTGCCGGGTCAACTGCCGTGAAAACCGCATTGCGACCCATAAAAAAAACCCTCCCAGCAGCACAGCCCCGGAAACGTAAACCGCCCCGGCCAGTTTCATCGTAAACGGCATCAGGCTGGCGATGATCAAAAACACCGTGTGGCTGATCGCCTGCCGCCCGGTCCGGGGGCCACCGCCGGGCACGCTTGGCATCATCACAAAGCCGGCCTTCTCGTAATCCTCCCGGTACATCCAGGCGATCGCCATGAAATGCGGCATCTGCCAAAAGAACAGAATCGCGAACAGCGTCCACCCCAGCGGGTCGACTTCGCCGCGGACAGCCGCCCAACCCATCAGCGGCGGCAACGCGCCGGGGATCGCCCCGATGATCGTGTTCCACTCCGACTTACGCTTGAGCGGCGTGTAAATAAACAGGTACGTGACCAGCGTCACCGCGCCAAGCACCGCCACCAGCAAATTCACCCAAGCGGCCAAGGCCAACAGCCCGCCCACTGAAACTGCGCCGCCGAGCAGCAACGACGCCTCCACGCCGATTTGCCCGCTCGGCAACGGCCGACCGGCCGTGCGATCCATCTTCGCGTCGTACTCGCGCTCGAGATATTGGTTCAAAATCGACGCGCCGGCCGCCAGCAACCCGGTACCCAGCAGCGTCAGGCCAAGCTTGGCCAAGTTCTCCGCCAAGCCACCGCTCGCGGCGTTAAGCGCAGCATAAAAACCAACCAACGTCGTGATCAGCACCATCGTCGTCAGCCGCAGCTTCACCAACTCGGAGAACACCGACCAGACCGTCGCTTGGCTCGT
>Ga0310122_10002390_pt1 | contig 11931 bp, 9 predicted proteins | sample CB6_Bottom_1051__FD_203503 | JGI IMG/M metagenome (GOLD analysis project Ga0310122, IMG submission 203503) | Marine microbial communities from Western Arctic Ocean, Canada - CB6_Bottom_1051 | ecosystem: Environmental > Aquatic > Marine > Oceanic | place: Canada: Western Arctic Ocean | collected...
CGGCGTCTGCCGTGTAACTGGTGGACTCGACCACAAGCGTATCTCCGTCCCAGTGCCCGCGGGCCTCCCCGTGCCACTGCGGAATGTCTGGCCATGGCCGCCCGTCCAGCGGCACGACACGGGCGTCATGCACCATCTCGGAGAGAATGACGACGTGATCGGGTGTTTGCAGAATCTGATAGTTGTTGTTGTAGCCGCCCGGAAGCCTGGGCGTACCGAAGGTGAGGCAACGCTCGCTCAGACCACGTGAATCAGCCCCGTCGGCTGGGTGTGCCCGCCGGTGGGCCCCTCGCTCGGTGTTGCGCTCTTGCGCGTCGGCGGTGAGGGCGGGAATCCGACCGTCCGGCGGGTCGACGATGAGCGAAGTCCGCTTGTCGTCGGTCAATTCCGTTCCGTAGTCGAGCCACCACTTGGCGTGGACGCTGGGGGACGCATCGTAGTCCGCCTGCTCGTCGAGACGCCGCGCGGTGTAGGCGGCCGCTTCTTCCGGGCTCATGACGGTCTTGCCCGCAAACTCGCGGGGCCGCTGCAACGGGGTCATCGTGCGGTAGTCCCAGACGCCCTGCAGATCGGGCGCACCCCACGCGGTGCGGGGCGGACTCCAGCGCGCGTCATCGTTCGGGGCGACAGCCGCCGACTGCGCGAAGGCCGCACCGGCGCTCAGGGTCAAAACCCCCGCCCCCATCGCAACGCACACCGCAGACATTACTCTGTCGCCGCTCATGCGAGACCTCCTCGTAGAATTCGACAGACGATACCACCCATCCGCCGGCGAGTCACGCCGTCGCCAGTCGATCGGCCGTCACCCGGGGAAGCGCGGCGCGGCCTCGGTCCCGCGATTTCGGCGAACGTCCACGACGCGTCATACTTACGGCCTCAACCACCGCACCGCGGAGCCCATCATGCTGAGACCCACGCTCGTTACCCTCGCCGTCCTGCTGGCCTCGTCGGCCCTCGCGCAGGAGACCCCGGAGGCGACCGACGTGACATCGGCCGACATCCGGGCGTTCATCGACGCGTTGCCTCGAGACCGCGTCAGCGACCGCCCGATTCGGGTAGTCGATGTGACCGGTGACTACCGAGTGGGCGTGTACGCCGTGTTCCGCCCCAAGACACTGGCCGGCGGGGCCAACAAGCACGAGGTCAACACCACCGAGATCTACTACATGTTGAAGGGTGCCGCCACCCTGGTCACGGGGGGCACGATGCGGCCGGCAGGTCCGCCGATACCCGGCACCTCCGCCCGAAGCCCAGGCATCGATGACGGGGTCACGCGACGGCTCACGGCAGGTGATGTCGTGATCATTCCGGGTCACACCCCACACTGGTGGAGCGAACTCGAGACCGACATCGAGTATCTGATCTTTCGACCAGACCCCGACAACCGTCTGCCGCTGAAATGATTGACATGGGGTACTGATGCCGACAGACTGTCGTACTTCTAGTAGCCTCCCGGCTCCCGACTCGAACGGGGCATCAGGAGGCTACGTATCCTGAACAGCCTCCTTATGCGCACCTTTACCACACGCATCCCGGTTTGGCTTACCGCTCTTGGCGGGGTTTCTGTGGCGCTCCTGCTCGTGACGACCGTCGTCCCGGAGGCCGCGGCCCAGAACCACGTCGGCCAGTACGAACAGGCCGACATCGAGTTTGGCGTGAGGCTTTACAGCGCGAACTGCCTCCGGTGTCATGGCGACAACGGCGACGAGGTGGCCGGCGTCGACCTGCGCGGCGGCACCTACGCCAGGGCCGAATCCGACTTCGAACTGATGCGACTGATCAGTTCCGGCATTCAAGGCACGGCGATGCCGCCGAACGACTTCTCGGGGACCGAGTTGACCGGCCTCGTCTCCTACTTGCGCACCATGCGCGACTTTGACATGAGCGCTGTCACGCTGGGCGACGAAGCGCGTGGCCGGGGCCTGTTTGCCGGCAAGGGCGCCTGCGACTCCTGTCACCGCGTACGCGGCGAGGGGCCGCGCACCGCCCCTGACTTGACCGACATCGGCGCGGTACGCACCGCCGCCAACCTGCAGGCGTCGTTGCTGGACCCGACCGCTTCGATGTTGCCGGTCAACCGCCCGGTGCGAGCGGTGATGGCCGACGGCACGGTGCTCAACGGACGTCGGCTCAACGAAGACACGTACACGATTCAACTCATCGACGAGAACGAGCGGCTGCGGTCGCTGGACAAAGCTGACTTGCGGGAGCTGGCGGCCGGGACGACGTCACCGATGCCCCCGGCCACCGACGTGCTCGACGAGCAGGAGGTCGCCGACGTGCTCACCTATCTGCTCTCACTCAAAGGTTTGGACTGACCGCCATGACCCGACAGACTCTCATCGCCTTCATGCTCGTCGCGCTGCTCCCGAGCGGGGCCACCGCGCAGGTCACGTTCGAGCGCCTGCTCAACGCCGACGAGGAACCGGAGAACTGGCTGACCTATTCCGGCTCGTACTCGAGCCACCGTCACACCAAGCTCGATCAGATCACGCCTGACAACGTCGAGGACCTCGAGTTGTCGTGGGTGTTCCAGGCCGGTTCCCTTGAAGCGTTCCAGGCCACGCCGTTGGTGGTCGACGGCATCATGTATCTGACGGAGCCGGTCAACAACGTGGTGGCGCTCGACGCCAAACGTGGGAGTGTGTTCTGGAAATTCGAGTACACGCCCTCGTCCGACTCGCGTCCCTGCTGCGGAGCGGTCAACCGCGGTCTCGCGATTCTGGACGATACGCTGTTTCTGGCGACGCTCGACGGGAACCTCATTGCTCTGGACGCCGTCGCGGGTAAGCCCCTGTGGCAGACAACGGTCGCCGACCCGACCGAGGGCTACGCCCTGACGCTGGCGCCGCTCGTCATCAAGGACAAGGTGATGGTCGGCGTCGCGGGCGGCGAGTATGGCATTCGAGGCTACATCGACGCCTACGACGCCAAGACCGGTGAGCTGGCGTGGCGGTTTCACACCATTCCCGGTCCCGGCGAGCCGGGGCACGAGACCTGGGAAAACGACGCCTGGAAGACTGGGGGCGCGTCGGCGTGGCTGACCGGCTCGTATGACCCGGACCTGGACCTGACCTACTGGGGCATCGGCAACCCCGGACCGGACCTGAACCCGGCTCAGCGCCCGGGCGACAACCTCTACTCGGACTCGGTGGTTGCGCTCGACCCCGACACCGGCGAACTCGAGTGGTACTTCCAGTTCACGCCGAACGACCCGTATGACTACGACTCGGTCCAGATTCCGGTGCTGATCGATTTCCCGGACGGCAACGGCAATACCCAGAAACTGATGCTCTGGGGGAACCGGAACGGCTTCTTCTACGTGCTCGACCGCGAGAGCGGTCAGTTCCTCAGCGGCACCAGCTTCGTGCCGGTGAACTGGGCCAGCGGGCTCGACGACTTCGGTCGGCCGGTGCAGACACCGCAACCGCCGGGTGCGACCACGTTTCCTGGGATTCAGGGTGGCACCAACTGGTATTCGCCCTCCTATAGCCCGGAGACCGGTCTGTTCTACGTGTCAGCCTGGGAGGCATACGGGTCGAACTTCGAGCCCCAGGAACAGACACATGTGCCAGGCCGCGTGTTCCTCGGCGGCCGCCCCGCCAACCCGTTCGGCGCCGGCGCCAACGTGCCGGGGCTGCGGCGCGGGCACATCAACACCTGGACCGACGCGGCCGGCGGCGGCGCCGTGATCGCCATTGATCCGCGCACCGGCCAGCAACGCTGGCGGGTGCCCATGACCGACGTCACGAGCAGCGGCATTCTCACCTCCGCCTCCAACCTGCTCTTCACCGGTAACCGTGAGGGTCATTTTCACGTCATGCACGCCGAGACTGGCGAGCTCCTGTTGCGCAAGACGCTCGGCGGCATGATCGCCAACGGCCCGATGAGCTACATGGTCGACGGCAAGCAGTACGTCGCACTGGCCGCGGGACACTCGATGTTCGTGTACTCACTCCGCGACTGACGTTCGCACGTCGGCCTCGTTCACCGCAACGCGACCGCCGGACGCCCCGACGGTTCGGCATGCGTGCCAGCCGCGCGGCCAGTCGGCCGGTCCAGAAACGCCGAGGCAAGACACCTGACAGCGTGCGATGGGGACGCGGGGCCTGTCGGCGTCAGCGCTCTCGACGGTCCTGACAACTCAAACAGAACGGCGCTTCCGGCCGCGCGCGTAACCGGGGGTATCCGATCGGCTCCTCACACGACCGGCACTGGCCATACACGCCCTTCGTGTGGCCATCGAGCGACGCCTCGACCTGCCGCCGCTTCAGTTCGATCGTAGATCGGCCGGCTCGGGTCATCTCCTGCTGCTGGATGGCATCCATGCGGGACAAGCGTCCGATCGGGGTACCGAGCTGCACCGGCTTGGCCCCTTCTTCGCTGAGCCGCAGATGGGCCTCCAGACGGTCGCGCTCGGCCAGCAGCAGCTGACGCAGCTCTTTGAGCTGCTCCGCGGTGAGCTCGGCGATCTCCATCGTGACATGCGAGGCTACGGAAGCGCCAACGCGATCCACTCGCCAGGGAACTCGAGTGACCCGATCGGCAGCACGATGTACTGCTTGCCGTCGTGCAGGTAGGTGATCGGCGCCCCGACATTGCCGGCCCGGAACGAGGTTTCCCAGACAACCTCGCCCGTCACCTTGTCGAACGCGCGGAACCCCTTACCCGCCTCGGGGCCCGCCCCCGGCGGTGTCCGAACCATGATGGGGTCGCCTTCACTGACGAACAGCAGGCTCTTGGTCAGCAGTGTCATCGCGCGACCCGGCTGTCCCAACGGTGGCAGGTTCAGGTGGGCGATGTCGGGGTGGTTCCGGGGACCATCACCGTTGGGCACCATCCAGACATGCTCGCCGGTGTTCATGTCGATCGCCGTGATCCGACCATAGGGCGGCTTCAACAGGGGGAGCCCCCGGGGCCCCGCGGGAAAGGCCCGGTTGCCGCGGGTGTATCGCACATTCATCCGATCCGGATTCCCGGGAGTCAGGTCCGCGACGAACGTGCCGGTCACTGACGGCACGTAGAGCATGCCCGTCTCCGGGTCGAACCCGGCCCCGCCCCACTCGGCGCCGCCGACCGAGCCGGGCAGTTGCAGCGTCCCCTTCTGGTCTTCGTCACCGTCGCCTCGAATCGACGGCGGGGTAAAGATCTGGCCGAGCATGTAGGGCGCCGCGATCTCGACCCCCTCCTCACGCAGCTCCGGCGTGAAATCGATCAAGGTGTCGGTCGACATCCCGTGCACGTCGAACGGCGCCGGCTTCGTCGGGAACGGCTGGGTCGGTGAAATCCACTCCCCGGGTGTCTCAGAGGTCGGGACCGGTCGCTCGACAATCGGCCACACCGGCTCGCCCGTCACGCGGTCGAACGTATACGCCATCGCCTGTTTGGTGAGCTGCACCACTGCTTTGATCTCGCGACCATCCACCGTGATGTCCATCAGAATGGGGGCCACGTTGTTGTCGTAGTCCCACAGGTCGTGGTGCACCGTCTGGAAGTGCCAGACCATCTCACCGGTGTCGGCGCGCACACACACCAGGCTGTTCGCGTAGAGGTTGTTCCCGGGGCGATGCCCTCCATACATGTCGTTGCTGGGCGCCCCGGTCGGCAGATAGACGAGCCCGAGCTCCTCATCGGCGCTCATCATGGTCCAGACGTTGGCCATGCCCGAGTACTGCCAGGAGTCGTCCAGCCAGGTCTCAACCCCCGGTTCGCCCTCCTGAGGAATCGGATTCCACGTCCACTGCAGGTCGCCGGTGCGGACGTTGTAGGCGCGGACATACCCGGGACGCTGTTCCATCGTCCGCGGATGGTCTTCCATCGCCTGCCCCACGACGACGACGTCGCGGACGACGAGCGGCGGCGATGTGTAGCTGTAGGGGATCAACTCGCTCGTATCGGCATACACCCGGAGGTCGACCTTGCCCCCGTCTCCGAAGTCGGAGACCAGACGACCGGTCTCGACGTCCGTGGCCAGCAGATACGGGGGGCGCACCGATAGAATACGTCGCCCACCGCCGTCGTCATCTTCCCAGAACCCGACACCACGATTGGCGGCGCCACGCGGCGTTTCGTCGTCGGTGAGGAATGGAAGATCCTGCACCCAGCGTGTCTCGCCGGTCGCGGGATCGAAGGCTTCCACGATCCCGAGACCGTTCGAGCCGTAGAGGACGCCGTCCACCATGACCGGCGTCGACCGCAGCTGGTTGGAATACCGGAGGTCCGGCCACCGATCGTGAAGACTGCGGTCCACGGCCGGCCGTCGCCAGACGATCTCCAGGTCGTTCACCGTGTCGGTGTTGATCTGGTCGAGCGACGCGTACCGGGTATACCCGCTGTCTCCACCGTGCACGCGCCACTCGCCGGTGGTGCCGTCCTGCGCCGCGGTCGTCGAGGTCAGGCCCGCAGCGAGCATCATCGCCCCGAAGACCGGCATCGCACCGCGCCATCTTGTCGTCTGGTCCATCGTCTGATCCGGTGTCTGGTCGGTGGTCTGGTCCGTCCTGGTTCGACACCCCATGCGCCATCTGGCGCTGTCTCACGCGCCCGACGGCGACCGTCGTGCTACTTGAGGGCCGAGTACGAGGTCGGCACAAGCATCCGCGCGTTGATCTCCGCGGCCAGTTTTCGGCTCGGATCCTGCTCGGCGGCCACGATGATTCGCTGGAACTCCTCATTCTGACCCAGCGTGTGCCACATCTCGTCACGCGCCTCGAGCGAGGGGTAGCCCAGCATGTACACGAAGGTATCGTCCACGTCGGGACCAGTGGCGGCGGTCCAATACGCGACGTTCTCCATGCCGGCCTGCTCGAACATCGCGGCCGTATGGTCGCGGAACCGGTCCGACAGCTCCGCGCGCTTGCCGGCGGTGGCCTTGTAAATCCGCAACTCGAACACCTTCGACTCCGCCTGCTGCGCCGACAACCCCCAACCGGTCCCCAGCACTCCAAACGTGAACCCGACGATCGCCAGAATCTTCCACTTCATTGTCATATCTCCAGATAATGACGCGCGACAGCCTTCATCGCCGACGGCGTGCACCTCGTGTAGGCGCATTGCAAACGGTTCCCCCGCCCGTGTCAAGCCAGCGGGGGGTAACATGATCTCGTATGAGCGGCGCCCCGGTGTTCCGTGTGTCCGGTATTCGAAAGACGTATGGCGACACCATCGCGGTCGACGAGGTGTCGTTCGAAGTCCCGGGCGGACAGATCTTCGGGCTGATCGGACCCAACGGCGCCGGCAAGACCACCACGATGGAGTGCGTCGAGGGCTTGCGGAAACCGGACCGGGGCCGTATCGAGGTCTTCGGGCTAGACCCCATCAAGAGCGCACACGCGCTGCAGCGACGCATCGGCGTGCAGCTTCAAGAGGCGCAGCTCCAGAAACGTATCAAGGTCTGGGAAGCGATCGACCTCTGGGCCTCGCTGTTCGACGCCACGGTCGATGCTGAGGGCGTCCTCGACCAGCTCGGTCTCAGCGACAAGCGCAACGCCTGGTTCATGACGCTGTCGGGTGGCCAGAAACAACGGCTCTTCATCGCCCTCGCGCTGATCAACGACCCGGAACTGGTCTTTCTCGACGAGCTGACAACCGGTCTCGACCCGCAGGCCAGACACACCATTTGGGACCTGGTGCGTGACATCCCGGCCCGCGGGAAGACCGTGTTTCTCACGACCCATCTGATGGAGGAGGCGGAGCGTCTGTGCGACCACGTCGCCATCATCGACCACGGACGCATCATCGACCACGACACCCCGGCCGAGCTGGTCGCCAGACATTGCCCCCAACGGTCGGTCATCGTGTCCACGACGCATCCTGAGGCGGCGTCGCACTTCGATATGCTGGCATCTGTCGACACCGTGACTAGGGTGGATGACCAGCTCACGATCCGGGGACACGGCGCCGATCTGGTCACCGAAACGATTCACTGTCTGTCAGAGCACGGCATGCGCGTCACGGCGTTCCGCACGGAGGAACCGACCCTCGAGGACGTCTTCCTCACGCTGACCGGTCGGTCTGTCCGAGAATGACGCCGATGCCCGTGCTCGCCACACTGCGCGGTCTGTTGAAGCTCACCTGGTTGGAGATCAAGATCTTCGTCCGAGAGCCGATGGGGCTGATCGGCAACGTCGTCATCCCGGTCGGCATCTTCGTCGTGCTCGGCCGCGCAGTCGGTTCGAGGCTCGGCGATCTCACGTCCGGCTTCGCCACCCAAATGCGGGTCGGCCTCCCGGTGTTCGGCGCCATCTTCATCGCCATCAACACGGTGCTGTCGCTGGTGGCCATCATCGCCATCTACCGCGAGGGCGGGATTCTGAAGCGGTTGCGGGCGACGCCGTTGTCGCCCATCACCATTCTGGTCGCCCACGTGCTGGTGAAGCTGATCTTCACCGCGGTCACGGTGACCGTCATGGTGCTCGTCGGGCGCCGCTACTATCCGGCCGGCACCGATGTGCCGGTAGTGTCGTTCACATTTGCGATGCTGCTCAGCACCTGGAGCATTCTGTCGCTGGGATTCATCATTGCGAGCCTCGTGCGCACCGCACGTTTCGCCCCGCCGCTGGGTAGCCTGGTCCTGTACAGCATGCTGCCGTTCTGTGGACTGTTTCGACCGATCGACACGTTCCCGGACGGAATGCAGATCGTCGCCAGGGCGTTGCCACTGACACCCGCGGTGTCGCTCCTGTCGGGCATCTGGCAAGGCAACCCGTGGTCGGCCCACCTGGGTGACGTGGCGGCGCTGGTGGTCGTGTTCGCCGTCTGCACGCTAATCGCTTCGCGCGTGTTCCGGTGGGAATAGGAGCAGGCGTGAACACATCCCAGTGGCAGGCCCGCGGCCTGCTGTTCGAGAACTGCAACTGCGATCTCCTGTGCCCCGGCCACGTGTCGTTCAAACAGCCGTGTTCCCATGCCCGCTGCCACGGCAGCTGGGCGATGCATTTCGACGACGGACGATACGGCCAGGTCGACCTCTCTGGCATCAATGCGGCGATCGTCTTCGACGCCCCGCAACGCATGTACGACGGCGGCTGGACTCAGGCCTGCTTCATCGATGAGGACGCCACCGTGGCGCAACGCGCGGCCGTCGACGACATCCTGTCCGGACGAGCCGGCGGCCCGTGGGGTATCCTCACCCGCTTCGTCGAGACCCGGCTCGATACCGACTTCGTCCCGATGCAATTCGAAGATGACGGTCGTGAGAAGCGACTTACGGTTCCCGACTTGTTCGACACCACCGTCACCGCCATCCGCGGCGCCGATGGTCAGTCGGACGCCAGCATCGACAACCTTCACAACGTCATCCACGGTCGCACGCACACTCTGGCCCGCGGCGATACGCGGTGCACGCACCCCAGTTTCGATTTCGTCAACGAGCGGACGCACGGGTTGTACTCGCGCTTTTCCTGGGAGGGAAAGCGCTAGTCCCTGCGGAGTGCATGGGTGCTCAAGGCTGGCTGCGGCCTCTCCGGGTAACGAACCCCGGAGGCGACTGGGCGTCCCAGAAACCTCTTCCTGGCCCGACAGACTTTCGCCTCGAATTGCGCCTGTTCGCGGTCGTAGAGGTGGCTGGACGAGATGGTCCGGAAAGGAGTGTTTCTGAGACGCCTTGCTCACCCCTGAGGCTGCAACCCCCAAGGCTGATCTTGCCTGGGTTTCGTGGACACCGAAGAAGGCGCGAGAATGCGCCAGGAGGTGTTCATGGGCAAACGGCAGCGACGACGGTTCACGGAGGCGTTCAAGCGGAAGCGGCCCGGCTCTGCCTGCGGCACGACCGCGGCATCGGGCAGGTCGCTCGGGAGCTCGACTTGACCGAGTCGGCCCTACGCAGGTGGGTGCAACAGTATGAGGTCGACCACGGCCCCAATCCCAGCGGTGCGCTCACCACGGAAGAGAAGACGGAAAACGCCTTCTTCCGGTACAAGTCGATCATTGGTGACCGGCTTCGTGCTCGACACTCCAAGGCTCAGGACGCTGAAGCGTTGATCGCGCGCAACATCCTGAACCGAATGACCGAGCTTGGTCGACCGGCTTCGTTCGCGATCGGGCCCTGAGATCGTTGGGTTCGGGGCGAACTTCGTTGCTCTGAGGTCTATGCACCAACGCCACCACTCGCTATCTTCCCGAACTCTTGCTGCTCCGACCGCCTTCCCCGTCTGCCAGAGTCGGCGCGACCAGCGCGGGCTCTCTGCCGCTATCGACCCTGTTCTTCATCGCGCGCGCGCGCGCCGCTGAGAATGCCCGTCATGCCGTAGTTGCCTTCGTGGCAGGCATACTCGACAAGTTCGTATTGACCATCTTCAGCATCTCTGGCGAAGTGAAACATCCCGGTCCACGGCGCGGTCCAGACCATCGGATCATCGACGGTGAACTGATACTCCAGCATGTCGGGACCGACAGGCGTGTACCGCTCGGTGAGGGTCATGTCTGCGGTGGACCCGCGATACGATGTCCGGCCATTGAAGTTGGTCGTCGTGACCTCGAGGGTATTGCCGTCCCATCGACCCTGTGGGACACCGAGCCACAGCCGGAGGTTATCCGCAACTTCGGGCCGGGGTTCGGTCGGGATGATCCGTGTCTCGTGGATCATCTCCTTGGTGATCGCGACAAACCCGGGCCCCTGCACGATCTGCAACCCGTTGTTGTAGCCGATCGGCGTCATCATGCCCGGGAGCCCGCGTGTGATACAGCGCACGTAAGGCGTCAGGTCCTCGGGCCCAGCCGGCACATCTCTCGCGTTCGCCCGCCTTCGGGCCACGGCCCTGGCCGCGCGCTCTTCGCCTTCCGGCGTCAACGCCGGAAGGCGGCCGTCGGGCGGGTCGATGACCATCGCCGCCTGCGTCGAGACGACCTTGGGCGCGAACCCGAGCGCGGTGTCACGCCACTCCCGTTCATAGCCCCAGATGCCGCCCAGCGTGCTCCCTTCGCGGCGCGTGACGGCTTCTTCCGGTGTGAGCTCCGCCGCATCGAAGTTGTCCGGGCGCTCAAGTGGGATCCCATGCGAGATATCGCCCCGCCACAGCCCCTGCAAGTTCGGCTCGCCCCAGGGCGTGCGCGGAGCGTCGTATGGGCCCAGCGCATCGGCCGTCAGCACGGCCGCGGGTAACTCGTTCGCCACGCCACCGAAGCCGGTCTCGACAACGGCGAGTCGCACGTTGTCCGGACCGACGAGCATGGCGCGCTTCGCCGCGGTACGCCCGCGCTCCGGGACGGCTGGCTCCGACTCGAACCGTACGCCGTGCTGCCGGAGGTCCGTGGCCGCCGTATCGAGATTGGACACGACGAAGCCGATGTGATCGATCGCCCTGCCCTCGGTCTTCGCCGGAGTCGTCCCCTCCGGGTGCTGCGAGATCAACAGCCAGACATCGTCGAACAACAGCCCGTCGAGCCGGCCCTTCAAGCTCGACGGCTCGCCACCCAGCACGTCGCGATACCAGGCGAGCGTGGCGTCGGGGTCGGTGGCGCTGAGGTGGACGTGGTGAAAGCCGAGCCGATCGGGATCTTCGACGAGCTCGATCCGGGTGCCCCATGGATCGAAGATGAAGCCGATCTTGAACAGGCCGGGGATGTCACGCAGGGTCGAGCCGTCGGGAAACCGCTGCAGCCTGACGCCGGTGCCGGCGACGCCGACCGCTTCCAGTTCGGCCATCTTGGCCGTCAGGTCGGCGTAGGAGAAGCCGATGTGGTTGACGCCGGTGCCCTGGGTGCCGCCGGCTGTTGGCTGCGGCACGAAGACGAGCTCTACTCCGTGGCAGTTGGCGGCGTCGTTGCGGTCGGCCAGTGGCTCACACCCCAGGTGATTGGAGTACCACTCAATCCCTCTGGCGGGACTTGACGTCGTGATGTGCACGTGGTGGTAGTCGGCAGCCAGGGCCAGCCCAGGTGTCCCCGCAAGCGCGACCGCGGTCAGCAGCGCGAACGCAACACGGCTCCAAG
>Ga0310122_10002392_pt1 | contig 11930 bp, 7 predicted proteins | sample CB6_Bottom_1051__FD_203503 | JGI IMG/M metagenome (GOLD analysis project Ga0310122, IMG submission 203503) | Marine microbial communities from Western Arctic Ocean, Canada - CB6_Bottom_1051 | ecosystem: Environmental > Aquatic > Marine > Oceanic | place: Canada: Western Arctic Ocean | collected...
GTTCATCGAAGGGCTTGCGGACCAGCCCGGAGATCGCCTGGCTGCCGAGGCGCTCCTTGATCTCGCCATCGTCGTAGCCGGTGACGATCACGACCGGAACGGCATCGCGGATCTTTCGAATTTCGGCGAGCGTTCCGGCACCGTCGAGTTCGGGCATGTCGAGGTCGAGCACCACGGCAGAGATCAGCTCGCCTTCGGCGCGCATCTTCTCCAGGGCCTCGCCACCGTTGCGGGCGACCAACACCTCGAAGCCGGCGCGCGTGAGCAGTTCGGCCATCAGTTCGCGGACCGCATCGTCGTCGTCCACCACGAGCACCCGCCCCGCGACCTCATTCTTCGGGCCACGCGGCGTCGGCGAAATTGCCGCGCGGTCCGAGACCGGGAAGAGGGCCCGCACGCAGGTTCCCGAGCCTTCTTCGCTCACCAGTTTGATGGCTCCGCCGTGGCTCTGGACGATCCCCAGGACGGCGGCGAGGCCGAGGCCGCGGCCCGCGGACCGCGTCGTGTAGAAGGGTTCGAAGATCCGCCCGCGCGCGTCCGCGGAAATGCCGCAGCCTTCGTCTTCGACTTCGAGGAAGACATAGGCCCCCGGGGCCAGATTCGACGTGCCGAAGGTGTCGTCGAGGTACGCAGCGTCGGCGTGGCTCACCCCCACCCGCAGCCAGGCCTTGCCGGCTTTGAGTTCCAACGAGTCGGAGGCGTTGCTGACCAGGTTCACGGCGACCTGTTGGAGCTGCCCCTCGTCGCCCTCGATGAGTGGAAGCGGGCTGGCGATTTCGATCTGGAGATCGCAGTTCCGCGAAATCGAGGCCTCGAGGAATTCGCGAATTCCTTCGACGAGGTGCGGCAGGTGGATTGACTTGAGCGAGGGCGGCGCCTTCCCGGAGTAGATGAGCATCTGCTCGGTGAGGTTCGAGGAGTGTTGGGCGGCGTCGCGAATCCGATTCAGGCGCTCGGCGATGGCGGAGCCGCGGTCGGTCTCCAGGAGGGCGAGGGAGGCGTTTCCGAGGATCACCGTAAGCTGGTTGTTGAAGCCGTGGGCGATCCGGTCCGCGAGCACGCCCAGGCTCTCGAGCCGCTGTACATCGCGAAGATGGTCGGCCAGGCGCAGCCGTTCCTGCTCGGCGCGTTTCTTCGCGGTGACGTCGGTGGCGGCGCCGATCACCCGGAAGCGGCCCCCGGGTAGCGCTTCGGCTTCGAGTACGACTTCGAGACAGCGCTCATCGCCGTCCGGTAGCGCGAGCCGATGGGGGATCTCGATGGCCTGATGGGCAGGCGTTCCGACGGATTCAAGGAGCTCCCGGAAGCGTTTTCGGACACGCGCGCGATCCTCCGGCACGATCAGATCGAAGTAGGGTATCGAGCCGAGTTCCGGCGAGACCTCGGCCGTATTCTCCAGGAGGTTCCTCGAATTCCAGACCTTGTCGGCCACATCGTCGGCCTCGACCTCGAGCGCGAAGCTCCAGTCTGAACTCAGGCTCGAGGCGATGCGGAAACGTTCCTCGCTTTGTCGCAGGGCTTCTTCGGCATTGCGGCGTTCGCGGACCTCGGTCTCCAATTTTTCGATGGCCCCGGCCAGTTCGGTGGTGCGTTCTTCTACGCGGGTTTCGAGAGCGGCCCGCGAGTCGAGTAGCGCCGCCTCGAGGGCCAGACGGTCCCCGACGTCGGCGGCGGTGATGACCCAGTGCAGGGCCCCTTCTTGATCGTGGAAAGCCCGCGCGAAACTTTCGACGCGGACGGCTTCCCCGTTCGGGCGCAGCCATCGTCGCATGTGGGGGCCGCGTTCGGTGCCCTCTTTTTTCCCGATGTAGCGATCTTCCGAGTGGACGAAGTCGAAGAAATCGCTTCCGAGAAGCGAACTTGTCGGGACTCTCAACAGTTCGCCCACGCGAGGGTTCGCGTACTCGATGCGGCCCTTCGCATCCAACTCGAGGATCAACTGCGAGTTGTTATCGGCGAGCGCTCGGTAGCGATCCTCGCTGGCGTGGAGGGCGCGTTGCATGGTCTGCCGCTCGTTCTGCTCCCGCTCCCGGCGTCTTCGCATCCAGACGCGGCAAGCAAATACCTGGGTGGCGATGACGAACGGACTGAGTGCGATCCAGGTCCAGCCGATCCATTCCTCCTGCTCGAGTCGGCTGCCAAAGGCGCCGGAGGTCAGGACCTGGCTGATCCCAAGGAGCCCAATGGCGCACGGCAGGAGACGTTCCGGGATCGAGTCGTCTCGCGAAATGTGGAGGTGCAGGATCCAGGCGGCCGCGAAGGTCATCGTGGGTTCGAAGGCCAGGCCGAGCGCCGTCTCGGCCCCCGGCATTTCGAGGCGCGCCAGGATCACGCGAGCGCCCCCCAAGACAACGCCCACGAGCAAGAGTCCGCGCGGCACCGGGCGCCCGCCAAAGGCCAGTGCGCCGGCCAGTGTGAAGGCAGAAAAGAGAGGCACGAAGAGCAGGTCGATCGCGCCGTCCTGGTACTGGTCGACGTAGAAAGTGGCGGTGACGGCGATGACCCAGGCCCAGATCCACATGGCCATCGGCGTGCGCGTGGCATCGCGTCGCAGATTCCAGATGACGCCGCCGAGGGCGATCAGGAAGAGACACTGGAGCAGTTCCGTCACGCGCCGAACTCCTGCAAGGGCCCACAGAATACCAACTCGGAGCCGCGAGGTGCACCGCCGAGCCAGCGCCCTCGCCTGCAGCAGGACGGCGCCCCGGGGGTCATGAGGTATCATCGAGCGATGGCTTCCAGTGAGGACGTCTCGCGCGGGTCGACCTTCCGCCGGGTCGCCTTCGCCGTTGGTCTCAGCGTCTACGGGCTGATGGCGGTCCGCTACATCTTCGCCGCCAGCATCGTCGAGCGCGGCCAGCGTTGGTTCCTGCTCTGGGACGACGCGATGATCTCGATGCAGTACGCGCGCAACCTGGCCGACGGCGCTGGTTTCGCCTGGAACGTCGGCGCCGAGCCCGTGCAGGGGTTTACGAACCTCGGCGTCACGTTGGTAATGGCGGCGCTCCACGGGCTGCCGGTCGCCCCAGCGGCCGTCTCGCTGCTCTTCCAAGCCCTGAACCTCGGGGTCCTGGTGGCGCTTCTGGTCGTGAGCCATCGGCTGGCCCGTGTGCTCTTTCCCGGGGTGCCGGCGATCGCCGACGGGGCCGCGGTGCTCCTCGGTCTGTACGGACCGATGGCGATCTGGGGGCTCCAGGGAGCGGACTTCGCCATCCAGGCGCTGATCGCGACGACGGCGATCCTCTGGGTGGCGCGGGCGCAGACCGGCGGGCAGCCGGTTCCGTTGTCGGCTTTCGCGTTGCTGGCCCTGGGAGTCGTGGTGCGTCTCGATTTCGGGATCATCTTCGCGACGGTCTGGCTCTGGTCGGTCGTTCATGGAAACGGGGGAAGGCGCGAAGCGCTCACCTCGGGCGCGATCGGTGCCGTCACCCTCGCGGCGATCCTGGTCTTTGGATTCGTCGTCTTTGGCGATCCCCTGCCGAACACCTTCTACCTGAAGGCCACGGGAAATCCGCGCATCTCCATGTGGGCGACCGGGTGGCAGCAACTGCTCTCGTTCTACCCGGGCTTCAAGGGGACGGCGCTGTTGGCGTTCGTCGGCTTTGCGGTGTGGCTCCTGGCGCGCGATCCGCAGCGCCTGGTTCAACTCGTGGTGGCGCTGGTGCTCGGCCAGTTCGGCTACTACCTGTGGGTCGGCGGAGACTGGGTCACGCTGCACACCAGCCGCTACCTGATGGTGGCGATGCCCTTTTGCATCCTGGTGCTCGCGGCCGGGAGCTTCGAGATGCTCCGCCGCTTCGGGGGAGCTCTCGGTGGGGGGGCCGGGCGCACGGCGGCCTACTGGGGGCTGCTCGCATTCTTCGCCTGGTCCCTGAATCCCGTGGAAACGCTTCGCGAGTGGCATTTCGCCAGCCGCGATCCGATGTACCGCAGCGAGAACGCAGCCAACCTCCGGATGGGGCTCGCACTCTGCGACGCCACCGCCGAGGCCTCGCGTATCGGGATCTTCTGGGCCGGGCTCACACCCTACGTCTGCCCCCGCGACTACCTCGACGTGATGGGACGCACCGATGCGACTATCGCGAAACGTGAAATGCTGTCTTTCAAGGGCGGTCCCGGCCACGCGAAGTGGGACTGGGACTACGTCTTCCGCCAGGCGAAGCCGGATTTCCTGACCACCTTCACACCGGAGATGCAGCGCCGGAGCGATTTCTCGGCGCTCTACTGCGTGGCGAAACTGCACGGGCCTAAGGTGGTGGTCCCGGTCCGCAAGACCTCCCTCGACCGTCTACTCGATGCCGACCGCGATCTCTGCGCGGTGCGGGATTATGCGCGCTGTCGGCCGTGCGACCTCTAGGCCCGCTCGCGTTGCCGCGATCGATCGTCGTCGCGGGGTGGCTCTGCGCGCTGTTCTCCGCGCTCAGCGTTTGGCTGCGTTCTTTTGACCCGAGCGCCTTCAACCACGACGTGGCCTACGTGCTCTACGTGGCGGGCCAATTGCTCGACGGTCATGCCCTCTACGTCGATATCGTCGAGGAGAACCTCCCCTTCGTCTTCTGGTGGAGTCGGCCCGCGGTAGCGCTCGGCCGCGCCCTCAGCGTGGCTCCCATCGCGATCTTCAACGCCATGCTCGTCGTCGGGATCGCGGGGGCCGCTGCCCTCGGCTACCGGATTCTGCGCGAGTCGATCCCCGCGAACCCGGCTGCCTACGCCTTCAGCGTGGTGGGTGCGCTCTGCCTCCTCGAAATCGGGGCACCCGGTTACGAGTTTGGCCAGCGCGACGGTCTCTTTGCGATTGCGGTCTTCCCTTATCTCTTTGCCGCCGCCGCCCGGGTCGACGCCGTGGCGTTGGCGCCGCGCTGGACGCTACTCGCAGGTCTCCTGGCGGGCGTGGGCTTCGTCCTGAAGCCCCATTTCGTCGTGGTGTGGATCGTCGTCGAGGGGTTCTTGTTCTTCCGCGCACCCGGGGCCTGGAAGCGGATCGAGAATCGCTGCATCGCGGGGGTGGTGGCGTTGGGCGTGCTTGCGGTGCTCGTGTGGACGCCGAGTTATCTCGAGATGATTGCGCTGGCGACACGGGTCTACGATGCCTACGCCACCTACCGGCTTCCCGTCTTGTTGGGGAAGCCCGCCCTGATCGTGTTCGCCGTGGCGGTGGCTTGCTTCTTCGCGGTGAGAGCCGGTTCTCGGGACCGTGCCCTGCGTCAGATCCTGTTGGTGGCGGCGATGGGTTTCCTGGCTTCCGCTGTCGTGCAGGGTCGAGCCTGGGACTACCACTACGATCCGCTCGAGATCGCTTCGGGCCTCCTGATCGTGGTCGTCGGCCTGGGCTTCTGGTTGCGGCCGGAGGGGGCGCGACCATTCGCGCGAGTGTCCCCTTCGCGGGCCTTCCTCGTTCTGTGGCTGGTTTTCAACCTCGTGGCCGCGGGGGCGCTGCTGCGGGCCACCTGGCAGGTGCTCGGCCCGGGAGCGCAGGAGCGCACGCTGGTGGGGGACCTCGCCGCCGTGGCACGCGAGCACGCCTTTGGTCACTCGATCTGGTTCCTGTCGACGTCGATCGTTCCGGCGTTTCCGGTGGTCAACCTGAGCGAGGCGCGCTGGTCCTCTCGCTATTGCTGCCTGTGGGTCGTGCCCGGGCTGTACACCCCCGCCGAGCGACAGGCGCGCCCCTTCCCATACCGGACGCCCTCCGAAATGGGGGCGCTCGAGCGGGGGCTCTTTGATGCAGTGGTCGAGGATCTGCAGGCCGATCCGCCGGCGCTGATCTTCGTCGATCAGAGCCCCGACAAGCAGGCCTTCCGGCGCAGCGAGTTCGACTTCCTTCGCTACTTCCGGCGTGACCCGCGCTTCGCCCGCTTTTTCGCGGATTACACGCCGCTAACGAGGGTCGGCCCCTACGCCATCTACCGCCGCGAAAAGCCAGGCGAGGTCCTCGGTCGCTAGGGCCTGATTCGTCCCGAGAAGGCGATGAGCGATGGGTTTTAGCCCCGAAATTCAACTTTCGGGGGCCGGAATCCGAAACGGCTATCATTCCTCCCAAGCGGTTGAAAGACATGGTGAAGCGACACTCGATCGAGTCCGAAGTCGAGCTCTCCTTCGTGATCCCGGTCTTCAACGGAAGCGGGACCATCGAGGGCGTGGTCGAGCGCATCCTCGCCGGTTTCGCCGACCTGCGAATCGAAGTGGTGCTGGTGGACGACGGGTCGGCCGACGCCAGCGAACGCGTTTGCCGGGCACTCCACGAGAAACACCCGGACACGGTGAGCTTCGTTTGTCTCGCGCGCAATTTCGGCGAGCACAACGCCGTGCTCGCGGGGCTGCACTTCACCACCGGCCAGGCGGTCGCGATTCTCGACGACGACGGGCAGAACCCACCCGAAGAGGTGCGCCCGATGTACGAGGCGTTGTGCGAATCGGATGTGGATGTCGTCTACGGCTGCTACCGCACCAAGCAGCACGGCTTCCTGCGCAATCTCGGGAGCCGCTTCAACGACCGTGTTGCCAACTGGATGCTAAAAAAGCCACCGGAACTCTATCTCTCGAGCTTCAAGGTGATGAATCGCTTCCTGGTCGAGGAGGTGAAGCGTTATCGCGGGGCGTTCCCGTATATCGACGGACTGATCCTGCGCACGACGCGACGCATCGGGCAGGTAGACGTCGAGCACCTCGAACGCGAGGGCTCGGAATCGAACTACAACCTGGGAAAGCTCTTCTTTCTCTGGCTCAACATGTTCCTGAACTTCTCGATCCTGCCGCTGCGGGTCTCGGCAGCGATCGGCGCCATCGCTTCGGTTTCGAGTCTCTTTCTCCTCGTCGCGATCGTGATCGACAAGCTCTACATCAACCCCGCGGTGGCGGTGGGGATTCCGACGGTGCTGGTCACCGTCGTTTTCTTTGCCGGCGTGCAACTGCTGATTCTCGGGACCATCGGGGAATACCTCGGGCGGCTGTTTCTCGATCAATCGGGTGCGCCCCAGTTCGTGGTGCGCGAGGTCTGCGAGCGGGATCCCGAAAGTGGCTGACTTCTACCGGGGAAAGAGTGTGCTCGTGACAGGGGGCCTGGGGTTCATCGGCTCGAACCTCGCGCACGCGCTGGTCGAGCGCGGCGCCGACGTCACGCTCCTGGACTCGATGCTTCCGGCCTACGGTGCCACGCTCGCGAACGTCGAAGCGATCCGCGACCGCCTGAAGATCAATTTTTCGGACGTCCGCGATGGCCACAGCCTTCGCTACCTGGTTCGCGACCAGGCCCTGGTCTTCAGCCTCGCCGGCCAGATCTCCCACGTCGAGAGCATGCTCGACCCGATGACCGATCTCGAAATCAACTGCGCCAGCCAACTGTCGCTGCTCGAGTGCTGCCGCGAGGGAAACCCCGGCGCGAAGATCGTTTTCGCCAGTACCCGGCAGCTCTACGGTCGGCCTCAGTACCTGCCGGTGGACGAAGTCCATCCCCTGGTTCCGGTGGACGTGAACGGAATCAACAAGCTGGCGGCCGAGCGCTACTACTCGCTCTACCACGAGGTGCACGGTCTGGCGACGGTGAGCCTGCGCCTCACAAACACCTACGGCCCGCGCATGGAGATCAGCAACGACCGCAAGGGCTTCATCGGCGTCTTCGTGCGCAAGGCGCTCGCCGGCGAAAAAATCCGCATCTATGGAACCGGTGAGCAGCGCCGAGATTTCAATTATGTCGACGATGTCGTCGAGGCTCTGCTGCTGGCGGGCGAACGGCCCGGCGTCGATGGGCAGGTCTACAACCTCGGCCACCCCCAGCCCGAGAGCCTGCAGGGGTTTGTGCGGATCCTCGCGAAGTTCGCCGATTTCGAAACCGAGACCGTGCCCTTTCCGAAGGACGCCGCCGCCATCGACATCGGCGACTACTACGGCGATTTCTCGAGGTTCCAGGCGGCCACCGGCTGGCAGCCCCGCGTCGGCCTCGAGGAAGGGCTGGCCCAGACGCTCGCCTGGTACCGCGCACACCCCTCTGCTGGCGTGCGATGATCCCCTTTTTCGACTATCGCCCCCATCTCGCCCGCCATCGCCCTGAAATCGATGCCGCGATCGCGCGGGTGCTCGACTCCGGGAGCTTGGTCCTCGGCGAGGAGGGGAAGGCCTTCGAAGACGAATTTGCGCGCTTTGTAGGGGCGCGGTTTGCGGTGGGCGTGGCCTCTGGAACCGACGCGATCACGCTGGCGCTGCGCGCCCTGGGGATCGGCGAGGGCGATGAGGTCCTGACCGTCGCGAACGCCGGCGTCGCCCCCGTGGTGGGCATTCGCGCCGCCGGGGCGATCCCGCGCTTTGTCGATGTCGACGCCGACAGCCTGCTATTGGATCCTTTGCTGGTCGAGGCGGCCATCGGGCCACAGACCCGGGCGCTGCTTCCCGTGCACCTTCACGGAAACCCGGTCGACACAAGGGCGCTGCGCCAGATCGCCGATGCCCACGACCTCTTCCTGGTGGAGGACTGCGCCCAGGCCCACGGTGCAAAGATGGGTGGCGCCTCGGTGGGGCTGCTCGGGGACGTCGGTTGTTTTTCTTTCTACCCGACGAAGAACCTCGGCGCCTACGGGGACGGCGGGCTCTGCGTCAGCGGCGATCCCGAGGTGGCTTCGAGGCTCCGCGAGCAGCGGATGTACGGCTTTCGGGGCGATGCATTTGCACACGTCGAGGGGCGCAACAGTCGCCTCGACGAGATTCAGGCGGCGATTCTGAGGGTGAAACTGCGGCACCTCGAGGCCGACGTGGCCGAACGCCGCGCGCTGGCTGCTGTTTACCAGCGAGAACTCGCGGAAGCGCCGGTCCAGGTCGCGTTGACACACAAAGAGGGTCGGCACGCCTTTCATCTATTCGTCGTGCAGGTTCCCGAGCGCAAGCGCATTCTCGAGCACCTCGCGGCCGCCGGCGTGGGCCATGGGCTCCACTACCCGGTGCCGATCCCCAAGATGGATGCCTACGCTTCCTTCGATCGCCCGGGCGAGTTGCCGACCACCGAAGCCGCCTGCGAGCGGGTGCTGTCACTGCCCCTCTACCCGGGGCTCTCGGAAGACGCGGTGGTGAAGGCGAGCCGGGCGTTGGTGGCCGCGCTCGCCGGGCTTCGGAGCCCGCGCGTTTGAACGCCGGCGAGTTCGAGGTGATGGCCCGGGTCGAAGACGACCACTGGTGGTACCGGGGGCTGCGTGACATGGTCGTGCGCGTTCTTGCAACGCCGCGCGCGGGGCTTCCCCCGGCCCCTCGGATCCTGGATGCGGGTTGTGGAACGGGTCGAAACCTCGCGGCCCTGCGCGACGCATTCCAACCGAGTCGCCTGGTCGGATTCGATACCTCGAGCGAGGCTCTGGCCATCGCCGCGCAGAAGGCCCCCGAGGCCGAATTGCGGCGGGACGACATCTGCGACCCGAAGCTGGGCGAATCGGGCTTCGACGTCGCCGTCAGTCTCGACGTGATCTACATCCCCGGGAGCGAGAAGGCGCGGCCGGGTCTCGAAGCGATCGTCCGGGCGCTGCGCCCGGGTGGCCTGCTGGTGCTCAACCTTCCGGCCTACGACTGGCTCTACAGCGAACACGACGTCGCGATCCACACCGCTGAGCGCTACACCGCACGCCGCGTATCGCAGCTGCTCGATTCGATCGGCCTGGATGTCGAATGGCTGAGCTATCGCCTCTGTGGCCTGTTCCCGCTGGTCGTGGCTTCGCGATTGCCGAGCCTGTTTCGCGCGCGGCCGGGGGATGCCGAAGCTCGCTCGGCTCTCCACCGCGAGAGCGGAGCCGCGTTGAACCAGATCCTCTACGGCGTGCTGCGTGCAGAGAACGCGCTGATCGTTCGCGGCACACGGCTCCCCTTTGGCAGCTCGGTCTTTGCGGTGGGTCGAAAGCCGTGAGCGCCAGCAGGCAGAGCGGTCCGCTTTCGCGCCGCAGCTTCTGGGTGTGGGTGCTCGTGTATCTCGCGGTGCGCGGGGCGTTGTTGCTGGCGCCGGGTTACGAGAGCGATCTGCTCGTGTACAAGCAGTGGGCCCTGGCGGGGGGCCTGATGGGCTACGAGCGGATCTACGAGACGCCGGGAGTTGACTACCCACCGGCCTCGGTGGCCGCGTTCTGGCTGGTGGGGAAGGCCTTCGTGGCGAGCCAGCCGCCCTTCGAGCCCGGAGTGATCGAGAGCCACGTCGTGCCCACGGCGTTGGTGAAGTTGCCGCATCTCGTCTTCGATCTGCTGCTTGGGGCGCTGCTCTTCCGCGTCGTTGCGCGCCAGGGTACCTGGGGTCCGGGAAGGGGCGGGGCGGGGTGGGGACGCGTGGCCGCGATGGTCTACTGGTGGAACCCGGCGGTGCTCTTCGGCACCGCCTACTGGGGCCAGTTCGATTCGATGCACGCCTTCTTCGCGGTGGCGGCGATCGCCGCGCTGGGAGGCGATCGACTGGTTCGATCCGCCGTGCTCCTCGCCATCGCGGGCCTTTCGAAACCCCTGGCCGCACCGCTCCTGCCGCTGCTCGCCGCGGTGGCCGGGCTGCGGCGAGGCCTGCGCGGGTTCCTGGCCGCGGGCGCAGCCGGCAGCGCGGTCGGCGTGATCCTGTTGGCTCCCTTCTGGCTCAGCGGCAGGGGGCAGGCGGTGATCGAGCGGGTGTGGCTCGACCTCGATGCCATGCCCTTCACCTCGGTGAATGCCCACAACCTGTGGTGGTGGCTGGGGGGTTGGGAGCGCGCGGACACGCCGCGGCTCGGCGGGTTTTCGGCCACCGAGATCGGGGTCGGGCTGTTTTTGCTGGTGACTGTCTGGTTGCTGGGAACCAAGGCCGTTTGGCTCCAGCGGGCGCGGGGGGAGGCGTACCGTGCGGGTCTCTTCCTGCTGGGGGCAGCGCTGGTATCCAGCTTTTTCTTCGTGTGGACCCACATGCACGAGAACCATCTCTTCCTCGCCGTGCCGCTGTTGCTTGCGGTCGCCGGCAGGAGTCCGCGGATCGCGTTCCTCGCGGTCACCGCCTCGCTCTGTGTTTTCTTCAACGAATTCGCCCACGATCCCGAACTTCCCGCGCTGCTGGGGGATGTACTCGGCGGTCCATCGGAAGTGCTCGATCCCGTCTTCGGGCGCCCCTACACCAGCCTGCAGGCATGGATCGCGATCGCGAACCCGGTGCTGGCGGCGGTGGTCTGCGCCGGGAGCCTGCTCGCTGCCCGGGATCTAGCGCTGCCCCCCGCGCTGTCGGAAGAAGCCGGATCCGAAGAGCCCGCGTCCTAGACCTCGCGATGACCGCGCGGGTGCGCCCGCATCCAGTTCCAGGCGGACTCGAGCATCGGGCGCAGTTCGCGGACCTTCGCGCGCCAGCCGAGTTGGGCTTTGATGCGGCCCGGATCGGAACGAAGTTCGGCTACGTCTCCCTCGCGTCGCGGCCCGTAGACGACCGGGATCGAGCGGCCGGTGACCGCCTCAGCGGTCTGGATCACCTCCTGCACGCTGAAGCCGCGCCCGATCCCGAGGTTGAAGCAGTATCGATCGCCCGCCCCCAGTCGCTCGAGGACGTGGGCGTGGGCGTCCACGAGGTCCTCGACGTGGATGTAGTCGCGAACACAGGTGCCATCGGGCGTGGGGTAGTCCTGGCCGTAGACCGTCATCGGGGTGGAGCCTTCGATGGCGGAGCGCAAAACGTTGGGGACGAGGTGGGTTTCGGGCTCGTGGTCTTCGCCGAGCGAGGCGTCCAGCGAGGCGCCGGCGACGTTGAAGTAACGCAGGATCGCCAGCGAGCGCCGCGGGTCGGCGTCGGCCCATTCGCGGAGCGCGCGCTCGGCCAGAGCCTTCGATTCGCCGTAGGGGTTGACCGGGGCGATGGGGAAGGTCTCGTCGATCGGAACTTTCTGCGGAACTCCGTAGACCGCCGCAGTGGAACTGAAGACCAGCCGCCGGGTGTCCGAAGCTTCGAGCGCGCGAATCAGGTTGCGGGT
>Ga0310122_10002393_pt1 | contig 11929 bp, 15 predicted proteins | sample CB6_Bottom_1051__FD_203503 | JGI IMG/M metagenome (GOLD analysis project Ga0310122, IMG submission 203503) | Marine microbial communities from Western Arctic Ocean, Canada - CB6_Bottom_1051 | ecosystem: Environmental > Aquatic > Marine > Oceanic | place: Canada: Western Arctic Ocean | collected...
ATGTCGGGAAGGGCTTTCTCTGGGGGAACGCTTTTGCTTTTTACCTCCTTCTCGTTATATTTGGTAATGAACTTAGCCTCCTTGCTGATTTTTAATTCAGTATCCCAGTCTATAAAGAAGTTTCTTTCATCAATTTTCTTGTCGTTCTTGATCTTTATCATCGATACTTGCCAAGCGAGGTTATGAAACTCGTTAAGACAGAGATTGAAAGTTTCGCAATCAATGAAAACGTATTCTTTCTGGGGATTAAATCTTAACAGATGCTCGTCCATAATCTAATTATAAGACACCTTGCGTCTCATGTCAACTACAAATTAGTTTCCACACTGGGATGTTGAAACAATCAGCCTTGAATGTGAAATCATTAGCAGGGTCTACTTCGCCTTTCTTGTGAAAGACAGCTGCCTTATAAAAGTCAGACTTACTTATTTTGCCCAAGTACCATGCTTCCTTCATATTGTTTAAGACACTTGCGAAAGCATACTCATCACAGTCTTGCTCTGTATTAAAGTCAGCAACCGAGCATTCGTAATAAGGTTTTGGCGGAACCGTCCTTTCTTTTGTTTTCACATCTACCTTAATACCGTTGTAGATAATGTCATAATCATAGGTGTCTTTAATGTCTCCGTCTAAGACTTTTTTAACCACTTCTTCACCTATGTAGGCCACAAGACTGCCCTCTCCGCCTCTTATAGAATTATTCAACAGGGGAAGCTTCCTTGCCCTCTCTTTAATTCTTTTTAGCGTTCCGGAACTTATCGAAAACTTTTTCACCGTCCTGATAAGATGCTGCTCCTAAATTTCTGCGACTGCATCCTAATTTTTTTCTCATTAGTTCTCTTTGTCTAACGCGATGCATAAGGGTGTGCTCGTCACAGAATTTTCCCTGAGTCTGGGGTTTGCCGCAGACTATACAAAGCCCTTCTTTAGCTTTTCTAATTTGCCATTCTCTTTGTCTTGATACTTTTTTTTGTTTTGTTTTTGTAGTCATTTTATTTTTTTACCACCAAAGTATTCTGTTGCGTGGTCTTCTTCCACTAGGGTTTTATTATAGCTCCCCCCAACCCCGGATGGGTTGAAAAGCTCTCCAAGTAGCCTGCCATACTTACCCTTCTTATCGATAGAAGTCTCTACGATAAATTCATTCTTGCCTTCCTTGATTAGCTCCTTCAATCGAGCTTTGGCTGCGAGACCCCTTTTCTTCTCCGCTTTGTCTCTAGTGCGGCTCTCTGGCGCGTCTATGCCGTACAGCCTAATGCGCTCCTTCTTGAACGTGCTAAACCCGCAATCGATCATTGCGTCAACTGTGTCTCCGTCCACTACTCTTATTAGCTTTGCTTTGTATTGGTACATTTTCTGTAAAGGTCTCTTATTTTGTTTCTAATGAGATATCTTAAGCGGGGTTTCCAGCCATTGGGCCTAGCATGCCAATGTAAGTGATCAGGAATTTCGCGTTGAGTTTTATCTATGTAAAAATTATCATTGCCAAACTTTTCTATAGCGACTTTCCTAAGATGGCTTTCCATTTCTTGAGAATCAAGTTCAGATATTTCCATGGTGTGAAGCGGTTCCCCTCTCCAAACGGACATGGGGAGCTTGCAGGCCATGCAGTCTATGATAGTCCATCTTGGATCAGACTCATCATAAGTGTGAATTTTTATTTTTAATTCGCAAAGTCCACATGTCATATGAGCGCAACCCCTCTTCTTTGAACAACCTTTGATGCGCAGCTGTTCGCATATTCAATTGCTTTTTCTATGTTTTCTGTTTCTAAATATTTTGACACAAGGGCGGCTTGGAACGTGTCTCCCGCGCCGGATAAATCATAAACCTCTACTTTCTCAGTGGGGTAGAATTTCTTACGGTACATGCATCCTCTTGCCCCCAAGGTTACGATTAGTTTATCAGTCCAAAATGTTATGTGAATGTCGTGTTCTATAGCTTTAAACTCTGGTTCATTTATTTTTATAAATTTTGCTTTGCGACAAAACTCCCCCAGCATTTTCTTTGTATCCAAGAAAACATTTTCATTTAGATCGCAAATATGTTCAATCGCTTTCTCGTTTAAGAAACCTTTGCCATAATCGGCTATAACTATTGCTTTGTAACTGGATAGTTTTTTTCTGTTTAAGTTTGAGCCAACGAAGGATACGGGTTGAACCCTGTCGTTCCTGTCTACTCTTAAAAAGGTATAGTTAGTTTGTTTGTCAACATATCGCTCCTTGGTTATTGTTTTGGCCATTGTTTCTTCGGGTGCCACTAATATATGGTGATACCTTCCGTGCCCTAGCGAAACAAGGTTGTTGTAAACGTTACCTGCCATTCCCATGTTTTCTTCCGTCTTTTCTGGAATAAATACAGGAACCGGAATATCAGGGCAAAGTCTCTCCGATCTGCCATAGATAAATCGGTCGATACAACTATCGCCTATTACTAAAATCTCGTTCTTCACTTAAAAAATAGTCCCTTGCATTGATTGCCTTATCGCAAATAAATAAATCATACCTTGGTTTCTCAAATTTAAGTTCATGAAGCCTAGCTCCCCATTTTTTTAATTGATCACGGGTTATTTTGATATAATCTTTTCCTGTCTTGGAGGACAATGATTGTCCCCTAGCTGTCCAGTAGACAATAGTGTGACCTTCGCCGTACTTTTCGTTTATCTTTCGAATGTTTCCCTCTATTGGCGTGGATTTACTGTAGTCCCTGTCCTCGGGGGTGTTACAGATTGTCTCATCTATGTCTACGTATATAATCATTAGTTTATTTTTAGGCTATTATTACTAAAGATTTTAATTAAATGATGAGCTTGGGAAACAGCGTCATCTAAGGCGTTGTGACGAGTTCCTGATGTTTCGATTCTTATATCGGGAGAAAGGTTTTTTATAGTTCTGTAGCATCGGTTATTCCGAAAGCTCCAAGGTTGTTCTAGCCCAGTTTCGCTATAAGAAGAAGAAAGTATGGTGTTGTCGAAGTCAGCTCCGTTACCCCAAACGATAACGTCGTCTTTAGATGAATCCATTGGTCCCATCTCAAGTAAAAGCCAACTCGAAAATGAAATTAAAGCTTCTTTTAGTTTAACCTTCTTAGAGTCTGTAATCGCTAGTCTTGCGGCTTCAGACTGTCCCATCCACCACAAAAAAGTAGAGGCGTTTATTTTTAAACCATAGCTCTGACAGTCCTCGGGGTCTATGTTTATATAGAATTTATTTTCGGTTACTTCTGTTTCTGAGAACTCTACTGCTCCAATCGAAACAATAATTGACTTTGGCTCTTTACCAAGAGTTTCCAAATCAAGCATAATGTTTTTTTTCATTTTATTTATAAATTAAAAGTACCCCGGGCGGGACTCGAACCCACAACATTCTGCTTAGAAGGCAGATGCTCTATCCAGTTGAGCTACCGGGGCACTACGTGTTCTAATGGTTACTTACCTTCGTAACTTTCGTTGGAGCTAACCGTTTCTTCTAACGCTGGCTCGATCGGTCCACACTGATCCGCTTTCGTATCGTTAGCTGGGTCATAATCACCCGACATCGTCAATGGCGTAGCGCTACCGTTTTTTGTAGCTTCTCCTTTGACAATATCTTCCCAATAAGGATCGTTGGTCTCCCACTTAGGTAGCGCTGCTTTTCTCACATGTGCATGGCCTAAGTGAGCCACGGGGAATGGTAAAGGACGCTCCTTCTTGTAGTGATCCTGATAGGCTATCTCATGCCAGTCAGATAAGAGCATCTTCACTGCGTACCTTCTTGCTCTAGCGTGTATATGGCCCGGAGGAAGCATATGAATCCCTTCGCCTTCGCCAACAGTCTTCGGCTTCACGAGGGAATTAGTCTCCTTCTTCTTAAGAAACTTTTTATATGCTTCGGCGGTTACTTTACCCGCGTACCAATCATAACTAACAGACTTGTTAGCCTTGAATTTCTTAGCCATCTCCTTAGCTTGTTCTGCGAACAGGCCTTGCTCGTTACGGCTCATTTCAAGAGCCTTGCGGTTCTCGTATATTTTTCCGTAAATATCTTGGCCTTTGCTTTTCACCTTCACGAAGCTTTCTCCAATTTTAAAACACAAGGTCTTAAGTTTGGCGTTAAAGGGACGTTTCTCCCCTTTTTTCCATTCGCGAGTGGGGTCGAAGCCTGCGTAACTCCACAAGTGTCCAGCTGTTGGAGCTTGTTCAATCTCAAGATGAACCAGTAGTCCTGCAGAGAGGACAGGTCCGATTCCACATTGCTCCATTGCCCACTTGCCCATGAAGTTGTTCTCAGCGAACTTCTTAAGAGCCTTCTTAATCTGCTCTTCAAGCTGCATGTTAATAGTATGCATCCATTCAAGAATGGTAGCTGGGCTCTTAATGGCTTCCTTTATATAGTCGGGCCACTCTTCTCCCTTGTAGAGAGATCTAAGTTGACCTTCCGACTTGATTCTGTCGTCTTGTAGTTGGTAATATCGATCTACCAAAAAACGACCCTCACTTGGTTTCAGTTTTGACCCTGCTTTAAGCAGCTCTTTAGATAGAGCAACTTTATTTGAGTCAACTTTTACCACGATACTCTTAGGCGTCTTTAATCCGCCTACTTCCTTACTAACCTTGCTAGTCTTGCTAGCTTTTATGTTATTTTTCATAACGTTTGCATTGAATATTCAATGACTTTCTGTTGATTTTTTGCGTTTTATCTTGGGCTTTTAACCTTCTCAACAGTCCTCACTCGAGGCATTGAGTTGTTCTTCCAAGACTCAACACAAAATTCGTTAGAACACATATGATCTAAATTGGGTTTCTCAAGAGTAGTTCTCTTGCTGAGGCATCTAAAGGTAAGGTAGTCTTTAAAGTCCTGCTTCTTTTCGTAGTAGATCGTTTGAGTTTCAATAGATTCGTGCCCTGACTCACAAAATTGATCGACATACTTGCGAATAAGAGGGTCAAAAGGTAAATTATTTTCCTCCAAGAAGAAAGTCGGTTCACAAAAACTGAAATCTGTAACGCATTCATTACCGCCTAATAAATTCTTAAACAAAAAAGAATCATAGAAAGGGACGCAGAGCATCAAGTCTTCATTCGACCAATGCTTCTTAAGTTTTTCAAAATCGCACCTAGGAATGTAATAAAACCCGTCGGTCGCTGCTTCGGAATAAATTTTAATTAATTTTCTATAGCCCTCAGTATTCTTCGCGAAGATGATATACTTGGATTCCTCTGAAATTGATTCGGTGGTTTTTATTTCTGTATCGTTGCAGAAGGTCATCCTGATCCCAAATACTAATTTTATTTTTGACTTTCCGCAGTTCTCGTAAGCTTGAAGGAACCCGCTCATGCCGTCCTCCACCAAGAATAGCTCCTTGATGTCGTTCTCTAGGCAGATATCTATGATAGACTTAGGCCCATTATCCTTGCTTGTCTCCGCCTCTTCCAAGGTGAGAATGGATCTGCCTATGCTATAGTGCGATTTAAATAGCGGTAAAGTCATTTTACTGGCTCATATGCATTGAAATCCACGGCGAATTATTGACGATATCCTGACGTACAGAGCCACTCTTGGTTGCCGATCGACGAGTCCCGCGGTCTTTGGGCTTATAATCCTTAACTTTCCCACGTACAGGGGGAACTGCTCCCTTCTCGATTGCGCGGCGTAATCCTTTGCTTAACTTCATACAATTAGCTTAACCCACCTTGTGATCCATGTCAAGTTAAAAGTTAAAGGGGTCATCAGGGTCTACCTCTGCTACCCTGTTCCAATGGGGGCATCCCTCATAGGAATTTTCTTTAATTTTTTCTCCTTTTTTTGGATTTAATTTGATTTTTTCAAAAGAACTTGAGGTAATTTCTCCCTTTTTGTTCACCGTTGTATAATACTCAAAGGGTTTCCTAGCTGGGCAAATCCATTTATGCTCCTTGTCGCTTCCGCACAGCCATCTGTTCTTACCATAAACAGCAAAGTTTGCCTCGGCATCTTCCGTGTTGAAGCCTGAAAGAAATTCAGCTATTCCCGAAAGGTAATGTTCAAAGCCTGTTAGTTCATCCTCTTGAAGCACCGGGGCTTTCTGCTCTGGGTTCTTGGGGAAGCGTAGAAAAAGAAAAGAAACCTCTGGAATAACAGAAGTGAGCTTGTAACAGGCGAGTGAGTACATCAAGACTTGGAGATTGTTTTCCAGTTCCTCCCTGCCAAATTTCGACTTACTGCTTTTGTAGTCTACGATTTTGGTTTTAGTTTTGAAGGTAGCTGTCTTGTCAATAAAGCCATTGATGACAAAGTCTTTACCTTCGATGTAAAAATTCTTTTCGGCCTCGAGCTTCTTGCTTCCCTTGCAATGAAAATCAAAGGATAGCCCTGTCGCCACCATCTTATAAATAAGGGAAAGATTTTCGTCGTCGTTTACGTTCAGTCTCTTTGCGTGTTTTTCTATAAGCCTCCTTACTGGTTCGCAGGAGGCTACAACCTCTGCGCTTTCTTGAAGCCTTGTGGCGTACTTCCTATGCCGTGGATTGATTAAGACCTCAAATATCAAATGAACAATGGTTCCTCTAGAGGCTCCATCGTTTGAAATATCTGGGACTTTAAGTATGTATTTGGAATAATATAGCCAACTACAATTGTCTAATGTTTTAATTTTACTAGCGCTGAGTTTAATTTTTTTTCCCATAGATAGGTTCTTTCCATTCCTTGATTAATCTTTCCCTGTCGTTTATAAGCATATCGTTAAAGTCTCCTTCGGGCGGGAGTTGGATTTCTATTTGTCTTCTATCAAACCATTTCGATAGTTTCTTTTCTGCCTTCTGGGCCGCTACATTCCCCGCGTTATTATTTTCTGAATCATTATTAAAAGATATTAATATTCTATCTGGATCCATTCTTATTAAAAAATTCAAAACAGACAAACTAATATCTAAGCCGAAGGTCACCAAAGTTTCCTTGACTCCTATGTCCCAAAGGGAAAGCATGTCTCCTATGCTTTCTACAAGAATAACTGTTTTGCTTTTTAATATATTTTTAAAATTGATTTGAGCTGGGTACCTCCAGTCTTGTTTGTTGCCTAGGTGCTTCCATTTTATTTTACTTTTACCGGAAATATCTCGACCGCTGAAGCCTACTATCTGTTTCTTAGCATTTTGTACTGGAAAGACGTACCTGTTAGACATCTTGCCGTTAGAGCGAACGACTCCGCTTCCTAAGTCACGTAAAACAGTGGTGGAAGTTATCCCTCTCTTCTTCCAGTAAGAATAATCAGGATCGATCTTGGATAGTTCGTTTAAGGAAAATGTTTTAGGAGCTTTTGACACGGGTTTAGTTCTTGTTCTTTGTATTTTGTTAAAGCCTTTTTCCTTTAGCCATTTTGATCCTTCTTCGTCTGAGCCTAATCCCAGCGTCAGTTTAACTAGGCTTCTCAGTGGCCCTCCCTTTCCCTCCTTGAAGTCTACCCAGTAGCCGGAGTCTTTACGTATTCTTAATACTGTTTCGTTATTGGAGCTTCTGTACAATGGCCTAGCCCTATACTCTTGACCGTAATCTTTTAAATTGTAGCCCAGCTGGGTAAGTATTTCAGCTATGTTATCCATATTAACCTAGGAGTTCTTCGTCCACTATCGCTCTCTCTTCTTCGACGGGCCTGTCGAAATTTACATTCAGATTCCTCGCTTCTTGTACGTCAGCTAGGGTTCCTCGTTCTGTTACGTTAAAGTTACTAACATCATAATTTATGAAGTTAGTCTCATATCTATAGGGGCGGTTTGGGTTCCCGGTGGGTATCCTCACTAAGTCTTGATGCCCTGCCGCATCTCTGCCTTGAAGCCTTGAGGCGATAGGAATGAGTTTATGTGTTCCGAACTGCTCCCCTTCAGCTTCTATCTCTTCAGTCCTCTTTCTTCTAAAGATTCCAACAAAGCTAACTAGCCAAGTGAGCCTATCTGATTGCGCTATTACGCTCCCGTCATCCGTCCCGCTCTCTGCTTGCCTATTTAACTGGCAGGAGGTCAGTATCGGTATGTTTAATTCGGTGCTCAGCTGTTTCAGTGCGTCTACTTTTTCCCCTATGAGTTGATACTCCTGTTTATTCCAGCCTGATTCTCCCGTGAGCTTTATATAATCATAAACAACAATGCACTTATTTCCCCTGCCGACCTCTGATAAATACCATCTCCTTACAATCGAACAGATTTGCTCAATTGGCTTACCGGGAACCTCCAAGTGGGAAACTAGGTCTTTAGCCTCGCTTAACAGTTCCTTTTTTTGTTCGTAAAGATCAAAATATTCTTTGTTATGTTTCCAGTTTCCGGTAATTAAATGCCATAAAGGTATTCCTGTTATTGCTGCTGCCATTTTATAGCGAAGATCTTCTATCGACATCTCTGTATCTAGGATAAGAGCTGGACATTTGTGAGTTGCGCTCATCTTTCTGGCGAGGTCGGCGAGGATAGTTGACTTTCCGTGCTTAGGTCTGCTCACCCATGCGTAGAGATGCCCCGGTAAAACTCCGCCAAACAAGCGGTTAAAGTCTGGGTGAGGCGTTGCCATTCCCATTTCTTTCAGGGGATTCTTGGCTCTTTCCTCTATTTTTTCAGCTATTTTTTCAAAAACTTTTTCCGGCCTTTTAAATTCTCCACCTATGGAAATCTTTTCGTTAAAGATTTTATCAACGGTGGTGATAATTTTTTCTTTATTATCGTTGCCGGGGTTTTTAACGTAGGTTTTAATTTCTTCAGCTTTCTCATCCACTTCCCTTCTTACTCTGTATGTAGTGAGTTCGTCCGCAGCTTCAACAACCCCTTTTCTGTTGATTGGTATTAATTTGAGAGCATGGAGGCGGTTGTATATATCTTCCTCTCCCCCGCCAGAAGATGCTATGTTTAGATTCCTTATCCTGTTGGCTAAGACGCCTATGTCTAGGTTCTCGCCTTTATTAAGGATTTCCTTGAGGCAAAAGAAAATAGTATGGTTTGGTTGCCCGAAGAAATCTCTCTCCCCAATTTTATCTTGGATCTCATAAAATATTTCTGGATACTTTATGAGACCACCTAGGACATGCTTCTCTAGGCGAAGGGAACAAATATCATTATCACTCATCAGTGTGAATACTAACACACCTTAGAAAATAAGTCAAGAATTTTTTCTGCCCCTCTTCCTTTGGGGAGTGGAAAGGACGTCGAGGTAGTGGTCTGTTTGAAGGTCTGTTATTGCCTGAGACCATCCATGAATGTGGGAATGAAGAGCTAAGAAGTGAGCTTCATCGTCGAATGAAGCATGTATTTGGGACTCGCCGTCTTCGTCAAAGTTAAATAAAACATATCCCCCCGTTGAGCATTCGTTTATTTGTCCCAAGATAGAACTGGGCATTGTAAATTTTTGCTTCTTTTTCTTCCTCGGCATGCATATAACATTACACTAAATAATAATATTAAATTTTTTTTCAATAAATTCTTCAGTTAGTTGTTCTACCTCGTCTGCTTCTATTTCAATTAATTTAAATTTATTTAGTTCAAGCCACTCTAGTTTTTTAAAGTCCCTTTTAATTGAACGAAGGTAATTAGCGCGGTTCCCGTGAAAGAACTTACTGTATTGGGAATGTTGTGTGCCATTAACCTCAACCGCAATTCTCTTGGTTGCGTTAAGGATATCCACCCTCATCCTTGTTTGGTAAACTGGAAACTCTTCGTAAACTATCTGGTGTTTCCAGTAAGGGCAGAGGAATTGCTTTACTTGGTACTGAAGATTGGAGGCAGACGGTTCGTGCCAATTGATTTTATATTTACTGACATTCTTGTTAATTAATTTACCGTTGATCCCTATGAGACGCATTATACATTACTTAATACATTCTTAAACTTGTTAAAAAAGAAGTCAACAATCTTAGGGTTAGCTTCAAGGAAGTCAAAAAGTTTACCTTGGCCCTGTATTTTTTCCGGCATTTCAAGGCCAGCCTCTTTTAGTTCTTCAATAACATCCGGATCCATCGTTAACCAAGGCCCAGATCTTTTTGCATAATCCCATTCAATAAGAAGATCTGTTATCTCTTTCTCTATCCAGATACTTTTCCCTCCTGTCCTCCCGTACCTTACGGGATATTCTATAAGGTAGTTGGACTTTTCGTTAGGAGACTTTTTTATCATGATCTTAACTTTGTGGCCAAGGATTTTATTTGTTTTTCTGTCTGGCTGCTCCTTGTCCTTCTCAAGGATGAGGTCTTTATTAAACCTTGGTTGAAAATCGAATATCCAATTCGCAAAATGTAGCAGGGCGTTGCCTCCCGTAGCTGTAGTTTGTCTAACTGGTGCTGAGGTATAGAGAATTCGTATATCTGCCCTGACCTGACTGACAAAGATAGCCATGTGTCCGCGCTTTGTCATTTGGTTGGATATCTTTTTCATTATCGTTGATGCTATAACGGCTCCGCCCGCGACCATGGAGGATTTTTCAGTTGGTTTATCTATGTCGTCTCTCGGTATCAATCCATCAAGTGAATCAATTATAAATAAATATTTCTTACCTTCATCATTGTTGAGGATAAGAAGCTTCATTAAATCAAAAACAGATTCATATATGTTTGATTCATACATGAAGAATTTTGTTTCATCCATGTCAATGCCGCAGCGAGCTCTCATTTCTGGAGAGAATCTACCTTCGGTTTTGAGATAGATAACTTTTCCGTTGGAAAATTGTTTTTGAAAGTTCTTTCCTACCTCAAGGGCTTCTGAGGTTTTGCCCCCCTCGTTAACGCCACAGAATCTATGAAGTCCGGGGCCAAGTCCTCCTCCTGTCTCGATATCTAAAAGAAGACTCCCTGTTGAAACTTTGTAAAACTCTTCTTCTTCAAAATTAAAATGATCCCCACTTCTGTCTGATAGGTACTGGGTAATCAGCTCTTCGGAGGAAAGGCCCTTCTTTATTTGCTTTTTTTTCGCTGCCATTACTTGTTCAGTAAGTCGAGGTCATTTTGTACCATTCTCTGAACGAGTTTGTCAAATGAAATCTCGGGCTTCCAACCAAGCTCTTCCCTAATAGGGTTAGAATCTCCATAAAGAAGCTGAACCTCCGCTGGTCGATAGAATTCTTTGATTGTTTCAGCTAAGATGGCAGCGTCCCCATCGTGAACTTTAAATTTTTCATCCATCCCTTCCCCATCCCAAGAGCCAGATACCCCTGCGTATTTAAAAGCTAGAGAAACAAACTCTTTAACAGAGTGGGTCTCGTTACTTGAGAGAACGTACTCCTTTGGTTCCTCTTGGTTAAGCATTAACCATACGGCTTTTACGAAATCTTCAGCGTCGGACCAGTCTCTCTTAGCTTTTATATTCCCTAGTTGAAGGGGCTCAAACTCTTCCTTGTTATCGAGAGCTTGTTTGATTCTAGCTACAGCTTTGGTAATCTTTCTGGTGACAAATTCTTCCCCCCTCCTTAATCCCTCATGGTTAAATAAGATGCTGTGAATAGCATACATATCATAAGATTCCCTATACACCTTCACAAGATGCCTAGAAGCTGCCTTGGAGGCTCCGTATGGGCTTCTGGCTCTAATGGGGTGGTTTATGTCCTGAGGACTATACTCAACATCACCAAACTCTTCGGAGGAGCCAGCGCTATAAAATCTACAGTCAGGATTAAATTTTCTTATAGCTTCCAAGCATCTAATAACTCCAAGGGTATTAACGTCAAAAACTTGTAGTGGCATGTCCCAACTGCAACCAACGAAAGAGTTTGCTCCGAAGTTAATGAAATAGTCTGGTAAAACATCTTTTACCAAATTATTAATTGAAACTGCATCTGTTAGGTCGCCGTAAACTAAATTAAAATTAGGGTCATTTTCGAATGCTTCTATATTAGATTTGTTTACATTAGCTGTCCTGCGCATCATGCCATGAACCTTTAACTCTTCTCCAAGGCCCAATAAATACTCTGCCATGTTGGCTCCGTCTTGCCCTAAGATTCCTGTTATAAAT
>Ga0310122_10002394_pt1 | contig 11927 bp, 11 predicted proteins | sample CB6_Bottom_1051__FD_203503 | JGI IMG/M metagenome (GOLD analysis project Ga0310122, IMG submission 203503) | Marine microbial communities from Western Arctic Ocean, Canada - CB6_Bottom_1051 | ecosystem: Environmental > Aquatic > Marine > Oceanic | place: Canada: Western Arctic Ocean | collected...
TGCGGAATTCCGTCATGTACCCCAAACCGGTGCAGAAGCCGCGCCCGCCGATTCTCATCGGCGGCTATGTGGACCGGGTGCTGAAGCGGGCCGGAGAAAAAGGCGACGGCTGGCTTACCTACTTCTATACGCCGGAGAGTTTTACGAAATCGTGGGCAAAAGTTCTCCGCTTCGCCGAAGACGCCGGGCGGGACCCATCGGCGCTCGAGAGCACGAACCAGCTGCCCATCATGGTGGGTTCATCCCGCGCGGAGGTCGAAGGCCCCATGAACGAATGGCTGAACACCGAGTGGGACTACGCCGACTGGAGCGATTCCACCGCGAACAGCGCCATCATGGGTACGGCCGATGAGTGCGTGGAGCAGCTCCAGGCGCACATCGACACCGGGGTGAATCGGCTGATTTTCGTTCCTTATAAATATGAGATGGAACAAGTCGAGATTTTAGCGAAGGAAATTGTGCCTCGTTTGAAAGGTCTCTGATCGCTGCTTCGAGAGGCCTGTGTTCTTTGACGGGGGAGCCGATGCAAACGGATGAACTGGCGTGGGGCTCATCAAGCGCGTTTAGCGAGAATATTTTCGAGGCGGTGGGCGGCACGCCCCTGGTCAGGCTTGGCCGGCTGGCGCGAGGGGTGAAGCCGGAAATATTCGCCAAGGTCGAGTGGTATTCGCCCACGGGCAGCCTGAAGGACCGGATATACACGCAGATGATCTCCCGGGCCGAGGCGCGGGGGGATGACGATCCTGGAGTGCTCCTCGGGCAACGCGGGGATCGCCTGCGCGGCGGCGGCCGTCAAGGACTATGCCTGCATCATCGTCATGCCCGAGATGATGAGCGCCGAGCGGAAACTGATGATCCATGCCTACGGGGCGGAACTCGTTACCATCCCCGGCGGCGAGAGCGATGTGGATGTCGCCCTCAAGCGGATGAAGGAGATGGCGGCATCCGCGCCGGAGCGCTACTGGGTGCCGGGCGAATTCGAAAACCTCGATAACGTGGACACCCACTACACGACCTCGGGGCCGGAGGTATGGGAACAGCTCGAGGGAAACGTCGATGCGGTGATCGCCGCGGTGGGAACCGGCGGCTGGCTCACCGGGGTGGGGCGGTTTTTGAAGGAAAAAAACCCCGCCCTCAAGATATACGGGGTCGAGCCCACGGAGTCGCCTCTGATCAGCGGAGGGCTCTGCTGCGGGCACGGCATCGCCGGCATCGGAGGCGGGTTGATACCCAATATTCTGGACCTCTCGCTGCTCGACGGGATCATCACGAGTTCGACCGAGGAGGCGCTCCGGATGGCGCGGCGCGCTTCGCGCGAGGAGGGTCTGTTCTACGGAATTTCCTCGGGCTTCAACCTGGCCGCTGCGCTTAAATTTGCGCGCCCGTGTCCCGAGACGGGACGGATCGTGACGATTTTCGGGGATTCGGGCCAGCGCTATTTTTCCACCCCGCTCTGCCACGATGAGGCGGAGATGGAGGCGGCGCTTCAAAATGTGGTGGAGGGGGATCGCGATGCGATGCTGCGAAAGTTCCGGAAAACCTGGGACATCATCGATTGATCCGGATATTTTTTCGAAACCGCCGCGCTGTACGAGCGGGGAATACACGAAACGAAGTGAACGCTAAATGACGATTCAACGGCGCGCGTGGGATTCATACCGGCGCTATTCGGGACATATTTTCGACGCTATCGGCGGTACGCCACTGGTGCGGCTGAACAAAGTGAGCGCCGGCTTCGAGCCGGATATTTTCGTTAAGCTGGAGTGGTACTCGCCGACGGGCAGCCTCAAGGACCGGATTTACCAGAATATGCTCACCAAAGCCGAAGAGCGCGGGGACCTCAAGGCGGGGATGACGGTGCTGGAGTGCTCGACCGGCAACGCGGGGATCGCCTGCTCATTCGTGTCGGTGATGTTGGGCCACCCCTGCATCGTCGTGATGCCCGAGGGGATGAGCGATGAGCGGAAAAAGCTCATGCGCGCCTACGGGGCGGACCTTGTGTTCACCCCGGGCGGGGAGAGCGATGTCGATCTCGCTCTGGAAAAACTCGAAGAAATCCGCTCCGCCGATCCGGATAAATACTGGGTGCCCTCCCAGTTCGACAATCTTGACAACAACGAAGCCCACTACCTGACGACGGGTCCGGAGATTTGGGAACAGCTCGGCGGCAAGGTGGACGCCGTGATCGCCTCTCAGGGGACCGGCGGCTGGGTGAGCGGAGTTGGAAAATTCATCCGGGAGCAAAGTCCGGATGTGCGCCTGTATGCGGTCGAGCCCGAGGAGTGTCCGCTTCTGAGTGAGCGGGGCTGGGGCCCGCACGGGATCGAGGGCATCGGAGACGGTTTTGTCCCCAGGGCGCTGGACCTTTCTCTCTTGAACGGAATCGTAACGACAACGACGGATGAATCGCTCGAAATGGCCCGGCGGCTTGCCCGCGAGGAGGGTATTTTTTGCGGCATCTCATCGGGGTGCAACGTGGCGGCGGCGATCAAACTGGCGCGCTCACACCCCGAGCTCGGCGGCATCGTCACGAACATCAACGACACGGGGCAGCGTTATTTCACGACCGCCCTTTGCGGGGAGGAGAAACACGTCGAAATCCCCGAGCGGGATCACGCTGTGGACGCCTACAGCGCGGCGGAGCTGGATAAATACGCTCCTGAATGGGAGATCATCACCTAAATGCGGCCGGTAAACGGGCAGGACTTGAACTCATGCTCTATCTCCAGATTCTGATCAACAGCATTCTCCTCGGGGGTATCTACGCCTGCATCGCCGTGGGCTTTTCGCTCGTTTGGGGCGTGATGAACATCCTGAATATTTTGCACGGCACCTTCTTGATGTTGGGCGGATACGTTACCTTCTGGTTGTTCAAGCTCTACGGTGTGGATCCGTTTTTCTCGCTGCCGGTTTCGGCTGCGGTGATGTTCTGCTCCGGCTACGTCATCCAGCGCGGGCTAATCAACAAAATCGTCCGCGCGCCGATGTTCATGTCGCTTATTCTCACGTTCGGGCTTCAGATGATCGTCGTGCGCCTGGCGATTTATTTTTTCACGGGCGATTTTCGAACGGTCCAGCCTTCGTATGCCAGCTTTTCTCTTTCATTTTACGGGCTGATCATTCCCTTCGTCCGGGTGGCCATTTTTGTTCTGGGCCTGATTCTTACCGCCCTTTTGTTCTGGTTCCTGGCGCGGACGCGCACGGGCCGGGCGATACGCGCCACGCGGATGGACCTGGATTCCGCTCAGTTGATGGGGGTGAACATCGGGAATATCTACGCCATCACCTACGGGCTGGGCGCGGCTGTGGCGGCCACCGCCGGTTCGCTCGTGAGCGTCGGATTCGCCATCTCTCCGGTAAGCGATGTCGAGTTTCTCTCCAAATCCTTCATCATCTGCACGATCGGCGGGCTGGGAAATATCATGGGCGCCCTCGCGGGCGGGCTGATCCTGGGGTTGGTCGAGAATTTCGGCGCCCTCTATCTGGGGCCGGGCCTCCAGAATGCCGTCGGCTACATGGTGCTCATTCTGGTGCTCTTCATCCGGCCGACGGGCCTGATGGGCCGCAAGGGGTTCGAATAACATGTTCAGGCCCTGGACAAAAAATCAGTGGATATTGATGGGGATGGGTGCGGTCGCCCTGATTCTCCTTCCCTCATTTTCGGAAAACGACGTCATCCGCAAATGGATGGACATCCTGCTGATCGCCATCCTGGCGATAAGCTGGAACTTCATCGGCGGGCTGACGGGCTACCCCTCGTTTGCGCCGGCGGCCTTCTTTGGCCTGGGGGCATACGTCACCGCCATCTTGATGAAGGCCGGATTCAATTTTTTCTTCACCCTCGTGATCGGCTCCGCCTTCGGCGGGATGATCGCGCTGGCGCTCGGGATTCCGATCCTGCGTCTTCGCGGGCATTATTTCGCCATCGCCACCTTCGGGGTGGCCGAGTTTTTCCGCGAGCTGGCCGACAACCTTCGCATCACCGGCGGGGGGGACGGCATCAATCTCCCTCAAATCACGGGGGGGCCGGACTATTTCACCCGCTTTTTCTATTTCTCGATGCTGGGCGTCGCCGTATTGGCATTTCTGGTTCAGTACTTCGTCACCCGCCACCGCCTGGGGTACGGGCTGGTGGCCATCCGGGAGAACGAAGCAGCCGCGGCGATGACCGGAATCGACACCACGAAATACAAGGTCATCGCTTTTGTTCTCTCCTCCGTTTTTCCCGCGATGGCGGGCGGGGTGTACGCCTATCGGGCCGCGTTTCTGGAGCCGATTGACGTCTTCGACATCCTTTTTTCGATCAAGGCCATCGTCATGACGATGCTCGGCGGGGTGGGGACGGTCATGGGCCCGATTGTGGGCGCGTTCATTATGGAATACCTGGCCGATTACCTCTGGGGCGCCTTCACGGAGTTCCACAGCGCGTTCCTGGGAATCATCATCGTTTTGATCGTTTTGTTTATTCCCCGGGGGCTGATGGCGATAATCCAGGAACTGCGGCTCAAGGGCTGGAGATCTCTGGGACCCATTCTGCGCAGCAATGTCCAGAGGTTCAAGGTATGAGCGAGGCGGTGCTCGAAGGGCGGGGGATCACCAAGCGCTTCGGCGGCCTGACGGCGGTCTCGGCGGTGGATTTCACCTTGCGCAAGGGCGAAATTCTCGGCCTGATCGGACCCAACGGCGCGGGGAAGACCACCCTCCTGAATTGCATCACGGGGTTCGACTCGCCGGACGAGGGCGAGGTTCTCTTGCAGGGGGAGCGGATCGAAACCCTCAAGCCACACGCCATCACGCGGAAGGGTATCGCCCGCACGTTTCAGATTGTCCAGCCGTTTCCGAGTCTCACCGTGCTGGACAACGTGACCATGGGAGCCCTGTTCGGCGCCCATAAAAAGGGGCAAGAAGTTGCCCGCGCGCGAGAGGCCGCGAAAGATAAACTCGAAATGGTCGGCCTGATCGAAAAGGCGGACCATTTGGCGTCCGAGCTTACCCTCGCCGAGCGAAAGCGGCTTGAACTGGCGAAATCACTCGCCACCGAGCCCGAGATTCTTTTGCTCGACGAGGTGAATGCGGGGCTGAACCCGGCCGAGATTCAAGTCGCGATCTCACTGATCCAAAAGATCAGGGAGGGGGGCGTCACCATATTGGTGATCGAGCACCTGATGAAGGTCATTATGGGGCTCTCGGACCGCGTCATCGTTTTGCACCACGGGGAAAAAATCGCAGAAGGGCCTCCCCGGGAGGTGACGAGCGACGAGCGGGTGATCAAGGCGTATCTGGGCGATAAATACGCCGCAATGATGGACAAGATGAGCTGAGGCGGGGCGCAAGGATATGACGGCATCACCGGAAAACGGAGCGAATCTGCTGGAGGTCCGGGATCTCCAGGGTGGATACGGCGACGTGCAGGTCCTCTGGGGGATCGGGCTCGATGTCAGAGCCGGTGAAATCGTTGCGATTGTGGGAAGCAACGGCGCCGGAAAATCGACCTTTTTGCGTATGCTCTCGGGCGTTCTGCCGCGCCGGGCGGGGACGGTTTTCCTCGAGGGCGAGTCCATGGAGGGCATGGGTCCCGACGTTGTCGTTGCGAAGGGGATTTCGCATGTGCCCGAGGGCCGAGGCCTCTTCGCGGCGATGAGTGTCGAGGAGAATTTGTTGATGGGCGGATACGCCCGGAACATGACGGATGATGAGCTCGGCGGGGAGCTCGACCGGGTGTACGGGTTTTTCCCGCGCCTGGCGGAGCGGAAAAACCAGCTGGCGGGAAGCATGTCGGGAGGGGAGCAGCAGATGTGCGCCATCGGGCGCGGGTTGATGGCGCGGCCCAAGCTTCTTCTTATCGACGAGCTTTCCCTCGGCCTGGCGCCCCGGCTGGTGGAGGAGCTTTGCGGATTTGTGAAGCAAATTAACGAGGAAGGGGTGACCATCATGCTCGTGGAGCAGGATGTCCTGACGGCTTTCGAACTCGCCAGCCGGGCCTATGTATTCGAATCCGGGCGGGTGGCGATGTCTGGTCCGACGGGGGAGTTGCTGGAAAACCCCGAGGTGAAAAAAGCGTATCTGGGCATTTAGCCCGGTTGATTGGAGCGGAAACACAAGGGGCGGGCCTTGCTCGAATGCATGGCCCGGTGAAGTGAACATCCAATGGGAGGCGCATAACATGAAACGTCGTGGATTGTTGTTTACACTCGTTGCGGTATTCCTTTTTTCGCTGGCCGTGGCTGGAATTCCCGGTCCGCAAGAGGCCCAAGCGGCAAGAATGATCAAGCTGGGCGCGGCCCTGCCGCTCACGGGGCCCCTGGCCACCGAGGGCAAGAAGCAGCGGGCGGGTTATGAGATTTGGCGCGAGCGTGTGAACGCTCAGGGCGGCGTGAACGTCGGCGGCAAAAAGATGAAGGTCAAGATCATTTACTTCGATTATGAGAGCAAAACCCCCACGGCCACCAAGCTGGCCGAAAGGCTCATCACCCGGGAAAAGGTGGACCTGATTCTCGGTCCCTTCGGAAGCGGAGCGACCAAATCCGTCGGCGCCATCACCGAGCGCTATCAGATTCCCATGATCGCCCCGGTGGCCAGCTCCGAGCCGATTTTCAGCCAAGGCTACAAATATATGTTCGGGTTGCTGGCGCCGAACTCCTTTTTGCCCAACAACTTCTTTGCGCTTCTCAAAAAGCAGAACCCGAGGCCCAAAACGATGGCCTTCGCCACGCGGAATGACTTTTTCCCGCGCTATATCACCAAGGCGATTCGCTCGCAGGCGAAGAAACACGGATTCACGGATGTCTACTACGCCGAGTTCCCGAAGGACTCTAAAGACCACTCCACCTGGCTCACGGTGGTGAAGGGCAAAAAGCCGGACGTCTTGATGATAGCGGGCTACCTGCCGGACACCCTGCTCGCCACCAAGCAGGCGAACGAGCTGGGCGTTAAACCGAAAATCCTGTTCACCATGGTCGGGCCGGTCTACTCGCAGTTCACCGATGCGCTCGGATCGACCGCGAACAACATTCTGACTGCGGCCTGGTGGGGAGAGGCGCTGGACTATAAGGGCAACTTTATCGGAACCGCCCAGGACTTCGGCAAGATCTGGAGAAAGAAATTCAACAAGGAGCCGGACTACGTGGCAGCGGCTTCGACGGCGGCGGGTATCGTGGCGCAGCGGGCTTTCGAGGCCGCCGGCTCCTTGAACAAGAAAAAAGTCCGGGACGCCATCGCCAATACCAATATCCAGACTTTCTTCGGTCCCGTGAAGTTCGATAAGCGCGGCCAAAACACCGCGAGCGCCATCGTTCTCTTTCAGGTGCAGGGCGGAAAGCGCAAGACGGTGTGGCCGCCGAGCGTGGCCAACGGCAAGTTCATTTACCCCAGATAACAATCATCACCGGGCGGGTGCGCCGCTATGGAAATAATGGCGGCGCACCCATTCCCAAAGGCGGATCGACATGCCGACTATCCGGCTACCGAACGATGACGAAGTGCCCGAAGCGGCCAGAGAGCTGGTTAAGCGGATCAAGACCCGCGAAAAGCGCGTGTTCGGGATCGATACGCTTTCGAACGTCTGGCGGGCGATGGCCCATCATCCCGAATACATGCACGCGAATTGGGAACGATCTCGCGCGACCATGCAGCGGGGCGATGTGCCTCCGCTCATCAAGGAGATGGTCGCCTCGTCGGTTTCGGTCATGAATGCGTGCGAGTACTGAATGGACTCTCATATCGCCGCGGTCATGCGGATGGGAATTGATGAGAAGGGAATTACAGAGCTGATCGGCCTTGCGGATCACGTATCGGGTATGAACAAGGTCGCTTTCGGCCTCTTGCTGGATGAGGAGGACGGGGACGGCGCGCCGCTCCTGCCCTATCCGGAGGAGAGCGAGATCGAACCCTCCGTCCGCGAGATGCTCTCCGAGGTGGAGGAGATGGAGTCGGCCCGGCTGGGCCGGCCGGGCGTGCCGGCCTACTGGCGCTCCCTGGCCCGGAACCGGCATTACTTCGGATCAACATGGAAAAAGCACCGCCTCATGCTGGACGGAGGGGTGCTCGATCCGGAGGCGAAGGCGGCGGTTGGCCTGGGCGTGAGCGCGACGAACGGGAGCCGCTATTTCATCCGGTATTTTCACGCGGCCCTGGTCAATATCGGCTGGGAGCCGGGGCGTATCCTGGAGATTTTCGGGGTGGTTGATCACTACAACAGCTTCAACACCCTGGCGACTGGGATGCAGATCGAGTCGGACATCAAGCCGTAATACCGGCGAAACGCGCCGGAGAGGAAGGCCCATGGAATACATACGCGCCTCGTCTGTCGATGAAGCCATTGCCGCCGCCGGGTCGGGCGCCGCCATCGTGGCGGGCGGGACGAACCTCGTGCCCGATGTGCTCTTCGGGCGGAACGCGGTGGAGCGGGTGGTCGATATCAGCCGCCTTGACGAGTTGCGATTTATCGAAAGCGCCGGCGGTCGAATCCGCATGGGGGCGCTTGCGACGGTGACGGACCTGCTCGGATCGGACCTGATCCAGCGGGAGGCAACGCCGCTGCACGAGAGCGCCGTGGAATTCGCGGCCCCCCTGGTCCGCAACCGGGCCACGGTGGCGGGCAATATCATGGACGCATCTCCCGCCGCGGACCTGGCTCCGCCCCTGCTCGCCCAGGACGCTGATGTTGAGCTGACCTCGGCGGCGGGCCGGCGGACTCTTCCGCTTTGCGAATTTTTCCTGGACTACCGGAAGACAGCCGTCCGGTCGGGGGAACTCGTGACGGCAATTTCGATACGCCCGCTGGGCGAGGGTGGCCGGGCCGCCTATTGCAAACTCCAGCTCCGGCGGGCGATGGCCATTTCAGTGGTGAGCGTGGCGGTCGCCCTTTGGATGAACGAGGACACCTGCGTGGACGCCGGCATAGGCCTCGGCGCCGCCGCCGCGGTGCCGTACCGGGCGGAAGCGGCCGAGGAGGCTTTGCGGGGCCGGGTGGTTGGCGAGGCGGAAATCGATGCGGCGGCGGACGCCGCCCGCGAGAGCGCATCGCCCATCGATGATGTCCGTGCCTCGGTGGACTACCGGAAGAAAATGTGCGGGGTGCTTGTGCGGCGCATGTTGCGGAAGGCGATGGGATTGCCCGAGGCCGCGCGAGCGTGAGGCGCGCCTTTTATCCGATGAATGAGGAAGTGGGACCATGAGCGATTATGAGATTCGCCTGGTTGTGAACGGCAAGAGCGAGACGGTGACCGCCGAAGGCGGCGAAACCCTCCTTCGCGCATTGCGCAGGATGGGCCATGCCGATGTCAAACTCAGCTGCGAGGGCGGCGACTGCGGGGCATGCGCGGTGATTCTCGACGGAGTGGCCGTGAACGCCTGTCTGGTCTTCGCGGTTCAGGCGGATGGATGTGAGGTCACCACCGTCCGGGGAATCGGGACCGAGGACGGCCTTCATCCGATCCAGCTCCGAATGATCGAAAAAGGCGGGGTGCAGTGCGGCTTCTGCACCCCCGGGGTGATCGTCTCCGCCAAGGCGCTCATCGACGAAAACCCGGACCCCACCCGGGAGGACATTCAGCGGGGCCTGGCTGGAAATCTTTGCCGCTGCACGGGCTACAAGAAAATTTTCGAGGCCGTCGAGGCGGCCGCCGGGGACATCCGGAAAGGAGACGGCGCATGAGCGAGCGCATAATTGGCCGTCCCATGCCCATCATCGACGCCGTGGAGAAGGTCTCGGGCGCGACAGTTTTCATCAACGACCTGGAGCTTCCCGGCGCGCTTGTCGGCAAGGCGCTCAGAAGTCCGCATCCCCACGCGAGGATTTTGAACATCGATACATCGCGGGCGGAGCGCCTTCCCGGGGTGGCGGCCGTGCTCTCGCGGAACAACACGCCGGAGGCGCCCTTCGGAATCAACATCAAGGATGAGGCCGCGTTCTGCCGGGAGAAGGTACGCTACGAAGGCGACGAGGTGGCCGCCGTCGCGGCGGTGGACGAGGACACCGCGCGGGAGGCGCTTTCGCTTATCGAGGTGGAATACGAGGTTCTCCCCTCCGCGACGGACCCTTTCGCCGCCCTGGAAGAGGGGGCTCCCATCGTGCACGATTACGCCTCCGGAAACATCGCCAACCAGTTCCATATCAAGCGGGGCGAAATCGACGAGGCGTTCAAGAACGCCGAGGCCGTCTTTTCGGACGATTTTCATACCCACTTCGCGCACCAGGCATATATCGAGCCCACCGGCTGCGCCGCCCGGTGGCATCCCGACGGGCGCATCTCTCTATGGGGCTGCCTCCAGTCGGTTTTCCTGATCCCCACCTTCATGCTCTCTCCGGTCATGGGGATGCCGGCCGGCAAATTTCGGGTGACGCAGACCAAGCCCGGGGGCGCTTTCGGCGGAAAGCTCGACGTGAAGGCCGCACTGATGGCGGCCATGCTCAGCCGGGCGGCCCAGAAGCCGGTGAGGTTCATGCTCTCCCTCGAGGAAGATCTCGTTTCCATGCGCCCCCGGATGCCGGTCCATATCTCCCTCGAATCCGCCTGGAATAAAAACGGCGCGCTGGCTGGAAAGCGGGTCAAAATCGTTGCCGAAAACGGCGCTTATTGCTCGCTTTCGCCTGCTATCATGAGCTCCATCGCGCTCCGCACCGATAATCTCTACAAAACCCCGGCGGCGGAGATCGAGGGCAAGCTTGTTTACACCAACGTCATTCCCTCGGGACAGATGCGGGGTTTCGGCAACGTTCAGGCCACCTATTCATGGGAGAGTCACCTCGACAACGTGGCCGATGGCCTGGGGATCGACCCGGCGGAACTTCGCCTCAAAAACTATGTGGAAACGGGAGACCTCACCATCCATGGCTGGAAGATCGAAAGCTGCGCCGTGGCAGACGCCACCAGATACGTGGTTGATAAAATTGATTGGAAGGCCAAGCGCGAACAGGGCGGCAAGGGACGCGGGGTCGGTCTCGCGAGTTGCATCCACGTAACGGGCAACAAGGGCTTTTCCGCCGCACTCGGTCCCGACGGTACAGACCCATCGAGCGGGGTGGTGCGGATCGACGAAGAGGGCCAGGTGGAAATCTGGTCGGGCGAGTCCGACCTTGGCCAAGGCGCGACCAGCGTGATGGCTTACATCGCCTCGGAAGTCCTGGGAATTCCGGTTGCCCGCTTCAAGGTGCCCCCGACCGATACGGGCTACATGCCCTACGGGCTGGGGGCGTTCGCGAGCCGAATCACCCTCCTCGCGGGAAACGCTGTCAAGCTCGCTGCCGAGGATGCCCGGAAGAACCTGCTCGAGGCGGCCGCCGAGGCGATGGAAATTCCAGCCTCCGACCTTGAGATCGTAGAGGGGGAGGTGATGGCGAAATCCCTCTCGGACCGGAGCATGCCGGTGGGAGAAGTTGTCCGGAAAGCCGGAAGCATCATCGAGGGCAGCGGAAAATGGCTGGCCGGGGGAGACGTTCTGGACGATCAAAAATACGGCAACCCCTCGACGACATACTCCTTCAGCACCCACGCCGCCGAGGTGGATGTCGATATGGAGACCGGGGTCGTCACCGTGCTTCAGATTTGCGCCGGGCACGATCCGGGCCGGGTCATCAACCGGCTCGGCGCGGAGGGCCAGGTCGAGGGCGGCGTGGTTCAGGGAATGAGCTACTCCATGATGGAGGGGCTCGCGCCGGACGCCGGCCATGTGCGCGGCCGGAATTTTCACGACTATCTCATCGCCACCTCGATGGATATCCCTCCGGTGGAGCACGAATTTTTTGAATCCATGGACCCGCATGGTCCATATGGAGCGAAGGGCCTGGCCGAGGTGGCGATCAATCCCATCACCGCCGCCATCTGCAACGCCATCTATCACGCCACCGGCGGCGCGAGAATCCACTCCCTGCCGATCTCGCCCGAGCGTGTTCTTGAGGCTATCGACGAGGTGCGCGCCGGATCGTA
>Ga0310122_10002395_pt1 | contig 11921 bp, 9 predicted proteins | sample CB6_Bottom_1051__FD_203503 | JGI IMG/M metagenome (GOLD analysis project Ga0310122, IMG submission 203503) | Marine microbial communities from Western Arctic Ocean, Canada - CB6_Bottom_1051 | ecosystem: Environmental > Aquatic > Marine > Oceanic | place: Canada: Western Arctic Ocean | collected...
AGATTTCTTCCGTACAAGTCCGTGGTTTAGGTTTACGAGAGACACGATTTTTTGAAGGCTTCTCGTCTATTTTAAAATACTTTTGAGCACTAGCCGGGGCTCGTGATCTAATATAATATGATCCCGTTTTTAATCCATTTTTCCAACAGTAGAATAACATACTACTTAATTTTCTAATCGTAGGATGTTCCATCCATAAACTCATTGAACTAGATTGATCAATATAACAACTTCTGACTATATTTTGATTAATATAATCCTTCATTTTAAGCTCCCATGCAGTTTTATACAATTTTTTAATCTCAGTTAAATCAACTTTATCAGACTCGATATATTGGATTGATCCATTATTTTCTATGATATTATTAATCACATCAGGTGTTAATAATTCCATTTTCAATAGATCTTCAAATAAATACTTGTTTCCAACAATAAATTCCCCCGCCAGAGTTTTTCTAGTGTAAATATTAGATGATACCGGTTCAAAGCATTCATTATTGCCTAGAATCTGACTTGTACTTGCGGTTGGCATCAGCGCCAATAGTTGAGAATTACGTAATCCATGTTGTTGAATTTTTTGAATTAATGATTCCCAATCCCATCGTATTGTATTGTCTTCATTTGTTTTACCCCACATATGATATTGTAATACTCCTTTTGAATAAGGGCATCCACCATTTAAATAATATGATGGATAATACCCTGGAAGAATTTCGTCAGGCATGATACACGCGGGACATGGCTGCCCCTGAACAACACTGTTGCATACACATGTATTTGTATTTTTTATATTATCATGTATGCCAGAATAATATTTATCCTGAGCACATGTAATATTATTTCTTTTATTCTCATTATATTGTTCGCGTGCCATCTCTGATGATACCCATAACGCCGCGTAATACATAGTTTCAAATAATTCTTTATTAATTTGATCCGCTTCCTTAGAATCGAACGGAATACGCATTTGGAAATATAAATCTGCTAATCCTTGAATTCCTATACCAAGAGGTCTATTTAACATGTTTGATAATTTAGATTCTGAGTTAGGATATTCATTCCTGTCGATAATCGCATTAAGATTTTTAACCATAACACAAACAGTTTCAAATATACCTGCATGATCCATTATTTTTCCATGTCGTTGTGCTACTACAAACGCTTCTGGTGAATATATGTAATTAATTCTCCCTGAATTATTTAAAATATCAGAATAAGATTTAATTGATATGTTACCATACCTATTTTTTGTATGACTATTCGAAACTAATTGTTCACCATTAGTTTGCAGATCATACCCCAATGATCGCACATCGTGCACATATTCTACGTATTGAGATAGCGAAGAACAGCTGTGTATATCTGCTGGTAATATAAATAATTTTACAGAAAGACTTGCCAGTACACATACGGCATATTGCTCTATAGTTGACACTTCCATAATTTCCATGCATAAATTAGAAGATTTTATCACACCTAAATTTTTTTGATTAGATTTTTTATTAATAGAATCCTTAAATCCTACGTATGGAATCCCTGTTTCAATTTGCGTTTTTACTATCTCTGTCCACAACGATCTAGCCGATATTACCTTTCGGTATCGTTTTTCTTCTACATAACTCCAGTATAATTTACGATATTCATCGCCATATACTTCATGTAGACGCGGACATTCGAATGGGCACATTAACCACCATTCGCCATCTTTTTCAACCTGTTCCATAAACAAGTCTGATAGCCAAACTGCATAAAATAGTTCTTTCGCCCGCATGTTTTCTTCGATATGTGGTTTTCTCGCGTTGAGAAATTCAAATATATCTGGATGATGCGGTTCTAAGAACACTGCCATACTACCAGGTCGACGTCCACCTTGGTTAAAGGCTTTCATCGTTTCATTAAAAATTTTGATAAATGGAATAATACCAGATGATTGACCATCACTTCGTCGTATTACAGCGTTTCGAGATCGTATCTCAGATACATGCATACCTAATCCACCAGACGCGGATGAAATATCAGCAGCTTTTCCAACTGCTCGCATTATTTCTTCTCTCGAATCGTCAATACCCAATAAAAAGCAACTAGCATACTGTTCGAAATTTGTACCAGAATTAAAAAGGGTGGGAGACGCTTGTGAATACTTTCCTAAAGAAAGCAAATTATACGTCTCTTTAATGCGTTTCAGAATTTGAGATTTTGTCTTCTTTAGTCTAATAGCAGTTTCTTTTTCTAATACCAGCTTCTTACAGAAACTGCTAATCGATACCGTGCTAGATAATGCAGATGACCCATATCGAGATAATAATTCTAAATGTACAGCGGTTAATCCTTTAGGCATCAACAATGATATTGCCACACGCATATACATATCTTGAGGACGTTCATTAATTGCGCCTTCTGTATTTTTTAATAAGTATGCGCGCTCTAAAGTTTTAAATCCAAAATAATCAAATCTATAATCTCTATCATAATGAATCATGTCATTCAATTCCTCCCTGTTAAACATGATGTAGTTATAATATTGAACATTAATTGCTGGGCGGCGTTGTCCAGATGGTGTATTTCTTCTAAATAATGCTTCCGTGGTTTTGCTAAATACAGCTTTATCACGTTTTGTATTTTTATGATGATTTGATATAATTAATCGAGAAGCAAGCTCCCGATAATCAGGATGCTCTACGATTTTATTTGCGCATAATTTACATGTTATTTCATCAAGAACTCTAGTTTCTATATTGGGTTCTAACGATAATAAAACTTCTTGAGCAATAGTAAGTGCATTAAGATTCAACTTAGGCTTATAATTTATAGCAAGTTCAATCCTGTTTAAAATTTTATGTTTATTTACAATTTCCTTATCACCATTGCGTTTTGTAACATAAATATGCGTATCTTCCATAGAATTTGTTTACAATAATTTTTTAAATACTTGAAATTTTAATGGTTATATTGGTATATAAATCTTAGATTTATACTTCAATTTTTATCTTCCGCTTTTTCTTCCGCTTATCCCCCGCTTATCCCTCGCTTATCCCTCGCTTCCTAGCTACACCTAACGGTGCTGCGTCGTCGCTCTCGAGGCGTAAAGCCTTGTCTCTGTCGCGCTAAGAGCTTCCGACTTCGTCGGGTAGGGGGCTAAATAGAAAAAATACGAGTTATACTATTTATTTTTTCTATTTCGTTTTTCTATTTAGCCCCCTACCCGACGAAGTCGGAAGCTCTTAGCGCGACGATGCAACACCGTTAGGTGTAGCTAGGAAGCGAGGGATAAGCGGGGGATAAGCGGAAGATAAAACATCACATTTGACGACACAACTCGATGTTCATTTTGGTATTAACAACATGTTCTGCTAAGCATTTGCTTGTTTTGTATATTTTTACATTGTTATGTAAAGAATCCACTCTGGCTTCATCACCCAATAATATTCTCATGATAGGCTTGGCTTCGCGGGGTATCGGAATATTTGGGAAATTAACACGATATAATATTATTAAATTACCATGTGTAGGATCGACGCCTGTACCTGTGAAGCTTAACTGATTCGAAGAGCCCGGAAAAACAGGCATCCCCATGCTGAGAATGTATCTCATATCAACAAAATCCGATAATCTATTTTCTTTAATATGAATATCCCCATTTAAATGTTTTATTGTATGCGTTAATCCATACAACGCTTCTTCTAATGTTATAGATACGTTAACTAATAAATTATTTCCATTGCGTTCAAATAAAGAATGTGGTTTTTGTACAATGGATATAATTAAAGAACCTGGTACTGTTTTAGGATTAGTTGTGTCACCCATTTCTTGATGTATAGATTTATATTTATTACACGCACCGGGTGGAATAGTAATATTAATTTTTTCTTCCATCGTTTGTATGCCATCTCCGTCGCATGTTGTACATTTTTGTTTTTTTAAAGAAGTCGAGTTATCGGCACTTGCGGATCCTGTGCCTCTACAATCGTCACACCATGTTATTCGTTCGTGAATATGATAAATTAAAGCTCCATGATAAAATTCTTCCAATGTAATATATATTACGATTCGTTTATCTGTACCCTTTGGTTGTACTGACACATATTGTTGTACGATGCCATTTAATTCTGTAAAATCTCCATTTAAATATCTATTCGCCTGTTCTGCTCCGTAATTATCATATATACTTCTACATTTGTCATTCGACAATACTTTGTACGCTTTTGTAATTTTATCAAATGCATCTAAATCACCACCTTTATCGGGATGATGTATCAATACCAATGTTCTATAGGATGTAACAATTTCTTTTTTCTCGGTATATTCCCCCACCTTAAGAATATCATAATAATCCATTATATTCTCTTGTAAATCAGTTAGTATAATGTATCCTTTGATTATTTTATTATCCGCGTTATACATCTAACACCATTAAAATTGTATAATATATTACTTCTTAACTCCTTATCTTCCAGTATCAGATATCTTTGGCAAACTTCAAACCTAAACTTTTATTTATAAAAGTTTGAGCTTTAGATCTAAAGCTATAAATAAAAGTTAAGAGGTTTGTGTGTAATGATGAGTTATGGAATAAACAGAGCGAATAAGAGAAATCGTCGCCATATAAAAAGTACACGATCATCTTCAGGATCCATCCACGACATTCAGGAAGAATGTCGTGACTAACCGTCATTTCCAGATAGGTTTCCAAGGTCATCATCGTCGTGTTCACCTCGGATTATATCACTCGGATTCGAGATTGCCGTAGTGGATAGATAGAATAAAAGAAGATAAATAGAAAGCAAAATATAAATTGTCGCTTTTAAGTCGATTTTATTTGTCGTTTGAATTCTTAAATTCTGAGACAAAAAAAGACACGGTCAGAGATTACGGAGATTTTAGCAGCAACGCCAGCAAACACAACCATCCACATCAAATATGTCTCGCAGTACGGCATGGTTGATGCGGACGCTGGCAATATGCATTGCGGTCCGACTATGTATGTTCGTAATGCTCTCATTCGCCCCCGCAGAAATCAATAATCGCATTATGTCAGCGCTAGCGTATAGCGCAGCCACATGCAGAGAACCATTACCGTCACTGTTTACAGCATTCACGTCGGCTCCCGCGTTAATCAGGTGCTTTACTGTGTCAGCGTTATCGTTATATATGGCCTGCATGAGAGGTGTCCAAATATACGAATAGTTGTACAGAGCATTTACATCGGCACCTGCTTCGAGCAGGGCTTGTACTATGGCCGTAGTGTGATCGCCTATCTCATTCGCATTCCTCAAGACTGTTTGCAACGGGGTCCAACCTATACTGCTTTCAGCATTCACGTCGGCACCCTCCATGTTCACTAGGTTGATCAAGTGTTGAACTCTGAAGCAAATTTGGATTGCGTGTGTCATGTCCTGGTAGAATAAACAGATCGATTCCGTGAGTTCGTCGCCATATAAAAAGTACACGATCATCCTCAGGATCCATCCACGACATTCAGGAAGAATGTCGTGACTAACCTTCATTTCCAGATAGTTTTCCAAGGTACCCATCGTCGTGTTTATTTGTTTGTGTTAAGATTCTCTTGGTCGCGTAAAGCCTATGATGTTTGTAAATTAGGGTACCGTTTTTCAATTTTTGTTTAGTACTTCTTCGAATTCTAGTCCCGTCGGTCATAGATTTCGAACAATTCGGATTCTAGCTATTCGGATTCGAGGAATTCGAGGTTGCCGTAGTAGTTAAGCATAGAATAAAAAAAGCAAAAGGTTCGTGTCAACCGATAGAAATTTTGAATCAAAATTGTCACTTTTAAGTCGATTTTATTTGTCGAAAAAAAATTAGAGATATTCACCGACAAATGTAGAGTTGGGGGAGGAAACTGGTAATCACTCCATACAGAAATGAAGGGAGACCAAGATTTGCTTCTTCTAAAACCTCCAGGATCAGCATTGCCTCAGCTTCAACGGCTTCGTATTTCACAGCCAATCGCAGAGGGGTATACCCAATTCTATCTGTAGAATTCATGTCGGATCCCGCGTCAAGTAAGATCCGTATATCTCGAGGGAGATTCCACACCACCGCCAAATGTAGAGGTGTCCAACCTTTATCGTCTTTAGATTTTATGTCTGCGCCTGCACCAATCAAGAATCGCATAGTGCTTGCCTCCGATAAGGCCAAATGCAGAGGTGTTCGACCTTGATTGTCCTTAGCTTCTATGTCTGCACCTGCATCAAGCAAGATTTGCACGGCTTGAGTGTTTCCGTGAAACGCGGCCTCTTGCAGAGATGTCCGTGCGCCATACTCACCCACATAATCTATATCGATCCCCTTCTTAAGGCTTGCGGCAACCAATGATTCCACTATCCGGACGTTACCGACAATCGCGGCAATACTTAGCGCCGTGCCATTATATCTATCATAATTATAGGACGCAAAACTCAAATCAGCATCTATGTTGATCTTATGTTGGACCACAAAGCACGCCCCTGGTTTGTTCTCGGAGATGACTTTTTCGAGGGACGCTGCCGAGGGGTTGTTGTCGAATAAAAATTTGACGATCATACGGATGATCCATTCACGACATTCATGAAGAAAGTCGTTAGGAATCGTCCTCTTTAGTTGGTCTTGCATGGTTGTCATTTCGATCAGAGAATTTTTTTTCTTCAAAGCTTTTAAAAACTAATGAGTAGATAAATATATGGTACCGTTTTTCAATTTTTTTTATCAAAAAAAACTAGTTATCCGCAAATATGAAACTGATTGTTAATTGAACCAAAACTACGGGGAGTTCACAATCCGTATCATTCAGATTGTCCTCTAAAGCGTTTTTGATCTCGAGTTTTCGCTTCTCGATATTATACTTGCATGTATTACATATCATCGCCTTCGAAGAACGAGCGCTGGATAAGATATAACCGTACCTTATACGGTGTCCATCTAACTTCCGTCTTTCAACTCTGTTGTACATCATTATCTCGCAATTTTTGCGTAGCTCAGTACAGATAATCTCCCACCAAATTAAACCGTTATCACGTATGTATTCTATACACTTCAGATAATTAGAAGAATTGGGTTCGTAGTTCTTTAAATGATAAGCTGCTACCCATAACCCAGGAGCTATTTCTTCTTTTCCGGTAGATAGTTTTTGAAAACAGTCGAAACAGCCATCCCAGAGAGCGCTATATATGCTCACATGGCTACTAGAACAGGTAGAATCAACTATCTTCATTTCTTCCGCATTCGCATCAGAATTGGACATCGTGTCGTTTGGTAGGAGTCGGACTAAATTAAATTAATCAACGATTCAAATTACAAATTTTAGAAAATTATCTTTTTTGAGTGTTAAGAAAATTTCCTGAAGATATAAATATAGGGTACCGTTTTTCAATTTTTTATTTAGTACTTCTTCGGATTCTAGCTATTCGGATTCCTCGAATTCGAGGAATAAAAATTGACTTTATTCTTTAAATAAATATAAATAACTCATATATAAAATGGATTCATCTACCTTTTCATTCTATGAATATGAATATCAAAGAAGCACAACTTCTAACGCTTATATAACATATCTTCCCGGTAAACCTATTGTTATAAATTCTCAAAACAATAAATCTAAGAAGAATAAAAAACCATCTCATAGACAATTTAAACTTCTCTTTTCACAAACTACACCAGTACCAGCTAAAGGTATCCTCATTATAAAATCAAATCATAGCAAATCCGACGATGATATTATGCAATTTGATTATTGTTTGCCCACTTATATTGATTCATCGGATACTATTTTTCCGGATTATAAAATAAATGTTAATACTATGGAAGACCCTGTAAGTTTAGTATTGACATTTAAACGTATCAAAGCAGACAAAAGGTATAGAAATTATAAAAACGGTGAATATTATACGTATGTATTAGACATCTGCACAGTAGCCATACAACTATCATTTGAGAAATCAATACCATCCTCTAAAAAGCACTAATCAATGTTACTACAAACAATACCAATACACCAAATATAGCCCCCAATTCACGTGACGAAATTGCTATTCGTTTTCCCTTTTTTATGTCAACGCATTGAGAAAATAATAAACTAAAGACAATAGCATAACATATAATTGCAACAATAAAGAAAGTATTCAACATACATTTTTTAGCGTGTCTTCCGAAATCCCACATAATTCTCAATGGAATTTTCTCACCCGGTGCTAAAGACTGAACAAGATAATTACCAACAAACTGATGATACCTTATTATTAATTATAATCCTTATCTTGATAATAACTTTTACATATCTATTTGATAGATATATAAATCCCTTTTCCAACAATCATAAAAAATACAGTCAAATGATGGACTCTTATATTAATAATTCACAAAACGAATTTACCCGTTATTCAGTATCTCGAATGATGCATTAAACCTTCGAATTCCTCGAATGCCGGGTGTGGAGTATAAAATTTGATTTTATATATTAAATTATAACTAAGACCTCGAATTGTCCGAATTCTAGCTCCGCTAGAATACCGGGTCCCTCGAATCCGAAACCCGACGAAGTCGGAAAGCGCTTCGCGCGCAGCTAGAATACCGGGTCCCTCGAATTGTTCGGTTATAGATTTCGAACGCCTAGAATCCGAATAGCCACATGTCTCATTTATGGTTTGAAATCTTTTCATATTGGCCCCAGAATAAATCTGATATTATCGATACTATTAATCTTAAACCCCTTAGGAGTGATAGACCCCAACAAAGTAACACATCTGAATACGAATTGTATGAATTTTCTTCACGTGATCGCATTGCGGTATGTAAATTTATTCCATTGGAATACGCGCATATGGCAATCATACAAGAAGTGTGCGTCATGAATTACATACAGCATAACAACATTTGCAATATAAAACGTATATATTTTACTAAAGACAAGAAATATATTTATTATACGTATTTTCCTTGTATAGCTGTAGACACTAACTCTCTCACGGCCATACACGTGAATCAAATATTGCAAGACATAGGAGCCGCAATGTGTTATTTGCATCATAAAAATATTGTACATGGTAATATTGCATTTGATACAGTACATATTAACAAAGCTGTCAATAAAGTAACAAAGAAAACCTATGTCAAAGCAATTTTGACTGATTTCAGTCAATCGGTTAAAGTTATACCACGAAGACCATTGTTGGAAGCTAAATTCGACTGGAAATATCTACCAAATACAACCCCTAATCTTCAAGTTCCGCCCGAAGTTTTATTAAATCATCCTTGTAATACTAAAGTTGATACATGGATGTATGGATGTCTAATGCTATATTTTCTGACTGATAAACATCTATGCGAATCTATTTGGAAATATATAAAGTCTACTTGTTCGGATTGTCCGGATTCTAGCTCCGCTAGAATACCGGGGTGTTCGGATTCTACTTGTCCGGATTCTAGCTCCGCTAGAATACCGGGGTGTTCGAATTCTACTTTTAGTAGAATTCGAGGTGCTCGAGGAATTCGAGGAGATAGTTCCTCAAAGAATCCGGAAAAATTAACGGGTTCAAAGCCGTTCAAACCAGTGTTATATTTTAATGGGAAAAAAATAGAGCATAGTCTCGTAACTCAATATCTCACCGTTATTCAGAATGAAACCATGTTGGTCAACATAGTGAATGACATATTTGCTAATACAACCGGACCATTAAAATCATTGGAACCTGATCGCCGCGGTTTATATGAAATGTTAATTCGATTATGCTTGAATCCCAATCCAGAAAAGCGTTTAATCTCGAGTGCTTTAAAACATTCACTTCCTATTCCATGGACAAAGATATATCGTGAACCTTATTGGATGAGTCAAAAACGACGACGAAGAAAACAATATAATATGAAACAAAATTACATTGTAGAATTTATGATCGACGATTATATCAATATTATACGGGATTTTCATAATAAATCATTTATACTAGAAAGAAATATGCTACTAACCAATGATGACCTTATCGAAAATATCGATATTTTGTGGGATATATTTGAAGGTACACCCGATAGTAAGCATCTGCATAACTTAACAGTTGCTCTTTTCATTGATTTTGCATCACACGTAACTATTCTTGATGCAGATAATATCTGGATGTACATGATATGTTGTAAATTCTTAACATATAACATGTACGTATCGCCATTAGATTTGTCTTCATTCATGACTATCGAAGATGAATGTTATACACTTTCAGTAATGCAACGTGCTATAACTCATATTCTTAAATCATTACGATTCAACATACTAAATGAGTTTTATTGGTGATCTTTTTCTTCCGCTTTTTTTCGCCCGAGGAAGCTGAAGAAAACATTATTTAATTATGTTAAAAGTTTGTCATATTACATATATATCATTATGTAAAAGACATATGGTAGATCAAAAACGTCAAAAACGAAGACGAAAGAAATGTAATAACCAATGTTGGATTTGTTACACGGAATACTCTGGCAATTCTGTGTTCAATTCCTACCAGGATCAAGGAGTTTCGCTCCGTAAGAAAGACTATAGTAGTGATTTTACCCCCTATATCATTTTACATAGAACAAAGAAACAAATTCATGCGGTTTGTTTTAGATGTTTTCTAATGTATATTCCCATTTCACTCAAAGATAAACATTATCGTGTAATTGATAATGAAGTTGAAGTGTTGTGCTTTGGCAAATATATATCTCAATCGGCCAAAAGTACAAATTGTACATTTTACTTCAAAATACAAAAACCAATGCAGCATTTGTACGACATAGTATCGGCTTTTAGTGCACTTTCGGATACTCGGGGAGATAGTTCCTTAACATACAACAAATGCAAAGGTGTGCTAGGTCCGAAGGATCAAGGGATAGCTAACGAGGCCGCGTTACAGAATCGTTATGCACAAGAAAACCAAAAAAATGTATTTCGAGATTTAATGGATTCAAAGAATTCGGAAAATTTCATTCACAAAATTATGGAGAAATACATCGATATTGAAACTCAGCTCTCTAGGTGTTTATCCCTGTCATTTCCAAATATATACGCGTGCATACGCGAACATGATAAAATACCTTGTAAATACATATTTCAACGTGAACACGACGATCACAGAAAAATAGAATGTACTTGTGGTATAAATTTTTGCCGAGATTGTAAATCTACACCATATCACCAAAATAGTACATGTGAGGAAGCGAATTTTCAGCATCGTGCTAGTAATTCCATGGATCTTGAAAGTTTTCACAAACTTAAAGACGATTTGGATAATAATAGAGCACGGGTTTGTCCCAGTTGCAAAATTATTATCGAAAAAAATACAGGATGCAACAAAATGACATGTTTCCAATGTCGTGTTAAATTCTGTTGGTTGTGTATGGAAATGTCAATAGACTATTCTCACTATAACCCAAAAAACAACACACCATGCTCCAATTTATTATGGGTATGAGTGTACCTTAATGGTCCGACATTTGTCGTGACCATGGGATTTTGTCCCATCACACAAAATCACTAAACACTCGTTCTTAGGGAATATAATTATATACTTTGAATTTTTGCAGGGGGCTATGTATATTAGCTCTCCTTAAATTTAGAGTTCGTATATGATTTTATTCTTCGTAACTTTTATTTACATCTGAACTCTGTCGCCCCCTCCCCCCTCCCAAAGGGAGAGAGGACGAAGCCCTCTAGAAGCGCTTTCATCTCGGATTCTAGCGGTTCGGATTCTAGCGAGCTAGAATTCGAGGAATTCGAGGAATTCGAACTCGACGGATTACATATACTTCCTAACTTTTATTTATAAAAGTTAGATTTATAGGTATTTAGATTTTTATACGAATTTTTACCGTATCGTCAAAATTCAAACTTTATAGTTCAAAATTATATTTATAATTTTAAGAGGGTAATATAGCTACTCTTATTTATCATTCTTGTTAACGCTTTT
>Ga0310122_10002396_pt1 | contig 11919 bp, 7 predicted proteins | sample CB6_Bottom_1051__FD_203503 | JGI IMG/M metagenome (GOLD analysis project Ga0310122, IMG submission 203503) | Marine microbial communities from Western Arctic Ocean, Canada - CB6_Bottom_1051 | ecosystem: Environmental > Aquatic > Marine > Oceanic | place: Canada: Western Arctic Ocean | collected...
GCCCATCCTCGGGTCGAATCCTTGTTGAAGGCAATTCAGTTTCTGAGTCGTCCGACGAGGAGTTAGCCGAGATAAGGAACCGTTATGTGGGCTTTGTCTTCCAGTTTCACCATCTGCTCCGTGAATTTACAGCTCTTGAGAACGTGATGATGCCCGCTCTCATAGCTGGTGTAGCAAGATCGGAGGCTCGTGATAGATCCAGAGAGCTTTTAGAGGAAGTTGGAGTGATAGGACGCGAATCGCACAAGCCGAGGCAGCTGTCTGGGGGGGAGCAACAGCGAGTGGCGGTGGCGAGGGCATTGGTCAATAAGCCGCCTGTCTTGCTCGCTGATGAGCCATCGGGGAATCTGGATACACAGACAAGCCAGCGCCTACACGATCTGATTTTCGGGCTCCGAGAAGAGCATGAATTTTCGATGGTGCTTGTAACTCACAACCTGGACCTGGCACGCAGAGCAGATCGGGTGCTTGTTTTACGAGAAGGAAGGCTCGAACTGGGTACTAAGGGGTAGCCAGGGCACCGGGATAGGGTCACTTAAGGTCCAGGTACCGTTTTCACACACAACCTATAATTATCTATGCCTGCTGACCTTTGCGATAACTGCGGATCTAGGCCAGCGACGGTTAATCTCACACAGATCGAGAACAACGAGATGTTCTCGTACCACCTGTGCGAAGACTGTGCTGCGGAAAAAGGTCTTGAAACAACTTCGGAGCCCTCAGGTTCTTCTCCTCTACCAGACTTTCTTGCTCAAATAGGTGACGAGCCCAGGGGAGAAGGTGATCCGGATAGTGAGTGCTCGTTTTGCGGTTTGACCCTTACTGTTTTTCGTGAGACGGGTCGACTCGGGTGTCCGCACTGCTATGAAACATTCGAATCACACTTGCGGCGGCTTCTCCGGCGTGTACACGGGGGCACCAAGCACGTTGGTAAGATTTACCTACCTCCTGACCCAACAGTGTCGGAGATGGAGAAGCGGATGGAAGCATTACGTAGAAAGCTTCACAGGGCCGTAGAGGCGGAGGATTTCGAGCGAGCCGCGGAGTTAAGAGATCGAATCCGTTCTCTAGAACTGGTTTGATAACTATGCCAACGCCCGAACTTTCCCCGTGTCGCTGATGAACGATTTTACCACGATTCCGGACTACGGACTGAGTTGGCTAGAGGCTAGTGGCGAGCACTCCGACATTGTGCTTTCGACTCGAGTACGCCTGGCGCGGAATCTTCAGGGCCATGCGTTTGGAGCTCGAGCCCGTGTCAACGATCGACAGGCTGTCCTCGCTAACTTTAAAGGGGTCCTTGGGCGCTCCGAAAGCTTGATGAACGGCACACTACTTGAAATGCCGGATTTGGGACCCAGGACCAGACGCATCCTTCTAGAGCGCCGATTGGTGACCAGCGACCTACTCGGTAAGACTGAGGGTGATCCTCCGGTCGGTACAGCTGTCCACTTCTCACACCGTGATCCGCTTAGCGTCATGGTCAACGAAGAGGATCATCTTCGTATACAGAGCCTGCTTTCAGGTCTCCGGCTCCAGGAGTCGTGGAGAATCGTCGACGAGCTCGATGAGGAGTTGGGTCGAGAGCTGCCTTATGCATTCCATCATGAATTCGGATTTCTGACGAGTTGTCCGACCAATGTAGGCTCGGGGCTTCGAGCATCGGTTTTCATGCACCTACCGGGTCTCGTGCTCACTAAAGAGATCGGAAAAGTGCTGCAGAGCCTCGCTCAGGTAGGCCTAACTTTTCGGGGGCTCTATGGTGAAGGCTCTGAGGTTGTGGGCAACTTTTTTCAAGTCTCGAACCAAACTACCCTCGGAAAGAGTGAGGAGGATCTGGTAGATCACCTCGATAAGATTGTTAGGCAGGTCATCCAGTACGAAATTCAGGCCAGGCAGGTGCTGCTAAGAGACGCACGAGGGGTAACAGAGGACAAAATATGGAGAGCCTATGGCCTGTTGCGTTATGCCAGGGCTCTTTCCTTTGAAGAACTGATGAATTTATTGTCAGGGGTGCGCCTCGGGCTGAGCCTGAAACTACTCCCAGGGCTCCGTGTATACACCCTGAACAAAATGATGATATTTACGCAGTCGGCGCACTTAGAGCAGGCCGTAGGCCGCGACTTAGAATCAGAGGAGAGGGACTCACACCGTGCGGCCTATGTACGGCGTGCCCTTGCCTCCGAAGGGGATATTACACCAAATCCCTGATGACCGAACTAAAGTCCTCCGACTAACCAATCCCGACTGACGATGAACTACAACTTCACCGACCGGGTCCGGAAAGTTCTAGCCATGGCCCGCGAAGAGGCAATTCGCCTGCAGCACGACTATGTCGGAACTGAGCACATAATTCTGGGTTTGATTCGTGAGGGCGATGGCGTCGCATCGGCTGTGCTCACTACCCTTAATGTGGATCTTGAGCAGATTCATGAACGTGTGGAGGAGTGGGTCCGAAAGGGGAAGGCGACAATTGCGCTCGGGGAACTCCCCTATACTTCTCGCGCGAAGAAGGTTCTTGAGTTTGCGATGGCAGAAGCTAGGGATTTCAACCACTCGTACGTGGGGACTGAGCACTTACTACTTGGTCTTCTGCGAGAAGAGAAGGGCATCGCAGCCCGAGTCCTGACCTCTCTTGGTGTGACGCTGGAAGAAGCTCGAGGAGAGACTCTCAAGGTGCTCGGATCCTCGGATATCGCCATATCTGAGCCAGCAGGGATTGGCGGTGGAGGGAGCACTGAGTCGGCTAGACAGGACGACAAGAAATCTAAAACGCCTGCTCTTGATCACTTCTGCAGAGATCTCACTGAGCTTGCCCGTAAGAATGAGCTTGATCCAACGATCGGCCGTGAAGCAGAAATTGAACGGGCTATTGAGATCCTTTGTCGTCGGAAAAAGAACAACCCCGTCCTAATTGGCGAGCCCGGGGTGGGCAAGACGGCTATTGTCGAGGGCCTCTCTCAACTCATTGCAAATGGTGAAATCACAGAGGCACTGAAGGATTACAGAGTGCTCGCACTTGACATGGCTGCGGTAATTGCCGGCACGAAGTACCGCGGCCAGTTCGAGGAACGTCTGAAGGCCGTGATGAGCGAGATCCAAGAGGTTCAAACGGTAATCCTATTCATTGACGAGATGCATACACTTGTTGGTGCTGGAGCTGCGGAGGGGGCCATCGATGCATCCAATATGCTCAAGCCCGCGCTCGCGCGTGGCGAGCTACAGTGTATTGGGGCGTCGACGCTTAATGAGTATCGGAAATATATTGAGAAGGACGGAGCTCTGGAGAGGCGGTTCCAGCCGGTGATTGTGGATCCTCCGATGGTCGAGGAGACGGTCGAGATACTACGGGGTCTGCGAGGTCATTACGAGGACCATCACCGGATCGTGCTTCCGGACGATACGCTCGAACATGCGGCTAAGCTTGCTGACCGCTATATCACTGATCGGTTCCTGCCCGATAAGGCGATCGACGTCATCGATGAAGCAGGTGCTCGTGCCCGAATTGCCAGCCAGGTTCCTCCCCCCGAGGTCGAGGGACTTAAGGACCAACTCGCTGAGATTGGACAACGGAAGGAAGCTGCGATCGGGGATCAGGATTTTGAGCGAGCTGCTGAACTTCGCGATGAAGAGCGAGAGTTCAGCAAGTTGATTCGGGCGAGACAGAAAGAATGGGAGGAGGAACGAAAACAACACCGACCCGAGATCTCACCGGATGATGTCGCGTTCATCGTTAGTCGGTGGACTGGAATTCCTGTAACGAGAATTCGCCAGACAGAATCAGATCGCCTGGTCCACATGGAAGATGAACTCCATAAGCGAATTGTGGGTCAGCAGGACGCGATTGAAGCTGTGAGTCGAGCAATTCGCAGGAGTCGTGCAGGCCTTAAGGATCCTCGGAGGCCGATCGGATCTTTCATCTTTTCGGGACCCACGGGTGTTGGAAAGACGGAGCTTGCGCGAGCGCTTGCGGAATTCCTCTTTGCAGATTCTGAAGCTCTGATTCGTGTCGACATGAGCGAATACATGGAAAAATTCTCTGTTTCCAGACTCATCGGTGCGCCTCCTGGATATGTCGGTTACGAGGACTCTGGTGCGCTCACCAAAGCGGTTCGTAGACGACCTTACTCCGTCGTGCTGCTCGACGAAATCGAGAAGGCACATCCAGATGTGTTCAATATCCTGCTGCAAGTGCTCGACGAAGGCCACCTCACGGACAACTACGGTCGTGTAATAGACTTTAAGAACACTGTTCTCATAATGACATCGAATCTTGGGGCACGTGCTATCGCAAAAGGACGCGGGCTCGGCTTCCAGACAGGTGACCTAAAATCAAGCTACGAAGTAATGAAGGATAAGGTCCGGCAGGAGATTGAACGTGCTTTCAATCCCGAATTTCTGAATCGGGTTGACGACACAATTGTATTCCACCCGCTCTCAAGAGAGGAGATAGCCGAGATCGTCACCATACTCCTTGCCGATATACGAGGTCGGCTGGCTGAGGAGGGTATGACACTAACCCTGAATGAAGCGGCGATTCAATTTCTAGTCGAAGAAGGGTATGATGAGAGATTCGGAGCGCGGCCGCTGAAACGAGCGATTCAGCGTTTCTTAGAGGACGCGCTTTCGGAGAAGATTCTCATGGCCGAGTTTAGCGCTGGTGATGAGATTGAAGTGGATGTAGATCCTGCAGGGGGGAGACTCATGCTTCGTGCGGAGCCTGCAACTAAGACGTGATCCGACGAGCCTTCAGAGGTTTACGTGCCCCTGTGAAGGCCACCGCTGTAGCGGCGGCCTTGTTCACGGTTGTACTAACTGCTTTTCCTCTAACGCTCTCTGGGTGGCAGGGACAGCAGGGCATCGTTTCGGTAGACACCGTGATAGTTGAAGGCAACTCTGAGCGCATTCAAGCCCAAAGTGTTTCTGCTTTATTCGGTATTCAGGCGGGGTCGGAAATAACCTACAGGGACATTCAACGCGGTATCAAAGCTTTGTACGCAAGTGGCCAGTTCAGCGATATCGTTATTCGTGCGAGAGGAACTTCACCGGTTGAGCTTGTCATTCAGGTTGAAGAACAGCCACGGGTTCGTTCGGTTCAAATCAATGGCCTTGAGAGCCTTTCAGCCCGACAAGTTCGGGATACTACCAACCTTGAGGCTGGCCTCCCGGTCAATCGGCAGAGAATCCTGGACGCGAAGGCTTACATCCGCCAGGAACTGTCCGGCAAGGGAATCGCCTTTGCTCAGATTGAGGAACGGTTGGTGCCAGCTGATGATGGGTCTAACGAAATCGATCTCATACTAGACATTATCGAGGGCCAACGGGTTACCGTATCCCGAGTAGATTTCATTGGGAATGAGGGCATGTCTGAGGACGATTTGTATGGAGCGATGTCCACGAAATCAGAAGGATTCTGGTGGTTCCGCTCGGGTGATTTTGAAGCGACGCAGCTTCAGATTGACCTCCAAGAGAAACTACCACAGTTCTACGGTTCTCGTGGATATCTCGATTTTCGGGTGCTTTCGGATACCGTAATCGTTGATCCAAGCACTGGAAAATCAATTGTACAGATCGAGGTAGAGGAGGGTGAGCAGTATCGGTTAGGGTCGTTCCGTGTGAATGGCAACACACAATTCACGACCGAGGAACTTGAGGTTCATTTTAGGGAAGCGGGGGGTGGTATCCTCAGTAGCCTCGGATTTGGCGGCGAAGATTCGGGAGGAGTCGAGGGTCAGGTCTTCGATGCTGCCAAGTTCAACGAAGCGGTCCTCATGGCGGAGGAGCAGTACCGCAACGAGGGCTATCTATACATACAGATCAATCCAGTGATCGATAGGAAATCAGGTACGAACGGGGAAGGCCCAACCGTTGATACTGTTTGGGAGGTAATCGAAGGGGCTCCAGCGTTGGTAAATCGCATCGCGATCATGGGAAACGAGTACACTTACGAATGGGTTATCAGAAACCAGATCTTCATTCTTCCAGGAGATGTCTACAGTCAGAGCCGCGTGCTCCGAAGCTATCAGAACATTTCCTCTCTCGGCTTCTTCGAGGCTCCGATGCCGTTCCCCGACATCCAGCCGAACGAGGACGGCGATGTTGATATCACCTTTAATGTGGTCGAGAAGCAAACCGGTTCGATTAACTTTGGTACATCCATGGGAGGAGGATATGGGCTTTCGGGTTTCATCGGTTATCAGCAGCCCAACCTATTTGGCCAGGCGAAGTCGGGTAGCATCCGCTGGGACTTTGGACGTTTCCTTAACAGCTTTGAAGCAAGCTACACTGATCCTGCACTTTTCCAGTCGTTGATGTCGGGGTCACTATCACTATTCAACTCACGGGACCGCTTCTTCCAGTTTTCAACTGGGCGAAGAGTTCGTCTTGGTGCATCGACTCGGGTCGGGTTCCCGTGGCCGAACTCTCGCGTGAGTCGCGTGTTCCTTGGGTACAGCATCTCCCGGACCGAGTACGAGCTATTCACTGACGTAGAAGACACCTCCCTCTTCGGTCGGCCCCCGGGCTTACAGAGCCAGCTGTCACTGACTGTCACACGCCAGACCCTTGATCATCCGCTCTTTCCGACGATCGGATCCCGTCAAAATGTGGTTGTGGAGTTTAATGGAGGCCTTTTGGGGGGTAATGGGGACTTCACGAAAATCCTTACTGAAGCAAACTGGTGGCTCCCAATAGGCCAGATCGCTGATGGTGAAGGCTCTAACCAAGGACCTCGCTTTGCATTGGGACTTACGCTTCGTGCTGGGTCCGTCTTCGGAGATGCGGGTGCATTTCCTTTCGATCGTTTCTGGATGGGTGGCGTGCAGTTCGGTCAAAATCTTCGGGGATATGATGAGACATCGATTACACCGGAAGGGTTTTTTCCGGAAGGTCGGACTGCCGGAATCACAGAGATTGAGCGCTTAGGTGATGCTTTCTTCAGTCTGACTGCAGAGTATGCTCTACGGATGAGTGACCAATTTGGAGTCTCGCTGTTTTATGATGCCGGAAACGTCTGGCGGGAGCCGAGCGATATTGATCCGACGCGTCTCTTCCGAGGTGCGGGCGTATCGGTAACGGTAATTACCCCATTCGGGCCGATCGGGCTAGACTACGCATACGGTTTCGACAAAACGGAGCCCGGGTGGCAGCTCCACTTCCGCATGGGGCAAGGTTCCGGTTTCTAGATCTTCAGGATAAGAGTGCAAAACAGGGGAGGTTAACTCCAATGCGACGTATCTCAATAGCTCTCCTAGCGCTGGTTTGTGTACCAGTGATCGGGTCTTTGGAGGCGCAAACACTCAAGATAGGGTATATCCAGTCCCAAGAGATTTTGGCCGCACATCCAGGGACAGCAGAGGCGCAAGCGCAGCTTGAGCAAGAAGGCCAGGCAGCAGAGGAAGAAATGCAGCGTCTTCAGACTGAGCTACAGAACATGCAGCAGCAGCTGCTGCAGCAATCTCTGACCCTGTCTCCCGAAGCCAAGGCCAATCGTGAAGCGCAGCTTCAACAGAGATTGGCGGAGGCCGATCAGCGTGCGCAACAAATGCAAGCGGAGTTGCAGCAGCGGCAAGCAGAGCTTGTGCAACCAATCATGGAAGAGATAACTGCTGTGATTGAGACAATCCGTGAGGAGGGCGATTACTCCCTTATTCTGGATGTAGCTGCTGGCTCGATCATATCAGCGGACCCGGCTCTAGACCTCACGCAGGAGGTCATCGCACGGCTGGAGGCTAACGCAGGTGCGAACCCAGGGGCTAATTAGAGGGTAGTCAAAACAAGCCGGTAGGCGTACCGACGAGGGCTCGCAGCGCAGTCACTGGCGCTGTGGGCCCTTCGTGATTTTGAGCATAGTTCAACGATTTTGGTTTATCTAACCACCGAGTAGACATGAGTTATGAGTAAGAATAGAAGACGAAGTTCTGGGTCCCCCAGACTGACGACGCGACAAGTTGCGGAACTCGTGGGTGGTAGGCTGGAGGGCAAGGGGGGTGTAATCGTATCCGGAATCGGAACCGTCCATGAGGCGGATGCAGACCAGATGGCGTTTCTCGCGATGAAACGTTACGCACGATATGCCCCGGACTCCCGAGCTGGATCATTTTTAGTGACTCCGGAGTTGGAAGGGTATGTAGTATCGAACGTACCCCGCGTGATCGTCGAAGACCCCTATCGGGTGTTGAGGGTATTGCTTGGACACTTCCACCCCCCTCGACCACACTGCGCCGAAGTTCACTCTACTGCAGTTATTGGTCAGGGTGTTCAATTTGGTGACGGAGTATCAGTCGGTCCGTACACCGTTATAGAGCATGGTGCACAGATTGGTGACGGGAGTAGGATCGGAGCTCATTGCGTGATCGGTCGGCATTCCTCGTTGGGCAAAGAATGTCTTCTGTACCCCCATGTGGTCACTTACGAGAACACGGTGATCGGAGATCGCGTCATCGTGCATTCCGGAGTTCGCCTTGGCTCTGATGGGTTCGGCTTCACCTCGGTTGATGACGTTCACTTAAAAATTCCTCAGGTCGGGCGCTGTGTCATTGAAGACGATGTTGAAATTGGTGCTAATACGACAATCGACCGAGGCTCTCTAGGTGATACGGTCGTTGGGCGTGGCAGCAAGACAGACAACCTCGTGCACCTAGCACATAACGTGAAAGTGGGCGCGGGTTCTCTCTTTGCTGCTCTAGTCGGTGTCGCGGGCTCAACCCGGATCGGGAAGGGTGTGTGGATGGGGGGGCAAGTAGGTGTCAGTGATCACCTGGATATCGGAGATGGTGTACGGCTCGCGATAGCCACCAAGGTCATGCGTGATGTGCCCAGCGGACAAATCGTTTCGGGACATCCTGCACGTGAACATAGGGAGCAGCTTAGGAAGCAGGCTAACCTCAGCCGACTTCCATCCCTAGTAGAACGAGTTACAAGGCTCGAGGAGGAGTTCGCCGATCTCTTGGAAGGCGAAGTTGAGATGGAGCCTTAGTTGCAGAACAATCTCTTGCTTAACTTTACGTCGTCATGACTGAATCGAGCCAACGAACTATCGGCAAAGAGGTGACTTTGGCCGGAACAGGCGTTCACTCCGGTGAATCCGCCACGATTACACTTCGCCCGGGGAACGTAGGTACAGGAATTCGCTTCCGTCGACTCGACTTAGAGGGCCGGCCGGAGATTCCGGCGACACTAAGCCATGTCGTGGGAACAGAGTTAGGTACGTCTCTCGCCAGTGGGGATGCCCAGGTAAATACCGTTGAGCATGTAATGGCTGCTTTAGCTGCAGCTCAAATTGACAATGTACTCATTGATCTTGATGGCCTGGAGGTTCCGATTCGGGATGGATCGTTCCGAGACTATGTACACGCTTTAAGAGATGCCGGGTTTGAATCGCAAGGCGCAAAACCCAGGGTTGTTCGTGTGAAAGGTGAGGTCACGACCACAGGTGGAGATGGCCAGTCGTACGTGGCAACCACGAGCCCGGGATTCACGGTAGTAGCATCAATAGACTTCGATCATGCAGCCATCGGACGCCAGTCGGGAGCATTCACTATCGACCTCGAAAGCTTTGAGGCTGAGCTTGCTTCGGCACGCACCTTTGGTTTCAAGAAAGATGAGGAAGAGTTACACGCTCGAGGCTTGGCCTTGGGGGCGTCACTCGACAACACAGTGGTTCTGGGCCAGGATGGTGTGATGGGTGGAGAGCTCCGCTTCCCAAACGAGTTCCTGCGTCACAAGGTTGGGGATCTCATTGGGGATCTGGCACTCCTGGGTTCACGGATAGAAGCACACATTGTGGCAGAACGTCCAAGCCACGCCGGCAACATTCGGTTTGCGAGGGCGCTTCAAGCTCATGCAAGGGACACCAACAGGGAGGCTATCGTCGACGCAGCCAAGATCATGCAGTACCTGCCACACAGATATCCGATGCTCCTCGTAGACAGGATTACGGAATACGAGGCGGGCAAACGCATCGTTGGAATCAAGAACGTCACGATCAACGAGCCGTTCTTTCAGGGCCACTATCCCGGACATCCAGTCATGCCAGGTGTTCTTATCATCGAGGCTATGGCACAGGTAGGTGGGCTACTGCTCATGGAAGAGGTCGAGAAACATGAGGACAAGGTGATCTACTTTATGTCGCTTGATCGGGTGAAATGGAGGAAGCCAGTGACTCCAGGCGATACGATCGTTTTTGAGCTCGAGCTTCTACAGTTCCGGAGACAGGTCTGTAAACTGAAGGGTCAAGGGTTCGTCGAAGGCACACTCGTCGCTGAAGCGGAAATGATGGCTACGATTGTCGATAGATGAGCGGATCGAGTATTGGGGCGAGAGGAGAGACCTGCATCCATCCAACGGCGATGGTCGATTCACAGGCGGAGCTTGGTGACGGCGTTGTGGTCGGCCCATGGGCACTCATCGGTCCCAGGGTGCAAGTGGGGGGCGGGACTAATGTCGGTCCCAGGGTTCTAATTGAGCGCGATACCCTAGTTGGGGAAGATTGCCTCATCGCGAATGGAGCAGTTCTTGGTACGGATCCTCAAGACCTAAAGTACAAAGGTGAGGAATCATCTCTTGAGGTTGGTGACCGTACTGTTATTCGAGAGTTCGCGACGCTCAACCGGGGTACTCAGGCTTCAGGTAGAACAGTGATTGGTAGTGACTGCCTGATCATGGCGTATACTCATATCGCACATGACTGTGAGTTGGGGAACCACGTGATCTTAGCGAATGCCGTAAACATGGCTGGTCACGTTCTGATCCAGGATTGGGCTATCGTGGGAGGGATGACGCCGATTCACCAATTTGTGCGAATTGGAGCTCATGCGTTTGTCGGAGGTGGATCTAGAATCACCAAAGATATTCCACCTTACTGCCGTGCAGCCGGGAGCCCTCCCAAGCTTTATGGCTTGAACTCGGTGGGGCTCGAAAGACGAGGCTTTTCATCGGACGTGAGACGAGCTCTCAAACAAGCGTATCGGGCAATTTTTCAGTCATCAGATGAAACGATCTCCGAAGCAGTTGAGAAAGCGGGATTAGAGCTCAAGCAAGTACCGGAGGTCCGCCACTTGATCAAGTTTATACGGGATAGTGAACGTGGAGTCACGACGTAGCAATGTCTCTGATCCGCACGCGCCGCAGGCGTAAGAAGAACTGGATCGACACCCGAAAGGGGATGCATCCCGGACAACTAATCATGCTTTTGATACTTACTGCGGCGGTGATCTGGTATCTCGGCTGGCAGTTCTAGCGAACTACGGCCGATCATGGCCCCAACCAGCTTGCGGAAGGCGGTATCAGCTTGACCGAAGTACTTCTGATTGCAGGGGAGCCATCGGGTGATCGACACGCCGCAGATGTCGTGAAAGCTCTCAAGTGTAAAATCCCAGATGCTCGTTTCGTGGGCTTGGGCGGGCCTCGGATGGAGGCCGCTGGAGTTCGGACCCTCGTCGGGCTGGAACAACTTGCAATTATGGGATTCGCAGAGGTTGTCGTGAAGCTTGAGTTCTTTCGGGAACTCGAGCGCCGCATTCATGAATTGCTCCTGAATGCAGACTTAGTCTTACTGGTAGATTTTCCTGGTTTCAATATGCGGATTGCCAGAACGGCATCCGCGTTCGGGCGACCCGTGCTGTATTACATCCCACCAAAAGTCTGGGCATCTCGAGCGGGCCGAGCGGAAAGATTGGCTAAGATCACTGATCACGTAGCAGTGATTTTTCCATTCGAAGTCGATGTCCTGGCTGATGCTGGTGCCGAGGTGACTTTCGTCGGAAATCCCCTGCTGGATCGCCCTGATAATGTTTCGGGTAGAATTGACTTCCACACACGCTTCGGCCTAGATCCTGATCGTCCGATTCTTGCAATTCTCCCAGGTTCCCGGGAACAGGAAATTAAGCAACATCTTCGGCTGTTTGTGGATGTGGCTGA
>Ga0310122_10002397_pt1 | contig 11916 bp, 7 predicted proteins | sample CB6_Bottom_1051__FD_203503 | JGI IMG/M metagenome (GOLD analysis project Ga0310122, IMG submission 203503) | Marine microbial communities from Western Arctic Ocean, Canada - CB6_Bottom_1051 | ecosystem: Environmental > Aquatic > Marine > Oceanic | place: Canada: Western Arctic Ocean | collected...
GTACGTATCCCGCCCGGCGATGCCGATGACGAGGTGGATCGGCGCAGCCCCTTTGACGAATCTGGAGTCCTGAGCCGTCTCGATCACCTCACCGTCGATGACCGGCCAGGTGCGTTCGTAGAAGTGGTCGTGGCCGGCGATCACCAGATCGACGCCGTGCTCGACGTACAACGCCTCCAGAGCGTCACGCAGGTCGACCTCGGAGCCGTGGTAGCTGTTGCTGCTGTACATCGGCTTGTGGCCGAGGACGACTACGAAAGGTGTCAGAGCACGGTCGACGGAGGCGAGGTCGGAGGCGAGCCAGCCATACTGGGAACTGCTCGAATCGAAGGCGTGCTCGGTCGACATGAAGACCAGATGGACGCCGGGAACGTCGCGACTGTACCAGAACGGTTCGACCTCCACGACGCCATCCGCATCGAGGCGGTGCTCGTAAGCCTCGAAGCCGCGGCCGGTCTCGTCCTCGTGATTGCCGACCGCGGTCATCCATGGGATGCCGACCATGCTGGCCTGCTGGATGTCGAAGTAATCGTCCCACATCGACTGGTCGCCGTTGGCGTAAGAGATGTCGCCCGAGATGGTGACCATCTGCGCCTCGCCGTCGGCGATCAGCGCGTCGCTGACCTGGAGCCCCTCCTCTGACATGCCGTGATCGGCTATGGCGATCCACTCGAAGCGGTTGGCCGTTGGGTCGATGGTCGTGAACGTGTGGTCGTCCGACCAGGTGTTGCCGTCGCCGACGTGATACGAGATCTCAGCACCGAGAGGTAATCCGGTCATCGTCGCGAGGTGGAAGGCCATGTCCTGCTGTCCATAGCAGTAGGATTCCCCCATCACAGCACCGGATGAACTGCCGGAGGTCCACTCGACTTCGGCATCCGTGCGACCGTCCGTCGCCCAGACGACCGTCATCTCTGAAGGATCGGGGGTGGTCTGCAGGTGGATCTGTTCGGGCTGGCTGCCAGCGGTAAGGGTGTTCGGGCATTCCTGAAGCGCTTCGATGAGCCCCTGCGCGTCGGCGAGAGACGCGATGGGTGTGAGCAGCAGTAGGACGAGCAGGGCGAGCAGCGGGGACAGGGAGCGCACGACCCGCCGTGGACCGTCCACCGCTGTCAATGCTCCCCGGAGGGTCCGGTCGGACGGCCCACAGCATTCAGGCCGTAACCGGAGAGCGAGTGTGCGACCCGATACTCGGGTCGGGTCGCTGGCGCACCTGTTGTTGGAAACCGGGTCAATCGCCGCGCCAGCGGAGCAGCGCCAGCGCACCGCCGAAACCAGCCAACTGCGCCCCGGCGTCGTGCTCCATCGACGCCTGCTCGACGCTGCCGCCGGCGGTCAGTACCGCCGCTTCTACAGCCGACCAGTCCATTTCCTCCACCGCCGCGCCGGCCGCGCCCGTAGCTGTTCCGGGGTCGGCGGGGTCAGAACGAAGCAGCGCCGCGTCGATGACCAGAGTCTCGACGGCGCCCTGCTCGGCCGCGTCACGGATATCAGCGGCGCCGTACGCGACCGCGCCGCTGGTCGCGATCCGACGCAGACCGTCCTCGATCAGTCGCGTCTGGCGGGCCACCGCATACGCTTCCAGCACATCGCCGGCCAACCCTTCGCCGAGCACCTCGTTGGCGGCCGCTCTACCACCGATGCTGGTCGGGATGTTGAGCAGCCGCGATTCGGTTCCGGCTTCGCGCAGATGCTTCTCGAAAGCCTCGCGCGACAGGCCCGGACCGCAGATGACGGTCGGCGCGTCGGTGCGCAGCAGCATCGCGGTCTCCTTCGCGGCACCGGTGAGGAAGGCGCGCCGCTTCGCGGTCGAGCCCTTCTCGCGCTTGCCGCCGCCGCGCATAGTGAACTGGCTGACCTGACGAAGGCCGTGCGACGCCACCTCGAAGATCATCACCTCGTCCGCCTCGACGACGCAGAGCACGACGCGAGGACGCTGACCAGCCGCCACCGCCTCCTTCAGCAGTCGCATGTCGGCTGCATCGAGGCCGCCGGGTCGGGAGATCTCCATCTCGGCGCTGTGTTTCAGGGAGTGGGTGTGATGGCTGCCGGAATCGATTCGTGCCTCGGTGATGATGCCCGAGACCCTGAGAGCGTCGCTGAAGGGCTGGAACTCGTTGCCTTCGATCGATATGACGATCCACATCGGCTTCCTCTCCGCCGACTTCGCCCGACTCCCCTCCTGGGTTCCCGTCGTCTGGTCCCGCCTATGACCGAGCATGCCGAGGCAAGCGCCTCTGCGGCAGACGTGCGACAGCGCCCAGAGGTCGTCGTCGCTGCCGACGCGGATTCGGACGCCCTCGTCCAGCCGCTTCAGGATGCGCATCTTGGTCCTCGCTCTGCCGGTCAACTGAAGACGCCGGTCAGCTCGCCATCCTCGTCCATGTCCATGTCGAGTGCGGCGGGTCGCCTCGGTAGCCCGGGCATGGTCATCATCGAACCGCAGATGGCGACGACGAAGCCGGCACCGGCGTTCAGTCGGTATTCGCCGATCGGCAGATTGAATCCGCTCGGCGCCCCGAGTTGCGTCGCCTCGTGGCTGAACGAGTACTGCGTCTTGGCCATGCACACCGGTAGATTGTCGTAGCCCCATCGCTGTAGACGCTGAAGGTCGTGCTCGGCTCTCGGCGATAGGTCGATGCTGGCCGCGCCGTACATCTGGGTGGCGATTCTCAGAGTCTTCTCCAGCACGGTGTGGCTGGCATCGACCAGCGGCTCGAACGGTCGGCCCGCCGCCATGTGGTCCTGCACCGCACGGACCACCGCATCGGCCAGGGCGCCACCGCCGGCGCCGCCGTGCTGATAGCCTTCGAACAGCACGATCTCTCGCGCGCCGGCGGCTCTCGCCTCCTGCACGACCGCTTCTATCTCACTCTCGTGGTCGCTGTCGAAGCGATTGATCGAGACGACGACGGGCGGTCCGAACCGGGTCATGTTCTGGATGTGTCTCGCTAGGTTCGATGCGGCGCCGCGGCGTGCGCCCTCCGCGTCCTCGGCGGCCACTTCGGCCGGGTCCGGCCGGCGACCGCCACCGGAGGAATAGGCGCCGCCGTGCAGCTTCATCGCGCGGATGGTCACGTTGAGGACGATGCAGTCGGGTGCTATCCCCGATGTCGGGGTCTTGATGTGCAGCGCCTTCTCAGCCCCCATGTCGGCGCCGAAGCCGGCCTCGGTGACGACGTAATCGGCCGCCGACAACGCCAGCCGGTCGGCGATGATGCTGGAGTTTCCATGCGCTATGTTGGCGAACGGACCGGCGTGGACGAACGCCGGGTCGCCCTCCAGCGTCTGCACCAGATTAGGCAGGAACGCGTTTCGCAGGATCAGCGCCATGCCACCTGCGGCACCGATGTCCTCCGCCTTGATGGGGTCGCCCTCCTCGTTCTGGGCGACCACTATCTCACCGAGGCGCAGCCGCAGGTCGGAATAATCCGAGGCGAGCGCCAGTATCGCCATCACCTCGCTGGCCGCCGTGATGTCGAAGCGGTCCTCTCTGGTGACGCCGTTGTTCACTCCCCCGAGGCCGATGGCGAGGTTACGGAGCGAACGGTCGTTCATGTCCGTGACACGCGGCCAGAACAGCCGATTCGGGTCGACCCGCAACTCGTTGCCGTAGTGCATGTGGTTGTCGAGCAGGGCGGAGCAGAGGTTGTGGGCGGCCGTTACGGAGGGGATGTCGCCGGTGAACAGGAGGTTGATCTCCTCCATCGGCAGCACCTGCGAGTTGCCGCCTCCGGCAGCACCCCCCTTGATTCCGAACACAGGTCCCATCGAAGGTTCCCTGATCACACAGGTCGCCCTCTTACCGAGCCGGTTCAGCCCTTGGTTCAGCCCGATCGTCGTCACCGTCTTGCCCTCGCCGAACGGCGTCGGATGGACGCTGGTGACGAGGATCAGAGAACCGCGCGAGCCGCCGCCGCGAGAGCTGATCGCCGGCCAGGCGATCTTCGCAATGTGTCTGCCGAACGGAAGCAGCTCCTCGACACCCATTCCCAATTTCCATGCGATCTCCTCGATAGGCGCCGGCATCGCCATTCTCGCTATCTCGAGGTCACTCGCCATGTGTCCACTCCGCCGGTTCGCCCACTTCAAACCTTCAGCGTCATTCAGATAGAGCGGAGCATAGTGCGCGGGGCATGACTGCCGGCGAGGAGATACGCTTCGCCGTCGTCGGCAGCCCTGTCGGTCAGTCGTTGTCGCCGTTGCTGGCGCTGCTCACCGCAGCCCATCTTCGGCGCTCGGGGGCAGCCGTATCGATGACTTCGGCGACCTGGGTCGAGACGGACCGGATCGAGGCGGCGATGTCGTGGGCGATGTCCGGTTCGGGACCGGAGATCAGTCCTAATCGCGTCAAGGGGCGGCTGGAACCTCTGCTGGAGGCGGCCGAACAGGTCGTCGAGGAGGCGGTCGAGGCACCATCCTCCTGGGGGGCGAAGCCGGGGGGAATGATCCTCGGAGGAGCAGTCGGACCCGGAGTCTATTCGGATTCGGCCGTCTGGCTGTCTGTCACATCGCCGCTGAAGCATCAACTCGGTCCTCGGTCAGGCATCGATTGCGTCGACGACGGTCTGCTGCTGGCGGCTATGAATCAACTCGTCTGGTCGGCCGGCAGATGGTCGGGCGCGTCGACGGACGGCTACGGGGTGGTTCGGATCGGCTGCGTTTTCGGACTGTTCGTGAGTGGCGCGCCACCGCCTGTGCTGGTGGTCCGCGGTGGCGGCGCATCGGCCCGCGCTTCGGTCGCCGCGTGGGCCGAAGCCGGCGGACTGGTCGAACCGGTGCTCGGCCGCCGGATGCTCGACCGACGCGGACCGTGGGCTGGCTCCATCCTGGACGATGCAGCGGCGATGCGGTCGATGGGTCCGAGGATGACGATCGACTTCGATGCAGCACCTGCCAGCGAGGTCCGTCCCGATGCAGCGTTCAGCCGGCCGGCGACCATCCATCTCGCGGCCACCTATCGGCACGGCGGCTCGGGGTCTCCCGATCAGTCGATGGACGGCTCGAAGACTCTCGATGGCAGGTGGCTGCTGGCGGCGCAGCATCTCGAAGCGTGGGCCCGCCTCATCAGACCGGACCTGATCGAGTCGCTGCCCGATCTCGCTCTGACGGTTGCGCGATTGAGAGCCATGGAGAGCATGGTCGCTCGCTGATGCCGTCTGCGCCATCCACTATGGCCGCCTTCCAAGGTGTCGTCGCTGCCCGATGCTGAACGGAGGCTCGCAGGCCGCCTCGTTGCCGTATCGAGAGCCCCGCTGGTACGGCGTCGCGTGCTCCCGAACCGGTCAGAGCGGGATGTTCCCGTGCTTCCGCGGTGGCCGCCAGACCCGCTTCGACAGCAACGGTTCGAGCGCCCTGATCAGCCGCAGCCGAGTCTCGGCCGGTTCGATCACATCGTCCAGCCAGCCGTGCCGCGCCGCCACATACGGGTCACCGAACTTGTGTCGATACTCGGCCACCAGACGGGTGTGCTCGCCGACGGGATCGTCGGCCGCCTTCAATTCCCTCCGATGGATGATGTTGACCGCTCCGGCCGCACCCATGACGGCCAACTCGCCGGTCGGCCAGGCGACATTGTAGTCCGATTCGAGGTGCTTGCATGACATCGCGAGGTAGGCGCCACCGTACGCCTTTCGGGTCACGACGGTCATCTTCGGCACGGTCGCTTCGGCGTACGCGTACAGCAGCTTCGCTCCATGTCTGATGATCCCACCCCACTCCTGCACCGTGCCCGGAAGGAACCCCGGCACGTCGACGAAGGTGAGCAGTGGGATGTTGAAGCAGTCACAGGTTCGAACGAATCGGGCCGCTTTGACGGAAGCATCGATGTCGAGACAACCGGCCAGCACTCTCGGCTGGTTGGCGACGACGCCGACCGGCTGTCCAGCCAGCCGAGCGAATCCGATGACGATGTTCTCTGCATAGGCGGGGAACAGTTCGAGGAACACCTTGTCATCGACGACCTCTTGGATCACTCTGACCATGTCGTACGGGCGGTTCGAGTCGGCCGGCACCAGTTCAGAGAGGGCGTCTGAGCAGCGGTCGACGGGATCGCCGCCATCTATCCGTGGCGGCATCGCATCACAGTGGTCCGGCAGATGCGAGAGCAGGTCGGCGACGATGTCCATCGCGTCGTCCTCGTCAGCCGCCACCAGACAGGCGATGCCGCTCCTGCTGGCGTGCGTGTCGGCGCCGCCCAGTTCGCTGCTGGTCATTCCCTCGTCGGAGACCTCCGGCGTCTCAAAGGGCGATGACAGGAAGAATTCGCCGTGGTCGGCGCCGATGACAACGAAGTCAGCCAGCACCGCAGCCATCGCTGAGACGCCGACCACCGGTCCGAGCACCAGGCTGATCATCGGCACCCGGCCCGAACAGGCCACCAGTCTATCGAGAACCTCGCCGGTGGCGCCTAGCGCCGTGACGCCGTCGTGGGCCCGCTGACCCCCCCCGTCCCAGATGCCGACCAGGGGTATCATCGCCCGCTCCGCCATCTCGACGATCTTGGCTATCTTCTTCGCGTGCATCTCGCCCACCGAGCCGCCGAACACCGAGAAGTCCTGGGCGAAGCAGAATATCCGGCGACCATCGATGCTGCCGTGGCCGGCGACGACGCCGTCGCCGGGATGCGGCAGCAGGTGCAGCGAGTGGTCGGTGGTCCGGCTGGTCAGGAACGCGTCGATCTCGATGAACGAGTCAGGATCGAGCAGAGAATCGATTCGTTCGCGAGCCGTTCGTCTACCAGCGGCTCGGAGGGCTTCGACCTTCGAGCGGCCACCCGCCGCCGCGGCCGTTCGCCGCATGTCTTCGAGCGCCTCGGCGCTGCGACCTGATTCCGGCATCGGTGCAGCGAACAGTCGGACGCATATCAGCATCACCTCGTCAAGAATCCGTCTCAGATGAACGTCATCACCGGATGGTGGAAGGGGTGGTGAGGGTGAAGGAACGGCTGGGTAGCCACTCGTTTGGGCATGTAGGGTCAGATGGGCTTGTCGTGGACTAGGTGGAGCCTGGACTGGTTCAATTGGAGAATGAGAATGTTCAATTGGTTCATTCTCGGATCGACAGCGGATTCTCACCGACCAGGTCGGAGGCCCAGACCGCCTGTATCCCGGCCGCATCGAGACCTCTCGACAGCAGGTGATGCAACTTGACCAGAGCGATCGCCGGGGGTGCCGAAGCACCGTGCCCGATCAGTCCCAGCTGCTGCTGGTCACGCCCCTTCGCGTAGACGTCCATGTTGACCGGTCCGCTGATGCACTGGGTCGAGACGACGGCGATGCCGCCGCCGGCGCAGTAGTCTCTGAACAGAGCCGCCAGTTCGGTGTTCTCCGGGCTGTCGCCGGCCGGATCGTCGAGCGGCAGGTGACCCAGTCCTGTGCCGTGGATCAGCAGTGCGTCAGCCCCGGCACCGATGGCAGCGGCGACGAACCGGGGCTGCATGTGACCGTTGGCGACGAACTCAGCGATGGCCGTCTGCTCCGAGTACAAGGTCGGCTGGCTGACCAGCGGCCGATCGGCAGCCGGTTCTGATGCCCCTGCGGCATTTTCTGACATCGAGATGCTGCACCCGCCAGCCTCGATGGCGATCGTGGCGATGGGCGGCTGGTCTATCGATTCGAACGCATCTCTGCGAGATGAATGCGACTTGCGGGCGGCGCAGCCGGCGATGACCGCGCAGACGCCGTCCGAGGCGGTCGCGTGCATGACGATGACGGCAGCATCTCGATGGCCGCTCGGGGTCGGCCCTCGGGCTGCCCAGTGGACCGCCGCGATCAGATTCTCCGCCGCATCCGTCGATCCGCGGTCACTCGATCGCTGGGCGCCGCTCAGCACGACTCTGCCCGGCGGCCTGCCACCGCTGCCAGCCCAGCCGAACGCCATCGCCGCCGCCGTCAGATGCATCGTGTCGGTGCCGTGCGTGATTACGACACCGACGGCGCCGCCGGCGAACGCCTCGGCGCTCGCCTCCAGTATCCTGTTCCAGTGCCGCGGTCGCATGTCGTCGGACCACATGTTGCCGAGTTTGACCGCCTCGATGCAGGCGATCCGCCGAAGTTCCGGAACCGCGTCGATGATCTCCTCCGGCTCGAACCGCGCCGTCACCGCACCGGTCGCGTAATCGACCCGACTGGCTATCGTGCCGCCGGTGTGCAGCAGCACGACCAGCGGCAGGCCAGTCTGCTGGTCCGGCTGAGGGGTTTCTTCGCCGGCGGCGGCTTCGGCCGAGCCGCCGGCACTGCTGGATTCTGCAGCGGAATCGAGCAGCAGCACGGATTCGATGTCGGTGAGCGGATGGGTCACATTGTAGCCGTTGACCAACTTGATGGTGATGCAGTCGGCCGCCACCGGCTCCAGAACCAGACCTTCCTGGACCATTTCACAGGCACGGCCGGCCACCGTCAGACGGACCCTGTCGCCGACCCCCGGCTCGTCACTCATGCGACCCGGGCGCATCTTCAGGGCCATCAATCGTGCGGCTCGGACGCGGTCGTGTCGCTGCCTTACGCCTATTCTCCGCTCACAGCGATGCTCGACCGCCGGCCGATGAGAGGTGCCGGGAGCGGGGCTCGAACCCGCGACCTTCGGATGTCTCAGGCGACGTCATACGCAAGCGCGGCCGTTAGACCGCGTGCCCTATGAGTCCGACGCGCCACCAACTACGCCACCCCGGCTGCGAACCGGCCGACCTCTGAGGCCGCTATGAGCGTTTCACTCATCGGCTGGTCCCGGCCACCAACGCTCATAGGCGATTGGCCCACCGGGCGAGCCGAGCAGCATGGTGGATGTCGACACTGCGCTACGCTCCGCCGCACTCGACCGGCGCAAGTCGAAAGCCTCTTCGAGGGGCGAGTCCGATGAGAAGAAGCGACCGGGCGGTGAAATTGGCATAGAGCCGTTCGAGCCGGCCGAGTTCCATGCCAAAGAGAAGGCGGACACCGCTTCGATGTGGGTGGTGCTGGTCGGAGCGATCACTGTGGCGCTGCTGATGCGTTACGTGATGATGCCGTCGATGGACGGTCCGGCGACCGTCCTCTGGCTGCTGCCGATGCTGCTCGTCGCCAGCCTCCCCACCCTGCACCGGCTGGTGCTCTCCAGCGCCATGCACGAGCGCTACACGTTCGGCAACTGGGTCCGTGCCTCGTTCCTCTGGATATTCACCTGGCTCTCGATCAGCATAGTCGTCGTCAATCCGCCGCTCGGTGACATCAGTGCGCCGGAACTGGCGGCCAGCCCTTCGCTCGGCTTCGATGGCGACGGACCGGAGTCGGCGAACTGGAGTGACAGGGTCGCATGGACCGGGGATGGGTTCGTCGTGCAGGCGGATGGTGACGGTCTCGACGGACATTTATGGCTGATGCTCGGCATCTCCGATAACGACGATCCTACGAAGGCCAGGATCGCTGTCCGGCTCGTTCAAGGGGAGACGATTCTGGTCGAACACAACGCCAGCATCGGTGGCCAGTCATTCCTGACGGACTTCGATGCCCTGTTGGTCGAGAACGACTCGGCCGCGAGCCCCTCGATGCTGACGCCACATCCCATGGACCGGGGCGTCGCATTCGATCTCGGCACCCTGTCGATCGGCGAGTACAGATTGGAGGTCGACCTCGAAGAGCAGGGGGACCCGTGGGTCAATCGTGAGCCACGGCGCGTCTGGACGCTGCTCATCGAAGGCGATTGACCGGTGTTCAAACCACCTACCCCGATCTCTGCACCGAACTCTCCGGCACCGCACCTTCCGGCTCAGCCGCCGATCGCAGAGGATATACGAGCCGTCATCGCGTCGAGTTGCAGCATCTCGCCACCACCCTCGACCAACCTGAAATCGATCTCGGCCATCAACTCGGTCAGGTCGAGTCTGGTCGATTCCTCGAGGAACTCCATGGCGTGCAGCTCGTTGTGCAGCTGGTTGACGAAGTCGGTGCCCGCGAGACCGAAATCGTCGAGGATCTGGCGCATCCGGCGACGCGCCGGCTGGAAGCCGTCCTCACGGCAGGCGAGCAGATATCCTTGCAGCACCTCGGGTGGCGCGGTGGCGCTGGTCTCGTAAACGAGGTCGCGGCTGACATGAATGTCCATCGCCGCCGCGACTTGCAGCGCGGTGATCGCCTTTCGCAGGTCGCCGAGACTGACATGGACGATGGCCGCCGCTGCGTCGGCGTCCAGTTCGACGCCCTCGGCGGCCGCCACCGCTTCGATCTGGGCCAGCGCCTGGTCATCGGCCAGCGGTCGGAATCGGAACACCGCGCAACGACTCTGGATCGGTTCGATGATCCGGCTCGAGTAGTTGCATGACAGGATGAAGCGGCAGGTCTCCGAATACTGCTCCATGATGCGGCGCAGAGCACCCTGCGCCTCATGGATCAGCGAATCCGCCTCATCGAGGAAGATCACCTTGAACGAGGCGCCGGACAGCGGCGCGGTCCGAGCGAACCGCTTCACCTTGGTCCGGATGGAATCCAGCCTGCGCTCGTCCGAGGCGTTCATCTCCAGCAGATTGGTCCGATGTGAATCACCGAAGACGTCGTTGGTCAGAGCGAGTGCAGCGGTCGTCTTGCCGGTTCCAGGCGGGCCGGAGAACAGAAGATGCGGGAAGGTGCCCACCTCTGCGTATCGCTGCAGCCGTTCTACGACGGCTCGCTGACCACGCATCTCGCTGACCGAGCGAGGTCGGTGCTTCTCCACCCAGAGTTGACTCATCTTCTGACCGAGGCCGGCTCGCAGCGAGCGTCAATCAACCTTTGCGCCGGACATCCGGCACGCCCTAGCGCGCGCCAGCGCGCCTGCCTGCAGCGTCGCCTGACCTCTTGGGGACGGTTGCCCACTCAGGTCGGTACCACGAACATCGTGCCGCTTTCGAGAGCCGTTCCAGCGGTACGAGGAAGCCCTCTGGACAGACCTCCCGAGAAACCTCTCTGGACGACCATGCAAGCATGGTCTCCAGACCGGAACCCATTATTGGGTCCACCTTCCCGTCACACGTGGGTTCAGCCATGGCCGTACGGAGTTTCGACCGGAGGAGAATCACCGCCGCATTGCTGATGGCTCTGTTCCTGACCGTCACCTCATGGTCCGCCACCATCACCACTTCCGAACACCTCGATGACCCCCTCCAGCCCGAGCACGCGGTCGTGTCGAACGGAGCGACGACGGACACAGCGATCAATTCGAGCGCACCGAACAACAACTACGGCACCGATGACATGATGCTGCTGGCGAAGTCGGACATGTTCGACAGTCGCGGCCTGATCTCATTCAACATGACGGATTCAGGTGGCATCCCGATGTCGAGCAGCCTCCGCATCCACTACGCCACCCTACGCATCAAATGCACCCAGATGACGTTCCTCGGGACCGGCAGAACGGTGTATTACGCAGCCACGATGAATGCCAACTGGTCCGAGAGCAATGCGACCTGGAATCGCGCTTCGACCGGCGTCAACTGGTCGTCGCCGGGGGCCTCGGCCGAGCCTGCCGACCGAGGCATCTGGGAGCCGCCGAAGACCTCGTCGAGCAGCGGCTGGATCTCGCTCAACATCACCAGGATCGCCCAGCAGGCGCTGCGCGACAACACCTCCGAGGTGCACCTCTTACTGTCGGCGCTGGGGATTCCGACCCAATGCGTGACCAGCGAGTCGACGACGGTCGCCGACCGGCCCGACCTGCAGGTGTCGTATTCGTCGATAGGCAACCTCACTCGTGGCAGCGTCTACATCGCGACGCCGGCTGACGGCTCCGTGGTGATGGAGCAGGGCGTCCTGAGCCTGACCGCGGACCTGTCTCCGGCTGCCAGTTGGAAGGACCTGAACGGCAGCGGCGTCGAAATCCAGTTCTCGGCTGACAAATCTTACCAGTCTGTGATCGACGGTGGCTGGCACTGGACCAGTTGGGTGGATGCGGCCGCGTTCAATCTCA
>Ga0310122_10002398_pt1 | contig 11909 bp, 9 predicted proteins | sample CB6_Bottom_1051__FD_203503 | JGI IMG/M metagenome (GOLD analysis project Ga0310122, IMG submission 203503) | Marine microbial communities from Western Arctic Ocean, Canada - CB6_Bottom_1051 | ecosystem: Environmental > Aquatic > Marine > Oceanic | place: Canada: Western Arctic Ocean | collected...
GCTCATGGGCGGCGACGCTATCCGCGGTTGGGGCGCCAGGTGAGGCGGGAGCCGAGCAGGTGGCCGACCGGGGTCATGGCGGCCAGGGCCACCAGGAACGCCGCGAGCGGTCCGAGGTGGAACCAGTTGACGAGCGCGTTGATGAGCATGAGGCGGCCGAACAGCAGGATGCCGAGCGCCAACTGCACGCCGAGGAGGCGACGAATGCGGTCGAGTGCTGTGCGGGCGACGCGCCCGGCGAAGGTCCAGAGGTCGAGCAGCAGAACCGTGTAGAGGATTCCGACCTCGCCGGCCAGCGCCGCCGAGCGGGTGAGGTTCAGGTCGAGGCCATCGAACAGCCAAACGAAGGCGGCGGCGTCGACGATGAGGGCGGTCAGGGTGACGGCGAGGTAGCGGGCGAGCGCCTGGCTGCGCAGCGGCAGGAGCCGTAGGCGCATCAGGTGCCGGAGGTAGTCGAGGTAGTGGAGGGGACGGACCTTGGACTCGCCCCGCTCGCGTTCGAGGAAGACGTAGGGGGTCTCGGTCACCCGGCGGATGTCGCCGCGAGCGAGCACCTCGAGGAGGATCTTGTAGCCCACCGGGTGGAGTTCCTGGCCGGCGACGGCCTCGCGACGGACGAGGAAGTAGCCGCTCATGGGGTCGGTGACCCGGCCGACGGTGCCGGGGAGCAGGAGCAGGCCGAGCGCCTGGGCACCCCGCGACAGCAGCCTCCTGGCGGCGGACCAGTTGGTCACACCGCCCCCGGGCAGGTGTCGGCTGGCGACCGACACGTCGGTGCGTTCGTCGAGGGCGTCGATGAGGTCGAGCACAACCTCGGGCGGGTGCTGGCCGTCGCCGTCGATCACGCCGAGGACCCGGCTGCGGGCGTGGGCCCAGCCGCAGGCCACGGCGGTGGCGAGGCCGGTCTCGCCGGTGCGTCGGAGCACGCTCAGGGTGGGGACCTCGTCGACGAGGGAGACGGCGACCTCCCAGGTGCGGTCGGGGCTGTCGTCGTCGACAACGATCAGCTCGTGGGAGACCCCGGCGCCGGTGAGGATCCCGTGGAGGCTCCGGACCAGGTCGGCGATGTTGCCGGCCTCGTTGAACGTGGGGATGACCAGGCTCAGGTCGACGTCGCCGTCGTGGTCGCTCGTGATCTGCAGTGCCTGGCCGCCGACCACGTCGACGACTCCGCCACCGGTCATGGCCGCTCCTGTGCGGTGTCGGTCGGGGTCGACGTCACGGTAGACGATGGCTGCGACAGGTCGGGGAGTCCTGCCGCTGGGCCCCTACCGGAGGACGAGGCGCCCATCGCCCAGTTCGCGGTAGTCGACGTCGGTTTGCCAGACGCCGTCGGGGAGTTCGACCTGCGTCACGATCGGGACCCAACCGTGCTCCTTGCCGGCCGGCGGCTCGACGAGGAGGGCATGGTCGATCTCGGCCAGGTGCAGGGTGTCCAGGTTCGTCGGACGTTCGAGGAACTGCTGCGTGCCGCCCCATTCCCGATGCATCGCCTCGACGACCGACTGGAGGTCGGTGAGGTTCGCCTCCGAGTAGGCGTCGGGGTACTCGAGGCGCAGGTCCCGGAGCGCCGGCTGGTCCCGGAAGCGGTACCACCGGTAGGAGATGCGGCTCCCGTCGTCGGCGACCGTTTCGTACCCGGTGTCGTCGCAGGTGGTGCGGTCGTCGCAGACCCAGCACGAGAAGTCGTAGCCGTCAGGCTCCTCGTCATGGGCGACGAGCGACGTGGTTTCCCGACGGGTGGCGTATTCGAGGTCGAGGAGTTCCGAAGGCACGTCGTCCGATGCGACTTCGACGGCCTGGCCGTCGACGATCTCGTAGTAGGCGGCCCAGCCCCGCTGGTCGGCGTCCACGCCGCCCCACTCGATGAAGACGTCGGTCTCGTCGTCGGCCTTGCGGGGCCGGAGTGGGACCCGGAGAAGGAGGTTTGTCTCGTACGGGTCGTCGAATGGTTGGAGGTCGAGGACCTCGATGCCCGGCCAGGGCTCTTCGTCCCAGCTTTCCACCTGCATGGGGGTTCCGAGGCCGTCGAAGGCGGTATTCGAGCCGGACAGGTCGGCGCCCGGCGTGAAAACGTCCACGAAGTGGTTGTAGAGGTCGACGTCGAAGGTCTGGACGTTGAGGACGAGACCCTCCCGGTCTGCGGCGGTCGGGATGAGCGGAGGGAAGACCTTGATGAAGGTCCGGCCATCGACACCGTCCACCAGGAAGGCGGGGATCGGCGGCATCTCGATACCGGTCGGGAGGTAGCCCCGTGCCGGTGAGTAGCCGAGGGTGTCCTCTTGGCGGACCCAGTGCGGGGAACCGAACTCCTTGCCTTCGGCGCTGCCGCCATACCAGTCCTGATCGGAGATCGCAGCGTGGAGGTCGGCGTTGGTGACCTCGCCGTCGAGGTAGGCGGCCAGCGTGGCGGCGATCGGATCCGACAGGTTCCACCCGTAGACGTCGTCGAGGACCTCCGTGGCGTTCCAGCGGTCGACCCGCCGGGACCAGTGTTCGGGCACATAGGCGACGAGCGGGCCGCTGTGGTTGGCGGCGTCGATGAAGAACGTCCAGGTCATCAGGCCGCCGTCGAGTCCGTGGGGCTGGCCGTCGACCCGGGTCTCGCCGCCGATGAGTGGAAGTGCCACCCAGGAGGTGCCCACGAAGATCCCGCCCTCGTCGTCGTGGGTGTCCTGCTGCTCGTCGAAGGCGATGAGGTTCGGTGGAACCAACATCCGGTTCGACAGCGTCAGCCGTCCGAGCACGGAACAGTCGATCCGCCTCTCCTGGAAGCCCCAGCCGCTGCCCGTGTCGCTGTCGCTCGAGTAGAGGTGGGTGGCCGCCGACGCCATGTACTTGGGGAACCTGCTGCGGCCCATCTTGTCCTGGATGAACAGGCCGCCCTCGATCGAGTTGAAGGCGCCGTTCGGGTGGGCGCCGAGCGACCCGATCCACTGCCCCCAGATGCCGAACTGCCCGGTGTCGGGATTCCGGGCGGCGAAGTCGAAGATCCGGAGGTACTGGGACACGCCGTAGACCTGCTCGGAGGACTCGGGCAGCCGGATGACCTCGGCGTGCATGTTGATCCCCATCATGAGGTCGGCTCGGCAGGAGTCGGCGTCGGCCTCTGAGACGAAACCGGACCCGCTGCTGCCCGGACAGTGACGCGGCAGGTAGACGCCGGGGAACCACTCCCGTTCCGGTCCAGTGGTGGTGGGAGGGGTGGTGGTGGGAGGGGTGGTGCTGGGAGGCGTGGTGGTGGACGGGGCAGTGGGCGGGGTGGTGGAGGTGGTGGACGCCGCCGGGCTCACTTCTGGCTCAGGGGGCTCAGCGCACGCCAGGGTGCCGCCGAGCAGGGTGAGGGTCAGCAGGACCGCCGGACGAGAGACCACATCGTGCAATGTCGCATGGGACACGGGCGGAGGCCGGGTCCTGCCAGACTGCGGGCGGGGCCGGTAGCTCAGTGGTTAGAGCAGGCGACTCATAATCGCTCGGTCGTGAGTTCGATTCTCACCCGGCCCACTGAGTTCTCCTGGACAGGGCCTCGGGTACGGTCCGCTGATGCCCGACACTGCGCCGACCGAGCTCTCCCTCAAGACCGTTGCACGCCTGCACGACGTCACCACGATGTTCCATGCATTCGTCTACTTCGCACCGGAGGCAGCGGAGCACTATGCGGCCGTGGGCGTCGATGGGCGCAGCGGCTACTTCGCCTCGCGCTCGGCTCCGCTCGGGCCCGTCTCCGCCGAGGTCGTGATAGCGACGTTCTACAACTTCAGCCCCGACCTGGTCCGCACCGCCATGGACGGCGTCTGGGACTCGGCATCGTCCGACGAGGTGCAGCGGGCGAGGTGGCGGGCGGTCATGCAGATCCTGGACGCAACCGTTGTCGACTCCATGACCGACGCCGATCTCGGCGAGGCGCTCGAGGTCGCAGAGTCCCGCGTCGCCGCCCTGTCCCATGCCGGGCGTCCGCTCGCCGCAGCCAACGTCTCGGTCCTCCCGCTACTCGAGGAGCCGGAGTTCGCGGGCAACCGCCTGCTGCGACTGTGGCAACTGGTCACGGTCCTGCGCGAATGGCGCGGCGATGCCCACATCGGCCTCCTGATCGCCGAGCCACTCGACGGCTGCGAGTGCACGGTTGTGAGCGAGCACCTCTTCCATCGGCCCGGGATCATCAGGACCACCCGGGCATGGTCCGATGCCGACTGGGCCGAGGCGGTCGATCGCCTCACGGAGCGGGGGTGGCTCGACGCAGACGGCATCACCGACGATGGCCGGGCGAAACGCAGCGCCATCGAACGCCGCACCAACGAACTCGATGCCGCAGCCTGGAACGGCATGGACGACCAGGCGGTCCACCGGTTCGGCGACCTCCTCAAGCCGGCGATCGAGGCGCTCACGGCTGGCAACTACTTCGCAGCGTTCGGCCGACCCGCCCCGAAGGGGTGATGAGCGAGCCGCTGTACGGCCGGGTGGCTGACCTGGCCGTCCGGTACCTGATGGATCCGCCGCGTGGCGACGACCGGGTGGTCGAGTTCACATCGCCCGACGAGCTGGTGGCCGCCTTCGAGACGACGGTCGGCCTCGCCCTGGGCGCCGACGAGCCGGCACATGACGCCGACGCGATGGTCGCAGCCGCCGAACAGGTCGTGCGGTACTCGATGCACACCGGGCACCCGAGGTTCCTCAACCAGAACTTCGCCGGATCCGACCCTGTGGCCGTCGTGGGCGACTGGTTGACGTCCGTGCTCAACTCCACCACCACGACCTTCGAGGTGGCGCCGGTGTTCACCCTCATGGAGACGGCGCTGCTCGACAAGCTGGCGTCGGTCGCCGGCTACCCGGTCGATACCAGCCAGGGGGCGCCGCCCCCCGGCCTCTTCTGTCCCGGCGGCTCGACCGGCACGCTCTATGCCCTGCAGCTGGCCCGCCACCGGCACCAGCCCGATGTGATTGTCCGCGGGGCCGGGCCCGACCGCCTGGTCCTGTTCGTGTCGGCCTCGGGCCACTACTCGGCGCGCAAGTCGGCGGCACTGCTCGGGCTCGGCACGGATGCGGTGGTCGAGGTCGCCACGACGCCCGACGGGGCCATGGTGCCGTCAGCGCTCGGAGAGGCGATCGCCGACGCCCGGGGTCGGGGCCTCACACCCTTCGCCGTCATCGCCACCGCCGGCACCACGGTCACCGCTGCGTTCGACCCGATCGACGCCATCGCCGACATCTGCGGGGCCGACGACATCTGGCTCCACGTCGACGGCTGCTACGGGGCCTCGGCTCTGTTCTCCGGGCCCAGGCGCTTCCTGCTGGCCGGCGTTGAGCGATCGGACTCGTTCGTCTGGGACCTGCACAAGATGATGGGGATGACCCAGCAATGCACGGCCCTGCTGGTACGGGAGCCGGAACGGCTCCGCTCGTGCTTCTCGATCGGGGCCGACTACCTCTTCCAGCCCGACAAGCAGTTCGCCGACCACGACCTGGGCGACCGCACCTTCCAGTGTGGGCGCCGTGTCGACGCCCTCAAGCTGTGGCTGGCGTGGAAGTCCCACGGGGATGAGGGGTTCGCCGCACGCATCGAACATGCGGTCGCCATGGCCGACCATGCCCGGTCGGTCATCGACGCCTCCGATGGTGTGTTCTCGGCGCTCGTCCACACCGGATTCACCAACGTGGTCTTCGCCTGGGTCCCGCCCGAGCACCGCCCCCTCGACCTCGCCGCACTCGACGCCGGAGCCAGGGACCGGCTGCACCGCCTGGCGCCTCGCATCAAGTCCCGCATGCAGCAGGAGGGAACGGCGATGGTCGGCTACCAGCCGGTCCACGGGATCAACACGTTTCGCCTGCTGTTCATGAACCCCGAGGTCACGACCGGTGATGTCGATGCGGTCCTGGGACACCTCGCCCGCTACGGCGCCGAGGAGTGGGCGGAACTCGAGTGATGCTGGAGTCGAAGAATCCCCCGGCCGTGAGGCCGGTTCTCCGCCCACCCACGTAGGTTGCGGCCTTCACGATCGGAACGACTCGGCGGACCGACATCGAGTGGGAGACACATTGAGCAGCAACGTCACCGTCTACTGGCGGCCCGGGTGCGGGTTCTGTCACCGGCTGTTCCGGGCGTTCGACAAAGCCGGGCTGGAGCGCACCGAGCGCAACATCTGGGAGGACCCGGAGGCCCGGGAGCAGCTCCGTGGATTCACCGGCGGCAACGAGACCGTGCCCACGGTCGTGGTAGGCGGCCAGGTGCTGGTCAACCCCCGCCCCGAAGAGGTCGTCGCCCTCGCCCAACTGGGGCTCTGAGCCTCAGCCGTCGAGCATCCGGCCGACGCACGGGCCGGCGCAGACGTCGATCACCTGGCCGGTCAACAGGAAGGTGAGCGCCTGTTGGAGCACCCGGTCCTCACCGGAAGCCGCCCCGTGCGGGTCAGACCCGTAGTCGGGTGAGAAGGGCGCAAGGTTCACCGTGGGCGGCGGGGGCGTCCCGAAGTCCCAGACGCCGAGCGTCGCACCCGAGGCGGGGTAGGCGGCGACCCGTTCGATCCCCCAGAACGGGACCGTGTCGAGGCTGCGGCCGTCACTGAGCGGCGGATCGTTGACGAGTGCGCCGATCGTGCGGGCGAACGCCTCGGTCGCCACGTTGGCGACCTGGTGGTCGCCGAAGGCCTCGAGCAGGAACACGTTCTTGGCCTCGATGCCCGGATACGGATCGGCGGTGAGGTGCTGGGCGTAGGCCTGGTTCTCGCCCCGGTCCCAGAGCAGTTGCGCCAGCTGCATGACCAGGACCTGCTCGACCGGGTCGGGGTAGGCGGCGTCGAACACGGCCTGCAGCGGAGGCCAGTCGCTGGAGCGGTCGAGCAGCACGTTGTAGTTCATGGCCGGAACGCCGAGCATCACATCGGACCACTCCGTCGACACGGCCGACGCTGCGCCCCCGAGGATGCCCCCCTGGCTGTTGCCGAGAAACGACGTGTCCTCGCCGGACAGCAGCGGCGAGCCGTCGTCGGCCTGGAACGCCGGGTCGGTCACGAATCCCTGCGGGCTGTTGACCAGCCGGCCCAGCAGCTGGAAGGCCAGGTGGGCCTGCTGGAGGCGGTCGGCCTGCTCCGGGAAGCGGGACATCTCGGCGAGGATCTCGACGACCGCCGGCACGTCCTCGCTCGCCATGCCGATCCAGTCCGTGGCGCAGCCGGCCGCCAGCCCGAGCGCGGCGAACCCCTCGAAGAAGTCCACCTCCGCCCGGCTGCCGAGTAGTCCGTGGCCGTAGAGCACCGTCGGGACCGGGCCGGGCGGCGAGGCGGGGAGCACGCAGCGGAAACGGGCGGGGTAGTCGGGGTGCTCGGCACTGCGAACAGGGATGCCGTCTTCGAGCAGGAACCGGTTGCCCGGACCGCCGTCGCCCGTCAGGAAGTTCGGGAGGGCGAATGTGCCCTCCACGAACCGGATCGTGTCGCCCTCCACGGAGGTCACCTCGAAGGCGGGGGCGCCGTCGTCTCCCATCTCGTCGTAGGCGTCGGAGCGGATGGCCAGCAGCCGGCCGGAGAGGCTCTCGGCGCCGGCGATCGTGAAGGTCCATTCGAGGGGGAGGTCCAGTTCGACCGGGTATCCCTCGCTGTCGAGCAGGCCGTCGACCTCGACGAGGTACTCGTGGCCCTCGAGCAGCGCCGTGGCCGGGCGGACCATCAGCAGCTGTTCGCCGACCGGGGCGGTGGCGTCCATCTCGGCCCAGTAGGGCCACCGATCGCCGGTCGTGAGGTCCGTGAGCCGGATCGGGGTCGCCGCCTCGAGGGAAGCCCCGATGTCGGTCGAGCCGGGAACACCCGATGCGGCGAGGTCGGCGTCGGGGACGAACAGGAGGATGGCCGAGCCGGGGGAGAAGCCATCGGCCCGGTTCTGGTCGGTCAGGTCGACCGGTACACCGTCGACGTTCCGGAGTGAGGCGTCGGCGGGAATCGACAGGCGTCGTCCGGTGGCCGTGGTGTCGTCGGCGACGGTGAAGGCGTCGTTGGGCCACGGCAGCAGGCAGGCACGGAGGTCACGGTCGTCGCATTGCCCGGTGGGGGGAACGGTGGCGGTGGTGGTGGGAGGGGTGGTGGTGGGAGGGGTGGTGGTGGGAGGGGTGGTGGCGGTGGTGGTGGGAGGGGTGGTGGTGGGAGGGGTGGTGGTGGGAGGGGCGGTGGTGGTGGGTGGCGCGGTGGTGGGTGGCGCGGTGGTGGATGGGGCGGTGGTGGCGGCCGGGGCGGTGGGTGCCGAGCTGCAGGCGGCAACGACAAGGAGGCCGGTGATCAGCAGCGTGAGTCCCCGTGTCGAATGCGAACAAGGCATCCGCCGAACGTAATCGGTAGGCAATTGGTGCATCGTGGTCGGGTGCACACTGTGCAACGATGACCGCATGATGTTCCTCGGAATCCTCTCGAACCTCATCCCTCTGTTCGTCATCTTCGGCATCGTGATGCTGGTACGCCGAGCGCGGTCGGGATCGCCCGAGACCGGTGACGCAAGCGTGTCGCTGCGGCGACTGCTCGAATACGTCTTTCTCGGCGTCGCCCTGATACTTGCCGTTGCCGGACTCACCGGCCTGCTGTCGTACCTGCTCGAGGCGGTCGTCGATGGCACCGACCAGGTCGATGCCCCCTCGTGGGCCGTCACGAGCCTGCTGGTCGGCGGCATCGCACTCTGGTTCCTCGCCAGGAACGTGCGTCGCCGGTTCGCCGAGTCACCCGAGGAGCAGGCATCCCTCGGCTGGGTGCTCTACCAGGGCTTCGTCGAGTTGGCGGCAGCGAACGTGGTGGCCATCAACGCCGTAGGGATCCTGAACTGGCTGATCGCCGACGGTGGCGGAGATGACATCGCCTTCGATCGGGACAATCTCGTGAACCTGCTCGTCGCGGGAGCGCTTCTGGCGCTCCACGTCCGCCTCGGCGACCGAGTCGTGGCCGGCGAAAGGGTCCGGACGTCCCTGGTCCCGTTCGCCGCCAGCGTGGTGGGTCTCGCCGGTATCGCAGCGATGACGGGCTGGCTAGTGGCCACGCCGGCCTACATGGCCTATGAGGCGGTCACCGGCTACGACGATGCCGGCGTCCGATGGTCGGACTTGCGCGACGCACTCCCGTTCGTCCTCGTCTTCGGCACGGTGTGGTGGTGGTACTGGCTGCGCCAGGCTGTCCACGAGCGGGGCACCACCCTCCACCACGCGTACGTGCTGTTCATCGGGGTACTTCCCGGCCTCGTGGTGCTTGTGGGCATTTCGGTGGCGCTGCCGGCGTCATTCATAAACCGCTTGTTCGACTGGAGAGACGGGCCGGCTGCCGAGTATTTCTCCTTTCTGCCGGGGATGCTCGCCACGGCGCTCGTGGCTGGCGCCGTGTGGCGTTACCACCGGTTCCTGCTGCCGCCGCAGGAGGGCCGTCCCCGCAACGACGTCGATCGGGCCGCCGACCACCTCGGCGCCTGGGTGGGGCTGTGCACGCTCCTCGTCGGCGTCACGATCTTCCTGTTCGTCGCCTTCCACCACCTGACGCCGGTACCGTCCGGTGCCGAACGCGAGGCCACGATGGTGGTCATCATCGGCATGCCACTGTTGGTGGTCGGCAGCCTCGTCTGGCGCCGCTTCTGGCAGTCCATCCAGTCCCATTCGGGCGATCCGGACGAGGTCGGATCGGTCGTCCGGCGGACCTACCTGTACATCATCTTCGGGATCTCCGGGGTCGTGGCGCTCGCCACGTCGCTGTTCCTCGTGTTCCAGGTCATCGACCAGATCCTCAACACGTCGTTCGACCGCCAGGGCATCTGGGACCTGCACGGGCCGCTCGCCATCGCCCTGACCGCCGGGGTGGCCGCCGGCTGCCACCGCCGCGTCATGCGCGCCGACCAGAAGGTGCTCGACGCAGTCGTGCCCGCACAGCCTCCTCCTCCTCCTCCCGGGCGACGGGGACCCGGCCGGGTCATCGTGGTCGCCGCCGATCCGGCCCCGTTGGCCGCTGCCGTCGAGATGGCGACCGGTGCCGAGGTCGAGATGATCCGCCGCAGCGATGTGCCGCCGATGGTGTTCGACCTCGACGTGGCGCGGATGGAGATCGCCGAGTCGAGCGCTGCCACGCTGATGGTGGTCGTGGGCCCCGACGGGACCATGCTGCTGATCCCCGTCGATCGATCCTGAGGAGCGCACCGTGGACGGCCCGATGAACGAGCCCGTGAGTGTGAGCCGCGAGGTTTCCGCCACGCCCGAGGAGGTCTGGGCGCTCGTCAGCGACCTGACCCGGATGGGCGAGTGGTCGCCGGAGGCCAGGGGCGGTCGTTGGGCCGGCGGGGCGGACGGCCCCTCCGTCGGCACCGTGTTCAGGGGCCGTAACCGCAACGGGCTCTACCGCTGGCGCACCAAGGTGACCGTCATCGAGTGCGATCCGCCGCGGCGGTTCGCCTTCCGGTTGAACATTCCGCTCATGGGCGGCTGCGACTGGGTCTACGACATCGAGCCGACCGGGGAGGGCTGTCGGGTCACCGAGTCCTGGGTCGACTTTCGCAAGCGGTCCCTGGTGGTCGTCGGGCGGATTCTCAGCGGTGTTGCCGACCGGGCCACCCACAACCGGGCCGGCATGGAGCAGACCCTCGACCGCCTCGCCGACCACTTCGCCGCCTGATCAGTCCCAGGCGTTCCAACGGGTGACGGCGGCGGCGCCACCCTCGCGGGTCGCCGGCTTGAAGTCGTCGCCGAGGGTGTGCGCCACGGTGATGAGCGCCACCTGCGAGACCTCGGCGAAGGGGATGTCGAGTACCTCGGCGGCCTCCTCCTCGAACATGAGGTGGATGGTGGTCCAGCAGGTGCCGAGGCCGCGCTCGCGGGCCGCCAGCATGAACGACCAGGTGCTGGGGATGATCCCGGCCAGCGTCGAGACGGCACCCATGCCGGGCCACTGTTCGACCCGGCCCGGCATGCAGGGAATGAGCATCACCGGTACCCGGTGGAAGTTCTCGGCGAGGTAGGCGGCCGACCCCATGACCCGCATCTGCTGGTTGGCCCGGTCGTCGGCTGCGCCGGCTGCGAGGGCCGCTGCGCTGGCCGACATGCCGGCGTAGGCCTCCCAGCCGCGGCGGTAGAGGTCGCCCAGCGCCTGCCGCTTGTCCTCATCGGTCACCACAAGGAACTGCCAGGACTGTGAATTGGAGCCCGTCGGGGCCTGGACGGCGAACTCGAGGCACTCCTCGATCAGCGCCTGGTCGACCGGCCGGTCGAAGTCGAGCCGCTTGCGGACGGCACGGGTGGTCGAGAGCAGTTCGTCGGCAGAGAGTCCGAGCGTGGTCATGGATGGGTCCTCCGGGTTGGATCGAACGATTTCAGGATCGGGCGGCCGCTGCTGCTTCGGCGAGGTCGCGGATGCCCTCGATGGTGCAACGCATGTTGGCGATCTGGCCCTTCTGTCGGTTGGCGATGATCGCCGCCTCCTGGTCGGGCATGGACTCGATGAACATGGTCAGGCCGGACGGGCCGGGGCCGAGGACCATGGCGAAGCGCAGACGTGTTCCACCCAGAAGCGGTTGGAGCTCGAAGCGCCACTGGGCGGCCGCATTGTCAGGGTCGACGGAGTTCCATGCGAACACCCGCTCGGTCTCGAAGTCGACGATCGTGCAGGTGACTTCCCACTCGCCCAGGTCGTCCCGCTTGTTGCGTCCGAGGAAGCGTGCGCCGATGGCAGGTTCGTCGTCGATCCACTCGGCCCCCTGGAACTCGTCGCTGAACCGGGCGGGTAGCTCGATGTCGGAGATGATCGGCCAGATGTCGGCGGGCTTGGCATCGACGTCGATCTCGACGGTGACCCCGGCGCCGTCGGCGAACAGGGGGGAGCGGCCCTCGGTCGGGTTCTGCAGGGTGCGGCCCCACTTGTCGAACCAGGTGATCTCCCTTGCGGGACGGCGTTCGACGGGAGAGAAGTCGT
>Ga0310122_10002399_pt1 | contig 11908 bp, 13 predicted proteins | sample CB6_Bottom_1051__FD_203503 | JGI IMG/M metagenome (GOLD analysis project Ga0310122, IMG submission 203503) | Marine microbial communities from Western Arctic Ocean, Canada - CB6_Bottom_1051 | ecosystem: Environmental > Aquatic > Marine > Oceanic | place: Canada: Western Arctic Ocean | collected...
ACTACATTACGCTGCGATGGATTCAGGCACGACTGCTCCACCAGCAGAGTCCCATTCATTGCCTTCCCTGACTCGGCAAATTGGCAAACTTCGCCCCATAACCTACGGAATATTCGGTGGCTCATTGCTTACGCTTTTTGGCACCTTGTTGGTATTGGTTTGGATTGATCGTCAACGTCATGAACAAGCCAAGCAGGCTATCGCCAGCGCAAGTCTAGCCGAAGAGTTGAGGATTGCGGAGGAGTCCGCGAGGGAAAGGAATCAAGAACTGGCGCTGTTGTTTGACATCAGCGGCACATTTGCCGAGGGCGGCACCATTGAACAGATGTCCCAGAGGATTGTACAAAGGCTCACGGTTTTGCCCGGCGCCGACTGGGTCACCCTAAGGCTCCCTGATGAGAATGAGAATCTACTGCGGCTCGTGGCGGCTGCAGGGACAGTCACGGAAGACTTTCCGCCCTTGGTTTCTCTAAGTTCCCGGGAAACCCAGGCCAATCTGGCTTTTTCCAGCGGTCAGCCCGTAATAGTCAATGATTACCCCGCAGAGCCCAACGCCTCTCCAGCGATTGTTCAACTGGGAATGAAGTCTATGGCCCTGATCCCTATCATCGCGAGTGGCCGCACACTTGGGCTGGTAAATGTTATTTCCAGAGATGCTGGAAACTTTCCGCCGGAGCGGGTGCGAATATTCACGACCGTCGTGGATGGCATAGGGCCATTGTTTGAGATTGCGAGATTGGAAGGACAGAGGCGCTTGGAGCAAGAACAACTCCAAGAGACGATAAGGTTATCTTCGATTGGCGAGCTGGCGGCAGGAGTGGCCCACGAGCTCAATAACCCCCTTACCAGTGTACTGGGCTACTCGCAGATGTTGCTGGATTCGGAGATTCCACAATCAGTGAAGAGCAGCCTGCGCATAGTGGTTTCCGAAGGCCAGCGGGCCGCCAAAGTGATTAAGAATCTTCAATTGTTTGCCCGAAGGTCTGGCCCAGAAAAAGCCTTTACAAGTGTGAATGCTGTCTTGCAGATGGCAGTCGACTTAAAGCGGAATGACTTTGAACAATCCAATATAAAGTTATGTTGCGATTTCGACGAGGATGTTCCGAAAACGATGATAGACGAAAATCAGGTGATTCAGGTAATCATCAATATCCTCACCAACGCCCAACAGTCATTGGAAGGATCGGGGCAACAATCAGAGGGAGAATCAGAAGGAGATTCAAGGGAACTGGGGCAAGTATGGATTAGTTCAACATCATCCCCCGGCAAGATCAGAATTTGCATCGAAGACAACGGAGTCGGAATCCCCAAAGATAAACTGGGCAAGGTATTCGAGCCTTTTTTCACCACCAAAGAGGTCGGTTTTGGAACAGGTCTCGGTCTAAGTATCTGTTATGGGATTGTCAAGCAAAACGGTGGTGAACTCTGGGCAGACAGCATTGAGGGATGCGGGGCAATCTTTCACATCGAATTCCCGATTTTGTCCGAGGAGGACAATGTCGGAAAGACCGAAGGCACATCAGAGACTAGCTAGCTCTATAGGTCCCTCAAACACGTTCTGGCCGTTGATGACGAGCCGGAGATTAGAGAACTGCTCCGCACTACTCTTGAGCAGGGTAGATTCTCTGTGGACCTGGCTGGAGACGGGGTGCAGGCCTAGCAAATGCTACAGAATATAACCTACGACTGCATTCTCCTCGACCTAAAGATGCCTAGGATGAACGGCCAAAAATTGTACCAACTGATTCAAGGGTCTTCTGAAGCCTTGGCAGACAAAGTCATCTTCATGTCAGGCGACACGGTAACTTCCACCACCTATGATTTCGTATCTTCAACCGGAAACCGCTTACTGAATAAGCCCTTCCAGATAGCCGACCTTCGGACTCAAGTAGGACAACTAATTAAACAGTCAGGGGATCAATGCCGGACGGCAGATTCTGATTTAATTGAATCCGGCATCGTTGAATCAGGTATCGTGGCCCTTGAAATTTAGCGTGCCGGACAGTCTTCTGTTTATAGCGGTTATAGAATGGGTTTCCCAGCTGGATAGCGCCCAATAATCCAAAAATTCCATCCTTTGGCCCCAAAGCCGGAAAATGTATGCAATCAACTAACCGAAGGTTTCTACGCGCTACGATATTTAGCTTCGCGCTATTGATTATGGCGGCAGTGGCCGCATCGTTACTGCTACACCAAAAGGTAGATAACGTTGCAGTCGCAGTGTCGGAGCACGCCCAAAAAAAGAATGTCGACTCCAAATCAACTTCACTTGAGCTGAAATTTATGACCGTTTTGGTCAGCGAGATTAACGGTCTTCAGTCTATCTCCTACGGATTGGCTGGCGGAGCTTTTGCAACACTGTTCGCAGCGCTCATGGCCGCATTGTGGGTCAGCCATAAGATAGATTTGCAAGAAAGGCTTGTAGAAGGCTACAAGCTGGCTGAGGAATCCGATAGGCGGAGGAAGAGAGAGTTTGAAGCGTTATGTAACATCAGCGGCACATTGGCGGGCAATGGGGATTTTGAATATAAAGCGACCCGCTATGTTGAGGAATTTGCTCGAGTGGCTGAAGCAGAGTGGTTATCCTTGAGAATGCCGGACAACCGTGGAGAAGGCCTGCGATTCGTGGTGGTTGGAGCAGGACTGGCCAAATCCATCCCCGCTGCTTTGCTCAATGACTCCGGATCTTTGGGAGAAGAGGCACTGAGAGACGGTCTCAATATTGTGGTCAATGACTATTCGGCCCATTCGGAATCTGAAACGGACATAACCCGATTGGGGGTTAATTCAGTTGCGCTCCTACCCATATTTTCCAAAGGGGGGACTTTAGGCCTGGTCACAGTATTCTCCAAACAGATTGACCACTTCAACGAGGCTCGGGTCAAGCTGTTGAGCGATGTGCTGGGTGGTGTGCGGCCACTGTTGGAAAATGCCCTATTGGAAGATAACCAAAAGCACACAGAGGAGCGGCTTCGAGAGACTGACCGTCTGGCGTCTATCGGGGAGCTTGCCGCCGGAGTGGCCCACGAAGTTAACAACCGCCTTACGAATATCTTGGGCTATTCACAGATGCTCTTGAATGAGGATCATCCAGAAACCTTCAGGGAAGACCTTGAAACAGTGATTTCCGAATCTCAGCGCGCAGCGAAAATAATTCGTAACCTCCAGCTTTTCGCCAGAAGAAGCGTCACCGATATGAATCCGGCCCACATAAACGAGATTCTAAGCAGGGCTCTGGACCTTAAGCAGCATGAGTTCGTAAAGAGCGAAATAAGTGTTGATTTGGATTTGGCCGAGGATCTTCCCAAGGTACTGATTGATGAACATCAGCTAATCCAGGTCATCGTAAACATTCTCACGAATGCTCAGCAGGCTATGGAATCAATCCAACGGACTCGGGAGCTCTCGGTCCGCACGACCATCTCAGGCGAGAAAGTGCGTATCAGAATTCAAGACTCGGGCCCCGGCATACCTCCAGAGCGGAAGATGTTGATTTTCGAGCCATTCTACACAACAAAGGAAGTAGGAATGGGTACCGGACTAGGGTTGAGCATCTGCCACGGAATAATCCAAGAGCATCAGGGCGCCATTTGGTCCAGCAGTTTGCCAGGCCAGGGTGCCACTTTCAACATCGAGCTTCCCGCCTGGTATGGACAGGAAGAGGAGCAGGTCTCGGGAAGACAGCCTTCTGCGGCGACCGTCCGCCACGGCCATGTTCTGGCTGTGGATGACGACCCGCAGATGCGTAACCTACTACAGAGGTCATTGGAGCAGGACGAATACGAAGTGGACCTGGCTGAAGACGGCGCAGAAGCGTGGAAGCTAATCCAGGCCAATACATACGACTGCGTTCTATTAGACCTGAAAATGCCCGAGATGAAAGGGAAGGAATTGTTCCGGCTGATGCAAGGGAGTCCAAAGGGGATGGCGGATAAGGTTATCTTTATAACAGGAGACACGGCTGATATGGATTCCCAAGAGTTTGTCGCCTCATATAACAACCCGGTCATGCAAAAGCCATTCCAGCTTGATGACCTAATGTCCGTGGTTCACGAAGTCACAGCCGAGCCTACCAGAACCTGGGCCGAGAGTCGCTATGAGTCTTGAGAGTCGGGCGTTTGACTCTCAGGTATTGTGCCCAGAAATGACGCTGGTTTATCTTCTCCGGCTTCTCAGTTCGTCCCAGACCGCATTAGGGGTCACTCCGGAAGCAGCTAACAGCACCATTGAGTGGTACAGCAGATCGGCAATCTCTTTGGGCAAGTTTTCAGTGTCACCTTGAACTGCGGCGATTGCCGATTCTCCTGCTTCTTCAATCACTTTTTGAGCGATGCGCCCGATGCCTTCCTGAAGCAGTTTTGCAGTGTAGCTGTCCTCGGGCTGGTCCCGTTTACGGTCGCGGATTATCCCGAACAACTCGTCCAAAATTCCCGCTCCCGACTCCGTAAGTTCATATTCATCCGGCAGGCCGTCCAAGGCCGTGAAAAAACAAGATGTCTCGCCGGTGTGGCAAGTAGGTCCGTCAGGTTCGACCTTTAGCAGAATCGTGTCCCCGTCGCAGTCCAGCCAGGCTTCTCGCAGGTTCAGATAATTCCCTGAAACTTCGCCCTTGTGCCACAGGTCTTCGCGGCTTCGGCTATAGAACCAAACTTGAACTCCCTCCACCGTTCGCTTCAGTGAACCCGGATTCATGTAGCCCAACATGAGCACCTGACCCGTGTTGATATCTTGAGCGATAGCCGGAAGCAGTCCTTGTTCATTCAGTTTTACTTTCATTATCTATCGTCCTCACTGCTTTAGTGGATAGTGTGGGGATGGTTATTTGGATGGCCAATTTTCCAACAGTGCGGGCAACTCCAACAAACTGCTGATTTGGTATGCGGGTTTTGGCAAGTCCGGGTGTGCCGGATTATCCGAGCGATTAATCCAAACAGGGTGCATACCCAATTCTAAAGGTCCTTTGACGTCTTCCAACTGCCGGTCTCCCACGTAGACCACCTCACCAGGAGTTACGTTCAGAGTATCCAACATTTGACTAAACAACCCGGGCAAGGGTTTATATACCTGGGCCTGCTCGGAGGAGAGGACCGCTTCGAAATCCAGTCCCAATAACTCTAGATTTGGCAGCAAGTAATCATCATCCGCATTGGAAAGCACTGCGGTGCGCCACTTTAACTGAACAATCTTCAAGGCTTCATTCGTCTCCGGAAATGGGTCTCTGTGGGAAATAAACTTGATAAAGCTTCTGGAGGCGGCATCGGGGTCGCCGTCCAGATGAAGTTTTTCGAAAGACCGAATGAAGCAATCACGCCACCCTTGGAAATAGCTTTGGAAAGGTACCCCTGGCCGGACCCGACTGTCGCGAAATTCCGTCTCTCCTAGTGTCCATTCTTCCCAGAGCAGTTCCGGAGTCGTGTCCAGAGATTGTTCTTGGATAATATCCTGTACACCCACTCTCCATAGATTGTGGGGGTTTTGCACAAGGGTTTCATACATGTCGAATAATACGGTGGTGATTGGACTCATGTTGCAGGGGCTCAGCTTCCTAGCTTATTTATCTGTAAACGATTTCAGGGGACAAGCAATTGCCAGACAGTCACTGTGCAGCTGGGGCAAGAAATCCGCTCACCGGCGCGCTGCAATTAATCGAGCAAATAGGCAGACGGAAGAGTAAATGGCCTACGTTGACGCCTGAACGATTGGGCGCATGGGAATTCCCCTACCAGCCAAGTAATCTTTGGCTTGGGCAATGGAATAAGTGCCGAAATGAAAGATGCTGGCCGCCAACACCGCATCGGCTTCCCCTTCGGTGAATGCATCGTAAAGATGGTCCAACACACCAGCGCCACCGCTGGCAATCACCGGCACCTCCACGGACCGGGAAATCGCCCGGGTCACACCCAAATCGTAACCGGTTAGCTGCCCATCGGCATCCATGCTGGTCAACAGTATCTCCCCGGCCCCCAATTCGACCACCCGCTGGGCCCACCTGACGGCGTCGATACCCGTTGACGTCCGGCCTCCATGGGTAAACACCTCCCACCCCGAATCGCCGGAAAGGGCCAATCCGTCCCGGTTCGATTGCCCCCGGATAGTGTCCCCGCTAACCCTCTTGGCGTCGATTGCCACAACGATGCATTGATTACCGAATTGCGCTGCGCCCTGAGAAATCAAATCCGGGTTATTGACGGCGGCGGTATTCACGGAGACTTTATCTGCCCCAGCGCGCAACATACGCCGCATGTCTTCAACGCTTCGGATGCCCCCGCCTACCGTCAAGGGAATGAACACCTCTTCGGATACCCGCCGCACCACATCCACCATCGTGTCCCGGGAGTCTGAGCTCGCGGTAATGTCCAAAAACACCAACTCGTCTCCACCTTCTTGGTTGTAAAAAGCAGCCAACTCGGCTGGGTCGCCCGCGTCCCTCAAGTTTACGAAACTTGTGCCTTTGACCACCCGGCCAGAGTCTACATCCAGGCATGGAATTATTCTTTTAGTCAACATGGATTCTTGTTCTTTTATTAAGAAATAGGGGTTTTGGTGTGACTGCTTACCCAGGTTGCAGTATATCACCGGACGTGTGGGATTCTAAGCGCTTAAGACCGAGCTAGAAGCGGTATTGATATTCGGAGGGATTTGGGATTGGCTAAGAGCAAGACCTAGGATAGAATGTGCCGATTAGCCCGGAACCACATGGTGAAACATTCAAATATCACAGAGGAGGCTTAACATGGCTATTTCTTTGGCGGAAGCAAACCGGATGATTGAGGGCGCCATCGCCCATGCCCAAACCCTGAACATCAAGATTAACGTTGCGGTGGTTGACGCAGGCGGGCGGCTAATCGCTTTCAACCGCATGGACGGAGCAATCTGGGCCGGTGTTTATGGTTCTCAGGGGAAGGCTGTGGCTTCTGCCGCATTCGGCCGGACCAGCGGCGAACTCACAGAGCGAGCAGACCAACCCACTCCACGTGGCATCGCGTTGGCGGAAGGTGGCCACATGATTATGGGCCAGGGAGGAGCGCCGGTAATCACTGACGGCGGCATAGAAGGAGCCGTGGGCGTCGGCGGCGGAACCAGCCAAGAAGACGAAGACTGCGCCAAGGCGGGTATCGCTAAGAGATAGCCGGACTGGCAAAACTTAGAACCATGCAGGGCGTCCCGAAATAATCAGGACGCCCTTTTTTAATGTCAGACCGACTGAAGGGCTAGGGTAGGAAGGCCAACACCGATGCCGGAGAACCGGTTCCCCCTCGCAACAGCAATATGCCTATCACCAGGGTTGTACCCGTGGCAGGCAACTGGTCCAGATTCCATAGGTTTTCCAGGACTATTCGCCGTTGTTCCAAAGCCATACGGTTGACCGTAAAGTCCGAGTCGATTCCCGGTTCCACCCCTGGCGTATCGATTCCTATTCCGCCCGCGCCTCTATCATCGAGCAAGGAACGAACTGCCTCAGGCCCAAATCCGGGGAAGTGGAGTCTGCCGTCGGCCCCTGCGCCCAGATACTGCTCCGCACTGCTCCACCTGTCCTGCCATCCGGTTTGTAGCAGAACCACGGACCCGGCAGACACCAGGCCGTTTCGGGCCTCCCAGATAGTCAGATCATCAACGGTCAATGCGTAATCCGGGTTGGCTTGAACCCTCTCTGTCACGTCAATAACTACCGCCGAAGCCACCAACGATTCACCCGGGTATTGGTCGACGCTGTCCCCTGAGGCATGGAAACTGTTGGGGGCATTGAGGTGGGTGCCGCTGTGTTCACCCATGCCGAATCGACGGGAGAAATAACCATGGGTAGATATTTTGGAAACGGTTTGGAACTCAACTGGAGGGTCGCCGGGCCAGGCTGGCGCTTCAGGATGAATCTCCCGGCTGAGGCTCAACACCCGGCTATAAGAGATGGACTTTTGGGGATGTTCTTGTCGGTATTTCTCAGTTCCGCCCATAGCCTATGCCGGAGGACCGGATTACCGTGGGAATATTAGCCGTTGGGGTATTACAGGAAAGCGGGCTGGGCAAACCCGGAGGTGTTGTTGTTTCGAAGGGTGTTGTCACGGCAAACCCAACGCAAGGTCGCCACTTGGGCCAAATCCCGGTCCACCCATTTCATTGCTTCCATAACAGTGCCCCGGCTCCGCATTTCGGCCCGGTCTGGCTTGGCACCGTAGACAGTGTAGCAGATGGACCGGATGTCTTCGTGTATCACATAGCCGCGGTAAAAAAGGTTCAACATTGCCCCGAATCCTCCGTCTGATGCTGAGTGCCAAACCATGCGGCCCGGGTTTTGCCCTTGTTCCGTTTACAAGTCTGCGGGCAACTGTTCGGCGGGTCGATTCAGGACGTATGTTCTAATAATTAGGGCGGCGAGTCAATCTGAGGTTGTCAGTAGCGGGAGGGACGGTGACAAGGCCGGCCATTCAGATTCGGATTCAGGCTAGGTTTCAAATGGGGCACAAGGGACCTGGGTTAGGGAACCGTGCAGAGGGAAGCACTTCCCACGAATACGTGGGGAGGCAAAAGTTGGGCCAGCAACCCTCCACTTATGCGGTGGCGACTGGGAGAAGACGAAGGAATAGAAGATGTCGGCTCAGAAACAACATTGGCGGACAGGTCTAGCTCGTTACTGCCGCCAATGGCCCAGATCGCAAACTGGTCGGTAGCATGACCCTCGATATCGAAAGTCACCTTTTTGTCGGCAAAGACGCCTCCTTCAGGCCGCTCTAACAACAAAGCGTATTTCCCTTCGGCCACTCGGTCTGTGGCAACCTGCCGCCCGTCAATCCATGCCGTGATTAGCGTACCGTCGGTGGCAATCTGGCAGTTGTACTCTGGGATTGCTGTGGGCGTCGGCTGGAGGGTGGCGGTAGGAGCGGGCGTTATTGTGGGGCTTATTATTGGAGCACTGGTCGGTCCTTGCGGGTGTACCACCGTTGCCGCGGATAACGTCCGTAAAGCTGGCGTCGGCGTTGGATTGGGCGGAACTTGGGTGGGAACTTCCGTGGGAAATACCATAGGGGGTTTGAGCCCCGGCACCGGCGGTGTGGCTAACAGGGCTGTGATGGTAGCCTGTATTCGATCAGCCTCTGTCATCCGAACGCCGGGTGTTATGGACACGGGAGTAGCCACCGGAATAGGGCTACCGGAGCTTGCGCTCACGGTAGCAGCGACGGCCGCTGTGATTGTTGCTTCAAAATCTGGATTCGACGATGGGATCGGTGTTAACCCAGTGGTGTTGGATTGGGAACAAGCCACGGCCAGCATCAGGATCGACAGATACAGTACCAACAGAGGCAACAACCGTCCCCTGACTGAGGAATCGTTACTGAGAGAAAGCTGTTTTACTAAGTTTCCCTTCACACCACACCCATGCGCTATCAAGATTGAGAGTTGAGTTGCCGGCGGAATCCCGCCAATTTGGCGACTTAAATGGGGCGTTCGGCTCGAAGCTCAGTCAAGAACTCGGCCAAGGATTTGCTCTCTTGGGTAGAGGCGTTCATGTCCCGGATAACCACCTCGCCCTTGGCGATTTCGTCATCGCCTAGAATCAGAGCGTAGGGTATTTCCAGTGCGTTGGCCTGGCGCATCTGGCCGCGCAGGGCCCTAGAGCCACTGCTGAGGATTGCTCCGACGCCTGCGTTTCGCAACTTGGCGGCCAACTCTAATGCGGCTGGCCGGGCGTCGTTGCCCACGTTGGCGACAAGGTAGGTCGGAGAAGCTTCATCGGGAACCGCTACGCCACTGCTTTTCAGGTTTAGGGTTAACCGCTCCATGCCGGAGCCAAAGCCAATGCCAGGCGTTGGGCGGCCGCCCAGTTGCTCTATCAGACGGTCATATCGGCCACCGCCTATGATGGTCGATTGGGAGCCTCCCACACTTGGCTGTATCTCGAAAACGGTGCGGCTATAGTAGTCCAGTCCCCGCACCAATCGGTGGTCAACCTGGAAGGGTATCCCCATTCCTCTTAGGTATCCTTGCAGCTTGTTCCAGTGTTCCAGACAATCTTCACACAGATGGTCTGCGGACCGGGGAGCGTCGTCGCCCAAGGCTCGGCAGGTTTCTACTTTACAGTCCAGCAAGCGCAGGGGGTTTCTATCGATACGAATCTTGCAGTCGGGGCAGAGCTTGTCGAGATGGCGGGAATAATAGGCGGCTAAACCAGCAACATAATCCGGGCGGCACTGGGAATCGCCGATGCTGTTTAGGAAAATATTAACGTCGCGCAGACCCAAAGACATTACCAGTTGCCAAGCAAAATCCACGACTTCGGCGTCCACCGACGGGTCGGCGTCGCCGATCGCTTCTAATCCAAACTGGTGGTGTTCCCGGAACCGGCCTGCCTGGGGGCGCTCGTAGCGGAAGATGGGGCAGAAGTAATACATGCGCACCGGTTGGGGTAAGTTGTGCATGCCATTTTCCAAGTAAGCCCGGCAGACCGGCGCAGTGCCTTCGGGCCGCAGGGTGACATTATCGCCGCCCCGGTCCTCGAAGGTATACATTTCCTTCTCGACTATGTCGGTGCCTTCGCCCACGGAACGGATAAACAGATTGGAGTCCTCAAAAACAGGGGTGTCGATGCGACCATAGCCGTACCTTTGGGCCAGGCTCATGGCCTTGGACTCTATATATCGCCAATATTTCTGCTCTTCGGGGAGGAGGTCGGTGGTGCCGCGGGGCGCTTTAAAAGATGTCACGTTTATATTTTCCGTTTGGATTGGGATGATGTACCAGCTGTTCAGGCATGATTAGGTCCGATTACGGTTCCACGAGAATCTATTATAAGGTGATGTGCAGGTCAAAGGAACGTGTCCGGCCTCTGGTTATCACTTATTGGGTCACTGCTACCGGAGCAGACCTTATCCTAGCCTTCCTCCGACAAGAGGCGTTGCCTCAAAACTGTCATTCTGAGAAGGAGAAATTTGGGGCAAACCTCCGAAATGGGAGAAGCGATTTATCAATTCTTTGTACTAGGAAGCTACGTCATTTGTGCCGTTTATATGAGGGAGCAAGGCTGCGTAAAATTTTTCGTTTACCGGTGTTGGAACGCCTTCCTTGCGTCCCATACGCACCACTGCACCGCTCAATGCTTCCAACTCCAAGGGCCTGCCTTGCTCAACGTCGGTGTGCATGGAGTTCTGAAAGTCGTCGAATCCTTGGATGAAATTGAACATTGTATCCACAATATCTTCGTCCAACTCTACCCTCTTGGCCCGCCCCACTTCCTCCACTTCTTTCATCGCCGCCAGGAAATCAGACTTTGATTCGGGATTTTGAATTAAGCGGTGGATTCGGGTGCGGTTGGAGCTGGTTATCCCGGATATGGGAGCAAGAACCAAGAATTTGGTCCAGAGGGATTTGATTACGTCCCTGGAAAGTTCCGCTTGTATACCTGCACGTAGCATGGTCTCGTGCGCTCTAACAGCCCTGGGACTGGGCGTACCGTTAATTTCCCCAAAAGCGATTCGCACGTTACTGCTTTCCTGGAGAATCACGCCTGGCTCTTCGACGGTAGCCGCCAGGTAGGACGCTCCGGGCATCACATGACCGATGCCAAATGCGTTTCCCAATTCCTCGTAGCTTTCCACCCCGTTCTGCAAGGTCAGGATGGCTGGCCCGTGGCCAATTAGCGGCTTAATCAAGGGGATGGCTTGAGCGTTGTGATAGGTCTTTACCGTGAAGAGAACCAAGTCCACCGATCCCACTTGGCCAGGGTCGTCGGTGGCAGCGGTATTCACGGTGAAGTCGCCGTCTTGGGTCTTGAGCCGCAGCCCGTTTCGGCGGATGGCCTCCAAATGAGCACCCCTGGCTATCAGGGTCACATCGTTGCCTGCCTTGGCCAGGTGCGCGCCCAAGCAACCGCCCATGCCACCCGCCCCCATTATCGCTATGCGCATGAGCTATCAGC
>Ga0310122_10002400_pt1 | contig 11904 bp, 9 predicted proteins | sample CB6_Bottom_1051__FD_203503 | JGI IMG/M metagenome (GOLD analysis project Ga0310122, IMG submission 203503) | Marine microbial communities from Western Arctic Ocean, Canada - CB6_Bottom_1051 | ecosystem: Environmental > Aquatic > Marine > Oceanic | place: Canada: Western Arctic Ocean | collected...
TTATTATCTTCAATTGGGTATATTTCACCAGCTCAATATGAAACAGACTACTATGATAATTTAAACGAGTCAGGTAAAGTGGCCTGACTTAAACAAACTGGTCTCCGATGAACTCGGGGCGATTCAACCTCTTTAAATCACTGATCTTATCTCGAATCAGTTGCAGCTTTTGTAAGCCCAACGATTCGACTTCAGCGCAATTACTGCTTAAAGACATCAGTGATTCTATCTCTTTTAGGGTAAATCCTAATGCTTTAGCTTTGAGAATAAACTTGAGTTGACTGGCATGAGTTTCGCCATACATTCGATAACCTGATTCTGGTTTTGGTGGCTGTTCTATTAAACCTTGGCGCTCATAAAAGCGGATAGTTTCAACACAGATATCTAAATATTTTGCCAGTTTTCCAATGGTTCTCATAAACACACTCTTTCGAAGAAGAGACATCATTATACAATTAATGCGGGTTGGCTAAACGTTCTTAAGGTGCAATTAATTGCCTAACCTCAATTTTAGGGCATGAACGGGTTCGCTAAGCGTCCGCTTTGTAGAATTAAGTCCAGATATCCAGATAACTCTGACTGTCTCTTATTCGCACATTTGCGACGCTCAACTAAACTCATTTTGGGGCATAAACAAGTTACGCTTGAATAACCTCTCAAGACACATATGCGACTGTCAGGCTTGTTTTAATCACACGAAGCTAATCTGATGACTTACCGTTTGAATCTACACTTTAATACTCCTAATTGAGCCTAAGCTCGTGCAGCTTACTTTACTATTGCGAATTCAGGACCTATTAGCATATCTTCAGGATCTAATGCATTTGGGTTATAGGATGAGCTTTTAATCACCTCATAAATAACAATATCTTTAGCATCTTGTTCAAAAGGGTTTTTTAACTCCAATGGCTCTTTGTCATTAAAAAAGTCGAACTTTTCATAAGCAGTTATAAAATGTTTATTTTCAAGATACTCGTTACAACTCAATGCTAATTTTAAAGCTTCTGATAGTAGGTGTTTGAGAGCTCTATTCTGCCCTCGACATGCAGCAAATAACGCCATTGTGGTATGCCTATTTTCAAGCTTGGGAGGCGTATCAAATGGCATTTTCTTAGCTAACCCCATCAAATATTGGCGAAAGTACTTGCTGTCATTTTTTAGGCTAAAGTATTCAAGTTTTCTTTTTCTAACTAAGCGAGAAGCCCATTGTGGTTCTTCAGCTATTTTTGCAGCCCAAGGCATACCAACCAGTACTATTGGCACTTTGGCTTCTTCACTAACAAACTTTAATGCATTCGCAATTTGTTGCCGCTCTTGTATGCTTTTAAACTCTATTAACTCCTGAAACTCATTAATGATGAGTAACTCAACTTGAGCTTTAATTAAGCTTTCTACAAGTTTTTTAGTAAGGTCTGTTTTATAACCTCGTTTTTTAATTTGGCTGCTTCCAAATAGCTCCAGATCTACAAGCATTTGGATTAAAGTTGCATCTAAGCCTTTCCCCCTAAATATACGACTTATTAGCACTGGCATAGTGTTCCGACTATAAGTTTGTGTAGCTAGAACTCTTTTTTTGTAGTGATTAATGGTATGGCTTTTTCCAACTCCTGTATCACCAATTAATAGCATACACTGTTGGTCTGTTTGGAATTTACGGTTTAATCTCAGCTCATCAAAGTCATTAAAAATTGTTTTAATTTGCGTGTGCATAACAATGCAATTGCTAAAGTTGTGCGACTGTTCTATCTGTATTTCTGTTAAGGCATTCATTCAAATGCCTCTAAGTCATCATCCCAATCATCAAATAAATCGTTACCTATATTTTTTTGTACTGGGGCTGCACTTTTTTCAGAAACCTTAATAGTGCCCGTTCCTGTATTGCTTACATCAGCTATTTGAGCTTGCTTTTTGACAGTTGTTATTTTTGCTTTAGTTTTTGATTCAATGAAAGCTTCTTGCTCTTGTTTTACTCGCTCATGAATAGCCATGCGTGCTTTAGCTAAACCCAAACTATCTTTAGACTCCCGAATGATTTCCCTGTTAATTTTTTTTATTGTTTTATGTTCATAGATACTTAACCCGTCCGTATAGCCGGTAGGGTCTGTACACGGTACTTCTAGGTAGCTTTCCAGCTCTTCTAAGTAAACATAAATTTTTGAAATATCATCAGGATCAACTTTAATAAGTTTTTTTATAGTTTCTTTTGTTTGTGGATAATGTTTACGATAATCAGCCAAAGCTGTTGAGTCATACATTAACTCTTGATATTTAATACCATTTCTCGTTAAAGTTCTTGAGTCGGAGATGCGCATTAACATATCAAAGCGCGCTTCTTCTTCTTCACTCATAGTTAAAGGGGGGTATGCATCAAACCCTTGTTGCCAACGTTTAATTGGGATTCGAGTTTCACGTGAATTACTATCTTGATGATATACATCCACGATCCACCGGTGAAATTCTTCAACAAAAGTTGAGAAGCGCATAATTGCATCTTTCTCAGGTTTATATTCTTCTTTTTCTAAAATATTTGAAAATGTCTTCCCTGGTAATTCAGGTAAGAAATATTCATTAATCACCCCAAAAAAACGCTCTATAAAGGGTTTTAACCAAGGCTTGCGTACAGGGTTATATTGGATATTTACTCCTGCTGACTGACAAGCATGCTCTAGGTTTTTAGACCAAAACTCAGCACCATTATCTACAACTAAATTTTCAAATTTACCAAAGCAAGGCCAATCATTTTGTAGTTCTATATTCAGAGCATCAAGAGACTTTGGCTTAATCGCATGAGTAATAGCCTTAGCCGCAGATACATATGAAGGAGATTTATAGCTAAGATGAAAACCAAGAACACAGCCACTAAATACATCAATAAGTAATGTTAGGTAAGGTCTTCCTATAGGGATAAGTAACTCATCATCAAGTAGGATTAAATCAAGTGGTGTATGATCAATCTCTACACGCTCTAATATTCTTGTAGGGGGTACGTGCGCAGCGCAGTAAGCAAACCATTGATCTGCTTTAAATTTACCATGCCTTGCGACCGCTACTGCATATGGGGGTATTGCTTTGATTCTTTTATTAAAGGCATTGTAGGATATTATTGGAATCTTGCCTTCAACAATACTCTCATTTTCAATAACAATAAGGTCTTTATAGTACTGATATGCAGTTGCTACAGTAGGTCTTTTAGCATCTAAAAATCGTTCTAATGCTTTATCAAAAAACTTATCATCCCCTTCTATACGGTTGGTTCTGTTTCCCATTTTATGGTTTTTATCAGCAAGGGAGGCAATATCACCGTTGCTTTCGATGTATTTTTTACGCCAACGAGCAACAGTTCGCCAATTTGGCTGAACTTCATCACTCCCTTTAAAAAGCTCATCTAAAATAGGATCTAAATTTCGTTGGGTCCACCCACGTGAAAGTTTTTTATCTATAGAACTAATTAGCTTATACCTTTGTAGCGCTTGGTTTTTAAAGGTATCTGGAAAGGTATCCAAATCACGCTTGATTAAGTTGGCATCATCTAATTTGACATATTGTTTGGGGGTTTGTGGCTTTAATGGAGTTAGTGATCCATCAAACTCATTAAAAAAGTCAGTCATAGTCTAGCCCATAAAGTTGGATTATTAGTTAAATTATCATGCCCTAGGTCAGCTTCAATCAGCCCTTTATGCATTAGCCCAAAGACGAAGGATCGTGTTTCACCAATAGGTAAACCAACCTGAGAGCTTATATCATTTAGCTTAATAGCCCCTGACTTATGAATGAAACTGAGCAACTCATTTTGAATGCTACTTATACCGTAAACACCTGAATATCGGTGTAATAATTTTAAGTTGTTTAATATTGGGTTTACCCTAATTTGCCTATCAGTCACGAGGATAAGATCAATTCCCATTTTTAATGATGCAGCCCTTTTGGCAGCAAACTTTGCTCTAAATAATGGAGAAGTGATTTTTGAGTAGGGTTTATATTCGTGGTATTTTTGGGTTTTATCTGTATATGAAATAAGTGTATCTGGTGTGTAAGGTAAGGTTTTACCCATAAACTCATATTTAAAGCCTTCAGGCTGACTTCCAAAGCTCTCTATCAAGTCGTTATATTCATGATGAAAACATACATCAAACTCTAATGTACTTTCACACATAATTACATTACTAACTTTAGTGCTAGCAAATTTGAATACATTTTTATTCGGAGAAGGCTTTCTTAAGTTACGTATATACATGAGTAAAATAACCATTTTCATTAATTTAGTACGCATACTATACAAACAAAAAATAACTATGTCACTCTATGGTTAAATAAAATAACAAGCCATTGATTATACTAAACTTAATTTTTAAACCTCACTTTTAAATGGGTTTTTATGTCAAAGTATGGTTTAATTATGTCACGGTATGGTTGTATTATGACAAACTATGGTTTCAGCGACAACAACTGACAGATGAAGACTAAAAACTGGTCTTTAACCTAAACCATCGCGGCTTTTACATACACATCAAAGCGGTTTTTCTTGGTTTTGATTTGCATGCTTGGGGTTTTATCATTTAAAAATGGTGCGTAATCGGGGCGTTTCACTACTACACGTTTACTGGCAAGGGGGTAGGCAAAATCGAGTAAATCATCGGCGTCGGTATCGCCACCCACTAACTCTTGGAATACCCGCATTTCTTTTTTAACCAGCGCTGATTTTTCACGGTGCGGAAACATTGGATCAAGGTAAACCACATCGGGCATGCTGTCACATTGAGCAAGTAAAGTATGGCTTGAGCCAAAGATAAGGCTCATATTTTGCTGCATCCATGGGCCAATTTCACTATCGTTATAAGCACGTTGTAAGCCATCATATAACAGTGCAGCAACCACGGGGTGGCGCTCATGTAAAATTACTTTACAGCCTAGCGAGGCTAACACAAAACCATCACGCCCAAGGCCTGCTGTGGCATCGAGTACCACTGGCGTTGCGCCCTTATTAAGACCAACTGCTTTGGCAATTGATTGCCCTTTACCACCACCAAATTTACGTCTATGTGCAACGGCACCAGTTACAAAGTCTACGTTAATAGCACCTAATTTTGGCTCGTCAGTTTTATACAGGCTTAGTCCTTTATCATCGTAATGCAAGCTAAAACCACTGCTTTGCTCTGCCCATTGAGCAAGCCCAAAGCGTGCTTCTAACTCATTTAAATAAGGTCGACACTCTTTAAACGCACACTGTATAACCACTTCACACTCCGATGATAAATTTCACCGTTATTATACCCAAACAAAGCCAATATACGATCTCTAGTTTAAAACAACTCAATATCGTTATTTTCGCTCTCAGGTTCTGGCTGCGTTTGTTGTTTACTTAGTTGTGTTTGAGTAATTAAGTCATCACGCTGTTGAGTGGTTGTTTTTAGTTGGTGCTTAATAAAGGCTAAATCATTAGTGGTTGCAACCAGCTGCTGTGATGTATGACTAAGCTGAGTTATTTGCTGATTAAATTGCGAAGCTGGTATCTCGTTGAGTGTTTGTATTAGCGATTGGAGTTGCTCAAGCTGCTCTGTAAGCTGGCTAATTGCACTCGTTTGCATGGCGTTTTGATTTTTAAGCTGGGCAACAATATCTTGAAAAGCAAGGGTTAGCTCATTATCGCGCATTAGTCGATATTGGTGCTGCTGTATAGTAACTACTTTTTCGTTAGTTACTTCTAAAATATGCGGAAATAAATCTTTATAGCGGCCATAAAGTGATGGCGTATCTACAGGCATATTTTTAATTAATAGTGAAATATTAGGGTAATTAATAATAGTACTATGACCAATATCAACAAAGCGTTCTGCATTTTTATGCTGTATGAGTAGCTCTTGCTCTAATGGGCATACACCTGTTTCTTGGCTATAAAACATTCCCTGGTTATTCTGCCAAAAAACAACCACGACATTGAGGTGTAATGGAGTAAAAAAACCTAAAAAGTATTCACTTAATAATTCTAAATTATCGGCATGATAGCTTTGACAAACAAAACGCATAATGCGCCCCATGTCACCGGTCTCAATCATCGCCATTTCAGCTGTTTTATTGGCCTTTGCTATATCATACTGCAGTGTTGCACACTGCTTGCGATATTGGTAAAGAATTTTAATGCGTGCCATCAGCTCCTGTGCGTTAAAAGGCTTCAAAATGTAGTCAGCCCCGCCAACACTAAATCCTTTAATACGTTCAGCTTGCCCCACTTTGGATGATAAAAACATTACCGGAATATCTGTTGTGGCTTTATTTTGTTTAATAGTTTGGCAAACCTCATAACCAGACATGCCCGGCATTTCAACATCAAGCAAAATAATATCGGGGTTATATTTAATCGCTTGTCTTATGCCATCTTCACCATTTTTGGCGTGGATCACTTTGCAAAACCCAGCTAAAGATTCTTCAATAATATGGTGCATTAATTTATCGTCATCAATTGCCAGTATTAACTTTGCCATGCGTTAGTCCCTTTTAGTACTTTGTTCAAAGCATAGTACGCTATGTTGAAACTACTAAAAATTATTCAAAATATTCTTTAACAACGCTGTATTTTAGGCAATAAAAAAGCGCCATTGAGGCGCTTTTATAATTATATTTTAATTAAGCGGCAATGCCACTATGGCGCAGTAGTGCATCTACACTTGGCTCACGACCACGGAAGTTTTTAAACAGTGCCATTGGCTCTTCGCTGCCGCCTTTTTCAAGAATGTGCTGCATAAACGCTTGACCCGTTTGTGGATTAAAAATGCCTTCCTCTTCAAATTTAGAGTAGGCGTCTGCCGAAAGTACTTCAGCCCATTTATATGAGTAATAACCGGCACTGTAGCCACCCGCAAAAATATGACTAAAGCCATGCTGAAAACGGTTGAATGCTGGCGGTTTAATGACTGAGGTACGACTGCGCACATCATCAAGCACAGCTTGAATGTTGCATGGTTTGTCTGCCACGTAATCGTGGTGGATTTTAAAATCAAATAACGAGAACTCAAGTTGTCTTAACATTTGCATACCTGAGTTGTAATTTTTAGCGGCCAATAGCTTATCTAATAGCTCTTTTGGTAATGGCTCACCGGTTTCGAAATGACCTGAAATAAAGCTAAGCGCTTCTTCCTCGTAACACCAGTTTTCTAAAAACTGACTTGGCAATTCAACGGCATCCCATGCCACACCATTAATACCAGCAACAGGCGCTGCATCGACTTGAGTTAACATGTGGTGAATGCCGTGACCAAACTCATGGAACAGTGTGGTTACTTCATTATGGGTAAACAAAGCAGGCTTATCGCCAATCGCTTTATTAAAGTTACATACCAAGTAAGCAACTGGTGTTTGAAGTTCACCATTAGCGCGCACTTTACGACCCATACAGTCATCCATCCACGCACCACCACGCTTGTGGTCGCGGGCGTACAAATCTAAGTAGAAGCGACCACGTAAAGTATTGTTGCTATCGTAAATTTCAAAAAAGCGCACATCTTTATGGTAAAAATCAATGTCTTTTTGCTCTTTAACTGTAATACCAAATAAGCGGTTAACGGTTTCGAACAAACCACTAAGCACTTTATCGGCAGGGAAGTATGGGCGTAATACTTCATCTGAAATCGCGTATTTTTCTTGCTTTAGCTTTTCGCTGTAATAACCAAAGTCCCATGCCTGTAGTTCACTAATACCGTGCTGTTGCTCTGCATATTGTTGCAACTCTTTAAGCTCTTGCTCTGCTTGTGGCTTAGATTTAGCGGCTAAATCTTCTAAAAATGAAAATACCTGTGCAGGTGATTCTGCCATTTTTGTAGCTAACGATTTTTCGGCGTAATTATTAAAGCCTAGTAATTGTGCTAACTCATGACGCAGTGCCAGTTCTTCACTCATTATCGCTGAGTTATCGAACTCACCCGCATTTGGCCCTTGATCGGATGCACGAGTAGAAAACGCGGTGTATGTTTCTTTGCGAAGTTCACGGTCGTCTGCGTAAGTCATTATAGGTAAGTAAGATGGAAAATCGAGAGTAAATACCCAGCCTTCTAAGTCTTTAATTTTTGCTGTATCGGCCGCTAATGCCAGTGCTGACTCTGGTAAACCCGCTAGTTGGCTTTCATCGGTAATATGCTTATGCCATGCAAGCGTGGCATCCATCACGTTATTACCAAATTTTGAAGCAAGCTCTGATAAACGCGCACTAATTTCACCGTAGCGTTTTTGCTGCTCAGGATTTAACGCAATACCTGATAGCTTAAAATCTCGCAACGCATTAGTAATGGTTTTTTGCTGGGCGGTGGTGAGTGTTTTAAATTCATCACTGTTATAAAGCGCGCTGTAAGCCTCATATAAACCTTGGTGTTGGCCAACAAAAGTTGAATATTCAGAAATAAGCGGTAAACACTGCTCGTAAGCTTCGCGCAGTTCATCGTTGTTCATTACTGAGTTTAAATGTGATACCGGTGAAAATAATCGCGATAGTTTATCGTCGGCTTCTTCAAGCGGTAGTACTAAATCATTCCAGGTGAAAGATTGCTTTGCTAATACGCTTTCAATCGCACTGCGACAGTGCTCGATACCTTTTTTTAATGCCGGTACTACATGCTCAGGCTTTATTTTTGAAAAAGGAGGAAGTCCTTCAAGCCCAATAAGGGGATTTGTTTGTGCATTGCTCATAGTCATTCTCAGTTTATGCAAATATAAAAATGAAGTTGGGGCAAAATACGTAAATACAAGGGGAGGTGTTCAGCTCTTAGCTTAATATACGCTCGACTACTAATACCTTGATCTTAACTAGCTTGATTTTCGTTTGATGGTAGAGATTTTAGCAAACCTGAACAAGTGACTTGTTCATCGCATATGATATTATCGGTAAAACATTGTTAAACACATTTAGAGGATTAAACATGGCTCAGCATTTTGATTACATTGCAATTGGTGGCGGTAGTGGTGGTATTGCATCAGCTAACCGTGCAGCAATGCGTGGCGCAAAAGTAGCACTTATTGAAGCAAAACACATGGGTGGCACCTGCGTAAACGTAGGGTGTGTTCCTAAAAAAGTAATGTGGCACGGTGCTCAAGTTGCTGAAGCAATTAATCTTTATGCTCCTGATTACGGTTTTGATGTAGAAGTAAAAGGCTTTGACTGGTCAAAACTAGTAGAAAGTCGCGAAGCTTATATTGGTCGTATTCACAAAGGCTATGATAACGGTTTAGCTAAAAATGGCGTTACCGTGATTAAAGGTTTTGCAAAATTTGTTGATAGTAAGACCGTTGAAGTAGATGGCGAGCACTATACTGCCGATCACATTTTAGTTGCCGTAGGTGGCCGCCCTACTATTCCTAACATTCCAGGCGCTGAACACGGTATTGATTCAAACGGCTTTTTTGAGCTGAACGAACAACCTAAACGTGTTGCTGTTGTTGGTGCCGGTTATATTGCCGTAGAAATTGCAGGTGTTTTGCACAGCCTAGGTACACAAACTCACTTATTTGTTCGTAAGAGCAAACCGCTGCGCACCTTTGACCCATACATTATCGACACACTGGTTGATATTATGGCTAAAGAAGGCCCTACCCTACATACCGAGTGTTCGCCAAAAGAAGTGGTAAAAGAGGCTGATGGCAGCTTAACAATTCACTTTGAGAATGGTTACAGCGAAAATGTTGACCAGGTTATTTGGGCTATAGGCCGTACGCCAACAACTGATAAAATTAACCTTGCTGCAGCTGGCGTAGAAGTAAACGAAAGCGGTTATGTAAAAGTAGATGAATACCAAAACACCACAGCTGAAAATGTATACGCTGTGGGTGATATTATCGAAAATGGTATTGAGCTTACACCGGTTGCTGTTAAAGCGGGTCGTACTCTATCGGAGCGTTTATTTAATAAAGAATTGCCGAACGATTTAAAAATGGACTACAGCCTAGTACCAACCGTAGTATTTAGCCATCCACCTATCGGCACAATTGGCTTAACTGAGCAAGAAGCTATTTCTCAGTACGGCGGCGAAAATGTAAAAGTATATAAATCAAGTTTTGCGGCTATGTACACTGCAGTTACTCAGCACCGCCAAGCATGTAACATGATGCTTGTGTGTGCAGGCGATGATGAAAAAGTAGTTGGCTTACACGGTATCGGTTTTACCGTTGATGAAATGATTCAGGGCTTTGCAGTCGCCATGAAAATGGGCGCAACAAAAGCCGATTTTGATGCAGTTGTCGCACTACACCCAACCGGCTCTGAAGAGTTTGTTACCATGAGGTAAGTTCGAGGTTCGAGGTTCGAGGTTCGAGGTTCGAGGTTCGAGGTTCGAGGTTCGAGAAATAAAAAAACCTTGCGGTTAACATCGCAAGGTTTTTTTATTTAGAAGTTAGGTGTTTTGCTCGAGACCCGCAGCCCGTCGCTCTTTACCTTTCGCTTTGACCTTTAAAAAAGACGCGGAGCATACCCGCTGCAACTTTTACGCGGCGCAAAGCCACGCCTAGGTTTAACCCAAACACTGTGCTTGGCTTAATCTCTGCCTAAAACCTTTGTCTTTAATCTCTTCCTCTGTGGACTCTGTGGACTCTGTGACCTCTGTGGTAAATAATGTTTTAATTTTTTGCACCACGGAGTGCACCGAGGCGCTGCACGCTACACAGAGAAGAAAATCTTGCGCAGAATAAAGCCTCGGGGTTCGAGGTTCGAGAAATAACCAAATTTACGCGGGGTAAACCCGCTGCTACGTAATTTCAACTCGTAGCCCGTTGCTCGCAATCCGTTAATTCTAACCTTCGTATTTTAAGCTAAATGCTCTCGGGCTAAATACTCTAACGATTGCATTTCTTGCAGACGACTAATACAGCGTTTAAATTCAAAGTTTAAATTGCCTTGTGTATACAGCTCGGTAATGGGTTTTTCTGCAGAGATAATTAACGTTACATTACGCTCATAAAATTCATCTACCAACGCAATAAAACGCCTTGCTGCATCATCATTATTTTGCCCAAGCTGTTTCACGTTAGATAAAATCACCGTGTTATATAATCGGCTTATTTCCATGTAATCAACTTGGCTACGGGCCGTTTCACACAGTTCGCTAAATTCAAACATGACGATGCAATCAGACACCTTACGAGTTTTGATCATTCGCCCTTCTATTTCGATTGGGGTGTCTAGTTTACCGACTTCCGGCGAGAGCTTATCAAAATATTCGAATAGGTTTTTATCTGCTTGTTCATCAAGCGGGCTGTGAAAAATTTCTGCTTGTTCAAGAGTACGCAGTCGGTAATCAACGCCTGAATCTACATTAACTATTTCAGTATGCTTGTTTACTAAGGCAATAGCCGGTAAAAAACGGGCACGCTGTAAACCATTGCGGTATAAGTCGTCAGGTACAATATTTGACGTGGCAACCAGCACAATACCGCGAGCGAATAATGCTTCCATTAAACCACCGAGTAACATGGCATCGGTAATGTCTTGTACAAAAAATTCATCAAAACAGATAATGTCAGTCTCAGCTTTAAAAATATCTGCTACTGTTTCTAAAGGGTTTGCCGTGTTGTTTAATTTTTTAAGCTCATCGTGCACTCGGTGCATAAAGCGGTGAAAATGCACTCGCATTTTTCTATCGCCAGGCAAAGCTTCGTAAAAAGTATCAACAAGGTAAGTTTTACCTCGGCCTACGCCACCCCAAAAGTACAATCCTTTTATAGGTGCGGGTTCAGCTTTATTAAAAAGCTTTGCAAAAAAGCCTTTAGATTGTGGTTTTGCTTGTGTTAAATCGTCGTATAAACGCTGTAAATGACGAACTGCATTTTCTTGTGCTGCGTCATGTACAAAGTCATCGCGTTGAAGGTCTTGCTGGTATGTTTGCCAAGGAGTCATATCTATTTACAGTTAAAACACAGTTTAATTTGTAA
>Ga0310122_10002401_pt1 | contig 11904 bp, 6 predicted proteins | sample CB6_Bottom_1051__FD_203503 | JGI IMG/M metagenome (GOLD analysis project Ga0310122, IMG submission 203503) | Marine microbial communities from Western Arctic Ocean, Canada - CB6_Bottom_1051 | ecosystem: Environmental > Aquatic > Marine > Oceanic | place: Canada: Western Arctic Ocean | collected...
GCTGGGACCCTGGAATCCGTTGAACTCCTGGCGAGTGATGTTGGCCAACAAGTTGTTTTGCCAGCTGAGAAAGTCGCCCTCGACGTAGCCGACCAGCCCCCACTGAAGCCCCTTCGACTCCCCGCCAGTGTTGCGGTTGACGATGCCGGCATCGAGACCCTTCACGGAGATATTCTTGTTGTAGAGACCCAACCTGAGGATGCGGATGGCGGAATCCTCGCCACGAATCTGGATCGGCGGGAGGAGCGAGAGCTCGAAATTATGGACGGGCTCCTGAGCCGTGATGAGAGCAGGGGACACGGCTACCGCAATGAGAAATCCGGCTGCTAGGAACGACCGATAGGCTCTCTTCGATTCTACCCTTTTCTTGATAATTGGATTGCTGTCCTTGGCGTTTTGTCGGTGAAAAACGCGCGGCCACCCACCTATTACACTGAAGGGCACGCTTGGGTTGATGGTCGATTCGAGGTGTGATAAGTCTGTGGGGGGCTTCCGGACTCACGTCGGGAATTCCCGTCTTGCCGCCCGTCCGGACCGTGTCTACTCTCAAGGTCACATCCCGTCATTCCAATAAGGGGGAGGGCACCATGACGCCTCGTAGGCCATCCTTAGATCGGTTCATGCGCGCGGGACTGTGCGTTGTACTCCTATCGGTGCAGGCGTGTGCGCCGGGCCAATCCGATGTGCCCCAGCCGGTCGACGTCATCGGCTTCGCGCCGGGAGAGGACTTCAAGCTCTCCGAGTACGGGCCGATCGCGGAGTACTTCGAGGCCCTCGCTGCCTCTACCGACCGCATGGTCCTCGAGCAGATCGGCGAGAGTACGCGGGGCGAGCCGCTCTACGTTGCCGCGATCTCCACGGCGGCCAACCTCGCTCGCATGGATCGCTACAAGGAGATCACGCGCACCCTCGCTTACGCTCGAGACCCGGACGGGGGCTACGGCACGATCCTGCCGGAGGACGAGGCTCGGGCGCTGGCCCAGGAAGGCAAGGCGATCGTCTGGATCGACGGCGGGCTTCACGCCACGGAGGTCGCGCATGGACAAGTGATGCCGGAGATGGCACACCACTTTGTGACCGATGAGTCGACAGAGGGGCGAGCAATCCGTGAGAACACGATCGTTCTCCTCATGGCGAATATGAATCCGGACGGCCTCAACATCGTTGCGGACTGGTACATGTCGAACGTGGGGACCGAGTTCGAGATGGCGCGGGTGCCCGAGCTCTATCACCACTACATCGGTCACGACAACAACCGCGACTGGTACATGCTCACGCAAGTCGAGACGCAGGCTGTGACGCGGCAGCTCTACCACAACTGGTTCCCCCAGATCGTCTACAATCAGCATCAGAGCAGCCCCTTCCCAGGGCGTATCTGGATGCCGCCGTTCGCGAACCCGGTCAACCCGAACTTGGATCCTCTGCTGGTCAGCTCACTGAACCAGATGGGGCACTCGATGCGAAAGCGCTTCGACGTGGAGGGAAAGCCTGGCGTGAACAGCGGCATCGTCTTCGATCTCTGGTGGAACGGTTCGATGCGGGGTGGGCCGGACTACCACAACATGCTGGGCTTCCTCACGGAGACCGCCGGAGCCGGGTACGCGACCCCCCGATGCTACGATGACATCCCGGAGACGTTCGGCGCGCGCGCGGGCGATCTTCCAGCGCTCACTCCGTCAACCAACTACAACAACCCGTGGTTGGGGGGTTGCTGGCACATCCGCGACGCGATGGACTACATGATGACCGCCGCGAAAGCAGTGGCAGCCACCGGGGCGACGCTCAAGGAAGAGTACCTCTTCAATCACTACTGGATGGGCAGGAGACAGATCGAGCGGGGCATGGCCGCGGAAGGTGGCCCGTTCGCGTATGTCCTCGACCCGAGAGCTTCGCACGACCCGAGTTCCGTGATCGAGTTCATGGAGCTCATGTCGAAGTCGGGGATCGAGTTCGTGCTAGCCGACGAGAGCTTTTCGGCGGCGGGGGAGGACTTCTCGATAGGCTCCTATGTCATCCCTCCGCAAGCGTTCCGCCCCTACGTGGTCGATCTCATGGAGCCGAAAGAGTTCCCCGATCGTCGCCAGTTCCCGGGCGGACCGCCCCTGCCTCCTTATGACATGACGGGGTACGAACTCCGCTATCAGATGGGCCTCGAGGTGGTCAACGTCGACGAGCCGTTCGAGATGCCTTCCGGCGAATGGGGTGTCGTAGGCCAGGTGCCAGGAGACGTGGCGGGAGACGGTTCGGCCGGGTACCTCCTGCATGGCACATCCAACTGGGTATACCGGGGGCTCGAGGAGTACCTCGCAGACGGGGGTGAGGCCTTCCGCGGGACGCAAACGATCCCGACGGACGACGGCGATGTAGCTGCGGGCGCCTTCTGGCTTCCCGGCCTCAGTGAAGCCGACGCCGAGCGGTTGGCGGGCGACTTGGGTCTCAACCTCACGGGATTGTCCAGCCCGCCTGTAGGCGGCGGCCTCGCGGCTATTCGAGCGCCGAGGGTGGCGATCTACCGCTCCTGGCAGGCACCCATGCCCGAGGGATGGACGCGTTGGGTACTCGATCAATACAGCATTGGCTGGGAGAACGTCTGGGACGCGGACATCCGCGGCGGGGCCCTGTCGGAGTTCGATGTGGTCATAATACCCGCTCAGGGAGAGTCCGCGATCCGCGATGGGCATGCTCCAGGATCGATGCCGGAGCAGTACACCGGGGGCCTCGGTGCCGAAGGCGCGGCGGCGTTACGGTCGTTCGCCAATGATGGCGGATGGGTCGTGGCCTTCGACGCCTCGGTCGACTACGCGATCAGTACCTTCGACCTCCCGTTCCGCAATCGTACGCGGGGCGTGTCGTCATCGGACTTCTTCCTGCCTGGTTCGATCATCCGGCTCGAGGTCGATCCGAACCATCCGTTGGGATACGGGATGGACCCCGACGCCGTCACACTCTTCGCGCGCAGTCAGGTTCTCGAGCCCACCGCACGACGGTCCGGAGTTTCGACCCCGGTTTGTTTTCCCGAGACCGACTATCTCGTGAGTGGATGGACGCTCGGAGGCGACGAATACCTCGCGGGCCAGACGGCCGTGGCCCAGGTCGTGGTAGGCTCCGGGCGCGTCGTCTTGTTCTCCTTCACCCCGCACTTCCGTGGGCAGCCGAGGAACACATTCAAGCTGCTCTTCAACGCGCTGTGGGGCTCGGCGACCGAGGAGTTGCCGTTTGGCGGCGCCGGCCGGGCGTGTGGAGGCGCCTAGCGGTTACCGGGCGCCGAGACCCGCTCGAAGCGCACGTGCACCACGCGCCCGGCGTCGAGGTCGAACCCGGTCACTTCGCCCCCGGCTCTCGTGAACCGGAACGTCAGGGAGCGCGCGCGCAGGGTATCACCGGCGACGCTCGTGACCTGCTCGTCGATGCCGGCGCCTGCCCGGACGATCAGAGCACCGTCGACCTCCACGAAGTGGTAATCGACGTCTAACTCGGGGCTGTAGTACGTCCCCACGTAGGGAGAGAGGTCGCTGATGGGGCTCCCCGTGGACGTGCCGCGACCGCTTGCTGTTGCTGCCCGTGCTCTCGAGGAGGCGCGTGGACCGAGTCGATCGGTGAGCACGACATCCGCGACCGCGCGCGCCCGTGGGGAGGGGCGGCCGTCGGACCGGTTGCAGAGCGTGACAATGCTCGTGCGTTCGGAGGGGAATCGCAACACGTCGGCCCGGAATCCGACGAAACTGCCGCCGTGTCCTACGGTTGTCAGGCCTCGGTATTCTCCGTGCCGTTGTCCCAGCGCGTAGTCGATCACTTCCCCCGACGTCAGAATGCCACGAGTCTCGAGCATCGCATTCAGGCCGGGTCGGAGCGCGTCGGTCATTAGCGCGTGCACCCAGAGGACCATGTCTTCGATGGACGTATAGACGCCGCCGTCACCGATCATGTCGAGCGTCGTCATCGAGGTCCGAAAGCCGCCCCCCTCGAGCGGAGCGTACCCGTCGGCGCGCAGCGGAACTATGTGATCGTGGTCGTCGTGAAAGTGTGATCGGGCCATGTCGAGAGGGCCGAACACGGTCTCCGCCGCATACTCCCTGAACGGCTTGCCGACCGCACGCGCGACGGCTTCGGTCAACAAGAAATACCCGGAGTTGCTGTAGAGGTACTCGGTGCCGGGTGCGAAATTCAGCTCCTCCTGACGTACCTGCACCGCGATGAGCTCCTCACCTGTGTAGAAATCATCACGCCGGAGGCCTCTCAGGCTCATGAGCGTCAGATAGTCTCGGAGACCGCTCGTGTGATTGAGCGCGTGACGAATGGTGAGCGGCTGTCCGTAGTCCGGCAGCTCCGGAATCCACTTCCGAAGCGGATCCTCGAGGCTCAGGTGCCCGTCCATCGCCGCGATCGCGACGACCGCCCCGGTGAACTGTTTAGACACCGAGCCGATGCGAAACACGGACTTGGTAGTAATCGGAATTCCATGCTCGAGATTCGCCATCCCGTAACCGCGGCCGTAGACGAGTTCCCCGTCGCGCACGACGCCGAGAGCGCACCCAGGCACGGGCGACTCAGTGAGGTCGGCGAAGACGGCGTCGACCGCGGCTCGATCGAACGTCTGTGCGGCAGCGGCGGCTGGATGCGTCGAGCACGCGACCGCCCCGACGAGCAGTGCGAAGCTAGTCGTCCCCAGTCTCATCATCATCATCCCTCTCTTCTGCGAAGGACCCGCCCGGGTCGCTTCCCGGTCGTGCCCGCGTCCGTGTAGACCCGTTCTCCGTTCACCCATACACCGACAATCCCGACCGAGGGCAGATTCGGCTCCTCGGGCGTCGCTCGGTCCGACACCGTGGCCGGGTCGAAGAGCACCAGGTCGGCGAAGGCTCCCTCGGTAATCGTCCCGCGTCCCGCGAGACCGGTGTTCTCTGCCGCGAGCGACGTCATCTTGTGGATCGCAGTCTCCAGCGAGAAGTCTCCGCGGTCGCGCACGTGCTGGGCGAGTACGCGTGTGAAGGCTCCGAACCCGCGAGGGTGGCGGCCGGCCAGGCTGCCGTCGCTGGAGACGTTCGTGAATGGCCAGGACAGCAGGGTCGCGATGTCGTCCGTTATCATGCTCCGCGCGATGATGCTCTCTCGACCGTCGATCGCATCGGCCTCGGCGATGAGTTCCAGGTAGACTGTCACCGCATCCTTGCCGCGCTGCTCCCCGATCTCGGCGAGCGTCATGCCGACGTACGATGGATCGGGCTCGAACGCACCGATGATCATCCCCTCGGGCGGTGCGAGCTCCTCGAGCGCGAACGTCGCCGCTTCCCTCGTGAAATCCCGGTCGGGGAAGAGGACCGTCATCGTCGACTGCCAGAACTCGTACGGGTAGACATCGGCCGTGACACGGATCCCCTCCGCGCGAGCCTCGTCGAGCAAAGCGAGCGCCTCGTCGGCCCGCCCCCACAGGCTCTTCATCGCGAGCTTCATGTGTGAGACCTGCACCGGAATGCCGGTCTCGCGCCCGATGTGGAGCAGCTCCTCGAGTGCCTCGAAGAACGCTCGGTCCTCGCTCCGCATGTGGCTGATATAGCGTCCGCCCAGGGCGGCGGCCTCTCGGGCCAGGGCCACGACCTCCGTGGTGGCCGAGTAGATGCCTGGGTCGTACTCGAGGCCGGTGGAGAGTCCGAGCGCGCCGGCGTCGAGCTCCCGCCGGAGCAGCGCCCGCATTGCGTCGACCTCTTCCGATGTGGCCTCCCGGCGGAAGTCCTCGCCCATCACGGCGGACCGGAGCGCGTTGTGGCCCACGTACGCCGCCACGTTGACCGCGACAGGGGTCGCTTCGAGCTCGGCGTAGAAGTCGGCGAGTGGAAGTGGAGAGCCGCCGTCCTGACCGGCGATGATCGTCGTGATGCCCTGGCTCACGGCAGCGAGGGCGTCACCCATGCTCGTGAGTCGGCCGTCGTGATGGCTGTGCGTGTCGATGAATCCCGGGGCCAGCACCAGACCGGTGGCGTCCACTTCGGTTTCACCCGACGCGAGGGTCAGGTCACCGATCTCGAGAATGCGATCGTCCCGAACGCGCACGTCCGCAGTGCGGGCGGGGGAGCCGGTGCCGTCGATGAGCCGTGCGTCCGTGAAGAGCAGGTCGCCGGACGATCCGTTGGATGCTGGCGCGCACGCAACAATGAGCGCGAGGGCTGCAAGAGTCGAGCGGGTCCGGCGGAGTCGTGCAGGCACCATTCCGTTCACTTTAGAACGTCGCCAGTGCGTTGAACGGACTCGCGGTACCGTTGGGCACCTGGGTGATCTGCCAGGACACCATGAACTCCCAACGCTCGCGGCTGGCAGCTTCGCGAGCCACGTCCTCGAGGTATCCGTTGTCGACGAGGGGCAGCCCGATGAAGACCTGGGTCATGGTGTGGATGGGACGGTTGATGCCCTCCACACCGGACGGCTGGACGTCGTTCACCGCGTCGCCCACCAGAAGCGCCACACCGCGCTCCTTGAGCCACGGTAGCACGGAGGCGTGCAGCCCGGCTCCACCTCGCCCGTACCTCCACGGGCCCTCCGCTGCGCGCTTGGCCCAGCGGCCGCCCCGGATCAGGAGCACGTCGCCGCTACCGATCGTGACGCCCGCGAACGCTTCCCAAGCCTCGAGGTCGGACACGTAGATGGGCGTGCTGGGCTCTAGCCACTCCACGCCGCGAAGGAGTGGCATGTCCACGAGGATGCCGCGAGTCACGTACCCCGGCCCCATGTCGTCGACGGCGAGGTCCCCACTGCAGCCGTCGATATCGAGATTCTGAGGATAGCCGTTGAAGATCACGGCCCGGCCGTCTCGCCGCGTGGCGTAGTGGCAGAGGGCGTCCATGTGGGCGAGCTGTCCGTCGTGCAGCGAGAAGCTCATGGCGTCCAGGGCGCCGCGAGGCCGGCCCGTGTCGGGGTCGACCGACGTCATCCAATGCTCCGTGGGTGCGAACGTCTGGCTATCGATCACGTCGTCCTCGTTCACGAAGTGTCCGAGCGACACCGTGACACCGTCCTCCACTAGGAGAGCGGCTTCGCGCGTCTTCTCCGGTGTGATGAGGTTCAGCGTTCCGCGTTGGTCATTTGCGCCCCAGCGGCCCCAGTTCGACAGTTCGGACTCCCATCGTTCCAGGGTCGCGAGCGTAACGCGAACCGACGGGTTCTGGGTCGAGGGATGCACCCGAAAGGCTTCCCGGGTGCCCTGAGCCGCGACGCCGGGAGAAACGGTCGCAGCTGGGGCGAGGGCCAAGAATCCTGCTACGGAAATCTCGAGCATGCGCATCATCTGAGTCACCTCTCGTTACAGTACGAATCCAAACCCCAGGTACAGAACCAGGGCCGCACCGGCCACCGCCGAAGCGTACGGTAACTGCGTCCGAACATGATCGACATGGTCCGCTCCGGCCGCCATCGTCGCGATGATCGTCGAGTCCGAAATGGGCGACGTGTGATCTCCGAACAGGCCCCCTCCGATCACGGCCGACACTGCGAGTCCGGCGTGTAGGTCCATCAGGGCGGTCATTGGGATGACGATGGGTATCATGATGGCCCAGGTGCCGAAGGACGTCCCGGTAGAGAAGGCGATCACGCCCGACACGATGAAGAGTGCAGCGGGCACGAGCGGGGGAGAAAGCCCCGCCTCGGTCACCTGAGCCACATAGGGACCGGTGCCGAGAGCCTGACTGGCGTCGCCGATCCCGAAGGCCAGCACGAGGAGCACCCCTACCGGAATGAGCCCGCCCACGCCTTTCATGAACATGTCGGTGATCTCGTGCAGGCTCATGATCCCCTGGACTCGATACATGAGCCCACCCACGGTGAGCCCGAGGATCACGGACCAGAAGGCCGATGCGGTTCCAGCACCGGCCATGATGTCTCCACCACCGGTGATCCAGAGCAGGATCGGCAAGCTGAAAACGACGGTCCCCACTGGCACCACCATGTTCCGAGCGCGGGGATCCACGCCCTTTTTTACGGTCACCGCTAGGGCCTCGGTGGCCACCAAGGGTTCGGCGCCGTCGCGAAGAACCTTGCCTTCCTCCCGTACCCGCCGCTCTGCTACGGCCATGGGCCCGAACTCGAGCGCGGTGACGGCAATGATCAGAGAGACGACGAGCGTGAGAAGTCCATAGAAGTTGAGCGGGAGGGAGAGAGCCAACAGCCGAACGGGCGACTCGACGCCTTGCGCCACGAGCAATCCGACGACGTAGGCTCCCCAGGTGTTGAGCGGGATCATCATCGCCTTGCAGGAGCACGTCGAGTCGAGGATATAGCTCAGTTTTTCACGGGAGATGCGCAGCTTGTCGAACAAGGGGCGGGTGACTGCGCCGGATACGAGCGGCCCGATGGTGGACTCTACGAAGACTACGACGCTGATCATCCAAGCGAGCAACCCCGCCGAGCGTCGAGTTCGAACGAGTCCGCGGTCAGTCATGAACGTCACGAGACCACTCATCCCGCCGGAGAATTGGGTGAACGTGAGGAGCGCACCGATCATGACCGTCAGCAGGATGATCATGGTGTTATCAGCATCCCCGAACACCGCGATCAGTTCGTCAACCGACTGGATAGCGCCTAGCAGCGGGTTCCAGTCGTTGAGGATCGTCCATGCGATCCAGATCCCGGCGAACAGAGACAGGTAGACCTGCTTCGTCCAGATCGCGAGAACGATCGCCACCACAGGTGGCATTATGGAGAGGAGGCCGAGGGAAGCGACGTCGGTCATTTCTATTCGATGTTCTCGAGGATCCGGCTCGTCGACGAGCGGAGCGCGTCGGACAGGCGGTTGCGTTGGCGGAGTAAATCTGTGTAGAGTAGATGCGACAGCTCGTCGTCCGGCGGTGTTTCGGCGAGGAGGTGCAGGCCGTGGAGCGCCGGGATCGCACTGCCTAAGGCCTCGAGCGCATAGCGATCCTGCTCATAGCGTCCACCGGCCGTTTCGAGGGCCGGCAAGAGCGTCCGGCTCAGGCTCATCAACAGCTGGTTCAGGCGAGCGAGCACCGCGTCATCGCCACCCATGGCGGGCTTTGGATGGCCTCCGACCGATGCGGATCTCTTGCCCAGCGACGCGGCACATTCACCGAGGCGATCCACTGCGCTAGCGAAGTCGCTCACGGGAAGCTCCAACTCGAACCGGCCGTCGGCGACTCCTTTCAGTTCGGTGACCGCCCGGGCAATACGAGCCGATGTCTCGGAGAAGTCCATGGGCAAGATTGGAGACGTGCACATCTCCCAGATATACGTTGCGTATATGTGAGCGGCATCTCGATACCGGTCCCGGTCGATCTTATCCAGCGTGTCTTCGACGCTGTGCCACCACCAGCCGCCCCTCGCGTCGCCCCACTCGGCGATCTGCTCCTTCGAGAAATGGAGGCGACCCTCCAACGCTGGGAGGCCGAGGCCGAAGAAGGGATGTTCGTTGTCGCGTGTGAGATGCCGGTGGCCGGTTTCGACTCCCAGCACCTGTCGCTCGATGCCTTGATGGAACCGCGTCAACTCGGGGGTGGAATCGCCGAGATAGAACGAACTGTGAGCGAAGCCCACGGAGTCGACATTGAAGTACGCGACGGCGTGGGCGTCGAGATCGTCCCAATATCGGTCGCCGAACCAGGTCGAGCCCTCGTAGTCGCCGATCTCGTGGCCGTTCCAGAATGCGAAGACGATGTCTCGCTGGAGCGACTCACGATGGGCCGAAAAGATGCGCGCCAGCTCCAACTTCAGTGCGTTCCCCGCTGCGTTGTCGGTCATGCCGGGCTTCCACGCGTCGTAGTGGCTGCCGACGAGGAGAAAATCACCCGTACTATTGTTGGGCGCCCGGATTCGGCTCCAGGGCTGAGTCAGCGGCCCCCAATCCTGTGTCGCCTGAGCCACGATGTGGGCGTGGACCGGCCCCTCAGCGAGCGCCGCGATGCGCGGAACATCGTCGATCGTTTTCCGAGTAGGATTGCCCCACGCACATTTGATGGCGCCGCACGGAATCGTGCCGAACTCGGGTAGTCCCCAGTTGATGAACACGATGACCGCGGCTCCATGACCGGCCGCAATACGAGCCTTCTCCGGTCGGGATGAGTCCGCGGAAATCTCCGTCAACACACACGCACCGGCCACGTCCGTCCCAGCGTAGTCTTCTTCGTCACCGGGTCCGACATAGACGACCTCCGCCTCGAGGCCTTCGTCGGGTGTGGAGGCGATGTGCCCGCACGGTTCACAGGGGAATTCACGGGCGAACGGGGACTGGACCCTGAACGAGCCACGGAGGGGAACGCTTCGGTATGCCGTGAACGAATCGGGCTGGGCTTCTAAGCCGTAGCTGTCGAGGCACTCCGCGAAGTACTCACCCGCACGCTCCTGATCCGGCGTTCCGGAAAGCCGGGCGGGGGCGTTCTCCTCGATCCATCGCAAGTGTTGCCAGACCCGGTCCAGAGAAAAATCCGCAAACAGGTCGCTCACTGACATGCGAGACTCCGGGAGGGCTGAATCGTAAGTCACCGAAGGTGCACTCTCACGGTTCGCCCGTGCAAGGATGAGCGCGGGCGATGGGATCATGGAGAACCGGGGGAGCGGGGTTCCCTTTGACGGCTGCGAGTCGGGCCCTCACGTTACTGGGAGCGGCGAAAGGCCCCTACCTTCGCCACGCGATAGGACCCGCCAGATGCAGGAGCACATAATGATGGCTTCGATCATGCGAATCCTCGGCCGCGGAGGACGTATTGCGGCGATATTCCCGTTGGCCCTCGGGGTCATGGTTCCCGCCTCGGGCCATGCGCAGGACCGCTATCCGATGGACTGGGACGCCGTTGCAGCCGAATCGATGGAGTATTTTTTGGAACTGCTGCGGACGGATACGAGCAACCCCCCTGGCAACGAAACCGAAGCCGCGACCTACCTCCAGGGACTGCTCGAGCGGGAGGGCATCGAGACCGAGCTGTTCGCACTGGACCCGGCGCGCGCCAACTTGGTTGCACGGCTTCGTGGCAACGGCAGTAAGCAGCCGATTCTGATCATGGGTCACACCGATGTCGTGGGTGTGCAGCGCGACAACTGGTCCGTCGATCCCTTCGCGGCCGTCACCCGGGACGGGTACGTCTATGGTCGCGGAGCCCTCGACGACAAGGACAACGCCACCGCTGCGCTAATGCTCATGCTCATGTTGAAACGGGCCGAAGTCGAGCTCGACCGGGACGTGATCTTTCTTGCCGAGGCCGGAGAAGAAGGGACCACGAGATGGGGCATCGACTTCATGGTCGAGCAGCATTGGGACAAGATTGCGGCGGAGTACTGTTTGGCCGAGGGCGGAGGAGCGGTGGCCAAGGACGGCAACGTGACCCACGTCAACGTCGCGACGACCGAGAAGTTTCCGATGCGCGTCACGCTCGTCGCGCGCGGCACCGCGGGTCACGGATCGGTTCCGCGCCTCGACAACGCGGTCTCGGCTCTGGCGAGAGCCGTGGTCCGCCTGTCCGATTGGCAATCACCGATGCGACTCAACGAGACCACTCGTGCCTATTTCGACCGGCTGAGTGGTATCAGCTCCCCGGACGCCGCCGCCCGCTACAGGGGTGTGAGCGACCCTGCACAACAGGACGAAATCCAGCGCTACTTCGCCGAGGACGAGCCGCAGCACTACTCGCTTCTTAGGACGTCCGTTGTGCCGACCATGATGAGCGCCGGTTTTCGCCGCAACGTGATTCCAACGGAAGCCGAAGCAACGTTCGATATCCGCGGGTTGCCCGACGAGGATCCGGGGGAGTTCTATCAACTGCTCGCGGGCGTGATCGATGATCCGAACGTAGAGATCGTCCCAGAAGGTGTCTACCGGCCGGCGAGCCCACCCTCCAGCATCGAAAGTGAAGTGTTCGAGGCATTGGAGAACGCGGCCGAACGTCTTTTCCCAAATGCCGTGACGCTCCCGAC
>Ga0310122_10002402_pt1 | contig 11898 bp, 10 predicted proteins | sample CB6_Bottom_1051__FD_203503 | JGI IMG/M metagenome (GOLD analysis project Ga0310122, IMG submission 203503) | Marine microbial communities from Western Arctic Ocean, Canada - CB6_Bottom_1051 | ecosystem: Environmental > Aquatic > Marine > Oceanic | place: Canada: Western Arctic Ocean | collected...
CTATGAGAAAAATAATCAATCCAGATATTATATGGCTTGTTTTTAGCTTGAATTTTTCAGGTTCTTTCCGTTCCAGTACGTCGACTGTGCTATCAAGAGATTTCTCGAGAAGAGTCTGACCCTGCACAATAACAAGCAACTTCACAATATGAGTTCCAGGATTTGTATCAAGTGAAAAGGTCTCGGAAATTTCCTTTGTCTCTGCGCGCTCTATTGATATATCAAAAGTGTAGACCTCATCATCACCAAAGTAGAGTTTAACGACTCCATCGATATCGACATTTCCATCATTTTCAATTTTAACATCAAGAATAATATCGTCGCCAGAGTAATGTCTTGTTCCGTTAAGCTTGAACTGGTCTGCTTTCAGAGAACGGGAGCCCTCTAAATCAAAGCTCATATCGCACTGGCCTTCATTACCGCTGGAATCGGCGGCGTCAACGCTGACTCTGTAAATACCTGCCATTCCGAGTTTTGGAAGAGTGAAATCGAGGCCGTACCTTCCATTTCCGTCTGTTACTCCGTCCTGCCTCAACGTGTCCGCTGATGCAGGGTCTGTTATCAGACCAGTTACACTAACTCCAGAAAGAGTAGTTCCATGTATATCTTTCAGTTCTCCGGTTATTGAAATAGTACCTCCAGGCTCTATATCCTTAGTTGAAATGACACAGGACAGGGACAGATCATTTGTAACCGTCACTGAGAAGGTTCCAGCAAGAGCGCTGTTGTTACTCCCATCTTCGGCTGAGATAGTTACATCGAAACTACCTTCGTCGGAGGAACTTGTGAAAGCTTTTGAATATACAAAATAGCCACCAGAGATATCAGAAAAGTCCATAGAAGAGGTTCCAAGGACTGTCTCTAAAAAGCTTATTTTCGCAGTTCCATCGACCGGATTTCTCCCGATTCCGAGAACAGTTCCTGTTACTGTTAGGGACTCCCCGAGATTGAATTTGTAAGCATTTACACCGTAAGAAAGTGACAGCTCAGAAGAAACTTCAAACTCCCCGGAAGAGGTGAGAGAGTAAACTTGTACACCTTTTGAAACATTAGTGTATATTACCCAATCGCCTGAGGAACGAGAATCTTGAGAAACTGTCCAACTAAGAACACCCTGGTTTACCTGAGATATTGTGACAGGAACATCTTCAGTGAAACTGTAGAATTTTGACAGAATTGGAATTCTCTGATTAAGTTCTCTGCTATAGGCGTAAATCTCAACAGTAGCTCCTGCAACACTTGATGATGAAGTAAGACTTCCTGTAATTAGAAGAGAATCCCCGGGATTGAAAGCATCGCCGATTCTTGGTGTCTGCAGATCACTCGCAGCAAGGACAGGGTTAGCAAGCACTAGGAATAACACAAATGTTGCAATTATTATTTTTAACTTCATTCTCCCACATAGCGTATATGGGCTCTGTGTATTTAAGTTTTAATTTTTAATTTTTGAATACTTGTAAAGGGCTGCCATTGCTTTTGCGGCTCTGTCAGGGGTTGGAAAGACAGGAATCCCTGAATCTTCGAGTATGTCGGTATGGGTTTTTGTGTAACGACCGCCTGCGCTACAAACAAGCATTGGTTTTTTGTGCTGCGAATTAATTTCGATGAGAGTCTCAATGGAACCTGAGCTGACATTAGGAGGCTGTAAGAGGAGAATAACCAAGATACAGTCCACCTTTGAATCAGCCATACAGGCATCTATTGCTGCTGCATAGTGCTTATCATTTGCAACGCCAGTCAAATCTATTGGATTGCCGAGAGAGGCGTAGGGAACTAGAGATTTTTTTAGAAAGTTTTTTGTTCTTTTAGAGAGTTCTGCCATTTTCAGACCGTGTTTCTCAGCAGAATCTGCAGCCATAACTCCAAAACCGCCTCCGTCAGTTATTATGGCGAGCCGGTTCCCCTTTAGTTGTGGCTGAGAGGCAAACGCGCGAGCATAATCAAACATTTCCTCTATTGTATCTGCACGGAGAATTCCTGCCTGTTTAAAGGCCGCTGAATATATTTCATCAGAACCTGAGAGAGATCCGGTGTGCGATGCAGCAGCCTTTACGCCAGCTTCTGTCCTACCAACTTTTAGGCACACAACTGGCTTCTTTTTTGTTACTTTCTTTCCAATCTCTATGAGCTCCCTGGGGCGCGAGGCTCCTTCAAGATACATGGAGATTACTTTAGTATCCTTATCATTTCCGAGGTATTCGAGAAGATCGACCTCATCAACGTCAGCAGCGTTTCCGTAAGATATGAATTTGCTGATTCCAAATCCCTCTTCAGCACTCCAGTCAAGAAGAGCAGATCCAAATGCCCCTGACTGAGAAATAAAGGAAATGTTACCGTGTTTTGGACGTCCCATTCTGTAACTTGGCAAGAAAATTGTGTCAATTCCGGAATCTGAATCATAAACTCCGAGACAGTTTGGACCGACTACTGTGATTCCGTGCCTCTCTATTATTTTCTTTAAGTCATCTTCAAGCTTCTCACCCTTATCGCCGATTTCCTTGAAACCGCTTGAAATTATAACTACAGCCTTTACTCCGGAGCGGCCGCAATCCTCGAGTATTTTTGGAACAGTTTTTGCAGGAGTTGATATTATTGCGAGGTCAACCTGTCCTTTTACTCTGCCGATTGAGCTGTAAGTCTTAAGTCCCAATATAGGAGCTGTGTCAGGATTGACAGGATATAGAGTTCCTGAAAAGCCGCCTTCTTTTAGATTCTTTAGAATTATACTTCCGACCTTGCTGGGATTATGAGAAGCCCCAATTACTGCAATGCTTTCTGGATTGAAGAGTTGTTTCATTCCGTTTTTTGAACTCATAATTCCTCCATAAAATCTTTTATTTTAAGAATTCCTTCTTCTATGCGTTTTTCGTTTTCTGAAACGAAAGTCAGCCTTATGTGACCCTTCCCTTCATTTCCGAAATACTTGCCGGGGATTGCCACGACTTTCTGTTCCTCAAGAAGGCGATTGCAGAACTCTTCATCGTCAAGTTTTGAATCACACAAGTCAACAAAATAATAAAATGCTCCGTGCGGCTTCACATAGTCACAAACTGAAAGATGTTTTTTTATCATATTCCCCATTACATCACGCCTTTTCTTGTATGTTGGGATAACAGTTTTATTGAGGTAAGTTTCTTTGACAGGGTAAAAGGCCTCAGCCGCAGCCTGGCTGAGCTTATTTGTACAGAGCATTACATACTGGCTGAATTTTGTTATGCCGTCTATTGCTTCTTTAGGACCATATACGTATCCAAGACGAAGACCTGGAATCGAAGAAGATTTTGAAAAGGTACAGGCAGTTATTGTGTTTTCTGGGGCGTACTTGTGAATATATGTGTGGCTCCCTTCATAGATTATGTCTTTGTAAGTATCATCAGATACTATCCAGAGATTGTTGTCTTTGGCTATGTCAGCTATCCCTTTGACATTTTTCTTTTTCTGAATCCTACCAGTTGGATTGTCAGGAGACAGTATGATAATTATTTTTGTTTTCTTTGTAATAGTCTCATTCACAGCATCTGGTGTTAGCTGAAAGTCGTTTTCCTTTTTGACAGGAATGCGACGGAGTTTCGCCCTTTCTATAAGAGCCGGACCTTCATATCCGACATATGTTGGATCTGAAACTATTACTTCGTCTCCAGGATTTACTATGTCCTCAAGCGCCATAAAAAGACCGCCAGTTGCTCCAGTTGACAGAGCAATCTGATTTGAATCGACAGAATCCCCGCTTTTTGTAAGGTCTTCTGCTATCTTTTCGCGGAGGCTTGGCAGACCCTTTGTTGATGTGTAAGATACCGCTTTGAAAGGGTCTTTTCTCAACGAGGATATCATTGCATCAACAACCTCTTTTGGAGGGGCGAGGCTAGGAGCTCCGCCGCCAAAACTTATTATGCTTGAATCATCTCCTGCCTTTTCGAGAAGCTGTGCTATTCTCCTTATTGGAGATTCTGTTATTGAACTTTCAACAGAAGAAAGTATAGGACTCATTTACCTACCTCCGAAAAAAGGTATTTCCGTATTAGGAAATAGGATGCATACAAGGAAATCCCGGCGATTAAGAAGAGCTTTCCTACATAGAACTGAAAATTGAGGAGCTGGGAGCTGAAGAAATCGGCCAGAGAGACGACAGCCGACAGCTGTCCGGACAGGAGTCTTGGAAGGATTGCTTTTTCCACAAGGAAGGCACCACCATAAGTCGCGACAGAGAGTGAAACGAAGATCCCTCCAAGGATTTTTAGTATTTTTAGTTTATCTTTCAGAATAACAAGAATTAAAAGGATTCCAGCGGCTGCTACCATAAGACCGCTTCCCTGTGAAGCAGAAGCTATGGAATTCAGAGAGTAAAGACTTATAGCACCAATTAAGGGAATCTTTACTGAGGCCATATAGAGACCATCTATCTTTTCTGAGAGATTAATGGAACTGCTAGCTTGAGCAATACAGGAATCCTTAAATTCTCCTGCCTCAGCACACTCTTCTTCAAGCATGTTTGAAACCATAGGCTCTAAGGCATTCAGGAGAACATCTTTTTGAGTAACCTTCTCTATATTGTATCCCTGAACAGAAGCGAGCAGACCAAAGAAAATTATGAAGCTTGCTATGAGAACTCCGAATGATCTGAGGGCCCGCATTTGTATTTTTTCCTTTTCTGTTTTCATTTGTCAAGAACTACCCTGGCGTCAGCCGCCATTGCTCCAGAAGGATTTACGAAGACTGGATTCATATCTATCTCCAGTATACTTTCATCCGACATTGCGAGCTTTGACATTTTTAAAAGCATTGAAACAAGGGACTTTATGTCACTGGGCTTTTTTCCACGGACACCTTTTAGAAGGATGTTTCCCTTTATTTCTGAAATCATCTCAAGGGCATCACTTTCACTTATTGGAGCCACTCTGAAAGATACATCCTTCAGAACTTCAACAAAAATTCCGCCAGTACCAATCATAATTACGGGTCCGAACTGAGAATCCCTTGAGACCCCGATTATTATTTCAACGCCGTCCGCCATTTCCTGCACTGAGACTCCTTCAATAACTGCTTTTGGTCTTGCCTTTCTTGCTGAGGATATTATAGACTTGTAGCTTTCTACCACTTCAGGAATAGATTTTATATCAACACGGACACCATCAACTTCCGTCTTATGCGTTATATCAGGAGAAACTATTTTCATTACAAGAGGAAAACCAAGTTTCGACGCAGCAGAGGCTGCTTCCTGAGGAGACGCAGCGAAAATCTGTTTAGTCGTCTTTATGCCATGGTCCCTGAGGAGCTTTTTGGATTGTATCTCCGTGAGAACTCTCATAAAAAGTGTTAATTGAGGCGCGTATTAATAGCTTATGCTGTCAGTTGATTAAGGGAGAAATCCAAGCTCACGCTGGAGCTGAAATCATCAGGTAAGGTAATTACATGAGCTCTTCAATCTTTCTGATTAAAGGTACAGTAAAGAGGAGCAATCCTAGCCAGACCACAAAGAGGCCCAGCACAAAGTTGGCCCAGAAAGTGCTTCCTTCAGCTGTCGAGATAACGACAAAACCGAAAGCGAGCACAAGAGAGCCTACAAAGCTGAGAACAATCTCTTCCACTGCGAACATTACTCTTTGCTCTTCTTTGGTTTTTTTGGACTTTCGTACCATAACTGGCATAAAGAATTGCCTATTAAATAGTTTCTGTTTTTGCCTCGCCGTTAGAAAGGAATTCTGTAAGCTTTCCCTGTTCAAGGAATTTGACATTGCTGTACTTTGAATCCTCGTAGTTGAAGTCTTTGTGGCTTTCCAGGAAGGAAATTATTCCGGCGATTCCGTCATTTACTGTTCTCTGAAGTTTGATTCCGAGACCTTCTCTGAGTTTTGTGAAGTCAACCATGTAATCCCTTTTATCAAGATCTTTTTCTTCTATTACAAGTTCGGCAGAAGGAACTTGATTTTTAATAATATCCCCAAGTTCGTTTATAGTGTGGTTGTTTTCCTCTGAACCGACATTGAATACTTCCCCTCCGACCTTATCTAAGGGAGCTTCCAGGACAGAAATAATAGTTTCAGCTACGTCTTCAACATGGACATTAGGTCTCCACTGATCGCCTCCGAAAATTGTTATTTTGCCGTCTCTTACAGCCTTTGCTGTGAGAAGATTAACGACAAGGTCAAATCTGGGACGAGGAGATGGGCCAAAAACAGTTCCAAGCCTCAGGATTGTCGGTCTGAAGCTGTCATCCTTCATTTCAACAAGAGCTTTCTCAGCAGCTATCTTCATTTTTGCATAAAGAGAAACTGGATTGAGAGGAGATTCTTCTGTAAGCAGATTTCCTTCTTCAGATTCTCCGTAGACACTGCAGGATGAGGCATAAACAAACCTGTTAAGATGGAAGTGTTTGCAGACAGAGGAAACGTTGCGTGTTGCAAGATAGTTAATATCCTGAGTGAGTTTTGGATTTAGACTTGATGCAGGATCTCCTACAAGCTCAGCAAGGTGCACCACTGCGTCAACATCCTGGACGGCTTCAGTAACATCCTCTATGTGCCGAGTATCCCCTTCGAGGATGGTAAGCTCATCAGATTCTATTGAAGATAGGGACTCGTTTCCGTATAAGAAATTATCGAGGACTTTTACCTTGTAGCCCTTGTCAAGGAGCTTTCTGACAAGAACGGAGCCAATGTATCCTGCTCCACCGATTACAAGTATTTTCCTGAGATGCTTCTTTTCAATAGTGTGTTTTGTGTATGAGAGAACATCGTTACCCTCCAGAAGGAGCATATCGAGAACTTTTCCGCTTTCTGAAAGAAGTGGTATTCCAAGAACTTTGTTTGTCTTGAGCAAGTCCAGAATGTCCTGATGGGGTAGATTCTCTTCGGCAACAAGAGGGGCCTCATTCATAACAGTTGAGACCAACTCATCATTTCCAGCTCCTTTGAGGATTCCTCTACGTATATCTCCGTCAGTAACTATTCCCTTAAGATTCTGATTATCGTCAACGATGAGAGCCATTCTTATTCCTGCTCTGTCTATAGCAGCCATTGCTTCTTTAATGGAAGTTGACTGGTTTATTAGCATGTCCTCAAGCTTAGGCATTGTTGAAAAACTCCTCCACAGAATTTATTATATGATCCATTTCAGCCTCAGTAAGAGATGGATACATTGGAAGAGTCAGAACTTTTCCAGAGAGCGCCTCAGTTTTAGGCAGGTCTCCTTCTGAACACCCCATATTTTTGTAAACTGTCTTGAGATGGACAGGATTGAAATATACTTTTGTGGTGATTCCATTTTTGCTTAGGTGATTCTGAAGTGCGTCCCTTGTACTTTTGTCATTGAGCTGGATAGTATACATCTGATAAACCTGGAGATGTCCCTCAATAAGTACCGGAGTCTTTACATTCTTGATTTTTCCAAGACCGAGATTAAGATGTTCGGCATTTGTCCTCCTCATTTTAATATTTTCAGAAATTTTATTCATCTGAGAAATACCAAGAGCAGCGCACATTGTCGGCATTCTGTAATTATAGCCAATTTGAATGTAATCATTGTCCTCTGTGCTAGAAAAGTAGTCATCCGCAAGTTCCACACGTCCGTGAGACCTTATGAGCTTTGCTTTTTCGTAAACAGATTCATTGTTTGTCACGATAACTCCTCCCTCTCCTGTGCTGATTACCTTATTTTGGCAGAAACTGAAAATTGTTGAGTCTGCAATGGAGCCGAGCATTTTTCCGTTGATACTAGAGCCGAGAGACTCAGCTGAATCACCAATGTAGAGAATATTATGACGGTCTGCGATTTCTCTGAGCTTTTCGTGATCTCTTGCAGGGAATCCTCCAAAATCCAGATTTAATATGGCAGCAGTTTTCTCTGTAATTCTCGATTCTACATCGTCTGCGTCAAGACCGTAAGTTTCTGGCTCCGATTCTGCGAAAACAGGAATTCCTCCGGCGAGTACGACGGCGTTTGCTGTGGCAATGAATGTGAAAGATGGAACTATGACTTCCTTTTCCTTTACACCATGAACGAGTAGGAGTGTGTGTAGAGCTGAAGTTCCTGAGTTGAAAGCCAGGCAATACTTTGTTCCAACGAACTCAGCAATTTTTTTCTCAAATTCTTCAATTTCAGGACCTGTTGCCCAATATGTTCCTCGCTCGATTACCGCTTTCACTGACTCTATATCTTCCTGATTCCAATAAGTCTTGAATAGAGGAACTTTCATTTATTTTTTAACCACCTTTGCAGGAATTCCGTATGCAAGTGAGTTCTCAGGCACATCACTTGTAACAAAGGAAAACGCTCCGATGACTGCATTTTTTCCAATTGTAACGCCTGGCATTATCAGGCTGTGAGAGCCTATTCTGGCGTTTTCTTCTATTGTAACCTTGCCGGATTTTTCGTCTATTGTAGATTCTGAATAGATTGAGCAATGTGAGCCAATCTGAACTTTGTCCTGTATTTCAACACCGTGTTTTGCATTTATGTAGGTGAAAGCTCCTATGTCTGTATTCTTCCCAAGTTTTAGACCCTCTACATTCTGAACCATCCAATTCCATTTTGTAAGCTCTCCGTCCTTTATCTCAGGAGGCTTCCATTCATCAAACCTGTCATCATTTTCCATTAGTACGCTATCTTCTTGTCAAGAAGTTCCCTGCCAAGCTTCACCTCTTTTAGTATTTTTACTATGCGCTCCATAGCTTTTCCATCACCATAGGGATTTTTGCACATTTTTGCTTTCTCTATAAACTCAGGAGAAAATGCTTTCTTAATTGCGGAAAGGACTTCCTCTTTTTTGTATCCTGAATCTATTACGTTATCAGCCCGCTCTCGGCCCTTCTGGCGAGAACCTATATTGACAGCAGGAATTCCAAATGAAGGTGCCTCTATGATGGCAGAGCTGGAATTTCCTATGATTGCGTCTGAGTGTTTCATAATACTAAGGAAGAGAGGTCTCTCCATACTTTTGAAAATATTGAAAGTTTCTTCATACTCTTCGATAACACTTATCATTTCCCGACCTCCGGCATCTGCGTTAGGATAAACAACAATAACCTGAAGCCCTTCCTCTTTTACAGCTTCCAGAATAGCTCTCATATGCTCTTCGGATTTTCCATCCTCAAGAGTAATTGGGTGCTGGACAATGAGAACTGTTTTTTCAGAAGAATTCAGTCCAAGACTCTTGAAAACTTCTTCTTTTGAAGGAAGAGTATCATTAAGTATTGAATCCAAACCAGGAGCTCCGACAAGATATATGTTTGACGGAATTTCCCCCATCTTCCGTATTCTCTCAGAGCTTGATTCTGTTGCAGCGAAATGAATTTCAGAAAGTTTTGTTATGGCATGCCTTGCCATTTCATCTACTGTTGAACTTACTTCGCCTCCGTGAATATGCGCCACAGGAATTGACATATAAGCTCCTGCAACTGCGGCTGAGAGCATCTCAGCTCTGTCCCCAAGAAGCAGAATCAAATCCGGATTTATATCTTTAAGAACATCCGCAAATTTCAGTAGAAAGTCACCGGCAAAGCGAGCCATTGCTTCCTTACTGTCTTCTGAATAAACTGAATTAATTTTGTGAAGAGCGAAACCGTCGTGCTCTATCTCAGTGATGGTGTTTCCGAATTCCGGCATAAGGTGCATTCCAGTTGCCACGATATGGAGATCAAGACCGGAATCGCTGTCAATCAATTTGAGTGTTGACTGCATAAGACCGTATTCTGCCCTGCTCCCAGTGACATAAAGTATTTTCCTCATTTTACATCCTCCAGTAGAACATAGTCATTTTTTTGTATGTTTCGAACTGTGTGCTTTCCAATAATTTCAGAGAAGTGTCGCGGATGAAGCCCCTCACCTGGCCTAAGAATTCCAATATTTTTGCCTGTGAGCTCATCTCCGGCCTTTATGTATTTCATTGCGACTATACTTTTTCTTGCAACCTTGGCTATTTCCAACTCCTTTTCATCCGGAAGCTTCTCAGGACTTCCAAGAATTGTTTCAATTAAATTTGAATCTAGAGAGTAGCCCTGGCTGTTCAGAACCTCAAAGGCCTCAGAAGGATTGCTTATATTATTTTTCCGAACAAAACGGATAGCTCTTATAAGATTTTCCAGCTCATCCGGCTCAATTGAAGAACTATGATCAGGACCAGGCATATCCTGGTCAAGTGTAAAGTGTTTTTCTATAAGAGAAGCTCCAAGACAAGTTGCAATTATTGAGGCCTCTATAGACTGTGTATGGTCCGAATAGCCGACTAGGTTCTCTGTCTTGTCCAGAATTGTCTGCATAGCCCTCAAGTTGACCTTTCCTTCAGGGCAGGGGTACATTGTGGTACAATGGAGTACAATTAAATTATCATTCCCTTCTGAGTTTATTGCCTCCTTGGCCTCTTGTATCTCGTCCATTGTTGCCATTCCTGTTGAAATTATGACAGGCTTTCCAAGTTTAGCGATATATTTGAGTATAGGAATATTTGTGAGATCTCCGGAGGCGATTTTGTATGCAGAAATGCCAAGCTCTTCCAGAAGATTGACGCTCCATTCCCCCGAATGAGGAGTTGATAGAAATTCCACTCTCTTAGTATTGCAATAGGCTTTCAGCTCCTTGAAATCCTCATCTGAGAGCTCAAGATTTCTAAGCATGTTGAAATGAGTTTCATCCGAGTTTTTTTTCTGATACTCTGCTTTTTCAGAGTCCTCAGTAACAATTAAGTCCGCTCTGAAAGTCTGGAATTTAACAGCATCTGCACCGGCTTCAGAAGCTGCGTCGACGAGCTTCTTTGCAAGTTCGATACTTCCGTTATGGTTGACCCCCGCTTCTGCGATTATGTAGACGGGCTTATCCCCTCCAAGTTCAGAGTCTCTGATTTTTATCACTAGTCGTCAGTACCTCCCTTCCAAACGGTGTGCCTGAGCTTCCAGTCCCCGTTTTCCTTCTTCCAAAGGTGGGGAGACCTGAATTTGTCGGATGTTTTCCAGAACTCTTCCTCAGTCATGCTTATGTAGTCAAGGAATTCCGTGAAATATCTCTTAGGGAATTCCTGGTCAAATCTCTTGACTAGGGCGACACCTTCATCACGGTTTATGTGATTGTTTCGTATTTCCTGAGCCGCATCATAAGTCGTTCTTCCAATTCCGAATTTTACAAGAGTGGTCCAGTAATGATATGGATCTGTTTTATCATCTATGCTGTTGTATTTTGAGTAAGTTCCCTCAGTCCTTTGATCGTTTGGCTTGAAGCCTGTGTGTTCAACGGAATAATAGTAATTGTCCTGAGGAATCCACTTTAGATAGTATCCAAGATAGTGAACTTTTATTTGCTTCTTCTCCACCATCTTAGGATCGGCTGGCATGTAGATATCCAAATCATTCATCGTTACACCGTGTTTTTCAATAAGGTCCTGAATACTTGTTCCGCCGAGATAGGTGCTTTCAAGGTCATTAGAAGCAAAGTACTTCCAGTCTCTTTCCGCTGTTGAAGTATCATGTATTGGATTTCCGTATTCGGCCTCATTCTCGCCGTAGAATACTAGTGGAATATCGAACTTTTCGGCTATTTTCGGTGCTAAATTTTTCTGACCGAATATAAAGGGCTGGAAAGGGTGTAGTAAGTTTTTGAAAGCCTGCCTTGTAAGAAGTCTGTGTATCTTTCCATTTGGAGTGAAAAGCATATTGTCAAGACCGCCCTTGTGAATCCATCCCTGGAAATTTTCCCAGCCATAGTTTGTGTAGAGATGTGGAGCCCAAGTTATAGTCAGTGGGTGCATATCGTATTTGTACTTCAGAATGTGAGACGCGTAAACACTGTCCTTCCCCCCGCTCCCAGGAACAAGAATATCGTAAGAACCATCAGTCTTTCTGTATTTGTCAAGAAGTGTATAAAGCTCCTCTTCGCGCTTTTCCCAGTCTATTTTGGTGTATTTGTTTTCTGCAT